>OBLF01000032.1_pt1 | contig 187959 bp, 182 predicted proteins | sample 1519231 | NCBI WGS metagenome assembly OBLF01 (sample SAMEA2602895, study PRJEB22501) | metagenome
GACTTAGGTTGACTAATCATTGTATGTATTTACAGTGGTATCTCGAGCTCCTAAGACTCTATTGTAGGTTCGATTCCTATAGGAGACGCTCATTTTTAGCGGTAATGAAGATTGTTTCATTACCGCTTTTTTTGTGCAGAATTGCAATTTCAGTGACAAATTTGTCACCGATTCACATTTTTTGGTCTGTCACCCAGAGGGACTAACTACAATGTAACACTAATAATATAAGGTGTTAAAATTGCGTTGTCTCAAATAGAAATTATGATAGAAGACATAAGATTAGGAGGAGCTATGAGCAAAACAATTGTTGAGTTTAAGGATGTTGTAAAGACATATGGAAGCGGTGATGCTCTTTTATATGCAGTCAACCATATTGACTTTAAAATAGAAGAAGGCGAATTTGTAGTCATACTGGGACAGTCTTGTGCCGGTAAATCGACAGTACTTAATATTTTAGGCGGTATGGGATTCCTTGGTTGTTGAAATAGATGGATTGCTCTATAATGGCACTATAAATTGTATGTTTGACACCGACAGTTTTCCGGGAATTGTCTGAGTGTACTGTAAATAGGATATCTGAGGAAGGTATATATTATGAAGTATGAAAATATTGTGGAAGGCAAATTTATCAACAGACCTAACAGATTTATCGCCTATGTGGAGGTCGCAGACAGGATGGAAACGGTACACGTAAAAAATACAGGGCGGTGTCGGGAGCTTTTGCTGCCGGGAAATACCGTTGGTATTCAAAGGTCGGACAATGAGGCCCGTAAAACAAAGTATGATCTGATATCGGTATATAAAAAAGGGTCCGGTTGGGTAAATATTGATAGTCAGGCACCGAATAAGGTGGTAGGGGAATGGCTTGAGAAACAGGAGTATGATTATGTAAAGCCGGAGTATGTGTATGGAAATTCCAGAATAGATTTTTACATGGAAAAGGGTGCAAAGAAATATCTCATGGAGGTAAAAGGCTGTACACTTGAGATAGACGGCGCAGGGTATTTTCCGGATGCACCGACGGAGAGAGGGACAAAGCATCTTCGTGAACTTATAAAGGCGGTTTCGGAAGGATATAATTGTTATATCGCATTTGTCATTCCCATGGAGGGTGTGAAGATGGTGTATCCCAATGCCGCGATGGACAAGGAGTTTGCGGAAGCATTTTATGAAGCACAGGCAGCGGGAGTGAAAGTATTGAATCTTGCCTGCAGAGTCGAAAAGGATGAACTGGAAGTATTATAAACGTTGGAATGACATAGAGGAAATCCTTGCTGCTTTTCGCCGTTGGAAAAGAGAAGATACAGAAAAAATTTTCATAGTATCACCATTTTCAAAAAAACCAATGTACATAAAATTTTCACAAAAAAAGAACTTTATCCTATATTCCTTGTGGATATGGGGAGTCTATCTCCATCATACCTATTGAAATCTCCATCATTTGATGGCAAAATGATGGAGATATTTTTAAGTTGATGGAATGGGATAACTGAGCACCTTAAATGAAAGGAAGGAAAAAATTATGGAATATTCGGCAATTCTTCATGATATGGATAAGAGATTCTGCTATGCAATCGATAAGGATTTATTCGTGATACGTGTGCAGGTAAAAAAAGATGATATAAAAGAGATCATTCTCCATTATGAGGACAAGTACATACCATTGGAATGGAAGGATACGCGAAAGACGATTCCGATGAAGAAGGTTGCCACATCACAGTTTCATGATTATTATGAGGCACAGCTTCAGATGCATTTGATATGCCTCCGCTATTATTTTGAATTTACGGATATGCAGGGAGAAAAGGTATATTACGGCAACTATGAGTTTAGCAGGGAATGCATTACAAACAGGGACAGAATGTTCGACTGTCCGCAAAACCTTCGTGAGGAAGAAATGTTTGAGGTGCCGGAGTGGGCAGCAAACAAGGTTGTGTATCAGATTTTTCCATCTCGCTTTGCAGCATCACAGCCAATAGACAAGGAACTGTGGTATAAAGCACCCATTACATCTAAGGATAATCTGCATGGTGATCTCAGAGGAATTATTGATCATTTGGATCATATTCAGAAGTTGGGAATAGATGTTGTGTATTTAACACCTATTTTTAAATCGGATTCCTGCCATAAATATGATACCACTGATTATTACCAGATTGATCCTTCCTTCGGAACAACAGAGGATCTTAAGGAGCTGGTGCAAAAAGCGCATGAGTGTGGAATGAAAGTAGTGATGGATGCGGTATTCAACCATACAGGAAGAGATTTTTTTGCATTTAAGGATATTATAGAAAAAGAAGAAAAATCCAGATATTTGGACTGGTATTTTATCGAGAGATTTCCGCTGAAGGCTGAAAAAGGAGAAGCTCCTAACTTCAAATGTTTTGGTTATTATGATGGAATGCCAAAGTTAAATCTGAAAAATCCGGAGGTTGAAAAATTCGTTACAGATGTTGCATGTTATTGGATTAAGGAATGCGATATCGATGGATGGAGAATGGATGTAGGTGACGAAATCAGTCATTTCTTCTGGAAGCGATTTAGAAAGGCTGTTAAGGCAGTAAAAAAGGATCTGCTGATCATTGGAGAAATCTGGCATTATGCAGGAGATTTTCTTGAGGGAGATGAATGGGATACGGTCATGAATTATCCATTTTACCTGAATCTCATAGATCTGCTTGCAGATGAAAAAATCAATGTCAGCCAGTTTATACAGAATCTTGGATATTTGAAGGGGCGCTTAAACAAAAAATGCTATCCTCTAATGTGGAATCTGATCGACAGCCATGATACAGCAAGATTTTTACATCTATGCAATGATAATAAGAAAAAGCAGCATTTGGCAGCAGCTTTTCAATTGTTATTACCGGGAATGCCCATGATTTATTACGGAGATGAATTTGCGATGCCTGGAGCAAATGATCCGGATTGCAGACGTGGGATGTACTGGGATGAAGAATACCAGGATAAAGAGATGTTTGAATGGTATAAGCAGCTGCTGAAGGTGCGAAAAAACCATGCATGTATCGTAGAGGGTGAACCAATTGAAATAGCTGCAAGGGACGAGGAAGAGACGATCGTCCTGACCAGAAAAAATGGAGAAGAGACACTCGCTTTGATCTTCAACTGCAGCAGCAGCGCAAGAATGTTTAATGAGTATGCGCAAAAATATGATTTACTTAGAGAGAATCCCTTTGATGGAAAAATAGAGGGACTTGATGCAGCTGTAATAGTACTCTAAGAATAATAAGATGAGAAAAGTATAGAAACAAATTAAAATATATCGCTGGAGAAAATGTTATTATGAAGAAAAAAATAAATTATGCAGGAATTCTGAAAGAGACAGGGATCCTGACTGTGGCGGTAGCCATCATCGCGGCAGCAGTCTACTTTTTCCTGGTGCCGAGTCATGCGTCGGTCAGCAGTATTTCCGGTCTCGGCATTGTGCTGTCTAACTTTATACCACTTCCACTGTCGGTCATTACGATGATCCTGAATGTGGTGCTTCTGCTCATCGGCTTTGCCACCTGCGGGAAAGAATTCGGGGTAAAGACGGTGTACACCAGTGTGATGTTGCCGGTATTCTTAGGGCTTTTCGAGATGCTGTTTCCGAATTTCGGTTCCATGACGGACAGTCAGGAACTGGATGTACTGTGCTATATTCTGGTGGTCAGCGTGGGACTCAGCATTCTGTTCAACCGGAATGCATCTTCCGGAGGACTGGATATTGTGGCGAAGATCATGAATAAATATCTCCATATGGAACTGGGTAAGGCTATGTCTCTCTCCGGTATGTGTGTGGCACTGTCCGCAGCACTGGTATATGATAAGAAAACGGTGGTGCTGAGTATCCTGGGTACCTATTTCAACGGAATCATTCTGGATCATTTTATTTTTGACAATAATATCAAGCGACGTGTCTGCATTATTACGAAGAAAGAGGAAGAACTGCGCCAGTTTATTACAAGAGATCTGCACAGCGGTGCCACGATCTATGAAGCCATCGGTGCCTATCATTTTGAAAAACACAACGAGATCATCACCATTGTGGACAAAAGCGAGTACCAGAAGCTGATGAAATTCATCAATGAACTGGACCCCAAGGCGTTTATTACCGTATATAATGTATCGAGTATGAAGTATCAGCCGAAGAGTGGGGCCTTTTGATCATGGCATCTTAATAATATTATGGAGAAATGGAAATGAAAAAGGTACGGAATATCGCAGTGATCGTGTTATCTGTCATATGTGTTGGAATTCTGGTTTTTTTGTTGTGGAATTTAAGAAGTACAGAGGAGTCTGCACAGGAAATAATACCGGAAGTTCAGCCGGAACCTATGTCGGAACAGAGTGTATCGGATTCTGATGTGAGCGGCAACAGCGCAGAGAACAGTGGAGATCCTACGGAATTGCCGGAGACGGAAGAAAGTGAACCAGTGGATCTTGTAGAGAAGAGGGCAGAAGAACTCCTGGCAGGAATGACCTTAGAGGAAAAAGTCGGACAGATGTTCATCGCCCGGTGCCCGGAGACGGATGCAGCATCCAAGGTGACACAGTATCATCTCGGCGGCTATATCTTATTTGCCCGGGATTTTACCGGGAAAACAAAAGAGGAAGTAACAGCATCCATTCAAAGCTATCAGAATGCTGCGGAAATACCTCTGCTGATCGGTGTGGATGAGGAAGGCGGCACGGTAAACCGTGTCAGCAAAAATACGAATCTGCGGAAGACCCCCTTTGCATCACCGCAGGAATTGTATACCGCAGGCGGATGGGATATGATCCGAAGTGATACGCAGGAAAAAGGTCAATTACTGCAGAGCCTGGGAATTAATCTGAATTTTGCTCCGGTATGCGATGTTTCACAGGATCCGCAGGACTTTATTTATGCCCGCAGTTTTGGACAGGATGCGGAACAGACAGCGGAATATGTGCGGACTGTCGTGCAGACCATGTCGCAGGAACAGATGGGAAGTGTATTAAAGCATTTCCCGGGATATGGCAATAACTCGGACACGCACACAGGGATTGCTTATGATGAACGTCCCATAGAGAGGTTTGTAAATTCTGATTTTCTGCCGTTTCAGGCAGGAATCGATGCAGGGGCGGATATGGTGCTGGTAGCCCACAATGTTGTCTCCTGTATGGATGATCAGGTACCGGCATCTATTTCTCTACCGGTACATAATATTTTGCGTAATGAATTAGGGTTTGACGGCGTGATCATTACCGATGATCTGGTCATGGAAGGAGTACGGCAGTTCGCCGGGGATGCGGAGATTGCCGTAAGGGCGGTACAGGCGGGAAACGATATGCTGTGCTGCACCGATTTTGAAGTACAGGTACCCGCAGTCATCAAGGCGGTCGAAACCGGTGAGATTACCGAGGAACGCCTCAACGAATCGGTTCTGCGTATTTTGAAAATGAAAATAAAGCTGGGCATCATTGCGGATTATCAGAATTTTTCCCAATAAATTCTGTATAAATATTGTGGATATTCAGCAGTTCACAGATAGCAAGAAGCTTGTTAGGAATAAAAAGTAATTATGTAAAGAGAATTGATCTCGTTCTCTAATTGGTGAACTGATTCCATAATAGTATTGAAGCTTGGAATATCGCCATATAACATATCTTTCATAGCTTCATAATCATTGATGAGGGCTGGAAAGCGGTATTCCGGTGGAATCAGCTTTAAGGTGCCGGGAATTGCTTCCGGATATTTAGCCCATGCTCTTGGATAAAATTTCATTTTGAAATCAACAACTGTTTTCAGAAGATCTATGTGAGAGAAAGCAACATCTTTTACTGGGGTCTGGGCCATTCTATAAAGATCATAGTAATGTCTGGAATATCGTTGTGGCATGAATTTCAGTATTTTTCTGCTCAAAGATTTTTGGGTAGTATACAGCTGTATACGGTTCAATGCTTGCAATTTTAGCAGGTGTCCAGGCTGCTAATGCACCGATTTTCAGGCGGATTACCTATAGGGTAGAAGGATTTGTGAACAGATTTGGATAAGCGAAAATAACAGTCTGTTTGTCATTCTCATCTATGTAAATATTAGCGTCACACCCCAGTTGAATAAAGATGTTTCGGAAGACACAACTATTTCAAAAATATTTTAAATACCTGTGGACAAGCAAAAGGGAGTATGCTATATTCTATTTAAAGATAATTTTAAATGGGTAAGAAGATTATGAAAGAAACAAATATTTTTAAAGTATTGGCGGATCAACAACGGAGAGAGATTCTGATAATGCTAAAAGATGGCCGATTAAATGCTGGGGAGATTGCCGAAAAATTACAAGTCACACCGGCTGCTTTGTCTTACCACTTAAAACTGTTAAAAAGCGCCGACTTAGTATCCGAATATAAGGAAAAAAACTTTATATTTTACGAAATCAATACGACAGTTTTTGATGAATTAATTCTATGGATTAACCAGTTTGGAGGAGCAAAGGGATGAAAAAAATCATGTGGATTGTTGCGGTGCTACCAGTGGTGGTTGCAAGTATGATGTTACAGGTGATACCGGATATGATACCGCATAAAATCGGAATTTTTATTTTTCCGATAGTTATTTTGTGTGTTACATTCTTTTGGCACCTTTTAATTGGTACATTCGAAAAAAAGACCGTGAAAGCAAGTACGGATAAAGAACGTATGGAAGCAAATTCCTCCGCAAGGGTACTATGCGTGGTAGGACTATCGCAGGCTATCATGTTTGGAATTATGAATTATTGTATCCTTTATTCCTCTTGTGTGCAGGAAAATGTGAATGGTTCAAAGGTAACAGTTGATATTGCAAGGATTTCCTGCATCTTATGTGGAATTATTTTTGTTGTAGTAGGAAATTATATGACAAAGGCAAAGCGAAATACGGTAGTTGGGTTTCGAACGGCCTGGAGTATGTATAATGATAATACATGGAGAAAAAGTAACCGTTTTGGAGCCATCAGTATTGTTGTTGCAGGAGTATTGACCATTATTACGGCTGCATTTGCCAATGGAATAACCAGTACAATTTTATTATTGGTGTATTTATTATCAGCAACGATTATTGCAATATTATACTCGAAAAAGGTCTATGACCAAGAAAAAAGAGAAGTTTGAGGTTGCACTTATATGGGAGAATGATTATTTATGAAAACAAAAAGATTAGTATTAAGAAAATGGACAGAGGCAGACGCAGAGAGTTTATATGAGTATGCAAAAGATCCGGAAGTCGGCCCTATCGCAGGATGGCCACCCCACAAGTCCGTAGAGGAAAGCCTCGATGTGATCAGAAATGTATTCAATGGTCCGGAGTGCTATGCCATCTGTGAAAAAGAGAATGGGAAAGCAATCGGTGCCATTGAACTGAAATTGAAGGGCCACACGGATATGACAGACCGTGAGGACGAGTGTGAACTGGGCTATTGGCTGGGACAGCCATTTTGGGGAAAAGGCTACATGCTGGAGGCCGCAAAGGAAATTCTGCGCCATGGATTCGGAGAACTTGGGATGAATACCATATGGTGCGGATATTATGAGGGAAATCAAAAATCCAAAAGAGTGCAGGAAAAGGTCGGGTTCGTGTATCATCATACCTGCGAAGAAGTTCCCGTGCCTTTACTGAAGGAAGTAAGAACTGGTCATACAAATGTAATGACAAAAGCGCACTGGGAGGAAATAAACGAAGGAAGGTAACGATTTTGTTTGTTTTACATGCAATGTACGAGGGGATCGTAAAAGGTCCCCTTAAATGATATCATTTTGAAATATAGTTATTGCATAATTAGAAAACATAGAGTATGCTTTGTTTATAAGTACACTTCACTTATGAAAATTTCTATGTCAGCAAAAGCTGATGTCTGAGACTTTGATAAAAAAGTCAGCCGAACCCTCAAGATAATACAACAGAAGAATAAGGGGAGCAAAACACCACAGAAAACCAGTTGTATCACAAAAACAGGTAAGCTATAATATAGATATGTATAGATTCCTTTTGCGTCTGAAAATATCTATAGTTGCCTGACACAAAAGGAGGAAATTAATTGAATACAGAATTGAAGAATGCGGTAAAAGCAGCCGATCTGAAAGCACAGTATGATGCAAGAGTGAAGCGGCTGGTAGGACACAAAAGAGTTCTGGCACAGATTTTGATCAAAACTGTGGATGAATTTAAGGGGATGAATCCCAAAACAGTTGCAAACTGCATAGAAGGAACCCCTTATATCAGCACTGTGCCTGTGGAGCCGGGGCTGACCAACGCAATGCTTGACAAAAACGGACAGCGTATTGTTGGTTTTAATACGGAAAGTCAGGAGATCAACGAAGGACTGGCGAGATTTGATATTGTTTTTTATGTGCGGACGAAGGATGGTCTGTCGCAGATCATTATTAACGTAGAAGCACAGAAGGATGAACCGGGAGAGTACGAGATCTTAAACCGGGCAATTTTCTATGTCAGCAGACTGGTCTCTTCCCAGAAGGAAAGGGATTTTGAGAATTCCCGCTACGATGACATCAAGCGTGTGTATTCTATCTGGGTATGCATGAATATGGATGAGAATACCATGAGCCATATCCACCTTACCAAAGAGGATGTGATCGGTTCCTATGAGTGGAAGGGAAATCTGGATCTGATCAACATCGTAATGATAGGATTGGCAAGGGAACTGCCGGAACATGATGAAACCTACGAATTACACCGCTTGCTGGGGGCATTGCTGTCCCAGGAATTGAGTGTAGATGAAAAGCTGAACATCATAGGAAATGAGTATAATATTCCCATAGAAGAAAATATGAGAAAGGATGTGAGCGCTATGTGCAATTTAGGCGAAGGAATTGAAGAAAAAGGAATTGCAATCGGACGAGAAAAGGGGCGTATAGAAGGCCGAATAGAAGGCGAAGCCGGCCTCATTCTGAAAATGTATAAGAATGGTCTGTCGGCAGAGCAGATAGCCTCCGCTACAGACAAACAGCTAGAAGAAGTGAAAGAAATTATTGCCGGAATATAACGGGCATTACGAAAACAGTACTTTTACCACGAGACAGAAGGAAGCAGCCGAAGTCGCAGAATACCTCCGGAAAAAGCAGATCATCCGGACATGGCTTAAGAGTATCCGTTTAAAATTTCCCGCAAAATGTCTTCCGGGCGCGGCGTGTGATCCGGGTATTTTTCCCGAAGGGGCGCCGCTGCACCATCCATAATATAAGGATGTCCCACGATATCCAGCATGGATACGTCGTTATAATTGTCACCGAATGCCATGACATCTGTAAGGTCAATACCAAGGATCCTGCAGATAGAGGTGACACCGATGCCTTTGTTGGCAAGGGTAGTATCGATCCAGTAAGGTCCGGCCACTGCACAGTTCGCCTGCTCCCAGCGGGGGACGAAGCGGTCAGCATAAGCCGCTACGCCTTCATGGAGATATACGGAGACCTTTACGATGTCTTCCGGAATTTCGGAAGGATCCTGAATGACCTGATAGTTGTTGCCGATAAACTTTATTCTGTCCAGCATTCCAAGCCCACGTTCCATCAGATACGCAGTATTCTGTCCGGAGAGCATGATTTCACCCTGACCGTCACTACGATTCCACAGATCCTCCGCAATCTCTTCTGCCAGGGCACGGGGCATGGGATTTTTCGCAATGCACTGCTCGTCCTTGTAGATCACGCCACCGTTTTCACACAGGAAAATGCAGCAATCCGCCACCGGTGCAAACAGCTTCCGCAGGCTGGTATACTGTCTTCCAGACGCCGGGCAAAACAGGATCCCCTGGTCATGAAGTGCCCGGATCTGGTCAAAGATCTCGCCTTCCAATTCTTTTTTTCCATATTGTAAAAGTGTACCATCGAGGTCACTGCAGACTAATCTGATTCCCATAGTCGGAATTCCTTTCTCTCAGAATGATAATTTTAAATAGTATATCATAAATTATACATGAATACTTATTTTTATTTAATAGCTGTTTTTCTTGATTACTACAAGATATGTTGAAAAAAATGCGGAAAGGAGAAAGAAAATGTTTAAGCGAAAAATAAAAAGATTGCTAATGATATCCAAAACGAGTAAGATAGTAAGCAAGATAATAAGCAAGATGGAGTGATATAAATGGGAAAATATGAACCGCCATATACGATCTCAAATAAAATGTTGGAGCTTGTTTCTTCTATATCTGAAAAAGTAGGTAAAATAAGCAGTCACAGGGAATTGGAAACAAGGCCGCATTTAAGGAAAAACAACCGGATCCGATCCATTCATTCTTCCTTAAAAATAGAAGCAAATTCCTTGTCTCTGGCTGAAGTGAGAGATGTCATCAATGGTCATCTTGTATTGGGAGATCAAAAGGAAATACAAGAGGTGAAAAATGCATATGCTGCATATGAAAAAATCTCGGAAATAAATCCCAAAAGCATGTCAGATCTGATAAAAATCCATGGAATAATGACCTATAGAACAGTAGAGGAATCCGGCGTATTCAGAAAAGGGGAAGAGGGTGTCTTTTCCGGAGATCAGTGTATTTTTGTGGCACCGCCGCCGAATATGGTAAATGAACTGATGAAGGATTTATTTTCATGGGTTAAAAACAGTGAAGGGACAATACATCCGCTTATTGTGTCAGCTGTTTTTCATTACGAATTTGTGTTTATACATCCTTTTGCAGACGGAAATGGAAGAATGGCCAGATTATGGCATACGGTAATGCTATACCGTTGGAGAAATGTGTTTGAATATATTCCGTTGGAAAGTCAGATTGAAAGATTCCAGGCAGAATATTATGATGCAATAGCAAAATGCCATGTGAATGGAAATTCAGATGTTTTTATAGAATTTATGTTAAGAATGATAGATCAGGTATTAGATGAAGTTATCATACAGGTAAATAAGACAAATGAAAATATGTCAGAATATGTAAAACGGATGTTGGAAGTAATGGAGTACGACGTTCCCTATACCGCTAATGCGATCATGGAGGCACTGCATTTGAAATCCAAGGAAACATTTCGAAAAAATTATATCAAGCCTGCCATAGAGTTGGGACTAATAAAAATGACATTGCCGGAAAAGCCAAATAGTAAAAATCAGAGATATGTAAAACAATAATTCTTGATCTAAAGCTGGCTTTAGGTGTTACAATGTCTTCAGAGTGATTTTCAGCATTTTAAAAAGAAAAGGTGCCGATACCGAAAAGCATGGTGTCGGCACTTTTTGGGCTTTTTTGGGCTTTACTTTGCCAGATTCGTTAGATATGATAAAGATAGAAAATGTATTTACCGGCTATAGGGGGAGGGCGTATGTACAAAAGAAAGCTTCACAAAGAAATAAGTAGCGGATTACTGGCATTGATCGTGGCATTTTCTCTGACAGGCTGCGGCAGCAGTAGGGACGCTTTGGAAATCTCTGATACCGAATCTGCTCAGGCAGAAGGAATCAGTCAGGAAACCGCTACAGCCACTCCAGCCACCTCACAGATAATCCCGGAGACGACAACGGAACCTGAGCCGGAGAAAATTACCTACCAGACCGGACTATATCAGGAGAAAACCCTGGCGGATCAGGTCTCGGTGGATGCTGCCCGGGAGCTGCCGGAAGGAGAGTATGGTGTGCTGTCATACTCCTATGATGAGACAGTCAGTGTCTGGGGCAACGGTGCAGAAGACTGTCTGGTGATCCACGACGGAGACCGGGAATACAGGGTGGGGATTCCCTGGCGAAATATGTATTCGGCACCACCTGCGGTAGAAGCCGCAGATTATGATGGGGATGGCGACAAGGAGTACTATATTTCTACCATACAGGGGACAGGAACCGGTATTTATGTGGAAGGACTGTATTATGTAGATGTACAGAAAGGAACCCCGAAGGTCTCCGAATATACAAATGTGGTTGAAGATTTTGACAGACGGATCCTTGCGGCGGATACGCTGGATGAACAGTTCCATACACTTCATGTGGATTTTCTGGATAAAAACGGAAAGATAGATGCTCAGAAGAGTATTGATCTGGATCAGACCCGTCTGTTGCAGAAACTGGAAGGATACACTTATAAAAGCATCGGTGTGGGGGCGCAGATCCGGTATGATTTTCGTGGAGGACAGCCCTTTGCAAATGTAGGGGTTGGCATAAATATGAACGAGATGGCGGACCTGGTTTATGAGACCGGCTTTAATATAACGGCGCCGGTATCCATGCAAAAAGATGGTAACTTTTCTCTGGGAGATTTTTCGGTACAAAAAACATATTCTCGTTATTTGGAAGAGGAGAATATCGACAAAGAAGAACCGGATATGACAGAGGTCTATACCGGATATTATGATCTGACCCATAACGGTTACAAGGAAAAGATCGTAACGAAGGTCTATCTGGAGGAAGAAAATGAGGAGCTCACGGAAGCGCTGCATAAGGCAGGAAACTGGGGAACGGTAGAGGTCTACGAGTATCTGGGAGATGGACAATATGGAATCATTCCTCTGTGGTCGCAGGAATTCGCCATTGCCCATGCGGGGAACGTACAGATATTCCTCACACAAAAGGATGGTTACGATTATCTGGTAACGACAAGCCTTTGGTCGGGGCAGGGTGTCTGCTATTATGACTATAATGTACTGTCTCCCGTGAACTATTCCTTTGACAGATATCATAATGAGCTGAAAGGGGCAGATCACTACGACCCGCAGTTTTTCACAGGGCTGGAAAGCTGGCTGAAGGAGGATTCCCTCCTGCTTGTGGCAACGGATATTGATATGCCGCAGGGACAGGAGGTCATTCTGACAACAGACGAAGAGACGCATTATGCGGAAGAATATCTGAAGGTAAAAAAGGAAAGATTGCAGTCTGTGGAAGCTATTGATTAAATCAATTATTTATATCTGATGATTTTCATTATCTGTATCAGCACGGTCGGTAGCAGAGAGAGCCCTACGATCTGACCGAGTGCTGTCGTAGGCAGAGCGGCTATGCTGAATACACTGTGCAGTCCCGGGATGAAGATTACCAGTGCCAGTAAAGAGACTCCCGCAGCGAAAGCATAGAGGCTGTAGCGGTTCGAGGTCAGTCCTAGCCGGAAGATGGATTCGCTGCCACGACAGTTAAAACCATGGAACAATCTGGACAGTGTCAGTGTGGCAAAAGCCATAGTGGAGGCCATAGCCGAACTGACGGCCAGTCCGATGTGATAAGCTGTCATGGAGGCTGCTGCAATCAGCAGACCCTGTGTTATCATCGTAATCATAAAACCTCTGGTGAGGATTCCTTCCCGCGGATTCCTGGGCTTTTCCTTCAGAAGGTCGTCATCTGCCGGTTCCATGCCGATTGCCAGGGCCGGAAGAGAATCGGTCAGCAGGTTGATGAACAGCAGATGTACCGGTGTAAAAGGCACAGGAAGTCCCATCAGGGATGTGTATAATACTGCTAAGATACCGGCAGTATTACCGGACAGCAGGAACAAAATGGCATTTTTGATATTTCTGTATACATTACGCCCGTTTGCCACTGCCTTGATGATCGTTGCAAAATTATCATCTGACAGAATCATGTCTGCGGCATCCTTGGATACCTCTGTCCCGGTAATTCCCATAGCGACACCGATGTCTGCCTTTTTCAATGCAGGAGCATCATTCACACCGTCTCCTGTCATAGAGACAATATTACCTCTGCGCTGCCATGCCTCTACAATCCGGATTTTGTTCTCGGGAGATACTCTGGCATAGACGGAGATTTCTGCGATCTGTTCCTCCAGTTCGCTGTCGCTCATGGCATTCAGCTCCGCACCTGTCAGTGCAAGGTCTCCTTCTTCGTATATTCCGATCCGGCGGGCGATCGCCACTGCTGTTACCTTATGATCACCGGTGATCATGACCGGACGGATGCCGGCTCTCTTGGAAGCTGCAACAGCAGCCGCAGATTCCTCTCTTGGAGGATCTACCATAGAGATCAGGCCCAGGAAGGTATAGCCATACTCCGCATGGATGTCGAGATTTTCCTCCGATTCCTTGTAAGCAAAAGACAATACACGCAGGCCATTTTCTGAAAAAAGCTGATTCTGCATACGGATCTTGTCTTTTTCAGCTTCCGTCATAGGACGGATATCGTCACTGCAGCGCACATAGTCACAGCGGTCTAAGAGAACATCCACAGCACCTTTGGTGAGGATCGTGGGTACACCATGCAGTATATATTTCGTACTCATCAGCTTTCTGTCGGAATCAAAAGGCACTTCCTCAAGACGCTGCATGTTCTGCCGGAGAATATCTTCATGCATATTTGCTTCTTTCAAAATAGAAGATGTATCCGCTTTAATCCTTCGAAACATCTCTAAAAGGGCATATTCTGTAGGGTCACCGATGCCCTTGTCATCGACGATACTGGAATCATTGTTGAGGACTGCGTCGTAGAGCAGATAGCGATGAGTCTGATTCAAAAGGTCAAGCTGATCCGGTTCGTATAACCGGTCTTCTATATAAATCTGCTGTACCGTCATTTTATTCTGAGTCAGTGTTCCGGTCTTATCAGAGCAGATGACAGAGACACAGCCCAGACTTTCCACAGCTTTCAGATTCTTGATAATTGCATTTTCTTTTGCCATTTTCTGTGTACCAAAGGCTTGCACTATGGTCACAATGGAGCTCAGTGCCTCAGGGATCGCAGCAACAGCCAGTGCCACTGCAAACATCATGGAGTCCAACAGCGTCATCCGGCGATAGATACACAGGCAGAATACGACAGCACATATGAGCATGATCAGTATGGCAAGTCTGCTGCTGAACTTGTCCAGGCTTTCCTGCAGCGGTGTCTTGCGCTCTTTGGCTGCATTCATCAGTCCTGCAATCTTACCCAGCTCCGTCTCCATGCCGGTAGCAGTCACCAGCATCTCGGCGCGTCCGTAGGTAACCAGACTTCCGGAATAGACCATATTTGCCCGGTCAGCAAGCGCCACATCACCCTCTATAACGGCATCTGTTTTCTCTACGTTGGCAGACTCGCCTGTCAGAGAGCTTTCATTGACCTGCAGCGAATAGCTGTGCAGGATACGGCCATCGGCCACGATCATGTCGCCCGCTTCCAATATGACAATGTCACCCGGCACAATATTCTTCGATGGAATTTCCAGTTTCACACCGTCTCGAATGACTTTTGCACCGGGCGAAGATAACTGCCTGAGACTATCCAGAGAACGCTGGGCCTTTACATGCTGCAGGGTGCCCAGGATGGCATTGATCACCAGTACCAGCAGGATTACAATGGTACTCTCCGCATTGCCGGAAAACATGGAGATCGCTGCCGCAATGATCAGGATTACGACCAGCAGATCAGCAAACTGACTGATAAATACTTCCGGTATACTTTTGCGCCTGCTCTCTTGCAGGATATTTTCACCTTTTTCCAGGCGAAGTTCCTCCGCGCGGGCAGTAGTAAGCCCCTGTTCTGTCACCTGATATTTTTCCATGAGTTCTTTTACAGAAATATTCCAGATGTTTTTTTGTGTCATATACAAATCCTCCTTCTTTAAATAATGTACCCGGATCCTTTGTTTATCACGCAAAAAAAGACTTTTACTGCACGATAAACATACAATAAAAGTCTCGTTCCATTTCTGTAGAAGTGTACTGCCCGGTTAGCGACTGCCTGAGACTTCACTAACGTGATGACGACCAACACAACATCGGTTATCCGATGTGAACTACTCCCTAATATTGGAAATATCCTAGCATATGCGAAAAGTATTGTCAAATATTTATATTGGTTGCTATACACGAAATTATTTTTTTGATAAAATAGGGTCAAAAAGAGTCTGGTTCTCAGGAATAAAGTTTGCAGATTACGGAAAGGCAGGAAGGTTAAGAGATGAACGAAATGATCAGAAAAAGAAATGAACAGCTGGCCAAAACAGTGATCAAGGGTTTACAGTCCCGCAACATGTCAGGTTATTACGCAGAGGATAAGGAAGCTGCACTAAAGCAGGCACTGGAGCTGATCCCGGAGGGAAGCACCATTGCCATGGGCGGATGCATGAGTGCCGGAGAGATCGGACTGATCTCCGCACTGGAAGCAGGCAATTACCACTATATCGACCGCTCTAAGATGGATGCCAGAGCAGGACTTATGGCAGCATACGATGCGGATATCTTCCTTTCCAGTGCCAACGCCATCACCAGTGACGGTGTCATGGTCAATATCGACGGCAATTCCAACCGTGTCTCCTGCATAGCCCAGGGACCGAGGAAAGTAATCTTCATCGTCGGCATGAACAAGGTCTGCGCAGACTTAGACAGTGCCATGAAGCGTGCGAGAAACGTGGCTGCACCTATCAATGCCCAAAGATTCGACATCAAGACTCCCTGCAAAGAAACCGGAAAATGCTTCGACTGTAAGTCTCCGGATACCATCTGCTGCCAGTTCCTGATCACGAGATATTCCAGACATACGGACAGGATCCATGTGATCCTCGTAAACGACACCATCGGTTACTAGACAACAAAGGGGAAAAGACAATGACATTAGTATTGCAAAAAGGAAGACCTGCCGATACCACAGGCAGACTGGACAAAGAGATACGCACCTATGACCTGCTGGATAGCTTAGGTGTGGAATATGACCGCGTGGATCACGCACCCGCAATGACCATGGAGGACTGTAAGGAAGTGGATGAGATCCTGGAATCCATGGTCTGCAAGAATCTGTTCCTGTGCAACCGTCAGGAGACGGCATTTTATCTGCTGATGATCCCGGATACCAAAGTGTTCCATACCAAAGATCTGTCGGCGCAGATCGGCTCGGCCAGGCTTTCTTTTGCCAAGCCGGAATACATGGAGAAATTCCTGGATATCACCCCCGGCTCTGTCAGTGTACTCGGTCTGATGAACGATAAGGAACATCAGGTGAAGCTGCTGATCGATGAAGAGGTGCTGAACAGCGAATATTTCGGATGCCACCCCTGCATCAATACCTCCAGCCTCCGGATGCGGACGGCGGATCTGATCGAAAAGGTGCTTCCTGCCATGGAACATGATTTTGTAAAAGTAAAGCTGTAAAAAGCATCTATGAACTTACGAAATAAAAGTGAGGAGCTCCTATGATACTGGAAATTCTGACATATACACATAATATTACGACTATGCTGTTCGGCATCTTCCTGTCGGCTTTTTTTCTGGGTGTGAAGAAGGACAAAACGAATGTAGGGAAGTTGTTGCTATTGGCAGTGATTTCCGGGGGATTATATATGGTCTGCGTATCTGTGCTGGGTCCGGAGATGATGGATCAGATATACCCACTGATCGTTCACGTGCCGCTATTGCTGATGCTGGTGCTCTATTATAAATTCAGAATATTACCGTCCCTGATCTCTATCTTCACTGCCTATTTGTGCTGCCAGTGCAGTAACTGGATGGGGTTGTTCGTACTGTCGGTAACAGGAAAAGAGTGGTGCTATTACGCCTGCCGTATCGTGGTGACGCTGGTGGTATTTTGGGTATTGTGCCGCTATGTCTGCCAGACGACGGCGATGCTGTTGACCAAGACGAATCGGGAATTACTGCTGATCGGAAGTCTGCCGCTGGTGTATTATATTTTTGACTATGCCACGACGAAGTTTTCCAAGCTGCTTTATACCGGCAACAGGGCGGTGCCGGAATTTCTCGGATTTGCCATCTGTCTGTCGTATCTGATTTTTTTGCTGGTGTATTTCCGGGAATACGAGATGAAGAGCAAGGCAGAGCAGTATAATGAGCTGATCCGTATGCAGATGAATTCTTTTCAGGCGGAGATGGACAATACAAGGAAAAGCGAGAAAAAGATGTCAATCCTGCGGCATGATACGAGACATCATATGGCCGTCCTGAGGACTCTGATCCAGCAGGGAGATTGTGAAAAAGCGCTGGAATATCTCAATGAGGTCAGCCAGACCTATGATGATACTGTCATTAAGGCATATTGTAGGAACGAAATGGTGAATTCGGTGCTATCTACATATAATACCCGATTTGAGGAGCAGAAAATTCCCTGGGATACACAGGTCACGATCGGAGAGAAGCTCCCCTGTTCGGAAATGATGTTCTGTGCGATCCTGTCGAATGTACTGGAAAATGCCATGCATGCGGTACAGGAGCTGCCGGAGAGCAGACGAAGGATTGAGCTGTCTCTGTCGGAGAAGGCAGGGCATCTGCTGCTCATGGTGAAAAATCCGGTGCAGATAATGCCGGTATTCACGGATGGAATTCCGGTCACAGAGCGTTCCGGACATGGTCTGGGGGTTCGGAGTATCGTATACTATGTGGAAAAACTCAACGGACAGTATCAGTTCCGGATGGAAGACGAGGAATTTGTAGTCCGGCTTATCTTCTGAGCACACTGGAGACTTTCTCCAGTGTCTTTTTCTATTGAGAAAACTTCTTCCTTTCGGTATAATGATGTCAACAATAACAGGTTGTTTGCAGGAAGGAGTCATTGAACGAATGAAATATACACTGGATTATCAGAAGTATGCGGAGCTGGCAAGACGCGTGGCGGCAGAAGGAAGTGTGCTGCTGCGGAATGAAGAGGATACCTTACCGTTACGCAGGGGACAGAGAGTATCTGTATTCGGAAGAACACAGTTTGAGCATTACAAGAGCGGCACAGGCTCCGGCGGCATGGTTAATGCTCCTTATGTCACGAATATCATTGACAGCCTGAAAGAAGATGGAACCATACAGGTAAATGAAGCGCTGGAGAAGGTGTACCGTGAGTGGCTGAAGGAGCATCCCTTTGATGTGGGAGAAGGCTGGGCCATGGAACCCTGGAATCAGGAGGAGATGCCCGTAGATGAAGAACTGGCGGTGCAGGCAGCAGGACAATCGGATGCAGCGATCGTGGTCATCGGGCGTACTGCCGGGGAAGATAAGGATAACAGTGCGGCGGAGGGAAGCTATCTGCTGACAGCATTGGAGGAGGAGCTCCTTCGTAATGTATGTCATGCTTTTGAGCATACGATCGTGGTACTGAATGTCGGTAATATTATAGATATGAAATGGGTAGACCGGTATCAGCCGCAGGCAGTACTCTATATCTGGCAGGGAGGTCAGGAGGGTGGCAGGGCCTGTGTAGACGTTCTGACCGGCAAAGTAAATCCCAGTGGTAAATTAAGTGACACGATTGCAGAAGATATTGAAGATTATCCTTCCACGGAAAATTTCGGAGATCCGGTGGAGAATTTCTATACCGAGGATATTTATGTAGGATATCGTTATTTTGAGACCTTTGCGAAAGATAAGGTGAAGTATCCTTTCGGATTTGGATTATCTTATACGAAGTTCCAGACAGAGATCCTGGGATTCTCAGTACAGGGCATGGCAGTCACGGCAGTTGCAAAAGTAACCAATGTCGGGGGAGTATCCGGCAGAGAGACTGTGCAGCTGTATCTGGAAGCACCTCAGGGGAAATTAGGAAAGCCTCTGCGCCAGCTGGCTGCATTTGCGAAGACAGAAGAACTGAAGCCGGGTGAGACAGAAGAACTGCTGCTGAAAACAGAGCTGACGGAGTATGCTTCCTATGATGACAGTGGTGTCACCGGACATAAATCCTGCTATGTACTGGAAGAGGGAGACTATATCTTCTATGCCGGAACCGATGTGCGAAGTGCGGCAGAGGCTGGCAAGGCGACCCTGACAGAGCTTCGGGTAGTGCGGATGGTGACGGAGGCAATGGCACCGGTACAGGAGTTTAAGCGCCTGAAACCTTTCTTTTTCGAGGAAAAGGATCATGCCATTGCAAACTGGGAAGATGTACCTTTACGAACGATAGATCTGGCGGACAGGATTCTTAAGGAGAGACCTACGCAGAGTGAGTATGCGGGAGACCGTGGCTGGAAGCTGGCGGATGTATCGGATGGAAAAATCACATTGGAACAGTTTCTGACACAATTGTCGGACGAAGACCTGATCTGTATGACCCGCGGAGAGGGCATGTGTTCCCCGAAAGTGACTCCGGGTACAGCAGCAGCCTTCGGCGGAGTGACAGAAGAACTGAAGAAATTTGGGATTCCTATAGCCTGTTGTTCGGACGGACCCTCCGGTATCCGTATGGATTGCGGCACCATGGCATATGCCCTGCCTAACGGCACCTTGCTTGCCTGCACCTTTGATCCGGAGCTGGTGGAGGAGCTGTATGAGATGGAGGGCATGGAGCTTCGGAAGAACAAGATCGACACCCTCTTAGGACCCGGCATCAATATCCACAGGAATCCATTGAACGGTCGTAACTTTGAGTATTTTTCGGAAGACCCGTATCTCACCGGTATCATGGCAGCAGCACAGCTGACCGGCATGGGAAAATACGGTGTCACCGGCACCATCAAGCATTTTGCATGTAACAATCAGGAATTCAAGCGTCATGATGCCAACAGCATTGTATCGGAGAGAGCACTGCGGGAGATCTATCTGAGGGGCTTTGAGATCGCGGTGAAACAGGGCGGCGCTTATAGTATCATGTCCACTTACGGTCCGGTGAACGGACTGTGGACAGCGGGCAATTATGATCTCCTGACGACTATTCTCCGTAAGGAATGGGGATATCAGGGCATTGTGATGACTGACTGGTGGGCGAAGATCAATGAGGAGGGTGAGCCCGGCTCTGGCAGACAGACGATTCCCATGGTGCGGGCACAGAACGATATCTATATGGTCGTAGCGGATGCGGCATCCAACTCCGCGGGGGACAATACTGCGGAAGGGTTGGCAGATGGCAGACTGACCAGAGCACAGCTTACACGGAATGCGGCAAATATCTGTGGTTTCCTGTTACGTTCCGTTGCTATGGAACGGTTTCTGGACAGAGAGGAAGAGGAATGCACGGAGCTTCACAATCCGATAAGCACCGAGGGCGCAGGAGACAGCGGACAGGTGCTGGCGCGTCTGGAACTTCCGGAACCGAAGCTTTTAGAGGACATAGATCTTCCGTTGGAGAAGCTGTCCACGAAGAAGGGCACAAGTGCGGTATACCAGTTGCATTTCTCCAGGATCGGAAGATATGAACTGGTATTCCGGATGAGTTCTGCGTTAGGAGAACTGGCGCAGCTGCCGATCTCCGTGTTCCTGAACAATACATTACAACAGACCGTGACCCTTAACGGCACGGAAGGTCAGACCATGGAACGTGTTGTAACACTGCCCATTCGTCAGGACGGCGAGAAATATATGAAGCTATATTTCGGAGAGAGCGGTATCGACATGCACCGCATGTTCTTACGCTATGTGGGTAAGAACGATATCGAAAGCTTCCGGAATGAATGATCCGGAAAACTTTAACGGAATATTTATGCATAGCCTCCCAAAGAATGATTGACTTCCCCTGCTTTTTCAGATACAATCTACTCTTGTACGTTTATAAGAAAAACTAACGAGGAGGCAGGAAAAGTGATAGCACAGATACTTGCAGTAGTTATATTTATAGCAATGTTTGTCCTGATCGTTCTGGAAGTATGGGAGAGACACGTTATTACACTGGGCTGCGGTCTGCTGACGCTGGTGCTGGTATTCGGACTGGGAATGCACAGTATGGGTGCAGTGTGGGAGACCTTGAATTTAGGCAGCTTTTTTACAAGTCATTTCTGGTATACGGCGGGACAGTCCGCGGAGACTTCCAGCGGCATTAACTGGGAGACGATCGTATTCGTAGCGGGAATGATGATCATGGTAGAGGGAATGGCGAGAGTCGGATTTTTCCGCTGGCTCTGCATGCGCCTTGCTAAAATGGTTAAGTATAAGGTAGTGCCGCTGTTCGTGACTTTTATGGTATTATCCGGTATTCTGGCAATGTTCATTGACAGTATCACCGTAATTCTGTTCCTGGCAGCAGTCACGATTGAACTGTCACAGCTGTTGAAATTCAATCCGGTGCCTATGATCCTGGCAGAGGTATTCTGTGCGAATCTGGGCGGATCCGCTACCATGTGTGGAGATCCCCCCAACATCATCATCGGTACTTCCCTGGGATATTCCTTCACGGATTTCCTGACCAATACCGGTCTGATCGCAGGTATTTCCCTGGTCGTAGTTGTATTGTATTTTTACCTGGTATTCCACAAGGAGCTGCGTGCCAGCGAGGCGGCAGCAGCCGGCAGCAATCAGACTTACCCGGATCCTTCCGAGGCGATTACCGATAAAAAGGGATTCATTATCAGTACCGTTATTTTCCTGTGTGCAGTAGCATTGCTGGTAACCCATGCACAGACCGGTCTGACCGTATCCTGCATCGGCGTGTTTATCACTATCGTGACACTGATCGCCGCAGGCAGAGATGCCCTGAAGCTGATCAAGCAGATCGACTATAAGACGCTGCTGTTCTTCATCGGATTGTTCATGGTGGTAGGCGGTCTGGAGCAGACAGGTATCCTGAAAGTTATGGCGAACTTCATCGGTGACATCAGTAATGGTAATCTGATGCTGATGATCGCGATTATTTTGTGGATCTCCGCAATCGCCAGCGCGTTCGTGGATAATATTCCTTTTGCGGCGACGATGATCCCTATCATCAGCAGTCTGTCCGCGGCCCAAGGTGTGGAACTCTCTATCCTGGCATGGGCGTTAGCCATGGGAACCGATATCGGTGGAAGCGCAACTCCTATCGGTGCATCTGCAAATGTCGTGGGTATCGCTACCGCAGCAAAGGCAGGTCATATGATCAAGTGGGGAAAATATTGCAAAGTTATGGCTCCTGCGACTATAATAGTAATAGTAATCTCCATGGTAATGATCTATGCGAGATATCTGTAAGACTATAAGGAGGGCAGACCCATGAGTGAACAACTGATTATCTCCGTCAGCCGTGAGTACGGCAGCGGCGGACATGAGATCGCACAGAAGCTGGCAGAATATTACAAGCTGCCAATGTACGATCATAACCTGTTAGATGAGGTGGCTGCAAGCATGAATGTGAGCAGCAAGGAGCTGGCAGAGTTCGATGAAAAGAGACGTAACAAATTCCTGTACAGAAGTGTGATGGGAATGAACAGCTCTCCGGCAGATAATGTGGCGAGAATGCAGTTCGACTATATCAAGAAAAAGGCAGAGGCAGGAGAATCCTTTGTGATCGTAGGACGCTGTTCTGAGATCGTGCTGAAGGATAATCCGAATCTGATCTCCATCTTCGTATTAGGAGACAGAGAAGCCAAGATCGAGCGTGTTATGCAGATCTATGAGCTGGATGCGAGACATGCGGAGGAGCGCATGATCGAGAAGGATCGTCGCAGAAAATCTTACCACAACAGCCATTGTAAGGTAAAATGGGGTGACTCCCGGAACTACGATCTGTCCATCAACAGCAGCAGGCTGGGTGTGGAGGAGACCGTGGAATCTCTGAAGAATTACATAGATGCGAGAATCGCTCATAAATAGAATGATATAAGATAACAAAAATGCAGAGACTGTCTGTGGAAAATGTACAAGAGAAACTCTTGTGGATGCCATAGACAGTTTCTTTTTATTGCCATAGAAAGTGTGTCTTAAAAAATGCCGGACAACATTTAAGCAAATATTAAGGATTTCTGCCGCGACAAATACAAAGGAGTGTGGTATCCTAGGAGACGAATAGGAAAGAGGCTTAAGGAACGTACCGGTGCCGGTATGTGGAAATGAGGTACAATATGAGTGACAGAGAACGAGATTCCATTCAGGAAATGGAAGATATACAGAAAGGGCTGGAAGCCTTTTTACAGCAGGAGATGCAGGAAATGCAGACGTCCGGCTCCGGCAGTGGGAAGTCCGGAACCGGAAGGCGGACAGCAGAACGTCCGGCTCCACAGATGTTTGACATGACTGAGGATGACGAGGATGAGGAGGAACTGGATGTGATCGGATCCGGAAGACGAGCAAGAGCGGATGATTACGCGGAGGATTGGGATGATCCCGCGTATCGTAAGAGACAGGCGGCTCGCAGAGAGACGACGCGTAAGACTTCAGAGAATCGTAATAGTGGTGGCCGTAGTAACAGTAATGCAGATCGTCGCAGACAGGCGGCATCCGATAGACCTCGGCGTAGCAGAAGGGAGGACTATGCGGACGAATACGAGGACTACGAAGATCACAGAGAAAAAAATCGCTCCGGAAGAAAAGCAGGGAAGCGTGAGGAGATAGACACGAAAACGGATAAGAAGAGCAGAAAAGGAAACAAAAAGGAAGCCGGGAGCGGCAGAAAAAAGAAAAAATCCGGCTTCAAGCGCTTCCTGATCGCAGTGGCGCTGATCCTCGTATTTCTGGCAGCAGGGTTGTACGTCCTGGTGGGCAAGGTCTATGCCGAGATGAATTATGAAGAGATCGAATCCGTGGCAAGCTCTCCCATGAAGGAAGAAGGCGTCACGAATATTCTCCTGATCGGTAACGATTCCCGTGAGAACGGGGAGGATGGCAGATCCGATGCCATGATCCTGCTGTCTATCAGCAACAAGACGAAAAAGATATATATGACATCTCTGCTCCGTGACATGTATGTAGAGATACCGGGACATAAGGATAATCGTCTGAATGCGGCATATTCCTACGGCGGCGCGGAGCTGCTGATGGAGACCATCGAGCAGAATTTTGACATTCATATCAGCCGCTATGTGCTGGTGAATTTTGAGGCATTTGCGAATCTGGTAGATGCCGTGGGCGGCGTGGATCTGGAGCTGACCGGCAAGGAAGTGGAGTACGTGAACGGCTACCTGGTAGAATATAATATCCTGCTGGGCAGACCGGAGGGAACGGACTATTTCGATGACTTGTCCGGAGGCATGGTTCATCTGAACGGTCCTCAGGCGCTGGCATATTGCAGAAACCGTTATATCGGTACGGATTTCGGCAGAACTGAGCGACAGAGAAAAGTGCTGACAGAGGTCATTCATAAGCTGCCTAAGGGTGTACTCACGAATCCGAAGGGACTGATCGACGGACTCATGCCGAATCTCACCACGAACCTGACCCAGGCGGAGTGTTACCGGTTAAGCCTCATGGCACCGAAGATTCTGACATACGATATTATACAGAACAGTATTCCCATTGAAGGCACGTATAAGGATGCGACCCATCGTAAAATGTCTGTGCTGGAGGTGGATTTCGAGGCGAATAAGAAATTCCTGCAGGAGAATCTGTATGGAACGGGAGACAGCACTGCGACAGCGGCTTCTGAAAATTAAGACTGATTTAGGAGAGGGCTAAGGGATTTCTTTGTAACAGAGGGAGAGTGTTTATGGGGCAGAGGAAAAAGCGGTTTGTGGCACTGGTTTGTGCGGTCAGTGTAATAGCGTTTAGCGGCTGTGGGGATGATCTGACACAGCAGGTCTGTATTCCCGGGGTGGAAGAACTGGCGCAGCCGATCGGTGGTTACCATACCGGACCGCAGGACGATCAGCCCGGGGATAATATCGGGGAGATCGTTCTGCCAGGTGGGAAGGGCGGTGACAATACTGCATTGCCGGAATCGGGACAGTCCGGAGCTTCGGATACTTTGATGGGGGAACGCTGCACGATCACGATCTCCGCGGCAGGGGATGTAACTTTGGGCAATCATCAGGAACAGGATTACAGCTATTCCTTCCGTCAGGCATACGATCAGGCGGAGGATGAGGGATATTTTTTCGAGAATGTGAGAGATATTTTCAAGGCGGATGATATGACCATCGTGAATCTCGAAGGACCGTTGACCACATCGGAACATATGCGTGAGGAGCAGACCTATTGCATCAAGGGAGATCCGGCGTATGCCCATCTGCTGACCTTAGGCAGCATTGAGGCGGTCAGTTTTGCGAATAATCATCGACTGGACTACGGAGAACAGGGCAGTCGAGATACAGTGGCGGCATTGGAGCAGGAGGGCATTGTCTATGCCTATGATAAAAATGTAGGCATCTATGAGATCCCGGACAGTGCGGCAGCCCACGGCGGAGAGCGGAATCTGAAGATCGGCATTATCTCCGTCAATGAAGTGGAATGGGGCGCACAGGCGGAGAAACTGATTCAGAATAATATCGAAGTGTTGCAGGAACAGAACGTGGATCTGATCCTCGCCTGCTGTCACTGGGGTATTGAAAAAGACAATTATCCGGAAAATTATCAGCAACAGCTTGGCAGGAAATGCATTGACTGGGGTGTGGATCTGGTCATCGGTCATCATCCCCATGTCCTGCAGGGAATCGAGGAATACAAGGGCAGATATATTATCTACAGTCTGGCAAATTTCTGCTTCGGAGCCAACCGGAATCCGGAGGACAAGGACACCATGATCTTCCAGCAGACCTTTACTTTTGAGAACGGGGAAAAGGTGGAGGATCAGAACGCCCGGATCATTCCCTGTATGGTAAGTTCTGTCAAAACAAGGAATGATTTCCGACCTACGCCGGCAACGGGGGAGGATAAACAGAGGATCCTGCAGCGTATGAACGAATACAGCAGTGCTTTTTGTGTGACATTTGATGAGGACGGCGGGATTATAGTGAATTGACCGATGGGAAAGGATAGGAATTGCCATGGAAAAAGCATTTAAGCTGGACTTTATCAATGACAAAACAGGAAGTCTGTATGTGAATTGCTGCGGGTGCTCTCAGACGGAAGCACTGCACAGCTTCGGACCGGCATCCAAGCCGCACTACCTGATCCACTATGTCTTAAGCGGCAAGGGGCATTTCCGGTTCCATGACAAGGAATACCGGCTGGAAGCAGGGTACGGATTTCTGATCCAGCCCAACGAACTGGCTTTCTATCAGGCGGATGCGAAGGACCCCTGGAGTTATCTGTGGGTGGGATTTGCCGGGAGCCGCGCGGAAGAGTATTTACATAGCATGGGACTGTCAGACAGGCATCCTATTTTTTCCTGTGATAAATCAGAGGAGCTGTATTCGATTGTCCGTGATATGATGGAACACAATACCTTTGGAATCGCGGATGATCTGCGCCGGAACGGACTGCTGGGAGTATTCCTGTCTGTGATCGCGGACAGCGCCGGTGTGGTAGCCAGAGAGGAAGAGGATAAGGGGAACCAGTATGTGAAAAAAGCGGTATCTTTTATCCAGAGTAACTACTGTAACCCTATCAAGGTCACGGATGTGGCGGATTATGTGTGTATCAACCGCAGTTATTTATATACATTGTTCCAGAATTATCTGGGAATGTCGCCTCAGCAGTTCCTCACCACCTTCCGTATCACCAAGGCGAGAGAGCTGCTGGAATCTACGAATTATCCTATCGAGAGCATTGCCCTGTCCTGTGGGTATAGTGATGCGCTGGTATTTACCAAGGCGTTCCATGCCATGAAGGGCATGTCTCCGTCAAAATACCGCAAGGAAAGTCACAAAGAGAGCACAAAAGAACAACTCCAGGAGGTCGAGGGTCTGATCGCCCGGCTATTGAAACCGTAAAGAACAACATTAAAAAAGCCCATTCATTTGAATATGAATGGGCTTTTTTGGTGCCTTGGTTTCATACAGAAATTCTATTTATTTAAGTTATTTTCTACATATTCCAGGATATAGAAATTATCCTCCGGCATCTGGCATCCGACGATATACAGTCCGTTATCGTCGGAACAGCGGATGATGCGACCTTCCAGCACATTATGATTCGGCAGAGCAAAATCATGGATCGTGATAATGACTTCTGCATTTTTGCTTTGGGTGAATATCTTGTCTGTGGCCAGGAAGGCGAATCCGTTGGCACTGATATTTTCCATGGTAGCCGCATATTCCGTATCGGAATTTTTGAACTTAATAGTACAGGTATTATTCAGATCCATACGAGGGTATTTGCGTCTATTGTTGATCCTGGGTCTGGTAGTAATGGTAATCTTGAAAGCATGTTCACCATTTTCAGGAGCAGGAGAAATGGTGGCTTTGTCCCAACAGTACAGGATATTACCTGCGGTGACCTGCAGCATACAGGAAGCAGACCCGTTAATCGTCAGCTTCTTCTGACAGGATACCAGCAGTCCCTCCGGAATCTGCTCGATCAGTTCCCCAAGATAGTTGTCATCCTTCTGACCGGCTAGCTGTAAGTCGATCTTCATGCCGGGCTTGACGTCTTCAATACCCATGAAACCACCGATGCCCAGATCACACATCATGTTCTCCATGACATCTTCGATGGTATTGATATTGTCTGCTGTTTCCTGATACTTGCTGAGCATCCGTTCACTGGTCCGGCTGGAGTGCGTGATACAGGTTGTGATGGTATCTACGATGTTAGATACCTGCTCCATGTTGGATACCAGCTGGGTGTTGGAGTTCTCTACTTCTTTAATGGCATTATCTACAACCTGAATGTGATTGCCCAGCTGCACGGAATCAGAAGCAATCTGATTTACGTTATCTCCGGTCTGCGTTACTTTTTCCAGAGTGATCTGGATCAGCTTTAATGTCTCTTCAATGGAAGAGGTCATCTTCGCGGAGGTAGCATCCAGTCGGGAGAGAGCATCCCTGATCTGATCAGAGGAAGCGTGGGTCTCGGTGCTTAAGGTACGGATCTGATCTGCCACAACAGCGAAGCCCTTGCCGGCTTCTCCGGCTCTGGCAGCTTCGATGGAAGCATTTAATGCCAGCAGATTTGTCTGATTCGTGATCTTCTCTATGGTACCGGTCTCCTGTTTTACCATTTCGAATTCCTGACGGAAATTCTCCAGAACATTTTCCAGCTCAGTAGACAGCTGTGACATGGTAGCAGCGGTATTCACCAGACTCTTCAGGTCTTCTGCGCTGACGCCGGAATGGGATTGCGTTTTTTCGACGAGCGTGATCATTTCTCCGATCAGAGCTACCACATTTTCTACCTGGGCGCGGATATCGGAGGTCATCTGTGTGGATGACGTGGTACGATCCTGCAGCATATTGTTGTTGTCAGTCAGCTCATTCATACCCAGCATGACGATATCGGAGCCATGCTTATTCTCGGAAGCCAGCTCTCTTACGACTGTGATGCCATCGAGAATGATATTACTCGAAGATTTAACCTGCTCTACAGTGGTTACGACTCTGTGCAGGTCAGCCTTGATGCTGTCGGTCATGGCACCGTCGGATTCATTCAGATGACGGATGGACATGACATAGCAGATGTAGCACAGGACGATACAGGACAGCTGTAACTGGTAATTCTTCATATCGGAAGCACTGTTGAAGCCCAGCATATAGCGATAGACGGCTGCACCGACGATGATCAGAGCATTGGCGATACCGCAGTTGATCATGAATTTCCGGTTCTTATATAGTACCAGTAGACTTGTCACCGGCAGGATATAGGTGAAAGCGATCGGGGAAGCTGTAGTACAGATGACAAAAGTGTAGAAGATGCCGTAACCGATGACCAGATCGTAGCGGTAGAGCTCCGTTGCCCAGCCCTTTACACGTAACAGCACTTCGCCGAAGATCAGAGGCAGCCAGCACAATGCCAGAAAAATAAGGTAAGAAGTGGTGGGATATAATCCCCCGGACGCATCGGAGCCATAGTTGGCACTCAGTAAAACAGCAAAAACGATCCAGATCTTACGGGCTTTCCGATTAGCTTTTTCTTTGAAAATATTTTCGTCGTATGTCATGATACATATCCCCCTTTACAGTCCTCTCCGGTATGTTCAAAAAAATGAATCAAATGGTGGATCACTTCCCTGCTTTCCGGAAGCTCCGGGTAAAAAGCGCTGAACGCATGGGTCAGGCGGGGATCCTTCGGGTAGTTGATCAGTTTATGGGGCATCTGATGTCTGCGCAGAGCCTTTTCAAAATTCAGAGTATAACTCTGAAGATTATCGTTGTCACTGGTGATCAGGAGACTGGGTGGCAGGCTGGTCACGATGTCCGGGTGCTCCGGAGATACATAGGGGGCAAAAGCACTTTTTTTATAATGCCGGCCGTAGAGATATCTGGGGAGGAAAAGTCCGATCTGATCCAGGCGATTCGTATAGAACATTCCGCTGACCAGGCCAAGTGCCCGGACTGGCAGGTCAGAAGGGGTTACTCCGGCAGCCTGTGCCAGTGCAGTGCTTCGCTGCATGGCGATTCCATAAGTCAACAGACAGGCACCGCCGCTGTCGCCGCAGGCATATATGTGGGAAATGTCACCGCCGTATTCCGTCAGATGATCCCGGATAAAATCCAGTGCCAGATGCAGGTCAGCCAGCTGGTCATAGAAGAGACAGTCCGGTATCAGCCGGTACTCAATGCTGAATACCAGATACCCCGCCTCACAAAGGGAGGCACAAAAGGGACGGTTGAATTCCTTGTTCCCTATGAGGAGGCCTCCGCCATGTACGTTGACGATGACCGGGAGAATCTCGCCGTCCCGTCCCCTGGGACGGTAGACATCCAGACGATGTGCCGGAACATGCTTCTCGTCATAGAAAATATCCGATTGTAGGAAAACGTCTTCCGGAAGAGGATACTCTTTGCCCCTGGAAGCGTAACTTTGCTCGAATGCCGCCCGCTGCTTATAGAACATTTGACATATAAAGCTTTTCATGTGTACTCCTGATTCTGACTGTATATGTTTCAATAAAAGAGAAATATTTGTCGAAAAAAAGCGATATGCAGTCTTTAAAAGAATACCACAGAAATGAATAGATTAAAATAGAAAATGCAACATTCTATTATGGAATGTTGCATTTTGTCTTGCACTACATATTTCGGCTGACCATGGGAAAACTTTAGCCTTTTTTATAAAAATCGTTAATGCGTTATTTTCATATCACTATAGCAATTACAGAAGCCGCATGTCATAGCTGTATGTCACGAAATACGGCATCTTTGTCATCCTGTTCAATTCCCAGATAATGTTTTGTGATCTGAAAAGAAGAATGATTGTAGATTTCCATCAGCAATGCGGGTGGTGTTCCCATTTTCCATGCATGGTAGCCGAAGGTCTTCCGCAGGGAATGGCACCGGATCACGTCTTCGATCCCTACGGCTTCAGCAGCCTTACGGACAATGCGGTAGGCCTGGTATCGGGAGAGTGGGGAACCGGTTTTTCTGGGGCTGGGGAAGAGGTAGTCTGTGTCGGCTATGGAAGGCTGTGTTGTCCGGTAGGACAGTAATGTTTCCTGAAGTTCTTTGTTGATCAGGATTCTGGTTTCTTTTTCCGTTTTTTTTTCCGTGATGAGGAGATGGGTGTAAAAGCGGCTGTGTTCTGTGCAATAGACATCTCCCCAGGTGAGATGAAGGATGTCGTTGATGCGGAGAGCGGTGTTCAGACCGATCAGGATGAGAGTGTAATTCCGGGAGTTGGGCTGTTTGGTAAGGTAGTACTCTTTGAAATCGTGTAGAAGCTGTTTGCTGCGGATAGGTTGTGTCGTGCTCATAATGGCCTCCTTGATGGAATAAATGAATTAGGAAAATGCAACATTCCATAATAAAATGTTGCATCAGTGCAAACCAGCAGGCAAGGAAGGCTGAATAAAAACAGGGAGGTTATCAATTATGCTGCGTCTGACCGTTAGTCCGGAAGAATACCTGATGATCAATGACAATATCAAGATCGTGTTCCTGGGAGGAACCAAGAATCATCTCCGCATCATGATCGATGCACCGAAAGAGGTGAACATCGTGCGAAGCACGGTATTAGAGAACCAGATCACAGATCCGGAGGAGAGAGCGAAGCTTCCTAAATATTATGCGGAAGAAGAGCACCCGGAGAAGTATCGCAAAAAATCCAACGTGATCATCACAAAGGGAAATGCGGACAAATAATTTCATACGGTAATAACCGGAGGAAGAGCGGCTCTGTCAGGGCCCGACAGGGAAGCTCCTACTCCGGTTACTATAAAAACTAACAACAAGTATCTGGGAGAAAAGGATTTCTCAATAACAATACAGATACGCACACTGCCGCAAAAGGAATTGGGCAGTAATACAAGGAGGTAAATTATTATGGTAGTACAACACAATCTTACAGCTATGAACTCTAACAGAATGTTAGGCTTAACCACCGCTTCTCAGGCAAAGTCCACCGAGAAACTGTCTTCCGGTTACAAGATCAACCGTGCAGCTGATGATGCAGCAGGCCTGTCCATCAGTGAGAAGATGAGAAAGCAGATCAGAGGTCTGACACAGGCATCTTCCAATGCAGAGGATGGCATTTCTACTGTACAGACCGCCGAAGGTGCTCTTAATGAAGTTCAGGATATGTTACAGAGAATGAATGAGCTGGCAGTAAAAGCAGCTAATGGTACTAACTCTGAAGACGACAGAAGCTACATTCAGAATGAAATCGACCAGCTGACTACGGAGATTGATCGTGTATCTGAGACCACCAAGTTCAACGAGACTTATTTGCTGAAGGGTGACAAGAGCTTAGATAAACAGTATAGTTTTAGCTATGGTAAGTATACAGCTCAGACTATATCTGCTGACTTTGCAGAAGGTAAGGATGGATTGACTTTGACCGCAAAGACAAAGCCTGCTGCAACAAGTGAAAAAATTCAGGATGAACAGAATGAGTTGTTGATTTCATTGAGAGATCAAGGCGTAACTTTAAATGCTCAGGTAAATGATGCTGGTGATGCTGTTAGCTATACTCTTTCTTTACATGGTGATGCAGCAGAAAAATTCAAGGTTACATCTAATGGCGCTGATTTTACTATTTCTGATGCAGAAGGTAATGATTTACTTACAGTAACCGCTGATGGTATTACGGCAGCTGCTGGTAATAAGGGACAAAGCTATTCTTCTGCCATTATAGCAACAGACATTACAGCAGCACAGTCTACAGCAGCACAGGCAAAGTATTACGATAAAGATGGCAATGCTATTTCTGAAAATGCACTGGAAAAATATTTTACAACAAATAAAGATGGAGATGTAGAAGTAAGAGCAGATGCTCCTAAGCTTTATGATGCAGTAGGAAATGAAGTGGCTACTCCGAATAAAGACTTTGTAACTGCATTACAGGATAAGACTGCAGCATTGACCCTTACCCTTCATGTTGGTGCTGATGCTACATCCAATAACCAGATCACTCTGAGCATTGATGCTATGTCTGCTAAAGGTCTTGGTGTAAATGGTCTGAAGGTTGACGGAACTGATGATACCAATGCACTTTCCGCTATTGATACCATCAAGGAAGCTATCCAGAAGGTATCCACCCAGCGTTCCGCACTTGGTGCTGTCCAGAACCGTCTGGAGCACACCATCAACAACCTCGACAACGTAGTTGAGAATACCACCAGCGCAGAGAGCCAGATCCGTGATACCGATATGGCTACTGAGATGGTTAAGTACTCCAACAACAACATCCTGGCTCAGGCAGGTCAGGCTATGCTGGCTCAGGCTAACCAGTCCAACCAGGGCGTACTGTCTCTGTTACAGTAAGCTTAAGCTGAGATCAGGTTGTTTCCAAAGAGGAACGAACCATATCTGTAAGAGTTATGTAAGAACCAAAGGGCAGTCCATGACGGACTGCCCTTTTCCGCCTCAGCGTCATACTCGAAAAACACCATATCAATAACCTCCTTCTTATTCTCAAGCAAAAATTCCTTCAAAATTGTTCTATGCGGTTGCGTTAATTTTCCTTTTGCAAAGGAATAATTTCCAAAGAATAGCCAAGAGGAATCAACACTTTTAAAAGAGTGTCCAATTGTGGTGTAGAGCGCAGAGATTCTATTCTTGCAATGGCAGGCTGTTTTACCCCACTGATTTTTGCAAGATCTCGTTGGGTTAATCCCTGCTTTTCGCGGGCTTCTATCATTTTGCCGATTAATTTCACTTCGAGGTTTATGATTTCCCGGTCTTCCTCGGAAACGTAATCATTATCGTTGAACATTTCGTCAAAATTTTTATATTTTTTCATGAATTATTCCTTTCCAGCCAATCATGCATATATGCCAAGGCTTTGCTTATTTCTCGATGAGGAGTTTTTTGAGTTTTTTTAATATAGTAATGTAATAAGACAAATTTATTGTCCTTCCAATAAAAGAAAAAAATGCGATTATTTAAAGGTCGTAATTCCCACAAATCCCCCTGTATATGTTTAACAATTGGATTTCCGATTCTAGTTCCATATTCCTTTAATGCTTTTATGTAAGCAAATATTTTGTTTTTCTGTATACGAACTGTTTTGCTATATATAGATTTCTTGGCTAAATCGGCAAAATAATCGCTTATAGCAGAATAGCCATTTTTGTCAAAATAATACTCAATATCGTACATCATAATGTCCTTTCTAAAAGATAACATATTAGGTATCAAACGTCAACAATAAGTGCTATAATAATTAATTTCTGAAATTGCGGTAATAAGGGAAACTTTGACCACTGACGGGTCTATAAGAATTTTGAAAAGAAGAAGAATTACTTCCAATACCACCATACCATAGGGATTCCTTATTGGCAAGTCTGAAAAATGTTACAAAAAAGCTACAAAAAATCCAGAAAAATGTTACAGAACGCTTCTAAAGTTTTACTTTCCCGGCATTTTGGGGTAAGATAAGCAGTATAGATTCCTAAGGACACAGAAAGAGAGGGTTACTATAATTATGAGATTTCAGGACATGCCTTACGAAAGAATAGATTTTGCCAAAGTGCAGGAAGAGATGGGAGAGCTGATCCGGGAGCTGGAGGCGGCGAAGAGCGGGGAGGAGCAGTTCGAGGTGCATAAGAAGTATTATGCGCTGACGGATCGTGTCATGACGCTGATGACCATTGCGAATATCCGCTTTGACATCGATACTTCCGATAAATTCTACGAGGAAGAGCATAAATACTACGATGAGCAGGGACCGGTATTCAGCAATCTGGTGCTGGCTTATCAGAAGAAATTATATGAATCCCCCTACAGAGCGTATCTGGAGGAGAAGATCGGTCCGGTAGCGTTCAAGAATATGGAGCTGGCACAGAAGTCCATGAGTGAGGCATTGATTCCGCTGATGCAGGAGGAGAACTCCCTGACCATGGAGTATGACAAGCTCATCGCCGGTGCGAAGATCGATTTCGACGGCAGGGAACTGAATCTGTCCCTGTTGCGGCCCTATCTGGTGAATTCCGACCGCAATGTCCGCAGACAGGCATGGGAGAAGATGAGCGCGTTTTTCCTGGAAAATGAGGAACAGCTGGATACCATCTACGATAAACTGGTGAAAAACCGTACCGCGCAGGCCAGAGCCATGGGCTATGAAAATTACCTGGAGCTGGGATATTACCGGATGAACCGCAACTGCTACGGCAAGGACGAGGTAGAGGCTTTCCGCAGGCAGATCAAGGAGTATTTCGTACCCTTCGCAGAGAAACTGCATGACCGCAGAAGACAGCGTCTGGGTCTGGAGAAGCTCAGCTATATCGACGAGCAGGTATATTTTAAGGACGGCAACCCGGCACCCACCGGAACCCCCGAAGAGATCATGGCTGCCGGACAGAAGATGTACCGTGAGCTGTCCCCGGAGACTGCGGAATTTTTTGATTTCATGATGGAGAACCAGTTATTTGATGTCCTGGGACGCAAGACGAAGAAAGCAGGCGGTTACATGACCTATCTGCCCCTCTATCATGCACCTTTTATCTTCGCCAACTTTAACGGTACCAGCGGTGATGTGGACGTCATCACGCATGAGTGTGGTCATGCGTTCCAGGGGTATCTCGCTGCACAGGATCCTATCAGAGAGCATGCGGATATCGGCATGGAGACTGCAGAGATCCATTCCATGTCCATGGAATTTTTCACGGAGAAATGGATGAACCTGTTCTTCGGCGACCGGGCGCAGGATTATGTGGAGATGCATCTGGAGGATGCGGCTGCGTTTATCCCTTACGGTTGTATGGTGGATGAGTTCCAGCATATCGTCTATGAACACCCGGAGCTGACCCCGGCCGAGAGAAAGCAGGCATGGAGCCGTCTGGAGCGGGAGTACAAGCCTCATCTGGACTACGAGGGAGATCCTTTCTTCGGACAGGGAGGATTTTGGCAGAAGCAGCTGCACATTTACGACTACCCTCTGTATTATATCGATTACTGCCTGGCACAGACCTGTGCACTACAGTACAAGGTGAAGATGGATGCCGATTTTACAGAGGCGTGGAAGAGCTATCTGAAGCTGTGCAGATTGTCCGCCAGCGATTTTTACACCAACATGATCAAAGAAGTCGGACTGGACAGTCCTTTTGAGCCCGGATGTGTGAAAAATATCGTGGAAAAACTTGAAAAATATGTGAAATAGCTTTCTTTTTCCGCTAAAATACGGTAAAATAAGGAGTCATTGGACTTAAGACGCTAGGAAGGAGACATGTAAGCGATGTCTAAGAATGAAAAAGTTACAGAAAATAAGGAACAAAAAGAACAAACTGAACAGAAGGTCATGACAAAATATGACCGTAAGGTACAGAAGCGTAAAGAAGAGAAGGAAAAGGAGAAAAAGGAAGAGCGCATCAGCACAACAGTCGGGATCGTATTCCTCGTTGCTTTGGTATGCCTGGTGGCATCTTTCCCGATCCGGACCTATCTGGCAACCCATGAGACTTATGTAGTGATCAATGGGGAAGAGGTGAATAAGGTAGAATTTGATTATGTCTACAACACCTCCAAGAACAACTACATTACACAGTACGGAAGTTATTTAAGCTATTTCGGACTGGATACCAGCAAGGATCTGTCCACCCAGATGTATTCCGAGACTCTGACCTGGAAGGACTATTTTGAGCAGAATGCTGTAGAGAGCCTGAAGCAGAATAAGGCGCTGATGGCAGAAGCCAAAGCAGCCGGCTTTACCTACGATACCACGGATGAGTACAATACTTTCAAGGAGACCATCAAAACCTCCGCTGCAGCCGCAGGCGTATCTGATAAAGAATATGTACGCTCCATCTACGGAAGCTATGCAACCATGGGCCGTATCGAAGAATATGTGAAGAACGACATGGTAATGAACGCTTATTATCAGAAGCTGCAGGAGGACAATGCTCCCGGCGATGATGAGATCCAGAGCTATTATGAGGAAAATAAGGCAACCTACGATTCCGTAGACTACCGCCTGACCACGATCGAAGCTGATCTGCCCACCGAGCCTACCGAACTGGCAGATCCCGTAGAGGAGACTGCTGCAACCACCGATACCACTGCAACAGACGGAACTGCAGCTACAGATGCAACAGCTTCCGACAGCACCGATACCGCTTACCAGCCTTCCGATGCTGAGATCGCCAAGGCCATGGAAGATGCCAAGGTACTGGCTGACGATGCGGAGCAGACCGTGGCAAAAGACGGCGAAGCACACGAGAATGAGAAGAAGTCTTCCGTGAACTACCTGATCTCCGACTGGCTGTTCGATGATGCCAGAAAGGCAGGAGACACCACCGTCATTACTAACGACAACAGCCATTGCTACTATGTCGTGGCATTTGAGAAGAGATATCTGGATGAGACTCCTTCCGCAGATGTACGTGTGATCATTCCCACCGAGGATAAGACCGGTGAAGAGATCCTGGAGGAGTGGAAGAACGGTGCAGCTACCGAGGACAGCTTCGCAGAATTGTGCAAGAAGTATACACAGGATACTTCCGCAGTAGAGAACGGCGGTCTGTTCGAGCAGGTAACCAAGACCGGTATGACCGAGGAGCTGAGCAACTGGATCTTCGACAGCAGCCGTCAGGCAGGAGATACCGTAGCCATCACTGTCAGTGACAGCACCTATGTACTTTACTACATCGGACAGGATCAGCCTGAGTGGAAGATCAACATCAAGAATACGCTGGTATCCGATACAATGAGTCAGCATATGCAGGATATTACCGCAGATGTAACTGTAGAGGATCCCAAGGGTAAGCTGAATTACCTGAAGGTGCAGGCAGAGGAATCCGCGGCTGCTGAGACTGAGACTGCAACAGCAGAGACCCAGGAGATCACCGAGGAACAGACCGCTGCTACCGAAGAGACCGCAACACAGGCACAGTAAGGCTTGCCGGGGAACAGAACATAGACAACAGACAAGTACCTGTTTCACTGCGCAAGCAGAAGAGACAGGTACTGTTAGATTAGAGGAGAAAAGAAATGCAGGAAAAGGTTCTGGTATTAGACATTGACGGAACACTGACCAATTCCAAAAAAGAGATTACAGAAGCTACAAAACAGGGAATCTGGAATATTTTACAGCATGGACACAAGGTGATCCTGGCTTCCGGACGTCCCACGCCCGGTATGCGGAAATGTGAAGAGGAACTGGAGTTGAAAAAATACGGCGGATATCTTCTGTCCTTTAATGGGGCCCGTATCGTGGAATGTAAATCAGGAGAAGTGGTCTATCAGAGAACACTGCCCCTGTCCATTGTACCCGGATTGTATGAATTCGCCAAAGCGAATGGCTGCGGACTGATCACTTATCAGGGAGAGGGAGTCATCTCTGCATTTGAGCCGGATAAATATGTGCAGTTAGAAGCAAGGATTAACGGAATCCCCATTAAAAAGGTGGATGATTTTGTATCCTATGTAGATTTTGATATCAACAAATGTCTGATGACGGCACCGGAAGAGATTGCCCCCGAACTGGAGAAACAGCTGCAGGAAAAATACAGCGATGTGGCAAGCATCTACCGTTCCGAGCCTTATTTCATTGAGATCATGCCCAAGGATGTGAATAAAGCAACTTCTCTCGATCACATGCTGGAGGGTATGGGACTGACCAGAGAGAATGCGATCTGCTGCGGCGATGGCTACAACGACATCTCCATGATCGAATATGCGGGAACCGGCGTAGCAATGGGGAATGCCCAGCCGGCGGTCAAGGAAGCTGCAGATTACATCACCGGTACTAACGATGAGGACGGGCTGGTGGAAGTCATCGATAAATTTATCATGAAACCGGAGCAGGAATAGCCTTTCTTAGAAACAAACAATAGACACAAAGCAGTAACAAGCGAAAAATCACAGAGCAATGAGCGTGTGTGATTTTTGCAAAAGAGGATATATATGATTCAGATACAAATACCTGAAAAAGCGAAATATATCATAGAGACTATACAGAATGCCGGGTTTGAAGCTTATGTGGTAGGCGGCTGCGTGCGGGATTCCATCCTGGGCAGATGCCCGGAGGACTGGGACATTACCACTTCGGCGAGACCGGAGCAGGTGAAGGCGCTGTTCCGTCGTACCATCGACACCGGGATCCAGCACGGTACCGTGACGGTCATGTTGGACAAAGAGGGCTTCGAGGTCACCACTTACCGCGTGGATGGAAAATACGAAGACAGCAGACATCCTAAGGAGGTCACTTTTACCCCGAATCTGGAGGAAGATTTAAAACGCCGGGATTTCACGATCAATGCTATGGCATATAATGAAACAGAAGGTCTGATCGATATCTTCGGTGGTTTACAGGACATCGAAGCGAAGCTGATCCGCTGCGTGGGCAATCCGGAGGAACGTTTTGGAGAGGATGCTCTGCGCATCATGCGTGCCATTCGTTTCTCTGCGCAGTTAGGCTACGAGATCCACGAGGACACCGAGGCGGCGATCCGGAAGCTGGCACCGACTTTGCAGAAGATCAGCGCGGAGCGGATCCAGGTGGAATTGACCAAGCTGTTGATCTCCCCTCATCCTGACACCTTGCGGGATGCTTATGACATGGGTGTCACGAAGGTGATCCTGCCGGAATTCGATGCCATGATGGAGACTCCTCAGAAGCATAAGCACCATAAATACAACGTAGGGGAGCATACCTTACATGCCCTCATAGAGATCGCACCTGAGAAGAATCTGCGGTATGCTATACTGCTTCATGACATCGGCAAGCCTGAGACACTTACCGTGGATGAAGACGGCACCACTCATTTTCACGGACATCCTGCAGTGGGTGAGGAGATGGCACGCAGGATCCTTAGGAGACTCAGATTTGATAATGATACAGTGGCAGTGGTGACCCGTCTGGTAAGATATCATGATTATGGTAATGATGTTACACCTGACCTGCGGATCGTGCGCCGGGCTGTGAATAAGATCGGGGAAGACATCTTCCCGCTATTGTTCCCGGTGAAACAGGCGGATATCCTGGCACAGAGCGATTATCTGCGGGCAGAGAAGCTGGAGAACCTGGAGCTCTGGAAGCAGTTATATGAAGAGATGCTGGAGAAAAAGCAGTGCGTATCCTTGAAAACGCTGGCTGTCACCGGCAGAGATCTCATTGCTATGGGAATGAAGCCCGGCAGGGAGTTGGGCGATATGCTGCAGAAGCTATTGGAACTGGTCTTAGAGCACCCGGAGCAGAATACCAGAGAACAACTGCTGGAAAAGGCGGGCGAGCTGGCAGCAGGCAAAGAGTGAGCATACTTTTATAAGATCTCTCATAAGATAGCGTAGGAACCGTCAAACCGGTTAAGTACATATCTTAGGAGGGGTTGTAAGTGAATGACAGAGCGGTGGCACTGCTGGAGCAGTATGAGATAGAGGTATTGCGTACCCGAAAAGGGCGGGGGGCGATTCTGTGCGATACACAGCAGGGCTGCCTGATCTTCAAGGAATATACAGGACGCGAGGAACAGCTGCGTCTGCAGGAACAGGTGCTAAAGCATCTGGAGGCTTGTGGGAATATCTCTGCGGAGAGACTGCTTGCCACCAGAGAGGGTGCACTGTCGGTCACGGACAGGGACGGTGTCAGATATATTCTGAAGACCTGGTGGGAAGGCAGAGAATGTAACATCCGTGACAGGGAAGAATGCATGGAAGCCATGGGGCTGTTGGCCGGACTTCACAAGGATCTGGAATTTATTCCCACGTTTCCCGAGATGGAAGGGATACCCACACCGGTCATCCGTAGATTCCTTCCGAGTCGAGAGTATGAGAAGCATAACAAAGAATTGAAGAGGGCCCGGAGATTCTTAAAACAGCGGAGCCAGAAGACCTGGTTCGAGATCCGGCTGGCTGCCGTGATGGATCCTTTTTTGGAAGAGGCCGGGCAGATCTGTGAGGAATGGAAAAAGATAGAAAATTCACATGACGTAGAAGAGGGAGAAACCTTCTGCTTTTGCCACGGTGATTATCAATATCACAATATTTTGCGCCAGGACAGAGGATTTTTCCTGGTGAATTTTGAAAAATGTCAGGCAGACGGTCCCATAAGGGATCTCTATCTGTTGCTGCGTAAACTATTGGAGAAAAGTGATTGGGACTGTAACCGGGGGGAAGCACTGTTGGCAGCTTATGAATCCGTCAGACCGTTGAATCCCTTCGAGAGACAGGATCTGTTCTACAGATTGTCTTATCCCGAAAAATTATGGAAGATCGTGAATTTCTATTACAATTCGGGAAAAGCATGGATTCCGGAAAAAAATCAGGAAAAACTGGACCGGCTGCTGGAACAGGAGAACGCCCGAAAAAAATTCCTGCGGATTCTGAGACCATAAGATCATAAGATCATAAGATCGGATAGACACTAAGGTACCGGAGAGGAGACAAAAGCATGAACAAAAGATATCGGATGAAAGCAGTAGCATGCATTTGGCTTATGACAATGCTGTCAATAACTGGCTGCGGGCAGAAAACTGCCACGGAAGGAAATACAGAGACGCAGACACAGACGGAAGCGGAGCGTGTGGATACCGGATTCGTGGTGACGAATCCGGACAGTTATGATTCTGCGGATACTGCTGTACTGGTGGATATTAACGAAGTTGACAAAACTGTCACTTTGTTGAATCTGGATCTCTGCAGGCGATATACACTATCCATGGACGGAACCACCCGTTTCGGGGATAAATACGGCAAGGCGATCTCTCTGGATCAGCTGCAGGAGGGTGATATTGTGGATGTGACTTTTCTGAAGACACAAAAACACCTGACATCCATGCAGCTGGCGCAGGCGGCATGGCAGTATGACAGTGTGGAACGCTATGAGTTGAATGCGGTGAGGCACGAGGTAAGCATCGGCGGAGAAACCTATAAGCTGTCCAAAGACACGCAGTATTTTTCCCAGGGGCACAGTATAGAAGAGATCGATCTGAATCCATCCGATATTCTTACATTCCATGGAATTGACAGTACGGTGCTCAGCGTGATCGTGGAAAAGGGACATGGATATCTCCGGCTGGTCAATGATGAGAATTTCGTGGGTGGCTGGCTGGAGATCGGACAGACACAGATCGTGAGGATCACAGAGGACATGCTGGTGACGGTGCCGGAAGGCAGTTATCAGGTGGATATCAGCTGCAGCGGCGGAGGCGGTACGAAGTATGTAGTGATCAACCGTAACGAAGAGACAACCCTGGATATCGGAGATCTGGAGGTTGCGGAGGCGAAGTACGGTATGGTGCTGTTTTCCATGAGCCCGGCCGATGCGGAGCTGTATATTGACGGAAGTCAGGCGGATCCTTCCCAGCCGGTCTCACTGGAGTACGGAATCCACCAGATCATAGCAAAAGCGGACGGCTATAAATCTCTGACACAGTATCTCCGGGTAGGACAGGAATCTGCCGGAGTGGATGTGCAATTAGATAAAGTGGATTCCGACAGTGAGGAAAGCACAGGAAGTACAGAAAGCTCGTCGTCTGCAGGTAGTACTTCTGCGACGGCAGACACCACAACCACCTACTATCGGGTACACATTGATGCACCGGAAAATGTGGAAGTATATCTGGACGGTAACTATGTGGGAATCTCACCCTGCAGCTTCAAAAAGACATCGGGAAGTCATGTGATCACACTGCGGAAGTCCGGATATGAGACCAGGAGTTATACGGTTCAGGTGGACGATGAACAGAAGGATGTATCGTATTCTTTTGTGGATCTGACAGTTAGCTCCCAAACTTCAAAATAATCTTTGAAAAGGCACAGGAAATGCCGTAAATATGCGGAAATGCCTTGACAAAAGGGATAAAAACAGATATATATATTTATAGACGTTTCAAAAGAACTATTTTCGAGCGTAAATTTAATCACGAAAACTCATTATAGGAGGAGTTCAATATGAACAAAACAGAATTAGTTGCAGCTATGGCTGATCAGGCTGGTCTTTCCAAGAAGGACGCAGAGAAGGCATTAAAGGCTTTCACAGATGTTGTTGCTGAAGAGTTAAAGAAGGATGGTAAGGTTCAGTTAGTTGGCTTCGGTACTTTCGAAGTATCCAGCAGAGCAGCAAGAGAGGGTAGAAATCCTCAGAGCGGCAAGCCTATGAAGATCGCTGCTTCTAAGGCTCCTAAGTTCAAGGCTGGTAAGGCATTAAAGGATATGCTGAACGCATAATAGAAGCTGATTTTTCAGAGACTCGAGAGGACAACCTTTCGGGTCTCTTTCGTTATGAGAAATAGTTTTCAGAAGGAGAGGAAACCCATGAGACTGGATAAATATTTAAAGGTGTCCCGCCTGATCAAACGCCGTACTGTGGCCAACGAAGCCTGCGACAGCGGCAGGGTATTGATCAACGACAAACCGGCAAAGGCATCTGCTAATGTAAAAGAGGGAGATATCATCACGATCTCTTTCGGTAACAAGGAAGTAAAGGTAGAAGTGCTGGATGTTCAGGAGACAGTGAAAAAAGAAGAAGCAAAAGAACTCTTTCGTTATGTATAAATATGTATAAATTTCCAATGACTCCCATAAGATGAATTGTAACTCTGAATAGTTATGATAAATTACAATGTGACACAGATGGGAGGAAGTATGGAAGATTTAAACACAACAGGGCGTATGCATAAAATAATTATGACCAACAGACGAACCTGCACGGTGAACGGGGTCAATGATGTGCTTTCTTTTGATCTGCGGGAGATTCTGCTGGAGACGGAACAGGGGATGCTGATGATCCGCGGAAATGAACTGCATGTGAATCGGCTGACTCTGGATAAAGGGGAAGTGGACATTGACGGCCGGATCGACAGCTTCGTATATTCGGATACCGCAGCATCCGGGGAGAAGCAGGAGTCATTTTTCGCCAGGCTGTTCCGTTAATGAATGAAAATGTTTTTCTGCTGCATGCGTTTCTCCTGGGAATAGAGATTACTTTTCTGTATGATATACTGCGGATTCTGCGGAGGGTTTTTGTACATGGCAACGGCATGGTGTCACTGGAGGATATTGCCTTCTGGATCTATTGTGCGGGAAAAGTGTTTTTACTGATGTTCCGGGAGAGCAATGGGAACCTGAGATGGTTCGCTGTGCTGGGGGCGGTATTGGGAATGTATCTGTATCACAGGACGCTAAGTCCCCTCCTGGTAAAATATGTCTCCGGATTTCTCAACATGCTCTTAAACCCGATTCATAAGGCGTTGCGGATATCCGTAAGATGGGTAAAAAAGAAGTTGACGGGACTTCGGAAAATGCTTAAAATATTCATAGAAAGGAGATGCGCGTATGGCAAGGGGAAAAAGAAGAGTAGCCTACCGCAGGAGACATCAGAACCGGTTCAGCCTGTTCCTGGTGAGCCTGGTCGTATTGATGATCATGGTAGTCGTTGCGGTGCGAAGCGTGGAATTACAACGGAAGATCGCAGGATATGATACCCAGATCGCAAGCCTGAGCGCGCAGATCGATGCGGAGACCGCCAGAGCGGAAGAGATCGAGGAGTATCGCAAGTATACACAGACCAAGGCTTATGTGGAGGAAGTGGCGAAGGATAAGCTGGGACTGGTGTATGAAGGTGAGATCCTTTTTAAAGAGGACAATTAAGCAGGGAGACTGATTCTCAACAGTGGACCTGCTTTTTTTGTCGCAAAAAATGAAGGTAACATTCCCCCGAATTTGACAAAAAGAAAGAAACAGTGGCTCTATAATCGTGAAGACAGAAAGGGGAATAGTCATGGTGATAGGGAAACGGGAACAGAAAAATCCGGAACAGAAGTTATGTGCACAGGTATCCATGCTGTGCCGGCAGAAGCTGTTGGGGTATGCGGAGAGTTTTGAGGAATTGGGGAGAAGTTTTCACGACGAAGCGAGGATTGTGGGAGATGACAGACAGAGTATTCTGGAGAAATGCCTGCTGCAGCAGAGCAGGCAGGTCATGGGGGATCATCTGCAGACGGTCGCACGGATCATGGAACAAGTGGCCGGAGAAGAGATGTGCTACCGGCCGGTAGAGGAAAAGCGAAGAAAAAACCTCGTCCAGGCATTGCATAGTGAGGGGATCGCGGCAGCAGAGTTATGTTATATTCGAAAAAAAGGTGCTGCCGCAAACGGTATCAGCATGATACTTTCCACGGAGAGATCCGGCTGTAAGGCCTCGCAGGCAGCAGATATGCTTACCGTACTTTTGGGGAAGCATCTGCAGCCGTCGCCGGGAAGTCCCTATCTCATAGAGAGGGAACCACACTGTTTTCAGTTTACAGAAGAACCGAAATATGTGGCCCTTACCGGAGTGAGCCGGGCAGTAAAAGAGGGAGAGAAAATATCCGGGGATCAGTATGCCATGCTGGAATCGGAAAAAGGAAGACTGTTATTGCTGTTATCCGACGGAACCGGTGCGGGAGAAGATGCCAGCCGGGGCAGCGGCAGAGTATTGGATCTCATGGAAAAAATGCTGGAGGCGGGATTTGACACCGAAGAATCCGTAAATATGCTGAACTCCGCATTGTATGCGCAGAATGAGGAGGAAGATCATCCGACGGTGGATATCTGCAGCCTGGATCTGTACAGCGGAGAGTGCGAGATCTGCAAAGTCGGAGGTGCGGCCACTTTTCTGAAAGAAAGCGGCAGAACAGAGTGTATCGGAGGAGAAAGTCTGCCGCTGGGGATTTTTCAGAAAGCGCAGTCGGAAGTCCGGGTGCGGCAGCTGGCAGCGGGCGATCTGCTCATCATGATGACGGACGGTGTGCTGGATGCACTGGAGGATGATTGCGAGGAGCGGATGCGGGTTATGATAGAGACATTAGAAGAACAGAATCCGCAGGAGATCGCAGAGAAGATACTTTCTTATGCCATATGCAGCTGTGGGGGCAGGATCCGGGATGATATGACGGTGTTTGTGCTGTGCTTGTGGGAGAATGCGTGATTGCTGCCTTGATTTTTTCGCATAATTAGGATAGAGTAAAATCATGAATACATGGATGGATACACGAGAAAAAGTATTTGCATATATAAAAGAGCATCAAATGCTGCAACCCGGTGACCGTGTGGTGGCCGGGGTTTCCGGAGGGGCAGACTCGGTTTGCCTCTTATTTTTGTTACTGGAATGGAGGAGAGAATTCCCGCTGGACATTGCGGTGGTCCATGTCAATCATGGGATCCGGCCGGAAGCCGGTGAGGATGCACGGTATGTGGAAAAATTGTGTGGAGAACATAGAATCCCGTTTTTCCTGACGGAAGCCGATGTACGGCAGCGGTCAATTCTGGAAAAATGTTCCGAAGAGGAAGCCGGCCGCAGAACAAGATATGAAGCTTTTGACAAGGCTGCGGAGGAATGGGGAGCCACGAAGATCGCGGTAGCGCATAACAGCAATGACCGTAGCGAGACGCAGCTGTTTCATCTGTTCCGGGGCAGTGGGATCCGGGGACTGGCAAGCATCCTCCCGGTGAGAGGTCGGATCATACGGCCGATCCTGTGCCTGGAGAGATGGGAGATCGAGGACTTTTTAACACAACAGGGAATTTTCTACTGTAAGGATGCTACCAACGATGAGGACGATTACACCAGGAATCGGATACGGCATCATATTTTACCCTATGCGGAGCAAAACATTGCGCGGGGCTGTGTGGCGCACATGAACCAGACAGCGGAGCTGCTGGCGGAGACGGAGGAATATCTGGAGCTGCAGACGGCGGAGGCAGTGAACAGATGCATACGGAGCATAAAGGCTCCGGGCAGTGCGCTGCAGCCGGATGTGAGCAGTCAGGCACAAGAGGTGCATATAGCGGTGGAACCTTTTCTGACGCTGCATCCGGTGATCCGTAAAAGACTTTTGTATGAAGAGGTAAAAAGACTTTCTCCCGGGCAGAAAGATATCACCTATCAGCATATTACGGAGCTTCTGACATTGTTTACGCAGGAAGGAAACCGGACGATCTGCCTTCCCTTCGGAATCCGCGGCAGACGGCAATATGAACAGGTCATCCTGACGATGCAGACAACGAAAACTGCGGACAGCGACTTGCAGATTACTGTTGCGACACCGCTCTGGCAGCAGCGGGATCCGGATATGGCTCCGGGACAGAAGAAAACAGTGGAGTGCGCGCTGGGAACTCTGGAATATTTCGTATGGGAAGCGTCCCATGGACTTGAAAAAAACCAAGAAGTTCCCACAAATCAGTATACGAAATGGTTTGATTATGATAAAATAAAAAAATGTCCGATGATACGAACACGGCAGACAGGGGACTATCTGACCATTGCAGACGGCAGAGGCGGAATGATCCGTAAATCATTAAAAAGCTATTTTGTCGATCAGAAAATTCCTCGCAAGGAGCGCGACAGACTGCCAATCCTGGCAGAAGATGATCACGTGCTGTGGGTCATGGGATACCGCATCAGCGAATATTATAAAGTAACGGAGAATACAAAACGTATTTTAAAGGTACAATTAATAAGAAAGGAGTTCGCCTAAGAGCGAAGAGACAAAAGAAAATGGCAGAACATATCAGAGTACTGTTGACAGAAGAGGAAGTAGATAAGAGAATTCAGGAGATCGGAGAACAGATCAGTAAGGACTATGCAGGTAAGCAGGTACACCTTGTATGTGTACTGAAGGGCGGCAGCTTCTTCATGTGTGAGCTGGCAAAGCGTATCACCGTTCCCGTATCCCTGGATTTCATGTCTGTATCCAGCTATGGCAGCGACACCAAGTCCAGCGGTGTGGTGAAGATCGTAAAAGACCTGGATGAATCCCTGAAGGATAAGGATGTTATCGTAGTAGAGGATATCGTAGACAGTGGAAGAACCTTAAGTTATCTGTTAGAGATGCTTCGTGACAGAGGACCGGCTTCTTTACGTCTGTGCACTCTGTTGGACAAGCCGGAGAGAAGAGTCATTGATGTTCATGTAGATTATACCGGATTTAATATTCCCGATGAATTTGTAGTGGGCTACGGTCTGGATTATGATCAGAGATATCGTAATCTGCCTTACATCGGTGTGGTAGAATTCGATTAAGCAATACGAAGATGTAGGAGGCCCGTGAAGTTGAAACAAAACGGCAGAACAATTAATTCTTATTTTATTTTTATCATACTTCTGGTCATGGTGATCGTAGGACTCAATCTGTTGAGCAACCGGGAAGAGGACTATACCAGAGCAGAATTCATCGCAGATCTGGATGCCGGAAATGTATCTGAGATCGTAATACAGCCGAATGGAGAAGCCCCTACCGGCTATCTGGAGATCCAGATGAAGAACGGACTGAATCATAAGCTGTATGCTACGGATATCACCGAGCTGGAGACACTGGTTCGCGAGTACGGATTTGACCCCGTAGTGAATGACATTGAGAGAGAGAACTGGTTCCTTACTTATATGCTGCCGATGCTGGCAGTACTGGCTGTAGGTGTATTCCTTTTTATGATGATGAATGCCCAGCAGGCCGGTGGCGGTAACGGTAAAATGATGAACTTTGGTAAGAGCCGGGCCAAAATGTCCATGGGTGACAAGAGCGTCACCTTTGCACAGGTAGCCGGTCTGAAGGAGGAAAAAGAGGAACTGGAGGAAATCGTCGATTTTCTGAAAGAACCCGGGAAATACACCGGCGTCGGTGCGAGGATTCCCAAGGGTGTTCTGTTGGAGGGACCTCCCGGAACCGGTAAGACTCTGCTGGCGAAAGCCGTGGCAGGCGAAGCCGGAGTACCTTTTTTCAGCATTTCCGGATCTGATTTCGTGGAAATGTTCGTCGGTGTCGGCGCATCCCGTGTGCGCGATCTGTTTGAAGAGGCGAAGCACAATGCGCCCTGTATCGTGTTCATTGATGAGATCGATGCCGTGGCAAGACGCCGTGGTACCGGTATGGGCGGCGGACACGATGAGAGAGAGCAGACCCTGAACCAGTTACTGGTAGAGATGGACGGTTTCGGTGTCAACGAAGGCATTATCGTCATGGCAGCTACGAACCGTGTGGATATTCTCGATCCTGCGATCCTGCGTCCCGGACGATTTGACCGTAAGGTAGCGGTAGGGACTCCGGATGTGGGTGGCAGAGAAGAAATACTGAAGGTACATGCGAAGAATAAGCCCCTGGGAGATGATGTAAATCTACAGCAGCTCGCACAGACTACCGCAGGATTCACCGGAGCGGATCTGGAGAATCTGTTGAACGAGGCAGCGATCATCGCAGCGAAGGAGAATCGCTCCTTTATCGCGAATAAAGATGTTAAGAGGGCGTTTATCAAAGTAGGAATCGGTGCAGAGAAGAAGAGCCGCATTATTTCCGACAAGGAGAAGAAGATTACGGCATATCACGAGGCAGGTCATGCGATCCTGTTCCATGTGCTGCCGGATGTGGGACCTGTCTACACCGTATCCATTATTCCTACCGGTGTGGGAGCCGCCGGTTACACCATGCCTCTGCCGGAAAAGGATGAGATGTTCGCCACCAAGAGCCGTATGCTCCAGGATATCATGGTATCTTTGGGTGGTCGTATCGCAGAGGAGATCATCTTCGGAGATATTACCACCGGAGCATCCAGTGATATTAAGAAAGCCACCAAAACAGCCCGCCGTATGGTAACCCGTTACGGAATGTCTGATAATATCGGTGTCATCTGCTATGACGATGACGATGATGAAGTCTTCATCGGTAAGGATCTGGCACATGCCAAGGCTCACAGTGAGGAGATTTCCGGTGAGATCGATAAGGAAGTCAAGCGCATCATAGATGACTGCTATACCAAGGCAAAAGATATTATTATGCAGCATGAGAATGTACTTCACAGTTGTGCTAAGCTTCTGTTAGAAAAGGAAAAGATCAACAGAGAAGAGTTTGAAGCACTTTTCGTATAGGAAAAGGTTTTCGAGGGCGTTTCGTAGATTTGGTAGTATTGTACAAACTGCTTTTGTGAAAAATAGACAAAAACAAATATTCATTTTTGTAATATTTGTGAATTTTGAGAATAGTAAAAACTAGTAGTGCATGCTATTATAATACTCGTAACCCCCCCAATACATTATATAGTTTTTTGCTATACCCCATAAGAAAGAAATACCTTCTCTAAAAAGGACAGTCCTCCCAAGACTGTCCTTTTTACCGTTCAAAAACAAGTCAGGCTGTTGTCAGATGTAAGGAAAAAGGGTATAATTACATATGTATGTGCTGCACAGGTAAGAATAGCAGGAGCATAATATAGATAGTAAGACATTAGTCTCAGAAAGGATAGATACTATGGATCTGGAGCGATTACGTCGAACAGAATATAATCAGCAGTATATTGCTGCCATGAGACCCGTATTTAACAGAAGAGCTCTTTTTACGGATACAAGTGCGGAGTATGTGATCCCGGAAGAGCCGGAACCATATTCCGAGGTGACGATCCGTTTCCGTACCGCCAGGAACAACGTGGACAGGATATTCCTCGTAAGCGGTGGACAGAAGCATCTCATGGTACGAGTGGAGAGCAATAATGATTTTGATTACTATGCTTATGTGATGCGTCTGGATGATCAGAAGGTATCCTACTACTTTGAGGTACAGACCGGCAGGATCACAGGTATCTTCGATATGAGAGGATTGGTGCAGGAGGTCAACGAGTATTATGATTTTATCATCATTCCCGGCTTCCATACTCCCGACTGGGCAAAGGGTGCGGTAATGTACCAGATCTATACCGATCGTTTCTGCAATGGCGATCCTTCCAATGATGTGCTGACCAATGAATACTGCTATATCGGGGAGCCGGTACACCGTGTAGAGGACTGGGGACGGTATCCTGCACAGATGGATGTCCGTGAGTTCTACGGAGGAGACCTGCAGGGCGTATTGGACAAGATGGACTACCTGCAGGAGCTGGGCGTTGAGGTAATCTATTTTAACCCTCTGTTCGTATCCCCGTCCAATCATAAATACGATATTCAGGACTATGATTATATTGATCCTCATCTGGGTAAGATCGTCAGTGATGAGGGAGAGTTGCTTCCGGATGGACAGCGGGAGAACCGGTTTGCCTCTCGATATATCGATCGCGTGACCAATAAGGCGAACTTAGAGGCGAGCAACGAGATGTTTGCCCAGGTAGTGGCAGAGGCGCATCGCAGAGGCATGAGAGTCATATTGGACGGTGTGTTCAACCACTGCGGATCCTTTAATAAATGGATGGACAGAGAACGTATTTACGAGAATGCGGAAGGCTATGACAAGGGTGCTTATGTCAGCGCAGACAGCCCTTACCGGAATTATTTTGATTTCCATAATCAGGCAGCATGGCCCTATAACAATTCCTATGACGGATGGTGGGGGCATGATACCCTGCCGAAGCTGAATTACGAAGGTTCTCAGGAACTGATGGATTACGTTCTTCACGTTGCAAAAAAATGGGTATCTCCGCCCTATAATGTGGACGGCTGGAGACTGGATGTGGCGGCAGACTTAGGTCACAGCCAGGAGTTCAATCATCATTTCTGGCAGGAATTCCGGAAAGCGGTAAAAGAGGCCAATCCGGAGGCAATCATTCTGGCAGAGCATTACGGCAATACCAGAGACTGGCTGCAGGGCAACGAATGGGATACTGTCATGAACTACGATGCGTTCATGGAGCCTGTGACCTGGTTCCTCACTGGTATGGAGAAGCACAGCGATGACTACAGAGAGGACCTGCTCGGCAATGCAGAGAGCTTCTGGGGAGCCATGCGGCATCATACCTCCAGTTTTTCCATGCCCAGCTGGCAGGTGGCTATGAATGAACTGTCCAACCATGATCATTCCCGTTTCCTGACGAGAACGAACCATAAGGTGGGGCGTACTAATACTTTAGGCCCCCAGGCTGCGGAACAGGGCATCAATAAGGCAGTGTTCAGGGAGGGTGTTGTGATCCAGATGACCTGGACGGGCGCACCGACGATCTACTACGGAGATGAAGCCGGTGTCTGCGGATTCACGGATCCCGATAACCGGAGAACCTATCCCTGGGGACATGAGGATCAGGTGCTGTTGTCGTTTCACAAGGATATTATCCGCCTGCGCCGTGAAAACGAGGAACTGCGTACCGGTTCCCTGAAAATGCTGGAGAATGATTATAACTTCATCTCCTACGGGCGTTTTAACCGCAAGGGACAGTGTGCGATCCTGATCAACAATAACAATCATCCCATCACCAAGGAGATCCATGTATGGGAGATCGGGGTTCCTAAGACAGGTAAGATGAAAGTGATCCTGCAATCCAGAGATGACGGATATTGCATGGAAGGCGCGGAGTATGAGATCAAGGCAGGGAAGATCCTGATCGAGATGCCCCAGACTTCCGCAACGATCCTGAAGTATATGCAGGAATAACGTGTAGAAAAAAATATAATTTACCAAAGACAGAGAGGATTTCAGATGTTTACCATCATCATAACCCTGCTGTTGCCGCTGGTATCCTTAGGGATCTGGCGGCAATATGTTTTGAAAAATAATGGAAGCACCGGGAAGACGGTGACCGGAAGTAAGGGAGCGTATGTTCTTCGTTATGCAACCTGTCTGATGATCATGCTTTTTGTGCCGTGGGTATTGCTTTCCCTGACCGGCAATGACGACAATACAATTTTGCGAAAACTCGTAGAATCCCGGGAATATGCAGTCAAAGTGCTGAGCCTGGAAATCTGCATCATGCTGGCATATACCATTTGTGAACTGTTCGTGGAAGAGGCGAAAGCCGGTAAACATGAGAAGATTCACAGTGTTATGACTAAAATCGCCGGCAGCAAAGGATGGAACATTGTATACAGATACATAGGACCGGTCGTGGTACTGGCATTCAGTGTGCTGGTGATCTGTCTCAATTTCAGCATGATGTCCGACCGGGTGCTGTGGGGAGATGAAGCTTTTTCTGCAAATACTGCACATAAGAGCGTCGGTGGTATCTTGCAGGTGCTGTATTACTGGGATAATCATCCGCCGCTGTATTATTACTGGCTGAAACTGTTTGGAACCCTGTTCGGATTCAGCGTTCCGGTATTCCATCTGGCTTCATTGGTACCGTTTGCCATTGGTATCGTGCTGGCACTGACAGTGATACGGAAACATTTCGGTATGCTCCCGACCACATTTTTCGTGATGATATCGGGGCTGGGACAGGCGTGCCTGGAATATAATCTGGAAGTTCGTATGTATGCACTTGCCTTTTTGTGTGTAATGGGTTGCTTTTACTGTTCTTACCGTGTAATAGCGGATGGCACCAGGAAGACCTGGACCGGAATGGTATTGTGGGCACTGGGCGCGGCATATTCTCACTATTATGCTCTGGTAGCCGTGGGCATTATGATGTTTTTCACCGGAGTGGCAGTGTGGATCAAATACCGCGGTAAGACCTGGACAAAAGGTGTATTGGCAATCGTGGCATTTTTGATCGGCTATGCTCCCTGGCTGTATTTTTTCTATGCGGGATTGAAAAATGTCAGCAGAGGCTGGTGGATGACGGAGATCCTCGGGCTGGATAAGAGCCTGGAGATCGTCATGGGCGGCAGACGGATGAATGTAATTGTATTTCCGTTGCTGTTAGTACTGTTGATAGTAACGCTGGTGGCGGATTCGTCCCTGTTTTCCATGGGAGAAGAGGGTATTCGTCTGCAGAAGCCGTCAGTGAAAAAATGGTCTGACAAAACTTACGCCATGGTGGTGGGAACCTGCACAATCCTGGGAACGCTGGCATTTGCCTATCTGTTAAGTATTGTGATGGCACCGATGCTGGCGCAGAGATATCTGTATCCGTTAAGTGCAGTGGCGATCATGATGCTGGTCATCGGCAGCAGCCGGGTGCTGGAACTGGTGGCGGAGCTGGAGAACCGGTCCTGGAAGGGTTTGGGGCTGTTAGCCCGATTGCTGCTTGTGCTGTTACTGCTTGTAATGTTTGGCATGGGAATACAGAATTACCGGGAATCTTATGGCAGTTATGAACAGCAGAAGGTAGAGACTAACAAGACCCTGGATCTGATCGGCACGCCCGAAGAGGATGTGCAGATGGTCACCAACGGGGTGAAACATCTGGGATGGACAGTACTGTATTATTATTACCCCGATAATGAGATCGTAAACGGCAATTACAACCAGGCAGAATCCGACAGATTCTGGTACTTTACACCAGATGCCATGAGCGATGAGGCTGTTGCCGGATTACAGCAGGATGGATATCGGGTGACTGATTACGGGCAGATGCAGCTGGCGCAGTATCCGTTTTATCTGTACTATATTGAAGCAGTTCAGCCTGCGTCATTCGCAAAGTCGCGTTAACACGCTTTGAGCGCGAGCACCCAAACGTTGCTTTTGTCATCCTATGGCTGAACTTTTACACTAAAATAATAAAAAATATCTTGCAATTTGTGTGAACATATGCTACAATTTCACATTGTTAGGGCACTTTGCCTGACATGGATGGATTCCCGAGTGGCCAAAGGGGACAGACTGTAAATCTGCTGCAAATTGCTTCGGTGGTTCGAATCCACCTCCATCCAGTTGCGTTGATGAGCTCAATGGAACAGTGCTTAGCGCGTAAGTCCATGCAGTCGAGTATAACGCAATGCGTCCGCTGGTGTGGCGGAATAGGCAGACGCAAGGGACTTAAAATCCCTCGGGGGCAACTCCGTGCCGGTTCAAGTCCGGCCACCAGCATCAATTTAAGAGTAGGAGAAACGTTGATTTTACAGCGTTTCTCCTATTTTTGAATTTATCCTCTATAAACAAACAAGAATGTCGGCATTGCTGACATCCTTGTACAATGTTGGGCTAGTTCCATTTTAATTCCAATTCTCTGTTTTGCTCTTTGCAATCTGACAAATACAGATTAATTAGTGTTTGATAGGGAATACCACATTTTTCTGATTTTGCCTTGAAGAAATCAATGGTATCACCATCAATGTTAATAGTAATCTGCTTTTTTACACGCTTTGCATAGGGATTTTTTCTGGGATTTAATTTTTCGATATCGTATTCTTTTTCCATTGACTTACCACCTTTCGTTAATTTTGTAGTATTGAGTTGTTTCATTCTTGGTTGCTTTTCTGGCGGAGATAATACGAATAACATCATCCATACCGCGATAACAATGACATACAATTAACATTTTTGCGTGATCGCTTAGCCCCAACATCATAAACCTTTCTTCCTCTTGTGAATGATTGGGATCGTCAAACAAAATGGCATTTTCATCCGCAAATACAGTGCTGGCTTCTGAAAATGTGATGTGATGTTTTGCCTCGTTGATGGCTGCTTTATTATCATCCCATTCAAAACTAATACCTTTCATAATTAAATTATAATTATAATATAATTATATGTCAAGGTATTGAATTTTATTCAATAATTTTAATGATGTTCAATGTGAATTGTAATGAAATGAAAAATGTGTAATCAAAAGATTAATGTGATAAAATGGTAGTGCAGAAAGTGAAAAAGAACTTGCCTGTAGTGGAGGAGTAGAATGGAGAGTATGATATCATGAGTGAAGCAGTAGAGGAATATGCAAAGGAATATGTAAGGGAAAAGCAGGCGGTCAATGTGAAAAACATTATGGAAGATACTGGATTTACCGTGGAACAAGCATTAGACGAGGCAGATTTGCTGGCAGAAAATAGTAACGAGAGAATGACACATGAAGAAGTGTATCGCGCGCTGAAGAGCAGAGTAACAATTCCTTTTACACTCCATGGCATAGAAGAAATGCTTACAGTAGAATACAAACAAGGCACAGATCCCAGGGAAATTGGCTATGATGCCCTTCAGGGATTTCCGATAGATAAAATATGTTGCATAGGTTATCCAGTAATGCATGGTTACTTTGAACATATGAATGCAACCGGTTATCGGAGATCCTGTGGATTTATTCAATTCGTGGAAAGAATTGAAAATTATGGGGAAAACAGAGAGCTTTCCATAGATGTCAGTGATGATAATCTGGAAAAAGGGAATCCATATTTTGCGTATGGTTATCCGGCAGAAATATTTGATGCTCCCTGTTGTAATTTGGCTGGGTGTAGACATTTGAAATGGACAGCTTATACCTATCTAGTAGATCTGCCCTCCCGCATGAATAGCAATAAACTGAAATTCCTGGGCGGATACTCCTGGGGATATGAAGAGGATGAAAACGGTCCACAGAGATTACTACCGCTAGAGATATTGACGGAAAATGACTGGGAAAAGCATGCAACGGAAAAAGGAATATTAAAGATATCCCAAATAACAGGAGGCTGTACTGCTAAGTTATGAAGAATAGATATAAACAAAAACTGATCTTCGTTATTGCAATTTTATGTTTGAGCTTAGTAAGCTGTAAAAGTAAAACAGAGCCAATTAATAATATTGCATCATGGACACCGGATGATGGTTGGACAATAAATGGAATTGATATTAGAGATGATTATGCCAATTTCATACTATTATATCAAGACAGGGAAATAGCAAATGTGGAAATTTCAAAATTTGCAGAACCATCATGGATTGACCGGGAGACAACAGCAGATGAATTTGTGCAAGTATATTTAGGTCAGCATGCAGAACTAAAGAGTAGTAGTGAGCTACAATTAGATAGAAAAGAAGAAAAAATCCAAAAACTTGTGGTTGCATGGGAATTAAGTGCTGCAGAGACTGAAAATGGAGCAGATCTTCCAAAGGATGAAATATGGTATTTTGGATTTCCTAAGAATAAAGTTTTGTTTTGCGCAAAACTGTTGGATGAAAATGCGGAATTAGAATTTGAAACAATAATGAGAACGCTCAAATATTGAGATGTTTTATCTGTAGAATGTGGAATGGGAGGGAACAATATGAATTATTATATCAGTGATCTGCATTTGTTTCATGAAGCGGCGATACGTTTTGATGACCGTCCCTTCCGGGATCTGGAGGAAATGCATACAGAGATCGTAAAACGGTGGAATGAAAAGGTGAATAACGGCGATACCGTATATATCCTGGGGGATGTGAGCATGCGCGGTAAGAACGAGAATCTAATCGCTCTGGTGGCAATCCTGAAGGGAAAAAAGGTCCTGATCCGTGGCAATCACGATGACGTGTCCGACCTCAGATACCGACAGCTTTTTTCGGAAGTCTGTGATTATAAGGAGATTCGGGACTCCATAGCCGGGAAAAGCTATGAGCTGGTATTATGCCATTACCCGATCTTTAGTTGGAAGCACATGAGTCGCGGCACCATTCTGCTCTACGGACACACCCATAACAGCCCGGAGGACGATTATTTTCAGAAGTGTCTGGTCGGGATGAAGGACAACGACTGCCGTCACATTGGTGACAGTGGCATACAGGCGTACAATGTTGGCTGCATGAAACCCTGGATGGATTACGAGCCGAGAAGCCTGCAGGAGATCATTAAGATGAAGTTTGTGGAAAATGGAAACTGATAATATAAAAACAGCAGATCCCGCCAGATCTGCTGTTTTTCTCTGTGTATATGAGCGTGAAAAACACACTTCTATCATAAAATAAAGGATACTTTATTACTTAAAACTTCTCAGCGAAGCTCTTGTAATACTCGTCAAAAAACTCGTTAACCTTTTCCATGATCTTCTTCATAATATTCACCCTTAACCTTTCCAAGACAAATAATCTGTTGACTTTGTTGTTACGCTTAAGGGGTCAGGCCTGACTTCCTTTTGATGATTATAATTTACCATATTGCGCTTATAATGTGAAATACATATAATAGAAGTATAATAATACCTAATAGGTATGATAAAAACGTATTGCACAAATAGAAAGATTAAGTTGGTTTTTGGAAAAAGCATGGAAGGAGGATGCTGGGAAGATGGAATTGCGACATATCCGGTATTTCAAGGCAGTGGCGGAGGAGAAAAGCTTCACAAAAGCCGCGGAGCAGCTGGCGATCGCGCAGCCGCCCCTGAGCCGTCAGATCCAGGATCTGGAGGCGGAACTGGGGACGACATTGTTCCTTCGGACGCCCCATAAAGTGTCCCTGACAGAAGAGGGAGAGCTTTTCCTGCAATATGCGAATCAGATCCTGGATCTGGTGAACCGGTCGGAGGAGGATGTCAGAGAACGCAAGGAAGGATTGCAGGGAACGTTATATATTGCGTCGGTAGAGGGCTGCGGTCCCAGACTTTTCGCGGAATGGATCGCGGGATTCAGACAGAAACATCCCCATGTGCAGTATAATCTGTGGAATGGGAATACGGATGATGTGAATAATCGTGTGACGAAGGGATTATGCGAGATCGCCATGATCACGGCGCCCTACAATACGGAGGAATTCGAGGTCCTGCCGGTCTATGAGGAACCCTGGGTAGCGGTAATTCCCAAGGGACATCCCTTGTACGCGGAGGAAAATGACCCGGTGAAGCCTTCGGAACTGTTACCCTACGACCTGCTGATCCCTTCCCGAGAGTCCCGTAAGGGAGAGATCGACAAATGGTTCGAGGGAACGGGGCATGCACCGGTGATCCGGGGGCGCATCGCTCATATGATGAATGCTTATGAGCTGAGTCTGCACGGAGTCGGGATCTCGATTTATCCGGCATCCATTTCTTCCCTGATCCGGGACAAAGATGTCTGTGTGCGGGAAGTGGAGCATCCCGATGCCCATGCGTCCTATGCACTGATCTGGAATAAAAATCATACACTGTCCCATGTGGCTGAAGAATTTATCGCTTATGTAAAAGAAGAATCCGGACAGCAGATGTACTATGCCTGAATTAATGCAACCGATACGTCATTCACATTTGTGCCGGTAGCTCCTGTCTTGTCAAAAGAAAGGAAAGCCCTTATACTTGGAAGCAGGAGGGTAATACGATGAATATTACGGTATATCTGGGAGCAAATGAAGGAAATGATCCTTCTCTGAGGAAAGCTGTGCGTGAGTTGGGAACCTGGATCGGTGAAAGCGGTAACCGTCTGGTATACGGTGGATCGAAATCCGGTCTCATGGGAGAGATCGCGGAGAGCGTATTACAGGCAGGCGGCGAGGTGACCGGCGTGGAGCCGCAGTTTTTCATTGATATGGAATACCAGTATGATGCCATTACGGAGCTGATCGTCACGAAGGACATGACAGAACGCAAGACGAAAATGATCGAACTGGGAGATGTATTTATTGCTTTTCCCGGCGGAACCGGAACGCTGGAAGAGATCGCGGAGGTGATGTCCAAGGTGTCATTAAAGCATCTGGAGGCACCCTGCATCCTCTATAACCTTAACGGTTATTATGACAGCCTGAAAGCACTGTTATCACATATGACGGAGATGGGATTGTCCTCCCCGGAGAGACAGGAAGGCATTTATTTTGCCAAGGATCTGTCGGAAATCCGCAAGATCATAGAAAATCAGCGGAGCAATGCAACGACCACTCCGCCGGAAAATACACAAGGTATAGGAAATCAGCTAGGCTAACAGGTTAAAACACATAACTGAAATGCCCAGCACCACCAGGATCACACCGGTGACGCGGTTCAGGGTCTTGGGGGTCGCCTTGTTGGCGAACAGTGCAGCGATCCGCGCCCAGATCAGGGTAAATACAACGCACAGGATCCATACGGTCCAGTCGGGCATGCCGCCGATGGCAAAATGAGAGGCAGCACCGGTAAATGCGGTAAATGCCATGATGAAGACGCTGGTTCCTACAGCGGTCTTCAGTTCATAACCCAGGACAGAGGTCAGGATCAACAGCATCATCATACCGCCGCCGGCGCCGATGAAACCGCAGATGAAGCCAATCAGCATACCGCATACCAGAGACTGCATGGCTCTTTTCTTCGCGGAGACGCCCTGCATGGCTTCCTTGGTGGTCATTACGGGACGGACGATGAATTTGATACCTAACAGGAAAGTCATGAACACGGAGAAATTCCCCATGGTAGCGGAAGGCACCAGGCTGGATACGTAGCTGCCTACGACGGTGAATACCAGCACACTTCCCATCATGATCAGACCGTTTTTGATATCAATATTTTTATTCTTCGCATAAGTATAGGCGGAGACCGCACTGGCGAGGACATCCGAAGACAGGGCGATACCCACAGCCATATAGGGATCCATGCCGAGGAAAGTGATCAACATGGGACTGATGACGGCAGCAGCGCTCATTCCGGCGAAACCGGTGCCCAGGCCGGCTCCCATGCCGGCGAAAAAAGTGACAAGAATTGTGATTAAAATCTGCATTTATTTATCTCCTTTCAGGATATTGTCCATATTTCTCTCCATGACATGAAGCATGTGGAAAAAGATCTCTTTGCTTGTCTCATCGGTGCCATCTAGCAGAGTATCTTTGAAAATGCTCTGTATCATGCGGCCTTTTTCGATGACATCCTGAGCTTTCTCCGTGCAGAACAACAGAGTCTTTCGGCGGTCATCAGGAGCCTCTCTGCGCTCCAGGTACCCCTCCCGCACCAGCTTGTCCACATTGACGGACACCAGGTTCGCCTTGATCCTGCGGATTTCCACGACATCACTGGCGGTCCGGTATTCCGGATTGTTGCCGAAGAACATGAGAATATCAAAAGCTGTCTGTGGCAGCTTTAACTGCTGGCACAGAGGCTTGCACATGGCGTTGTAAGCCAGATTGAATTTTTGCACAAATTCGATATCAGTATTCATTCGAAGGCTCCTTTTACAAAAATGAATATTTCAAATTTGAAATAAATGCTATATTGCATAGTATTACAGATAGTTTTCGAAGTCAATCATAAGATATTTTATTTCATAAAAAATTTATATTCATTATTCTATCGTAAACATCATTTCGATATGTTATAATTCATATTAGGAATGCTATTCAGAGACTGTGGGCATACAGTAGAAAGTGCCGGGAGGAGATATGAGTATCAATACATATGATGAACAGAAATTCTGGGAAGAAGTGGATATCCTGTTCCCGGATATTGTAAAAGCCATTACTTCTCTGGCGAAAAAGTCCTACATATCCATAACCAATCTGCGGAACGGCGTGACATGGTGGTCCGAGAAGGCGATGGAATATTTTGGTATGCAGGAGAACTATACCATTCGTGGACAGGAAAAATCAAAAAGATCGATTCATCCGGATGATCTGGAGGATTTCCGGAGGGGATTCCTGGAGAGAGTTGCCGGGAAAAATATGGACGAGCCCTGGGAATACCGGGTGCGTGACGGAAGCACCTATATCCGGATCAGTGCCAGGGCGAAAATGCTGAATGATAAGGATGGAAAGCCTTTTGTGATCGTAATACGATATAACAACTACGGTATTTCCGACGAGGTGGATGCGACCACCGGATTGCATACGGAACCGGCGCTGGACCGGGAGATCATGGAATTCCTGGAGGAAAGCGGACAGGGGGCACTGCTGAAGATCGGACTGGATCAGTTCAGCCATATTAATGTTATGTACGGTGCTGCTTTTTCGGATAAGATTCTGAATTGTGCGGCACAGGAGCTGTTGCGCCTGTTAAAGGGAAAAGGATATGTATACCGGCTCTCCGGTGCGAAGTTTGTGATCAGTTTTAAAAAGGTATCCAAAGCGGAACTGCAGCAGATATACAATGAGATTGTAGAAGCTTTTGAAAATACAGAGGTAGAGGGGAAAAAGATCCCTCTGAAGGTATCTGCCGGCGCAATATTTATGGAACCTTATATGAAGGAGACAAATGCGGTCCGCAGCCGTCTGACCTACGCGTTGAGCCATTCCCGGCTTGAGCATCATGGAGAGCTGGTGATTTTTAATGATGAGGTCTGCGGCAGTGACGAGAACCAGTTTGAACTGATCGGTGTGATCCATCAGTGTGCTACGCATAACTTTGAAGGCTTCCGGATGTTTTATCAGCCGATTGCCGATACGAAGACCGGCAAGATCCGGGGAATGGAAGCGTTGCTCCGCTGGGAACTGGAGCCTTACGGGATGGTGTCCCCCGGTGTGTTCATGGAATGGCTGGAACAGGACCCCTGTATTTTTGATCTGGGAAACTGGATCCTTCGGACAGCACTTACGGATGTACAGAAGCTTCGCAAGGAGACGGAAGGCTTTTTCGTCAATGTCAATGTGGCGGCGGCACAGCTGGAGCGCAGAGAGTTCCGAAGTGCTGTCATGAATATTTTAAAAGAGACCGGTGCGAGGCCGGAGGAGCTTTGCCTCGAATTGACAGAACGATGCAGAGATCTGGATATTCATTTCCTGCGCGGAGAGGTAGAATTTTTCCATTCCCAGGGGATCAAGATCGCACTGGATGACTTTGGAACGGGCAACAGTTCCTTAAGTCTGGCGCTGGAGCTTCCCTTTGACGAATTGAAGGTAGATATGAGCTTCATCCGTGATATTAAGCAAAAACCTCAGAATCAGGCCATGGTGCAGTCTATCGTGGATTATGCCAGGAGGACTAACACCGAGACCTGCATTGAGGGTATTGAGAATAAGGAAGTTAGCGACTATATCGAGCAGTTTGGATCTACCTGGCAGCAGGGATATTATTATTCCAAGCCGGTACCCATCGATCGGTTTGAAGAAGTGCTGCGCGAGAAATCAACCGAAAAAGAATAAGAAAATCTTAAGAAATTTGAATGGACAAACATAAGGCTTTCGCGATACAATACATTTTAGAGTGTCGGTCGGATGACCGGTTAGAACAAACAGATGAAAGGAAGCATTCATGAAAAAGAAAGTACTTGCAGCAATTTTGATTGCAGTAGGTGTTCTGACAGGATGTGGAAACACAGAACCTATTTCTTCCCCTATCCAGACTGTGGAAGCAGAGCCTATTGCTACTGATATCCAGGAGGTTGAACAGCCCGGTGCAACAGAGGAAGCCAATGAGAATCATGACGGTATGTACCGCAGTGAGCTTACCAATGAATGGATCGATGAGAGCCTGAAGGATCAGCGCCCTATCGCCGTAATGGTAGATAACGAGAAGACCGCACTTCCTCATTTTGGTGTTGCAGATGCAGATGTAGTATATGAGATCATGAACAGTACCCTGAACGACAGAATTACCCGTTTCATGGTAGTGGTAAAGGATTGGGATAAGATCGAGCAGCTGGGCAGTATTCGTAGTGCCCGCCCTACCAACTTCATGCTGGCAGCAGAGTGGAACGCAGTTCTGTGTCATGATGGTGGCCCCTTCTTCATCAATGACTGGGTGGCAAAGGATTATTCCGCAAACTTCAGCGGCGGCTTTGCCCGTTACAGCAACGGTAAGGCAGCAGAGTTCACCGAGTATATCACTTACGATAAGTACACCAATACCCAGAAGGGCAAGACCTATGATGGTCTGAAGCAGCGTTTTGAGAGCTCCAGATATACCACGACTTACAATGACTATTATCAGGGACCTCACTTCAAGTTCGCAGATGCAGAGGTTACCTTTGCTGACAGAAATGATGCGATCAGTGCAACCACTATTGAGCTTCCCTTTAAGCATAATGGTTCTACTCTGAAGTACAACGAAGAGACCGGAACCTATGATTATTATGAGTATGGTTCTGCGCACAAGGATGCAGCAAGCGGCGAGCAGCTGACCTTTGAGAACGTTATCCTGCAGAATACCACTTTTGCAGATCTGGGTGAAGGTTACCTGATCTACAATGCGATCGATTCCGGACGTTCCGGTTACTATATCACCGAAGGTAAGGCGATCGAAGTGAACTGGACCAAGTCTTCCGAGAATGCGATTACACATTATTATGATGCGAAGACCGGCGAGGAGATCGAGGTTAATACCGGTAAGACATACATCTCTCTGATTCCTTCCGATGGCTGGAACAATGTTGTGATCAAATAAATACAGTCATTATGATAAAAGTAATAAGATCCCTTCCGTGGTGCTATCACCGCGGGAGGGATTTTTTGTGCGATCATGCAACTTGATAAGCTCTTCCATGTTTGATTTGATGAATATCTATGACAAAAAATAAGCGTTTTATTCGCAATAACCCTAAAAACCTCATGGATATCACTGAAAACTTGCCTTATAATAAAGCATAGTAAAAATGTTTAGGAGTGAAGGCAATGAAGACTGCGAAAAAATATAATCCGGATCTGATACTGCATGGGAATCTGATCCATGCAATATTATCTCTGGCGATCCCTGTGGTGATCAACAGCTTTTTACAGACCATGTATAATCTGACAGATACTTACTGGTTGGGGAAGATCGGCACGGAGCAACTGGCGGCGATCAATCTGGTAACCCCGATGCAGAATATCATCACGAATTTCGGCAGCGGGATCACGGTGGCGGGAGCAGTTCTCATTGCACAGTATATCGGTGCGGGGGAAAAAGAGGATGCCAGATCCATGGCAAATCAGATTTTCATCTGTGCCATGGGATTTGCGGTAGTCTGTGCAGCGTTATGTTTTCTGGGGACACCGGCGATCGTGAACTGGCTGGGTGCTGACGGAGGCACGGCATACTATGCGAGAGTTTACCTGCGGGTAGTCATCTGGGATATGCCATTTTTGTATATGGTGAACATATTCTCTGCGGTGCATCAGGCACAGGGAGATACGGTGAGACCTATGTTATTGAATCTGGGAGGCATTACGCTGAATCTGTTCCTGGATCCGTTTTTTATGATCATTCTGGATATGGGAACAGCGGGAGCAGCGCTGGCAACACTTTTGGCAAAAGCAGTGCCTGCTACGGTGGCATTTATACTTTTGTGCAGACCGGAAAATGACATCTGCCTGAATCGCAGGTATATGCAGCTGCAGAGAGAAAAACTGGGCATGATCCTGAAGGTTGGACTGCCTACCGCTATCGGAGGCAGCACCATGCAGCTCGGATTTCTGCTCATGAGTAAAAATGTATTTGTCTATGGAACGGAGGCGATGGCAGCTTACGGTATCGGCAACAAGGTCAATGGTCTGATTACTCTGCCCTCCAATGCCATCGGCTCAGCGACTGCGACGATCGTGGGACAGAATATGGGAGCAAAACAACCGGAGCGTGCAGAGCAGGGATATCGTTTTTCCATGTGGATATCGGTTGTATTTTTGTTCATAGGTGGTATGATCTTATCAAGAGATATGATCTCCACGGCGATCGTCAGTATTTTCTCCAAAGATGCAGAGGTCGTGGGAATGGCAGCAGACTTTTTAAGCGTGATGGCACTGTGGTGCTTTACCAACGGAGTATATAATACGACCTCCGGGCTGTTCCAGGGAACCGGACATACGGAAGTGACCATGGCGATCGATGTGACGAGGCTGTGGGTGTTCCGTTTTGTGACGCTGTGGTTCTGCGAGAACATTCTGCATATGGGCGTGCGCAGTGTCTGGTATTCCGTGGTGATCAGTAACGGTATCTCTTCCCTGATCCTGTATGTTCTGTACCGCTGTGGTATCTGGAAGAAGACGCGGATCAAAGTGGGAAAAAAAGCTGCTTAAGGAGCACCATGGAGAGTAAGAAAAAAGTTAAGAAGAGTCGTCTGATATATATAAGCATCATTGTAGTACTTTTGCTGCTTCAGGTCGTTGCCTGGAACAGCAGAAGCTTCAGCGATGCTTATATTGCTTATATTTTCCCCATCTGGGTCAATACCTATGGCAGGATCACGGGAAGCTTCCCGTTTTCTGTGGGAGAATGGATGATCGTGGCGGGGATCGCTGTTGTAATATCAGCGGTTCTGCTGGGGATGAGTATGATCTTTCCGGGACGCAGGCATTCGGCAAAGTATTGTCGCGGTGTTAAGATGTATTTTCGGTTTTTTGCCTGGGCGCTGCTATTCGTGTTTGCGATCATGACTTTGAATTGTACGATGATTTATCATGGTTCTACCTTTTCGGAGAAGTATTTCGGAGAGGAAGAGGGGCAGCAGGATGTGACGCTGCAGGAGCGGACGGAGGAGCTGCTTAGGATTTATAACGATATCGTGTCCCATTGCAATGCACTGAGTATGGAGATAGAGCGGGATGACAGCGGCGCAGTAGTATATTCCGGAGGTTTGGACAGTAAGGGGAATGCAGTGGATATGGCAGGAAAAGCCATCGGTGCGATGCAGAACCTTGGGAAAAGCTATGCCCAGCTGGATGGTTATTATCCGAGACCGAAGGCTATGTTTTTCTCGGATTTTATGTGTCAGATGTATATGTGCGGGTACTATTTCCCGTTTTCCATGGAAGCAAATTATAATGATGTTATGTCTATCATGAAGAAGCCGGCGACTATGTGCCATGAACTGGCACATATCCGGGGATATATCTACGAGGATGAGGCAAATTTTATTGCATTTCTCGCCTGTGTGGAGTCGGATGATGTGGCATTTCAGTACTCGGGATATTTAAGTGTCCTGAATTATGTGGCGAATGATCTGTACAAGACGAGACTGGCGGATCCTGAGAGCTATGCGGCAGCCAGGGAGGCAGTGCGTCCACTGCAGGTATTGCAGCAGGTGCGGGAGGACAATATCTTCGTCACAGAGGCGGAATGGGAGAGGATCAACGGGAAAGCGGTAGTGGACACGGAGACCGTGGACAGTGTCACAGATACTCTGACGGATGCTTCGCTGAAGCTGAATGGAGTGTCGGACGGCATGATCAGCTACAACCGGGTAGTGGAGCTGTTGTTACAATGGTACGGCCAACAAAGGGAGTATTGACCGAAACATTTGTAGGAGATAGAGGAATAATTGCAAAAATTTAATTTTTTTTCTATTAACCACTTGACATTTGATCGGAATTTATGTAAACTACGATTGTTGTGACGCAGAGCAGTCATGAAATACAGATTGCAAGAAGGATTAAGTCGCGGGCCCAGATAGCTCAGTTGGTAGAGCAGAGGACTGAAAATCCTCGTGTCACTGGTTCGATTCCGGTTCTGGGCATTTTCGCAGGACACCATTTCTTAAAATGGCCGCCCTGCTTCATATATAAACATGCGGGTGTAGTTCAATGGTAGAACACCAGCCTTCCAAGCTGGATACGTGGGTTCGATTCCCATCACCCGCTCTATTTTTTTGCGGGAAGCCTGATAGATCAAGGCTTCCCGCTGTTTTTGTATTACCTGGTTTGATACCAGAATTTTGAGAGGACATATAGTGAATAAAACAGTGAATACCTCCGATATACATGATAGAACAGGTAGACCCGGAAACAGGAACGGAGGGGCTTATGCAGGTCGGTGGAGTAGGAAGCGGACATGACACATATTCTCATCAGGTGACAGGATGTATTCACGAACATGGGGAAAATAAGGACGTAGGCGGCGCTGGAACCAAATTAGGAAGCGTACAGACTATACAGACCGCCGAGGAAGTATTGCAGGAGAATTCTTCGGTGAATCTTATGTCCTGGGTGCAGAATATCAGCAGTAAAGGCAAACAGCTTTTACAGAAAATCTGGGGAGAGAGCAAGGAAGCTAATGATGCGATCACTTCACAAAATGGCAACGGAAATCATATTGCAGGGCAGGAGACGCTGGTCACCGGGAATTCTGTAGGAGTAAAGACTACGATGAACAGGGCGGCAGTGGAGACAGTAGCTACCCATACGTATTTCCGGCCTGTGGAAGCAAAGGATACCATGCCGGCAAATCCTTTTCAGAAGGTGCGTTATCAGGTACAGAAGGTAGCGAGAAAGTTGATGGATCGGCTGCCGGGTCGGTTTCTGGGATCCCATACAGGCGATTTTTTGCAGACGAAGCAGGAGCAAACGAAAGAAGATCTGCGGAAGAGAAGTCAGTATAAACAGGATGATCAGGAGATTGAGTGCATTCTCATGGATGAAAGCTATCTGACAGATTCCTATAACCGCAAGGGTGAGTACAGCCATCTGACTACGGATAAATAATTATATTACGAATTTTACGAAAAATTTCAATAATTTGCTTGACAGTTTGGCATTCATCATGTAATATAGTCTTTGCTGTGAGACACAGCAGACATTCATAAGATTGCGGATGAATGCCGATACAATTAATTTCATACCTTCAAGATACAGGTTTTGACCTGTACAATATGCGCGAGTGGCTCAGCGGTGGAGCACCTCCTTGCCAAGGAGGGGGTCGCGGGTTCGATCCCCGTCTCGCGCTTGAAAAAAGAACGATACCAAATGCGCAATCCTAATAAGAAAACATTGTAGGGCGAGAAAGAAACGGTATAGCTTACGGCTATGCCGTTTCTTTCATTTATGCCGTGTATCGAAAACTTTTGAGATTTCCAGGATACCGATACCCTTGTAGTAGATATCTACCTGCTGCCTGCGGTTTACCTTGCTGTGTGGATCGGTCGCCGCGTAAATGACGATCTTCTCAACAAACTCATGCAGGATGTGGGGCGTCAGCTCCGGGATTTCCGTGTACCTGTCAACGATGGATAGAAACCTGTCAACATTCGCACTCTTGCATTCCACTGCTTCGATTTCCTCACGGAGCAGAAGCACTTGTGCTTTCAGGCCGCCTTGCTCGTCCTCATAGTCCTGGGACAATTTGCGGAAACGCTCGTCGGTGAGCTTGCCGGAGATGTTGTCCTCATACAGCCTCTTGAAAATATTATCAAGTTCTGCGATCCGCTTTTCAGCATCAGTCAACAGCCTTTTCTTTTTGGCAAGTCCCTTGTTGCGCTCCTTCAGGTCCATATCAATGACCATCTGAACAAACCGCTCTTTGTGCTGTCTTGCAAAGGAAACGATCTCCCGCAGGTTGTCAAGAATCAATTCCTCCATGATAACGGTTCGGATGGAATGGGTCTCCCCACACACATCCTTGCCTTTGCGATACCCGGAACAGATATAGTATTCCTGATCTCTGCGGAAACCTGTTGCCCTGCACTGATACATGATCGAGCCACAGTCGGCACAATACATCATGCCGGAGAACATCCCCATTTCTCCCATCTTTGTCGGACGGCGCCGTGATTGCCGTGCTTGTTTTACAGCTTCGGCAATGGCTTCTGTCCAAATCGGTTCATGGGTGTTCTCAAAAATGACCCATTCACTTTCGGGATTCTGAATTATCTTTTTGCTCTTGTAGGACTTCTTGGTGGTCTTGAAGTTCACCGTATGCCCCAGGTATTCACGCCAGCGATCCATAATTCCTGCTATCGTGGTATTGTCCCAATTATAAGGGGCACCCTGATTTTTAGCATTACAGGTGATGCCCTTACTTTCATAGTAAGCTGAGGGTGTAAGAATTTTTCGTTCCCGCAGCTTTCGTGCTATCTGGGACGGTCCAAACCCGTCCATAACATACAGCCCGATTTCATAGACCACATCGGCAGCTTCACGGTCGGGTATCCAATGCTTGCGGTCATCCGGGTCCTTCATGTACCCATAGGGAGCATTGGTGGTCAGATGTTCTCCGGCATTTCCCTTGACCTTCATAACGGCACGGATTTTTTTGCTGGTGTCTTTCGCATACCACTCATTGATGATATTGCGGAAGGGAGTAAACTCATTGTCGCCCTGGGTGCTGTCCACCCCATCGTTTACGGCAATAAAGTGAACATCATGCTCCGGGAACATGATCTCGGTATACATACCCACCTGCAGGTAATCACGGCCGAAGCGGGACATATCCTTGATGATAACCCGTTTGACAATTCCCGCCTCTACATCTGCGATCATTTCCTGGAAACCAGGCCGATTGAAGGTCGTTCCCGAAATGCCGTCGTCAATGTAAAAACGGAAGTTGGTGTACCCGTGCTCAAGAGCATATTTTTGTAAAATTTTCTTTTGGTTGATGATACTGTTGCTGTCGCCCTGCAATTCATCGTCACGCGACAAACGGCAGTACAAAGCGGTAACAGCTTCGGCGCTTATAGCGTTGTAAGGAAATTGAAGCGCGGCAGCGGTGTTTGACTGATGAAACATAATAACCTCCAATCTAGCAGTCAAACACGGTATGAAGTTCTATCTTCATTCTACCGTGCTATATTGGATTTGTCTGCCTATGGAGATCAAATTGAGGCAGCTTTTTTTCGGATATCATCCTTGATAAGCCGCTCTATCTTAGAAACCACACCATCTTTTGTCTGTTCAAGGAAGAACGAGTTGACGGTGAATATCGTATTTCCAATTCTCTTTTCGCTCCGAACTGGCGGGGCGAATTTGTTTTCAAAGGTTCTATCTTCTTGCATAGATTGACCCCTTTCATTGTTTGCAAGTTGATAAACAATAAAAGAGGCAAAACGGACGGCTGCTGGCACAGCTCCACGGGAGTCTAACCCCGGCCCATGCTGATGGGTGCGGCGCACAATGCTTTGTGGGCGTTCAATGCGCGAGTATCTTTGACCCTGCCCGTGTTTCATCGCCCGCAAGCCGCCACGCTTGCTTTGCGGTCTGGTGCTGTTCGCTCGCCCGTTACAGTGGTCCCGTCCTGCGGACTTGAAACGAGGTCATGGCGCACCGGCCGTATGGCTCGGCACAAACAGGAATGTATCCGTTTGCCTTATACTGCGGCGTTGGCCTCCCAACGGGCTTTCTTTGTCAAGGTGCTGCCTCCGTTCACGAAAGAGAGAAACAGGGAAAGGGTAAGCTGTTTCCGCTTTCAGACCGGGCTTGTCAGCTCATGCTGACAATGGAATGAATGAGCTTGATCTCCAATCGGCGCTTCATGTACTCGTCCACCCGAACATGGGGCTGGCCGTCAGGATCGTAAAGCGTCCGGGTGCAGAGCTTATTGATATAGCCCTCATAATACCGGAGTACCTGATCCACAGCCTGAGAGTCCCCGTCACGGGCGGCGTCGATCACCGAAAGAGGAAGAAGCTCCTTGCCCTTGTAAGTGGGTTTCTTCATACCTTCAACCTCCCTTCGGCATGAGTGCGGCCAACTTGATCCGCAGCTCGGTCAATGATTTTGCCCTTCGCCGCTGAACGGCGCTGCGAGACATTCCAACAAGGCGGCCAACCTCATGATCCGGCAAGTCCAGAACAAAATGCAGGATCAAAATACTCTGCTCCTGAACGGACAAGCCGGCGAAGGCATCAGCCACAAGCTCGTTTTCGATATGCAGGTCATACCCGTGGGACGAGAATGTAAATCTGTCACTGGGGTAATGATCTACAACGCAGAGCTTGTCCATCTCCATTTGCGGAAGGTCGCTGAATGACAGTTCCCTGTCACGGCGCCTCTGCATTTCCCGGAGGTAGTCGATTGCCTCATGGTACAGTACCAGCTTGCAGTAAGCATCGAACTGGCACCGCTCGCCATAGTCATTGCGGGGGATCATATCCATCTTTTCACCCCCTTTCCTGGGGGAATGAGGTGGGTTTCTCCCTTTCCGCTAACAAGGCGAACGCAAAGCCGCTCGCTACCCGCTAAAAGCCTCCTTTTTTGAAAACATTTTTTCGGCCACCCTGTAAAACAGCAAAAAGCGCCCGACTGGTCAGAGACCAATCGGGCGCGCAGAGATGCAGAACCGCAGGATGCTACACTGTATACTACATACTCAAGGCCGAAATACCCAGCCGAGAAAGCTACGCTTTTTTTGAGCGTAAACTATTCGGTGGGGTATAGTAAATGAAAATGGACACGGCGGTACCTCCTAAATACCGCCGTAGTTGCTTTGATGATTAGGATTACTGAACAAAAGAAAAACGGCGGCTCTGAAAATTGAGCCGCCGTTTCAAATAGGCGTATTGATAGGCTGCTGTACGACGGCTTTTTTTCTTTTGCCGTCGTGCGGCAGTTAAAGGGTTGGTTTAGTTATGGCTTGCATTACCTATGGGTTGGTTTCCAGATATTCCGGACTGTGTATGCCCGTCAAATTCCTCTTGACTGTATTTCTCAATGCCAGTTAGGGTTCCGTGATTTTCGCTGTTCAATCGGCTATAATCACGAACGGTATAAATGTCTATGGTGCCAACGCCACTTCCAAGCGTTCTCATTTCACCTCGGAATTTTCCACTGGTGAGGCTTTCGCCATTAGAAGTGAGAACATCCCGGAAATAACGGACTTCCTCGCCATTGAAATACCATTGATCTTTTTCGGCATCATAGGTTACTCCAAATGCCTCATACTCTGCAACGAGCTTTGCAGTTTCGCTATCTTCAAGCGGCGTTCCTGCCATAGCAACGGATGTGCTGTTTTTCAACGCCTCAATATCCCGTGCGTCAAAATCCTGCTGGGTAAACTCTTTTAAGCCAATCAGCTTACCCGCCGGATCAACGGAGCCGTCAGCCGCTTTTGAAAAGCTCTCTAAATCCCGTACAGCATACACATCTACTGTGCCGTTCTCATTTAGAAAATCAATACCGGCGGTTTCATTGTTACTGATGGGATAATAGTCCTCAAACCAGCGAACCAAATTCCCGTTATAGGTAAGTTCATCTTTGACCGCGTCATAGGTCATCCCGTATTGTTCATAAGGTGCAAACATTTTTTCTTTGTCTGCGGCGGAGAGTGCCGAGCTGTCCTCGCTGTTTCCCAGCGCCTCAGAGTCTCCAAGAGGTTGACTGATTTCTTCCTTGATAACGGGATTACCTTGTTCCTGGCTGTTCTGTGGTGTCGTGCTGCATCCAGCCAAACAGCCTAACAAGAGCATGGACGCAGCACATAATGCAATTCGTTTCATAGTTTTTACCAATCCTTTCTTTGAATGTACCTAAAGTATAGCAGAGCATTTTGGAATACCTTTGGGATTAGTTTGTGATTTATGTGTAGTTAAAAAAAGCGGCAGGTTGTTCACCTGCCGTTGATTGTCCGCTAAATCGTGAAGAAGAATTTAACACCGTTTTCTGTGTTGCAAGCCTCACAATAGCTGTTATGTTGTTGTAAAATTCTTTGAACCATATAAAGCCCTAAGCCACTACCGCCTGTCCTTCTACTGCGAGATTGCTCCATACGATAAAAAGCGTCAAACAATTTGGGAATATCATCTTCGGGTATATGTGTACCTGTATTCTCTACGGAGAACAAAAAGCGTCCGTTGGTATTTTGTAAAATAATATCAACGCTTGCTCCATGTGGCGAATACTTTACAGCATTTGAAATCAAATTGGAGAACACCTTTTCAATCAGCAATTTGTTCCCGTTGATAAAAGCGGGAGACTGTATAGCAAGATGTATTTGCAGTTCTTTTGTTGCCACTAAATCATCAATCTCCCTCAAATAGCCATGTATCATGGGAGCGCAATCAAAATGCTCCATTTTGAAATCAACATTGGTTTCCAGCCTTGAAATCGTTAATATTTCCTGCACCATCGTTTCAAGCGTAGCCGCAACTTCCAAGGATCGGGCAAGATACTTTTCGTGGTCTTTATATGCCCCTATACCCAATAGCATCCCCTCTAATTGACCCTTGATAATGGTGATAGGGGTTTTCAGTTCATGGGAAGCGGAAGAAAAGAAATCCTGTTGTGCCCGTTCCAGCGCCTTTTGATGTTCAATATCCTTTTGGAGCTGGAGATTTGCACTTTGCAACTCCTCCAAGGTAGCAGATAGTTTCCGGGACAGCGTATTCAAGCTATTCTCCAGTACACCCAGCTCGTCAGAACGGCGTTCCTCAAGTTGCCATTCCAGCCGCATATCAGACATTTCTTTAGAAATCCGACTGATTTTTAATACCGGGTTTGTAATGATACGAGAATACCCCCAAGCAGTTGCCAACGATACAAGGAGAATAACGCAAAACAAAATCGGTAATACGCTTACAAATGATTGCCGCAGTTCTGCGATTTGAGAGGCTTCTCCATAAACTGTTAAAACATATTGGCTATTATCATCTGCAAATGAGAAGTAATAGCTGTTGGATATAATCGGCGCACTTTCATAAGATGTTCCGCCAAGAGCCTCCCCGGTGATCCCATCGTTAAAGCTATTTTGGTTAGACGGTGTTTCCACCAAAACACCATCAGCAGTATAAAGCTCCACCATGCTAATTGTCGTGTTTTGAAGAAACTGATCAAAAAGTCCGCCGCTATCCTGAATACGGATATGTTCTAATTCATAAATAAAGTCGCCTGTCTGTTCATCTAATGCCGCATTGAGATTGTTAGAATAGGTTTGAGGCATATACCAAGCCAAAACTCCATAGACAAGAAAGCTCACGCAGAGCAAAACTGTCACAGTCAGAATAAAGACTTTAGCAAACAGACTGCCTTTAATTCTCTTTATCAACTTTATATCCCACCCCTCTGATTGTTTGAATGAAATCTATTCCCAACTTTTTGCGTAGATTTTTGATATGGGTATCAACAACACGCTCATCCCCATAAAAATCATATCGCCACAGCTTATCCAACAAGTTCTGCCGGGTCAATATCCGGCCTTGATGGGTCAACAGTTCCCACAATATTTCAAATTCCTTTTGCGTCAGTTCATAAGTAACTCCGTCCACGGTGGCAGTGTAGTTGTCACAATTCAAAAGCAAATTGCTATAAGCGATGACTTGATAGCATTCTTCCGCTTTTCGGTTGCTACGTCGAAGAACAGCCGCAATTTTACGGAGCAAAACAGGCATGGAAAACGGTTTTGTGATGTAGTCATCCACCTGTAAGTCCAATCCTTTAATCTGATCTTCTTCTCCGCTTAATGCGGTTAGCATGATGATAGGAACATCAGATTGTTTGCGTATCAATTCACAGACACCGTAACCGTCAATTTTGGGGAGCATAATGTCCAACACAATCAAGTCATATCGTTGCCCCGCAAATAGCGATAGCGCCTCGACACCATCATTTGCAACAGCTACTTCATATCCTGCTTCTTGCAAAAAATTCTGTAAAAGTTCTTGAATATCAAAATCGTCCTCGACGACTAAAATCTTTTGCATGGTATCACCTCCAAATGTAGCATATCATAGGGTTGAGCAAAACGAGAGTTTTGCAAAGTCGATCCACAATATATAGATTTTAAACAGGCCGGATGGCGCTATTTATTGTATAGCCTTATGAATAAATCGGAGTTTTGCTCATCCCTAAGCATATCATAGAAATTTGTGATTAAAGTGTGGTTTTTGAATTTTTATATCTTTTGTCCGCTGGCTTTTGGGCATCTTTTGGTATTAGCCAGATCGTAGCCATTTTGATAGCTCCAGGAATACGGCCAGCAGCACATAGATAATTTATCCTCCGAGGAGTGACACCCCATTTTTCACTTGCCTCTTTCAAAGTCATATGGTCCATATCGCACCTCCAATGAGAATTATAATTCGTCTGCTCGAACAATGCAAGAAACAAAGTGTGAATTATAAAGTGTAGTTCATCCGCATATACCATCATTCCAAAGGCAGACTATGAAATATAGAATGTTAGATGGTGATGTTATATGGCTAAAATTGAAGATTGTCCTGGGCTTGAAACCTTCGGCTCCGATGTGAAGGCCGCAAGGGAAGCTCTGAATATCTCCCGCAGGGCATTGGCAGAACAGGTCAGCATTGATCCTCGCTACCTTGCCAATATCGAATTGGAGCAAACTGTTCCCAGCGTGCCCGTGGTGTTGCAGCTGATCCGGATTTGCAAGCTGCCGGTCGAGCGTTATTTTAATCCCTCCCTGATTGCGGATAACACCGAACAGCGCCAGAGGGTCAACCATAAACTGCAGCTCTGCCCGGAGAAATACCTTCCCATCGTAGAGGCCACAATCGACGGAGCAATCAAACTGGACAAATAGAGGTCGCTTTACAGAAGATGTAAAGTAGCTTCTATTTTTTTGCGTCTTTTTCTGTTCTTTTGCGGGTATTTTCAAGTGTCCATAACGCTATATAGGTAGGAAAAAGATACGGTAGCAAGCACAGCAAGTGAGTACCCACTTGCGAAATTTCTGCTTGTTGGGATATCCCAAACCCTTATGAAGAAGGTCGGTGACACATGGCAAATCGAAAGCGGAATATTCAAATAAAATTCTATGTCACAGAGGACGAAAAGCAGCTCATAGACGAGCGGATGAAGCTGCTGCCGACGCAGCGATACGGTGCCCACCTCCGCAAAATGGCGATTATCGGATATATCATCTACACGGACACCGCAGATATCAAGGCGTTCACTAAAGAGCTGTCTGCCATCGGCAGGAACATCAACCAAATCGCCAAGAGGATCAATGCCGGAGGTCCTGCGTATCAGGCCGACATGGAAGAAATCCGGGAAAGGTTGGACGAGATATGGCAGTTACAAAGACGCATCCTATCAAGTCAACGCTAAAGGCGGCCATCGACTATATCTGCAATCCCGAAAAGACAGACGGGAAATTGCTGGTATCCTCCTATGGCTGCGCCGCCGAAACAGCGGATATTGAATTTGCCTGGACCCGCCGCCACTCCATCGACAAGGGGACGAACCTGGGCCGCCACCTGATACAAGCCTTTGAACCCGGTGAGGTCTCGCCGGAGGAAGCCCATGAGATTGGTATGCAACTTGCGAAGGAGATATTGGGCGGTAAGTATGAATTTGTATTGACCACCCACATAGACAAGGATCACGTCCATAACCATATGATTTTCAATGCGGTTAGCTTTGCGGATCACAGGCATTACCACTCCAACAAGCGAAGCTACCATGAGATACGCCGCGCCAGCGACCGACTCTGTAAGGAACACGGTCTGTCCGTGGTGGTCCCCGGGCAGAACAAAGGCAAGAGCTATATTGAGCATATGGCGACCCAGGCCGGAACCAGCTACACGGCGAAGCTGAAAGCGACCATTGACCGGCTCATACCTGCCTCCGCAGATTTTGAAGATTTGCTCCGCCGCCTGCAGCAAGAGAGCTATGAGATAAAACGAGGAAAATATGTGTCCTGTCGCGCTTCGGATCAAGAACGGTTTACCCGAATGAAAACCCTGGGTAGCGACTACACGGAGGAAGCCATCACCGCCCGGATCGCCGGACGCTCCAGACCGTCCAAGCAGCCGAAACAGCGTGACGGGAAGATCAGCCTGCTCATTGATATCCAGAACAATATTAAGGCCCAGGAGAACGCCGGGTTTGCGCATTGGGCGAAGCTGAACAATCTGAAACAGGCCGCCAAGACCATGTACTTCCTGATGGAGCATGGCATTGATAGTTATGAAGAACTGGAAAGTAAACTGGCCGCCGTGACGGAGAAACGGGACACCGCCCATGCCTCCATAAAGGAAACGGAGGCCCGGATTGCGGATCTGTCCCTTGTGATGAAGCACGCTGCCACCTACCGGCAGTTAAAGCCGGTCTATGACCGATATAGGCAATCCAAGGACAAGGAGAAGTTTTTGCGAGGACACGAAAGCGAGATCATCTTATTCGAGGCCGCCGCCAGGGAATTAAAGAGGATGGGTGCCGTTCCGCTGCCATCCACGGAGATCATGAAAACGGAACTGACCGCGCTCGCCGGAAAGAAAGATACTTTGCTTGCTGAATACCGCGCCGCTCGCAGCCAGACCCAGGAGTATGAGACCATTAAGAAAAATGTGGATGCACTGCTGTCCGTTCCGAAGGAACAGGAGCAGCAGAGGCGGCATGAAATTGATTAAAAAAACAAGACAGTAGAGTTATTCGTGCCTTTGTGCTATACTTTCTTCAAGGTAATTCCAGTCTGAATTTATAGGAGGGATTTTTATGAGTACTGAACCGAACAGTTTTTCCAAATACTTAGTTATTTTTGTAGATATTCTCGGTAGTCAGAACAGAACCGATTTTCAAGAAATGTATCAAATCAATAAAATATTCTATGATGAATTTGAGAAGAATCAAAAGAACGACAGATCACATACAGCATACGAAAGGAAGATATTCACATTTTCCGATTGTGCATATATTTTTTACCACTTCAAAGACGGCATTTCAGATGAACGTAAAGATTTAGGTAAGTTGTTTACAGTCGCTTTATGCAATTGCGAAACTCTCTTTTTACGCTTTCTAACAGAAAGGATTGTTTTCCGTGGTGGAATATCTTATGGAGATGCTTATATCGATCCACACAGAAATATGTTCTTTGGCCCTGCTGTCAATACTGCTTATAAATTGGAGTCTACAATAGCTGTGCACCCTCGTATTGTCATAGATAATTTTGTTGCAGAAACTGTTATTGAGAATATATTGCAAGTAAAATATAGGATGGCAACTCAAAATCCCCAATATATACCATTTGTAGAAATGGGGTTGATGCCTCAAATGCCAGAAACAGGGGACGGAATAGTGGAGAAGGATATTGATGGACGGTACACTTTCAATTACCTACATCTCCCAGAGAACAATATAGTCTCACCAAATTGTTATTCCTCTTGTCAAGCGTTTTTAGAGGATTTAATACAGTACTGCTATGAACAAATCGGCAAAAACGAAGCATATAGAATTATTGACAAATATTATTATCTCCTGAGGTTTTCCCAATCTAAATTGGATAATCTATTAGAAACACCTGCACAGTAATGGACGAGCCTTTCCTATAGTAATCGTTTGCCCCATAAGGCTACTTTTCTCCATAAATAAATTGGGAGCACAACCCACGGACAAACCGTGAAGCTGTGCTCCCAATTTATTTATTCTTCAGGGTTATTTCCGCCCTCCTGATTTTCTGGTGGAGAATTAACCGGTGGCAACGCATCAACATCGTTTCGCTCAGCAAGTAGATTAAATAACGAAATAAACTGTTCAACAAACGCATCTATATCATTACGGTGTTCGTTACACCAAAATGCAAACAAAACATTCTGATCCCCGAGAGCAGTCTCTGCTTGTGCATACCAATGTTTGAAATCATCAGTATTATAGTTGTTCGGAGCTAACGGCCAGCTGTTGAAACACACATCATAGGTAAACGCTGGTACTCGTGAGAAAGATGTTTGGAATCTGGAAAAAGCAGCATGATTTTTCAAAAGCTCAAATATGCTTTTTTCAATTACTAACGGCAAAAAGAGAAAATTCCCCGCCTCGTTAATTGCACGTGCCTTTGATCTATACTCTGGTTTGGTTGGGACATCTCCATCAAGCACGATGATATTATTCCGAAATTCTGGAACCCTCTTTTCTGCTAACTGGACATAGTTAGTCCAGCCTAAGTTAATATCAACAAATGACATGTATAAATCCAAGTTAATACCTAAAGCATTAGATAGTATATATTGCAAAAATGAAATTGCTCGAACATCTTCGCAATAGACATTAACTTTATTTCCGCCTGTAGGAATGGCTAGATTGATATCATTTAAAACTCCACTCAATTCGCTACTTGTGGATATGTTTTTGGGCATAATGGTTCGTTTCCCTTCTTGGTCGTAACGAGGTTCCAGATATACTATGGAACTATCGTATGCAAACAGGGGAAGATTTATGCCTCTGTCTTGGCGTTCTCTACGCTGATATTTATTTACACATTTTAAGATGATTGGTGAATGTGTGGTGAAAACAATCTGGATCTTATATTCACCAGCTGCGTTCCAAAGATAATCCACTAACTTGGTTTGCGAGAAACCGTACAATGTTGCATCGAGTTCATCAATAAGAAGAATTCCGCCCTTGTAATCTCGACCGTATTGCTCTTTCAGTCGTTTGAATGAAAGAACAGCCAAAATGATTCTGGTTATGTTCCCTTCACCGGCGGAGTTTGTAAAGATGTCATGCGTATCATCGCTTACACCCGCAAAGGTTCTGGACGCTGCCGCTTTTTCTATGCCCACAGAGGGATTGCCACTTACATTTTGAATCGAGAGGATAGTACGGTAATTAGTGATACAATAATTTAGCTCATCCTGTGTGAGTGTTGTAGGCATTGCCTGTGTTTTTCCTGTTTCTCCAATTGGAAAAAGTCGACCTAAGCTAAGGAAGTAAACCGGCAATTGCACATACCCTGCTCCTCTTGCTCGGCTTTCGGCATTCCAAAATCTCAATGTTGGTTCATGACCAGCTTGTCTGCGTGCAATACTTTCAACTGAATAATAATTCTGCTCATATACTCCATTATGCAGATTAAGTTTCCATTTGTGTTCACCTATAACATCGTGTGCTGGAGATATTTTAAACTTCTCTTTAAACTGAGAGCGAAAATTATACCCATCAATTGTTTTGCAACCATACATAGGGTGATCTTTAGAGGAAATAGTGAATGGTTGACCAATCATTCCCAACACTGTAGTTTTCTGCGTTGCATTTCGACCGGAGATCGCAGTAATACGTTTCCCAAGAGCAAAAGAAGCGTGCTCAAATGCGCGGAATTTTTCTATTTCTACACTTTTAATAATCATAACGCACCTCTATACCCTGAGATTAATCGTAATCTTATTGTCGTCCAACTGTTTTTGTGTAGGGCAGCTATGTATATCAGAAAAAATCATCAATTCAGAAGCCGTTCCTTTATTTGCCGCACTATATGTCAAATCAAATCTTCGCATTGCAAAGTCAGCATACAAACCAGCAATTTCCTCCACATCATCATATGTTATTATCCACGGTGCCGCTATCTCTTGAGCAATTACATCACGAATTCGCTGATGATCTTGATGGCTAAAGAAATTCTTGTATAGTTTTTGACCCTTGTTATAGTACGGTGGATCAAAGTAAAAGAACACATTATCTCCAAATCCAGGTGCATAGTTTCGCAACAGGCTAATAATGTCTTTATTATAGATGGTAATGTTTTGCCTGTGCTCGGCAATTGCACCAATCTTTGCTATAAGAGCCTCTTTGTCGAAGCGAACATCGAGCTTCCACTCGCCAGCTTGCGAATATCCACCAATTGGACCAGCGTTTAAAATACCGGAGCGATTAGTGCGATTTAAAAAAAGAGTTGCAAAAGCCAAATCTAAAGAATACGAAGTTGCTGATGAATACACGTCTTTTTGCCTATGCCATTCTTCAATTGTTACTGGTGTATCTTCAATCCGCGAAATAAGTGCATCAGGTTCTTTCTTTATTGCTCGCCAAAAGGAATATATTGCCTTATCATAGTCGTTAATAATAATATTATCGACAGTACCATTCAGCAGCAAAGAGAGTGCCACACCAGCACCGCCTGCAAAAGGCTCGACATATGTGCAGTTCTGCAGGTTTAGGTTCTGAATGACCAAACCAATAAAACTTGCCAAGCGATTTTTTCCGCCCGGATAACGCAACGGTGATGGATTCGGCATAAATATCTCTCCTTTCTACACAAAATTCCACGATAATTGTAGCATGCCGTCCGCAAAAAATCAACAAAAAGAGGCGGGAGTACAGCCATCGGACGAACTGAAAAGCTGTACTCCCGTTTTGTGTTTATAGGAAGTGTGCGAAATCAACCCTTTTCCCTTCATATTGGAAAGGACACCGCTGCAAGGGAAATCATAAAGGCTCCCTCAGAAAAAGCCGATATAGGAGATTATTTTGCTGTTTTTCCACCATTACCCCCGCAGTTTTTGGAGCGTTTGGAAAGATGGTGGGGACAGGCAATTAAAACCACCCGGAAACTCTGCTTGCAGGGGTAGACGCAGCCCTTACAGAGTTTATTGTACTGGCGGCGGCCATTCTCTCCCAGGAAGAATGACCATTCCTGCCACCACTTTTTACTCCTGCTCATAGGTCGCCATGCTCCGGGGCATCACGACCGGGGCGCTTCACTTCCGGGGGCTTGCGCTCGGCGCATTCCCGTTTCGCGTCCTCCAGCCGCTCCCGGATGGAGGGTTTTGCTACAGCCTCATCACGGCGGCCGTTGTTGATAACCCCGTCGATCATGCCATAGTCGTCCTCAATGGTCATTTCAGCAGTACGGAGAGGGTTGTCCCTTTCTTGCATATCTGCGTTCACCACCGCAAAGGCCCTGGTGCCGTTGCCCATGATATGAAACCTTCCATCATCGGAATTGTGGTGGACGCCATATCCGGCGGCCTCCATCTGCTCCCGTGAAAGGTCCGTCGAGTGGAAGCCGCCCCGCGGAGTCTGGACCCTGTCGCCGGTCAGGTGGTCATCCGGCTGCTCCGGGCGCTGTACCAAAAGGGCGCGATCTTCCTCAATGGAGGTAGGGTCTGTTTGCCCCGGTGCATTTTCGGAGACTTGTTTTTCTGCGCCTCCAGGAACTTTTGCAGGGCTTTTTCAAGCACCTGCTCGCTCATTTTGGCGCCGTCGATGATAAGGGCAACGGATTTGCCGGTCACTTCTTCCTGCATTTAACCCCGCCCCCTTTGCCCGTCCCCGTACATATCGTGCTGCACCAGGGAAGAATAATAATTGCCGATGGTGACAGGAGCGTTATACAGAGCTGCTAGGAGATACTTCTTGATGGTGTGGACATAGGTGGTATTGTCCCTCATGCAGTCCATGACATACTGCACATGGGAACTGTCCAGCTTCATAAAACGTGATTTGACCACCTCCGCTGGATAATCGTCACCGGCTACACGGATCGTCTTTCTGGCAGAACAGACGGTATCCACAATGAGTTCTGCGATCTCGTCAAGCTGCTCACGGTCCATCTTCGGGTCCTGGATCAGATACTCATATCCGATGTTCTCAAAAATGACCTCCCGGTATGCTTCTCTGGCTCCCATCCCATCCATTCCCATCCTCGCCCCTGTGGGGGTAGGGGGATTTGATTGGATAGGATTTGATATCTCTGTACTTGATAACTCTTTTTTTGATATCTGGTTACTTGATATATCTATATTTAATTGTGCGGGTTTTTCCTGTTCAGGTTTTCCCAAGACAGGAGAACCCAAGACTGGATTTGCCTGAACTGGATTTTCCCGTTCAAGTTTTTCCCGTTTAGGTTCGGGCGGCCGGGGCTGCTCCAGGATCGTGTACTCAATGGCCCCAAGCTGCCCGTTTGCGTTGCGGACGCGCTCCCGGACCACATACCCGTGATCCTCCAGCTCCCGTACCCCGGCACAAATGCTGTCCACGCCATCCTTGCAGATACGGGCGAGGCCCTTTGCGGTGTAGTCCCATTCCTCCGGCAGCGAGAGCATAAGGGAGAGCAGACCCTTCGCCTTTAGGGAAAGGTCTGTATTCCGCAGATGGTGGTTTGACATGACCGTGTAATCACGGGTCTTTTCTATGCGGAAAACTGCCATGCCTGATACCTCCTTCCTCATGGTTTGAAAAGTGTTGATTTTCGGTGTTTCGTCCGTCCGTATCCCTCTGATATTCTCCACATGGGAAAACATCCATGCCCCTTTCGGTTCGTGGCTCACAGGGTAAGGAACAGCGGATTTTCCACCCTTTTTGATACAGTTTTCAGCAGACAGCAGAAAGTGGGCATGAAAAAACGCCGTAGGTTTTCATGCCTACGGCGTGGGGAAACAGGAAAAGGGCGCTGATATTTTGCGTATCAGCGCCCTTTGAGCCTGTCAGTATTTGATTTTTTGACTTCGTACCGCGTTCCCTGCCTCTGAAAACATTGATTTTACTGACTTTCTCCATGTTTTCTTATTAGGAGGTAGGGAATTGGTATCGTTCTTTTTTTCGAGCCCAATCCTGGGCTCGAAAGTTCGATGTCTCCGCTCCGCTCCGGTCCGCGCAGGCCGAGGTCCCCCGGACCTCGTGCGCCGTCTCGCGCTTGATCCTCAATGTTAAGATAGTACAAATCCGTCTGAAATGATTAGTAAGTAACAAGGTACCGTATGTTCTCGATGTCTCCGCTCCGTATAGGAGCTTTATTTTGTATGCACATGTCCGCGGGACCAGACTTTACTGGGCTGGGCTTTGTAGGTGGGGCGGCGGAAGAGGAGGCTTTTCAGTGCGGGACCGTTAAAGGGAAAGAGGGGCCAGAAGTAGCTGAAGCCTGCGAAGGTCGGTGTGGTAATCATGGAGAGTGACACAAGCGTCAGGCCGATGATAAAGCCGGGCAGACCCCATAATCCGGTGGTGACCACCAGGAGAATTCGATAGATGCGTAGTGCATCGGCGAATTCTATACTGGAGAGAGACAGATTCGCCAACATGGTGACAGCAGCATAGAAGAGGACTTCCGTGGAGGCCCAGTTAAGGCTGACAGCAATGTCACCAATCAACAATCCCCCTACGATAGACAGTGCACCGGAGACACGGCTGGAACTAAGTGCGGCAGAGTATTTGAAGAGGTCTAAGAGGAACTCCACCGCCAGTACATAGAAAAAAAGGCGGAAGGGTGACAGATCGCTGACGGGTGTGAGCTGCAGCGAGGCGGTGATCTCGGGATAATAGGCGGAGAGAAGTAAAAATACCGGCAGAAGCAGAAGACTCACCGGAATGCACAGGAAGCGTATCATGCGGAAGTAGGTTCCGGTCAGAGGATTGTTGTAATAGTCCTCCGGACTCTGGGTAAACTGGAAGATCGTACCGGGAAGCAATAAAACGGCGGGAGAATTGTCCACAATGAGCAGAATGTGCCCTTCGCACAGGTAGCTGCATGCCACATCGGGACGCTCTGTCAGCTGGATGCTGGGCAGGGGATTCCACCATCTTTTATGAATCAGAAGTTCTTCTAAGCTTTTGCTGCCCATAGTCAGCGAAGTGATCTGTAACCGGGAGAGTTTTTGCTTCAGAGCTTCTAATAACTCCTCGTTAACCTGGTCTGCCAGATAGGCGATCGCTACATCGGTGCGGCTCTCTGTTCCCAGGGTGCAGATGGAGAAGGTCAGTTTCGAAGAACGCACCCGGCGGCGGATAAGATTTGTATTGAATAAAAGTGTCTCCACGAAGCCGTCCCGGGCACCCCGGGTGCTCCGTTCGGTATCGGGCTCGGAGATACTGCGGACGGGATAGGTACGGACGTCAATGATCACCGCCTGATCGAAGCCATCCACCAGGAGGATGGAAGGTCCACTTAAGAGATTTTGCAGGATATCATCCACAGAGGAGGTCAGTGACACCTGGGCATAGCCGAGCCTGCTCTGCACATAGAGCGGGAGATCGCGGATCTCGGAATCCAGTGTATAGTGAGGATCCTGCAGGTCGGAGAAGATCTGCTGGAGGATCTCGGTATTGCAGAAACCATTGATCCCCAGCCAGAATGCCGGAGTTTCCCCCAACCGGAGATCGCGTGTGATCAGGTCAAAGCTTTTACCCAGAGGAAGCAATCGGTGGAGAAGATCAATATTTTGGGAAAGTTCTGTGGATAACGAAATGTTTTGTGCCATAAAAAGGGAATCCTTTCTGAATAATGATATAATGATTGCATAGACTGCCCGGTGGGTATATTGTATTATTCAGATAGATTCCCCATTATTTTGGTAACTATTCAGTTCATCAGTGATATAATTGCCACAGGCCTAACAGGATCAATAAGAGCCCGGAGATGGGATCGGCATATTCTCCGACCCGCTGCAGGAGGACGGAACGTCCCAGGCGGCTCCCCAGTGTCAGAAATCCGAAGGAACAGAAAAAGGTGGATATCGAGGCAGGCAGAAAAGGAAGTCCGGTAATGCTGGCGGAGAATCCGATACCGATATTATTCATGGAGAGGGCACAGCCCAGAGCCAGCGTCTGCGGGAGAGTCAGATTCCGATGTTCGGCAAATTTTTTCTTCTCCCGGCATAGACTGCTGTTATCTGAAGAACTGCAGCGCCATCTGGAAACCAGCCATTTTCCGGCATAGTAGAGCCCGAACAGGATCAGGATACTGCTTCCGGTCCGGGTTGCGATCTCACCGGGGATCAGAGGCAGTAAAAGGTTACCGAGGCTTATAGAGATCACAGTACCGATGAGAGTGACTGCGCTGATCAGCAGATTGTGTTTTGCAGGAAGAGGGACCTTCTGCAGTCCGAGTGCGCAGCCTACCAGAAGTGCATCCAGACTGGCGGAGATACCGAAGAGCAATGAGGGCAGAACAGACATAGCATGCTCCGTAGAAAATATTCTTAATTTTACTATATTCCTGTAAAAATTTTTTGTGAGATACGGCGCGGGGGATGCCTGAGGGACAAAAACGATGAAAATAAAGAATAAAATCATAGAATTTGTAAAAAAAGAGACGGTGCTGACTGCGGCGATGGTGCTGGCAGTATTGTCGGCGGTAATGATCCCGCCGGACACAGAATATATCGGATATATTGATTTCCGGACGCTGGCGATTTTATTCTGCCTGATGACTGTGATGGCGGGATTGCAGAAGCTGGGCATATTTCGCAGGGTTGCCAGGATATTATTGCAGCATACCCACAATGTGATTGCGCTGGCAGAAATTCTGGTATTGCTGTGCTTCTTTTTCAGCATGTTGATCACGAATGATGTGGCATTGATCACTTTTGTGCCTTTTACGTTTACGGTACTCCGTCTGTCCGGAGAGGAGGCTGTCCGGAAACTGGCAGTTCCGGTGGTGGTATTACAGACGATCGCAGCGAATTTAGGAAGTATGCTGACACCCATTGGTAATCCACAGAATCTGTATTTATATGGGAAAATACAGATGTCCCCGATTGCATTTATAAAGCTGATGCTGCCGTATTCTGCGGTGTCACTGCTCTTTTTGCTTATCTGTACGGCGGTTGCGGCGAAACACAGTGGCATTGCGGTCAGAGATGTGGCAGGGGCGTTGCAGGCAGAAGATGCCGGGCAGGAAACGGCAGGATGGCGGAGATATCTGCCTGTGTTTTATCTGACATTATTTTTGTTGTGCCTGTTAACGGTGGCGCATATGATTCCCTATCCGGTAACGCTTGGAATTGTGGTGCTTGGGGTTGGAATCCTAGACCGCACGACCATAGGAAAAGTGGATTATTCGCTGCTGCTGACCTTCGTGGGATTTTTTATTTTCATAGGAAATATAGGAAGAATGCCTGCTTTTTGCAGCTTTTTACAAAAAATTATTGAAGGAAGGGAAGTCGTGACAGCAGTGGCTGCCAGCCAGGTGATCAGCAATGTACCGACAGCACTGTTGCTGTCCGGTTTTACAGAAAATGTGGAAGCGCTGATCGTTGGAACGAATCTGGGCGGTCTGGGCACATTGATCGCTTCTATGGCAAGCCTGATCTCTTATAAGCAGGTGGCAAGTCAGATCCCCGGGGAAAAGAAACGGTATTTTGGATGGTTTACAGTGGCCAATGTGGGCTTTTTGCTTCCATTATTATTTATAAACGGTCTGTTATAATGTGTTTATTGTTATAGAGTTATTTATTTTATTATGTAAGGAGGCAGCATCATGACAGAAGATATGACAATCATTGCAGAAGAGGCATATTCCGCAGCCAGGGAGATCCTGGAGAAAGCTAAGCCAGAGGCGGGAGAACTGTTTGTAGTAGGGTGTTCCACCAGTGAGGTGGGAGGCGCATCCATCGGTACTTATTCCAGCCCTGAGCTGGCAGAGGTGGTCTTCGGTGGAATCTATCAGGCAACGCAGGAAGCAGGCGTCTATCTGGCAGCCCAGTGCTGTGAACACCTGAACCGCGCACTGATCCTGGAAAAAGAGGCAGCTGTAAAATACGGTTATCCCATGGTCAATGTGGTTCCCCAGCCCAAGGCAGGAGGATCCTTCGCTACGGCAGCGTATAAAGCATTTGAACATCCGGTGGCAGTAGAACATATTCAGGCGGCAGCGGGAATGGATATCGGAGATACGTTGATCGGAATGCATCTGAGAGATGTGGCAGTACCGGTGCGTCTCCGGACCGGACAGATCGGAGACGCCCATGTGGTATGCGCCCGTACCAGACCGAAATTCATCGGCGGTGGCAGGGCAGTCTATGACGAAGAATTAATGTAGTGCAATCTCTACAGCATACTGCGGAAATACTCACGGATCCACCGTCCGGATTCATTGAAGTCCTCATCGGTCCAGTCGGAGAGAGTCGTGCTGGCAGCCTTGAAGACACTGCTGCTTTCGTCCTTGTTCGCCAGATTCCAGCAACAGAAGCTGATCTGATATTTGTTCAGCAGATCCAGCCACTTGGTCGTGGAATCGAAGTCATTGGCACCATTGCCGGAAGCGTCGCACATACCGAATTCGCTGACGAAGACCGGAAGATTGTTCTGTGCGCAGGTCTCTAAGCGGTTACGCAGGTCATCTTTGTGGGTGCCTGCGTAAAAATGCAGGGTATACATTACATTATCAAAGGTAAGCGGGGAAGCTGCTGCTTTGTCGATCTCCTGGCTCCAGGTAGGGGTTCCTACGAGGATGACGGCATCCGGCTTCTGTTCCCGGATCACCGGGATGACTTCCTCGGCATAGGACTTGATGCTGTCCCAGGAGGTACCGCTGTTTGGCTCATTACAGATCTCATAGAGCACATTGTCATTGTCGGCAAAAGTTTCCGACATTTCCCGGAAAAAGGCGATCGCCTCATCTTTGTTCTGATTCGGGTCACAATCACTTAAAATATGCCAGTCTACGATCACGTACATTCCAAGCTCTGTGGCGTAGGATACACCGTCTCTTACCAGCTGCTTCAGCTGTTCCTTATCACCGCCGGCACAATAACCGCCGTACTCCGCTGTATACATGGCGAGGCGGATACAGTTGGTATTCCAGTCGTCCCGCAGGGTACGGAAGGAATCATAATTGATATACTGGGGGAACCAGGCAATACCGTGGGTGGACATACCGTAGAGCTGGACAACGTTCCCGTCTGCATCGGTCAGCTTCCCGTTCTCCACATGGAGGGCACCGTGCTGTCCGAAGGGGGTGGAAGTCACATCCGCAGGCTGTGTGGATTGCGTTCCGGGAGTCGGTGTCTGTTCGGATGCAGCGGTGCTTTCGTTGACGGTTTCCGTGATGGCAGCAGACGTTTCGGGGGAAGCAGATGTTGTGGCTTCATTTGACGTATCCTGCCTGCCACAGCCGGCGAGAGCACAGGTGCCTAAGGCTGCCAGTACGGCACAGCTGAGTGTTTTTCTGAAAATAGACATAATAACCTCTTTTCTTATTCGAGTTCGAGAATCAACGAATGAAAATACAAACGATGGGTTACCTTTTTAAACTAAAAAACAAGCACTTACAACAAATATTATAATTGTGTCTGTGAAGCTTGGCAAGAAATGATTGCCCGCGGATAGGAGCTGTGATACAGTTAATGGGAACAGAGTTCGGAATAGAGGACAGAGATGGAGGAAACCTATGCTTCCGCAGTCATTTACAGAGAGAATGCAGGGACTTTTGGGATCGGAATATGAAGAGTTCCTGGCAAGCTTTGAGCATGAGAAATATCAGGCATTGCGTCTGAATCCGTTAAAAAGGGATGACATGTCTGTCATAACAGAAAAAGTAAAGCAGACTTTTCAGCTGCAGCAGGTTCCCTGGGCGGAGAACGGATATTACTATACCAAAGAGGACCAGCCGGGAAAGCATCCCTGGCATGAAGCGGGACTTTATTATATCCAGGAACCCAGTGCCATGGCACCTGTGACACTACTGTCACCACAGCCCGGAGAGCGGATCCTCGATCTATGTGCTGCTCCCGGAGGGAAAAGTACTCAGATCGCATCCGCGATGGAGGGAGAGGGACTGCTTGTCACGAATGAGATCCATCCGGCGAGGGCGAAAATACTGTCGGAGAACGTGGAGCGCATGGGCATCCGCAATGCCTGTGTATTGAATGAGACACCGGAGCACCTGGCGGATATTTTCGAGGAATATTTTGACCGGATCCTGGTGGATGCACCCTGCTCCGGAGAGGGAATGTTCCGGAAGAATGAAGTGGCCTGTGAGGAATGGAGCCCGGAAAATGTGCAGTTATGTGCAGACAGACAGGACGGGATCCTGGAGTGCGCGGCACGGATGTTAGTCCCGGGAGGCAGACTGGTATATTCTACCTGCACCTTTGCGCCTGCGGAAAATGAGGGAAGCATCAGCCGTTTCCTGGCAAAGCATGAGGAATTCGAGATTGTCTCCATAGATAAAGCGAAGCTGGGGATCCCGGAAGGCTGCGACGGTATTCCCGCTTGTGTAGAGAATCCGGCACCCGGCATTACGGGGACTTTACGTCTGTGGCCCCATAAGTTACGTGGCGAGGGGCATTATGCCGCAGTATTACAGAAAAAGGGAAAGCTTCCGGAAGGATATCAGCCGGTGAGTGCCACCGGATCAGAGAAGGGAATTCCGGCGAAGAATCTGACAAAAGACTGGGCAGAGTATTTTAACTTCGCAAAAGAGACCTTTTCGGAAGAGCAGACGATCAAAGCAGGACTATGCACTGCCGGAGAAGGCTTTCTGGCATTTGGCGATAACCTGTACCGCATGCCGGAGAGAATGCCCGGGGTGAAAGGACTGAAGGTATTGCGCCCGGGACTTCATCTGGGCACATTGAAAAAGAACCGTTTTGAACCGGCGCACGCGTTAGCACTGGCACTGCGCCCAGAGGATGTGAAGCATGTGTGGAAGCTGTCTGTGGAGGAAGCCGCGGCTTATCTGAAGGGACAGACTTTTTCCGCGGAAGGCGAGAAGGGCTGGTATCTGATCTGCGTGGATGACTGTAGCCTTGGTTGGGGGAAGCTGGCAGGCGGCATCATGAAAAACCATTATCCCAAGGGGCTTCGGAAGGGATAACGGATCACGATAATAAGGACATTTTATATGAGAACAGAAATATTATACGAAGACAAGAGTATCATGGTCATCCGCAAACCGGCGGGACTGGCGGTGCAGTCCGCCGGAATCGGACAGCCGGATGTAGTCAGCGAGTTGAAATCCTATCTTGCAAAGCTTCCCGGCGCGGGGAGGCCGGGACCGGGAAAAGGAGAGCCGTATCTGGGCATAGTCCACAGACTGGACCAGCCGGTGGAAGGACTGCTGGTATTTGCCAAAGACAAAAAGGCAGCAGCGGCATTGTCGAAGCAATTAACAGAAGGTGCGCTGAATAAACATTATTATGCAGTACTCTGTGGATATCCTGACTGCCCGGAGGGGGATCTTGTGGATTACCTTCGCAAGGAAGGTAATGTGGCGGTGGCAGTGACCGGCAGGGAGCAGGAATTTGCAGATGCAAAGATTGCCGTGCTGCACTATCGCATTTTGGAAGAGATCAACGATCCTTCTCCGCTTGCGCTTGCAGACGTAACGATCGAAACCGGACGGTTTCATCAGATCCGGGTGCAGTTCGCACATGCGGGATTTCCACTGTTTGGAGATACGAAGTATGGAACGGCAGCGTTAAAAGAGGTGATGCCTGCGCAGAAATATCGCGGCGTGGCACTATGCGCGTATTCTCTGGAGCTTGTTCATCCCGTTTCCGGGAAAAAGATGGGATTCCGGGTAGTGCCGAAGAATCCGGCATTTGCGGGTTTTGCGATGGAGGAATTGAAAAAACTCACAGAAAATGAAACCGGAATCTCCAAAAGGGGATAAAAAAAGTCTCTCAGAGCACACTAATCCCAAAAAGGGAGTGTGCGGAATGGACTGGGGAGAATTCGGTAAAAACATTATAGGAAAAAAGATGATAGTACTGCTTTCGGTGACGGGAGCAGTCTATTTTTTTCTGCAATATCTGACCCCCCTGCTGGCACCGGTGCTGCTGGCGATGCTGTTCGTGACGATATTCGGACCGATGATGAAACGGATGAACCGCAAACTGCATTTTCCAAGACCCTTAAGCGCCATAGTGCTTCTGATTCTGGCGACACTGCTGTTGGCTGTACTGTTATGGGTACTGAGTTCCTGGGTGCTGGGAAGTCTGCCGGTGTGGATCCGGAGTATGGATGCGAGAGAGCAGGAGTGGCTGGAGGCGGTCCGGAACCTATGCCGCAGCGTGGGAGAGATCATAGGTGTGGACGCTTCCTATCTGGAAAATACGGTCAGCGGCAGACTGCAGGAGGGACTGGATTCGCTGGAGGAAAATATTCTGCCGGGGATGCTGTCGCAATCCATGCAGTATGTGCGGTGGTTTGCGGAGCTGGGAGGATTCCTGGTGACATTTCTCATTGCGTCGGTACTGTTGGCGAAAGACTATGACGGGATCATGAACCATCTGCTGGATCAGGAGTCCTGCCATGTGCTGCTGGAGGTGATCTGCGGAATTGTCCGCTATATCGCTACCTTTGTAAAAGCACAGGGGATCATCATGTCGGCGATCGCACTGACGGCAGCGATTACGTTAGGGATCGCGGGGATACAGCATGGAGTGCTGTGGGGGATCCTGGCGGGGATTCTGGATGCGCTGCCTTTTATCGGCACGGGGGTGGTGCTGGTGCCACTGGGAATCTGGCAGCTATTGGAGGGAAGCTTCGGTAGAGCGTTTATCTGTGGTGCGCTGTATGTGGTATGTATTTTCCTGCGGGAGATACTGGAGCCCCGTCTCATCGGCAGGAAAATAGGAGTGTCTCCCATTGCTGTATTGGTGTCGTTGTATGCTGGGATCCGGCTGTTCGGCGTCTGGGGGATCCTCAAGGGACCGCTGGGATTTGTGCTGATCTACGAGACGTATCATAGCCTGTCTAAGATGTCTGACAGGCAGAAAAACGGAGAGGAGCGCTTCTGAGAAAAGATTGACGAAAGAAGTCCGGAAAGCTATCATGAAAGGGAATAAATTTCCGGTGGTCGGAGAAGGTTCGGAGAGATGAAGCCTATGGCAAAAAATACAAAACACAAGAAAGCAGAATCCGTAGCAGAGACACTTTGCAGCTTTAGCGGATTTTTATGTGATATCGTGATCAGCGTGTATATGATCGTGATTCTGATGGTACTCCCTCTTTACAATAAAGGATATGCCAGGATAGGAACAGAGAAGGAGACCTTTTTTCTCAAGACTATGACCTATGGTGCGAAAACTTTGCTGCCGGTATTTTTACTGTGGCTGCTTTTCCGGCTGGTTACAGCAGTTCAGAAAAAGGAGTTGCCGAGGTTCACGGAATGGCCGGCGGGATTATGGAAGAATCTGAGTGTGACGGACAGATTTGCCGTATTTTATGGAATTGCGGTTTTAGTATCCTATCTGTTTACGAATTACCGGGAAGAAGCACTGTGGGGGACAGCGTCCTGGCGGATGGGAATGTGGACGCAGCTGGGAGCGGTGATCGTGTATTTTATGATCTCCCGTATGTGGCAGTGGAAGAGCTGGATCCCGGCGCTGGTACTGCCGGTGTCTGCGGTTGTTTTTTCTCTGGGATATGTGAATAAGTTTGGTCTGCTTCCGGTGGATCCGGAGTACGTGAACCCTTCCTTTATCTCGACGATCGGGAATATCAACTGGTACTGCGGGTATCTGGTGACGATATTGTTCGGGGGAGTCTATCTGCTGTGGCGGATGGAGGAGATGACATGGAAAAAGCTGTTGCTGATGGCATATGTGACGATCGGATTCGCCTCGTTGGCGACGCAGGGAAGCAGCAGCGGCATTGTAACCTTCGCGGTGGTCATGTTCGTATTATTCGGGATGTCCGTGAGAGACAGCGGGAGGATGGAAGTGTTCTGGCAGGAGATGACGATGTTTTCCGCAGTGTGTCTGATTACCTGTGTTCTCCGCCGGTTGAATATATTTTCCCGGGAACTGATCCTGGAAGGAATTACAGATCTGCTGACGTTTTCGATTGCAGGCATATTTATGACGATTCTGTCGGGAATTATTTTGTATTGGATACACAGAACCCGGGTAAGGCGGAGTTATCCGGAGAAACTGTTACATAGAATTTATTGCGGAATTGCGATTGCGGTACCGGTTATGATATTGCTTGTTTTGTTATTGACGCTGATCAATACTGTAACCGGAGGGGCTCTGACTCCCGGAATCACAGACCCGGAGGTGACAAAATGGCTGACATTTAATGTCAGCTGGGGTAGTGCCCGGGGCGGTACCTGGGCAGCAGGTGCCAGATGCTTCTGGGAGGCGGATTTTCTGCATAAAATATTCGGCGTGGGACCGGATTGCCTGTATGCATTTTTATCCAACGAGGGAAGTGTGGGACTGCAGACGATGGTGAATGACCGTTTTGGCGGGAACCGGCTTACGAATGCACACAATGAATGGCTGACGGTTCTGGTAGATATAGGAGTGCTGGGATTGGTCAGTTACGCCGGGATGATGATCACGGCGATCAGAGACTTTCTTCGTGCCGGGGAGAACAAGATGCTGGTGGGAGCCTGCGGGATATGCGTGCTGGCATATACAGTGAATAATATGTTTAGTTTTCAGCAGGTGATGAATATTTCGACGGTGTTTGTGATTATGGGAATTGGGGAGAATTTGCGGTCTGCGCCCGAACGATGTGTTCGAGCCAGCTAGAGGACGTAAGTTCAATACATTGAGATAGACAAGATTCGAACTTGCGGTCTTCGCTCCGCTCCGGTCGGCTCAAAGCCGAGGTCCCCCGGACCTCGTGGGTCTCCGCTCCGCTTCGGTCGGTCCAGGCCGAACGGTGTGTCCGAACCAGTTAGAGGTCGTAAGTTTGAATAGTTGCAAGAACAAAAATACTCCCTCACACATGTGTGAGGGAGTATTTTTAGTCGTCGCGACAAGATTCGAACTTGCGACCTCTGCGTCCCGAACGCAGCGCTCTACCAAACTGAGCCACGCGACGATTTTGTTAACACGAATCGCGTCAACATTAAAATAATAAATAAAAACCCATTGATTGTCAAGCAAAAAACGAATATGATAGAAGAAAAAGTTGCAAAAACGATAAAACCACGAAATTAAGAGAGGAAATTCTATGTACAATACAACGGTAACATTGAAAAAAGGAGAGGGCAGAACGCTGAAAGCCGGGGGAATGTGGGTATTTGATAATGAGATCGCATCCATCCTGGGGACGTTTGAGAATGGCGACATTGTAAACATTCATGATTTTGACGGCTATTTCATAGGATACGGTTATATCAATACCAATTCCAAGATCACGCTCCGTCTGCTGGCGCGCAGGAAGGATACGGTGATCGATGAGGCATTTTTTGAACAGAGGGTACGGGATGCCTGGAATTACCGCAAGGAGACCATCGATACCTCCAGCTGTCGTCTGATCTTCGGAGAGGCGGATTTCCTGCCGGGTATTGTCATTGATAAATTCTCGGATGTACTGGTAGTGGAATCTCTGGCACTGGGAATCGACAAGTGGAAGCTTGTGATCATTGATGCTTTGAAGAAAGTACTGGCAGAGGATGGCATTGTCATCCGCGGTGTCTACGAGCGGAGTGATGCCAAGGTACGTTTACAGGAGGGTATGGAGCGTTACAAGGGCTTCATCGGCGAACCGTTTGACACGAAAGTAGAGATTGTGGAGAACGGTGTGCATTACATGGTGGATGTAGAGGACGGACAGAAGACCGGATTTTTCCTGGATCAGAAGAATAACCGTGCCGCCATTCATCGTTTCTGTAAGGATAAAAAGGTGCTGGACTGCTTCACACACACCGGCTCCTTTGCATTGAACGCGGGAATTGCCGGAGCGAAGAGTGTTCTGGGTGTGGATGCTTCTCAGCTGGCTGTGGATCAGGCAACGGAAAATGCGAAGCTGAACGGACTGGAAAATACGGTAAGCTTCCGATGTGCGGATGTCTTCGAGTTATTGCCGGAGCTGGAAGCGCAGGGCGAGAAATATGATGTGGTGATCCTGGATCCGCCTGCTTTTACCAAGTCCCGCAATTCCATCAAAAATGCTGTAAAAGGATATCGTGAGATCAATCTTAGGGGCTTAAAGCTGGTGAAGGACGGCGGATTCATGGTAACTTGTTCCTGCTCCCATTTCATGGATCCCGAGCTTTTTGCCAAAACAATCCGGGAAGCTTCTCATGGTGCGCATAAGCGTCTCCGTCAGGTAGAATTCAAGACACAGGGTCCGGATCATCCGATCCTGTGGGCTGCGGACGAGAGCTATTACCTCAAGTTCTATATCTTCCAGGTCGTAGACGAACGCTAGGCGTTCGTCAGGAAAAGCAGATGTCTGAAAGTGGCGGAAATGCTTGATTTAAACAAATCAAAATTTGTCGATTTGGTAAATTCAATTTTTAAGCTAATGGAGACACACTGAGATTTTAGTGTGTCTTTCCTATTTCAAAAAAATTTAAATTGCTATTGCATATTAAGGTTGAGCGTGATAGTATCTATTTAAATAAAATTTTAAATAGGTGAGAATTATGGGAGGGACAAATATTTTTAAGGTGCTGGCAGATGGGCAGCGTAGAGAGATTCTTATGATGCTAAAAGATGGAAGATTAAACGCCGGAGAGATTTCAGAGAAATTGCAGATTACCCCAGCGGCACTTTCTTATCATTTGAAATTATTAAAAGGTGTTGACTTAATATCAGAGTATAAAGAAAAGAACTTTATATATTACGAAATCAATACAACTGTATTTGATGAATTAATAATATGGGTTAATCAGTTTGGAGGGAAAAAATAATGAAAAGAATAATGTGGTTTTTTGCATTAATTCCAGTGGCTGTTACAAGTATTGTGTTACAGTTTATGCCAGACATAATACCTATGCATCATGATTTGGCAGGAAATACGGATAGATGGGGAAGTAAAATGGAAAGTTTTATTTTTCCGGTAATCATTATGTTTATTACACTTTTTTGGTATTTACTAATTCGTGTTTATGAGAAAAAGGCTGTAAATGCAGAAGTGGAAAAAGAACAATTGGAAGCAAAATCAGCTGCTAAGGTATTAAGTATTGTGGGACTTTCACAGGCTGTAATGTTTGGAATTATGCATTATTTTATTCTCTATTCTTCTTATGTGCAAGCAAGTACAGGAGGTTCTAAGTCAACGATTGACATTGCAAAGGTTTCTTGTATTTTATGTGGAATTATGTTTGTTGTCTTGGGAAATTTTATGACTAAGGCAAAGAAAAATTCTGTAGTAGGAGTTAGGACTGTTTGGAGTATGCATAATGATAATACATGGAGAAAGAGTAACCTTATTGGGGCGATATGCATTATCTGTGCAGGATTGTTGACAATTATTACTACTGTTTTTGCAAACGGAATCATCAGTACAATTCTTATGCTGGTATATATAATATTGGCAAGTGTGATAGCAGTGATATATTCGAAAAAAGAATTTGATATTGAAAGAAAAAAAGAAGGTTTGTCATAAGAAGGTTTGTTAAAAAATTTTATCTATGTAACGAATTCGACAGATTTCGGTTTTTGAAACTGAGAAATCGAAATTTTAAGGAGAATGAAAAGATGAATATACATGAATTTTGGAAAGCAGTTCTCGTTCAAGATGAGAATGAAATCAGAAAATATTTTCATGAGGATGCATATGTAAATTGGCATTGTACGAATGAACATTTCAATCTGGACGAGTATATTATTGCGAATTGCGAATATCCCGGAGAATGGAATGGAGTGGTTGAAAGAACAGAAGAAATGGGTAATTTGCTGGTAACAGTTGCTAATGTATATCCGAAGGATAAGAGTGTTTCATTTCATGTAACGTCATTTATTAGAATTGTTAATGATAAGATTATTTCATTGGATGAGTATTGGGCTGATGATAGTGATGCTCCGCAATGGAGATTGGATAAGCATATTGGAACTGCGATAAAATGAAAATTCAAGTTTGATACGAGGAGGGACTTTACATGAAAAAGAGTATATCAAGGATTATCGGTTTGACAATGTTAATTATAGCTATTGTATTTATAATGTTTGCATTGAATCATCCGGAAAAGAGTTTCCCTTGGAGTAATACAATTACTTGGTTACTGTATGGTGTATATTTTCTTGTGACAGTAGTGCTGCTTATTGCTCCTAAGATGAAGAAGTGATAAACTTCAAGTTTTTGAAACTAGAAAATCGAAAGTTAACGAAGGAGAAAAGAGTGAAAAAGAAACATCAGTTTGTGTTAATTTTAGGCATTATTAATGTGATATTACCTGTAATTCCTGTTCTTTCGCATAGGGGATGGTTTGGGATGGTGGAAAATGGCTGGAAGTTTATTTGGGTTGCAGCTATAATGATTTTATTGCCATTTGTTTCATCATTGGCGGGAATTATTATTGGAAGCATACAATTAAAGAAGGCATCTACAAAGCCTGTAAAGATGGGGCTGCTGCTTTCGTGCACTGGGTTAGTGATGCATTTACTCTTTCGATTTGTTTTTAAGCTTTAGAAAGATTTTCAGCATTTTTGAACAGAAAAAATTTATTTACCATAACTACAGAACTTTTTGAATGTAAGCACAAACCGTTGCAATAAATATTGAAGAAATGCATATAATATGCAATATGCAAATTGAAGAAACGTATATTATGTGATATAACATATTTATAATGGTGGAGGTAGTTATGTATTTTAAAAGAAAAGTATACGATAAATTATTGGAATGGAAAAAGCTATATTCAGAAAAATATGCGGTATTGTTGGAAGGCGCAAGGCGAGTTGGCAAGTCGACTATTGCGGAGACCTTTGCAAAAAATGAATATAGGTCTTATATTTTAATTGATTTTTCCAAAACAACAAGTAATATTCTGGAATGTTTCGATGATATAGGAAATTTGAATATCTTTTTTCTGAGGCTGCAGGCAGAAACCGGAATCACATTGTATGAACACGAGTCCCTCATTATTTTTGACGAAGTACAGTTATTTCCAAAAGCCAGACAGGCAATAAAGCATCTTATACATGACGGCAGATACAGTTATTTGGAAACAGGCTCTTTAATCTCGATAAAGAAAAATGTAAAGGACATCCTGATTCCATCCGAGGAAATGAAGATAGAAGTATATCCCATGGATTACGAAGAATTCTGTGATGCCACGGGCAGTAATTATGGGCTGCTGCAACAGATTTATGATAGCGGAGCAGCTATTGGACAGGCAACTAACCGTAAATTAATGAGAGATTTGAGAATTTACATGGCAGTAGGGGGGATGCCACAGGCAGTAGAAGCCTATGTTAATGGAAAAAACTTTTCAGAAATAGATATGGTAAAAAGGCAGATCATATCTCTGTATGAGGAAGACTTTAAAAAAATTGATGCGTCCGGAAGAATATCGGCATTATATCATGCGATTCCGGCACAGTTGGCAAAGGATGCAAGAAAATATCGGATTACCACAGCAATCGGAAAAAGAAATAACACGAAAGCAGAAGAATTATTATACGAGCTGATAGATTCAAAAACGGTTCTGCCATGCTATAATTCTACCAATCCAAGAGTCAGCCTGACGGACACGAAAGATTTTGACAGTTACAAATTATATCTTTCGGATACAGGATTATTTGTTACACTGATGTTTATTGACCGTCCGGTGACGGAAAATGATATTTATGCGAAGTTACTTTCCGATAAATTACCGGCAAATCTGGGATATCTTTATGAGAATCTGGTTGCTCAAATGATTACAGCCTCCGGGAGAGAACTGTACTATCATACCTGGGAGAAAAAAGGGAGTACGCATTATTATGAGGTGGATTTCCTGATTTCGGAAGGAAGTAAAATAAATGCATTTGAAGTTAAGTCCTCAGGATCCGGAAAACATGAATCCATAAGGGAATTCCGCAGAAAATTCTCTCAGAATATTAGCAAGGCGTATTTAATATCACAGAAAGAAGCAGGAAAAGAAGAAAATTTATTGTTGAAACCGTTTTATCTCTTACCGTTTTTGATAAAATGAGCTAAATAAATCGGGATTGATCGAGTTCTTTGAGTGAGATACACTTCTTGGACGAAGGGAAGGAAGAAGAAAAAAGTACTTTAGAGGTATTATGGAATGAGTAATAAATTGGTTAAGCACCAAGAAGCAAAAGAAATATTAACTGGAAATCAAAAGAAAATTTTGTTTTGGATTTGTTTCATTATTTTAAGTATAGCTTTCATTACAGTCTGGATAAATATACTTTTGACATCTAAAGCATTTAATACACAAATGGAAGAGATGGTACTGGGAGAAGATTACTATATGGAGGATATTGTGATTACAGGTAAAAGGGTTGAAGATGCCTCGGCTGATATGATATCTCAGAATTATTTCTTCTACTACAACAATGGAAAAGTGAATGATTATCACAAGCGAATGCAAGTACCGGGATTTGTATATTCGGAATATAATGTAGGAGATTCCATAGCTGCATATACCACAGACCATGTTAGTTATTCTTATTACAAGTATGGGATTCTTTCGGATACAGAGTATACAAACAATGAATTAATGAAAGTGGCTGGCGTATTGCTTGGAATAGGAATATTTTTATTGGCTTTGTTTGGGGTATTAAGTAAGAAAATGAATTACAAGAAGTAACCAACTTCCCGTTTATTGGGAAGTCGCAGAGAACGAAAAATCGGGATTTATATATAAAGGAGAATATTGATGAAACTGTTTTTATGTTCGCACTTTTCAAGTGTAGGAAGTCTGATAAAGGAAGAAATTGAAAATAAGAAAGTCGCATTTATTCCAACAGCTTCGCTGCGTGAAGGCTACACCGGTTATGTCGGCTCGGCTCGAAAATTATTCAAAAAGTTGGGAGCAATCGTAACTGAAATTGATATTTCAACGGAGGCTTATTCAACGATACAGTCTGGTTTTGAAGATGCGGATGTGATATATTTTACCGGCGGAAATTCTTTTTTCCTTATGGACCAGCTCCGTAAAACGGGAACGGATGAGCTGTTGAAGAAAGAATTGGCAAAGGGAAAACTGATGATTGGTGAATCGGCAGGTGCGATTATATGCGCTCCAAGCATCCAATATATCGAGCAAATGGATGAAAAGCCGGAGGACTACTCACAAGAAGATGATGCAGGGCTTAATTTGATTGATTTCTATGTTCTTCCGCATTATCTTACAGCACCATTTAAGAAAGTTACCGAGAAAATAATGACTGAGTTTTCGGATTTGAATCTATGCCCAATTAACAACCGTCAGGGAATTGTAATTGATGGTGAAGGTTCAAAGGTTATTTGCAAAGACTAATTTGAAAATTCCAGTTTGGAGAATTGAGAAAATCGGGATTTAAGGAGCATATATGAAGAAACAACAACTTTCAGCGGAACAAAAAAGATTAGAAACAGATCTTTGGATTATAGCTTTGGTAACATTGGGAGTTTTCCTATTTTACGCTGCAACAGGTAAACAACTAATGAGTTTTGTTGCGAACAGCAATATTTCAGTTATTCCAAGATTATTACTTAATGCAGGAGTACAATTTGGCGTAGCTGGATTGGGAATTACAATCGTTTGCATTTTGCGAAAAGAAAGTTTCACGCATTTTGGATTGATACGAAAAAATATTTTCAAAGCAATCATCGGGACGATTATATGCTTTATCCCGTCCATCTGTTATATTTTTTTATCAGGTCAATTCAATGGCTACCAACCTTTCAGTATTTTAATCACAGATGATGTAATTGCAAGTGGTATTCCATTTTCAATATTAGGAATGGCTCTTATCGTTCTTGTGTGGGGCTTTTTTGAAGGATTTAATTATGTTGTTATTTGTGACAAAATCAATAGAAGATACCCTACTACAAATGAATGGTTAGATTATGGAGCTATTACTTGTGCAATCGTGTGTATACTTTTCCACCCATTTAGCACTTCTTTTTGGGGGATTGTAGAAATAATTACCACAGTTATTGCAATTTACGGAATGTTAATGGTAAAGAAGAAAACTGGCAACGCATGGGGGTGCGTATTTGCCTTTTGTTTTATTTGGAATGCCATATAACTTCCAGTTTTGATTTGACTTAATTCATAACATTTATTAACTGTTATATCTTATCCTCGTGAAGTCCGCAACCCCTTGAAAATGCTAAATTTGTAGCGAGTGAGTTTGCCCTTACGCTTTCCCTTGTGTTATATCCTTTTCCCTCATGTTACGAATGCTCACAAGGGCAAAATTAAGGGAAAGAAAATCCAGTAACAAATTATAACATGAAATGAAAATGGCAGGAAGAACGGATTGAAATGCTTTCAAAACTTTTAGAAAATTAAGGAAAGGACAGATAAGATATGAGATTGATTTATGCAAGATATAATCCGCAATGTAATAGCATAGATGTAACCACGTTTGAAAATGTAGTGCTTAGAATTGATTGCAATAAGGCAGAGGAAGGATTGAGAACTACTCCCGGCTCCCAGTGTTCGTTGAATGCTTTGGCTATTGATAATCCATTAGAATATGCAAGATTATACTTGGATGGAGAAATGCAAGTATGGGTTGATGCAGAGGATCGTTTAGATACGTGGTGATTTTGCTAATATAATATCATGATAGAGGTCTAGTACTAAAAATTCCAGAAAAATATATAGAACGTACGGTTATTCCATAATAAGAGGCAGGAATCTTAAGTTTCTAGATGTTTGAATTTTGCCTTAAGGTAAATAGAGAGGACACATTGATTTTTCAGTGTATCCCCTCTATTTAAAATTATTTTTAAATAGTTCTTGCACAAAAACAAATAGCATGCTAAAATCTATTTAAAGAAAGTTTTAAATAGGTAAAAGATATGGGAGAAACTAACATTTTTAAAGTATTGGCAGATAGCCAGCGAAGAGACATTCTTATTATGTTGAGAAATGAACGATTAAATGCCGGAGAGATTGCTGAAAAATTACAGATTACACCGGCTGCTCTTTCTTATCATTTAAAATTACTTAAAAACGCAGACTTGATATCTGAATATAAAGAGAAAAACTTTGTTTATTATGAAATCAACACTACGGTTTTCGATGAATTAATTATATGGGTTAACCAGTTTGGAGGAAAAAAAGTATGAAAAAAATAATGTGGATAGTAGCAATGATACCAGTTGTAGTTACAAGTGTTGTACTACAGTTTATGCCTGATATTATACCTATGCATCATGACTTGGAGGGAAACACTGACAGATGGGGAAGTAAAACAGAAAGCTTTATTTTTCCGGTAATTATTTTGTTTATTACACTGTTTTGGCACTTGCTAATCTATGTGTTTGAGAAAAAATCAAAAAATGCAAATACAGAAAAGGAACAGATGGAAGCAAAATCTTCTGCAAAGGTATTATGTGTTGTAGGAATTTCGCAAGCAATCATGTTCGGGATTATGCATTATTTTATTCTTTATTCTTCTTGGATACAGGCAAATGCAGGTGGTGAACATGCGGTTATTGACATTGCAAAAGTTTCATGTATTTTGTGTGGTATTATATTTATTGTATTAGGAAATTTTATGACAAAGGCAAAACGAAATGCAGTAGTGGGAGTTCGAACCGTTTGGAGTATGCACAATGATAATACATGGAGAAAGAGTAACCGCTTTGGTGCAATATGTATTATTATTACGGGGTTATTGACTATCATTACAACCGTATTTACAAGTGGGATGACTGGCACAATCTTTATGTTGATTTATTTATTATTAGCAACAATTGTAACTGTGGTATACTCAAAAAAGATATATGATAAGGAAATAAAAAAATAATTTGTATCTTTATGCGAGAGGGTGAAATTCCAGTCTTTTACGGAGAGATAACAAACGAAGGGAGGCAATTGCCTCCCTTCGTTTGTTATCTACTCCTTCCACGGTTTGGTGGAGAATATGGTCTTGTTAACTCTCGCTCCTTTATGTCCTGTTTCTTAGATATAAGCCTATCGTGTAGAGACTGTGGCTTTTCTCCATACCGTTGTTTCCAATTCTTAAGGCTGTCCTGATAATCCCCATAAGCTGTCTCTGACTTATGAAATGCTTTGTAGAAGGCTTCCGCATTCTGATACCCGTATTCCTTTACGATATGGGATAATCGGGCTTTCATTCGGGAAATACGTTCCTCCAATCCGGCTATCTCTGTTGAAAGTTCGGAACGCCTTTTTGCTTTGAAGATACCTTTGCTGTCGGACAGTTCAATTTCAAGGTCACTTCGCTGTTTCTCGAGTGCAAAAATTGCTTTATTCTGTTCTTGCAGCTTTTGATAAATTTCGCATAAGTGCTTGTAAGAAACTGCTTCCGGTGATGGCTGTGGTCTTGGCGGTATGGCAGGCTTTGGTGTATCTGTCTGCTTTCTGCTTTCTTCTGGTACAGCTTTCTGCTCTTTGAAATCTGTGTTCTCCGGTCTTGCTTCAAGCTCTTTGGAAATTACTTTATCTGCAAGCTCCAGAGTTTTGAGAAATACTTTGGAGATTAACAGTTCTAATACTGCAATGGCAGTACCGATAATGGAAGATAACAGATTCGGTCTGTTTCCGTAAAGCCATACGGATTCCACAATCTTGTCCGTTATCCGTTCCTTTTTTATCTGCATGATTTCTGACTTGGAAACACCCGTTACAATCGCTCTGTCAACAGTCTGATTCCACAAGGTGCGTTTACTGTTGTCTGCCTCAATCTCGGTGGCTTTCGGATTGTTCTTACCAATCTTTTTGGTGGCAAGATACATACCGCCACGCTCAAAAACTTCTAACCGCTGGCTTTTATCCCACACATACTGATTGATAAGATTGGTATAATCCTGCTTGACGGTATCAAGGAAATTTTCAGCCTTGAAGTGTTTATCCTTAATGGAGAAAATCTGTCTTTCGTATACTTCACCTTTGTGAATCACCTTACACCTTTTACGGATATTTCCTTCTTCATCAAGTATCTCTTTCTTGGTGCGTACATGATTTCCCTTTTCGTCATAGAACATATTGCGGGTGGCAACCTTTTCTATGGGCTGTTCCAAGAGTGTACGCTCCGAAAAAATGAGATGGATGTGATAGTTGGTTTTCCGCTTATTGTGATGCAGGGCTGCGATACAGTCCGTTCCGTAAGTCTGTCTGAAATGGTCTGTAAATATCTGCAACAGTCTGTCTGGAGGATACTCCGTAAAAGATTCCGGCAGGGCTATGATCAATTCCCTTGCCTCAATACATTTCCCCTCCGTACCGTTTTTTTTAAATTCTGCCTGATTATATTTTGCAAGGTCAGTCCAAAAATTACGGTCTGTGGTTTCATATACCGCATACAGATTTTCCTGCTTCTTTGGGCTTGAAATATAATAAATTCTTCCCCGGACATTGTGGAGCTTCGTCATCTGAATAAATGAATTTCTTGGCATGTGCTTCCTCCTTTCCGTATCTGCCAAGTACGAAGCTGCAAGAAATGAGGATGGGAAACTTTCTAATGTGAAAGTGAGTAGGCTACATAGGTAGCCTGTCTACGAACATATCCGCCTGTCGGCGAAAAGCTCCCAGCAGGGCGAAATACACAGAGTACAAATCGTAAGATTTGTGCGAGGGGTGTATTTCGCTCTCAAACGCCGAGGGCTTGTATAAAAAAGTTTCTTCCCCACTTCTTAAATTTCCGGTTGTATCTTAGAGGAAGCACATGGTATAATCTATTTGCGTGTAGGTATATCATGGCTTCGGTCAGATACATACCTTAGGGATGGTCTTAGGACTGTCCCTATTTAATTTGTCACATTTCTTGTGACAGCTCTGACATTTCCTTTGTCCCTTAAGTCCCTGCCTTCATTGGCGGTCATGAACTTTTCAAGCATATCCGTTTTGATAAGGACTTTCCGTCCTACCTTCAATACCGGAAGCTTTTTCCATTCTACCAGTTTCCGCAGGGTATTTCTGCCGATACCCGTATAGTCGGCAGCTTCCTCAATGGACAGTGCAATCTTCACTTCTGTCATTAAAACACCTCCTCTTGAATTGCATAATGCAATTTTGTAACTATGCCTACTATATAACTTTTATATCTTCTTGTCAAGCGTTACGAAATTTTAAAAGTAATTATTAACTTGCATATTGCAATGCTACTTTTACTGTGTTATACTTTAGCCATACCGAAAAAGGAGGCGTATCAGAATGAAAGATAAAGAATTACGCAAGTTAATCGGTAGCAGGGCAAAACAACGCAGACTGGAATTAGGTGTCAACCAGCCTTATATAGCAGAAAAGATGGGAGTTACCGCTTCCACCATACAGCGGTATGAGGCAGGAACGATTGACAACACCAAGAAGCTTGTTCTGGATGGTCTGTCGGAAGCACTTCATGTATCAGTGGAGTGGCTGAAGGGCGAGACGGAAGAAATGACAAGTGATGTTACGGATAAAAGGGAATTACAGATTCGTGATACCATGACTTCCATTCTCTCCAAACTGCCTTATGATATGAAGGCAGACGAAGCGGATTTTTCCAAAGATTTACTGCTGCTGATGTTGAAGGAATACGAATTATTCGTTGATTCCTTTCAATATGCCTGTAAGAATTTTAAAGGGAATACGGAAGATGCCACAATTGCAAAAGTAATGGGGTTTGAATCCAATCAGGAATATAATGAGATTATGTTCCTTAGGGAAATCACCCATACGGTAAACGCACTGAACGACATGGGCGACATTGTAAGGCTCTATTCCAAGAATCCCGAAACGGCAGCCGTAAGGCTTGCAAATCTTCTTTCAGAGAAAGACTCCGAACCGGTATAGATTAGACAACCGGAGTTATGATATACTTACACGCAGAAAGCATTTCATCAGTTCCGATTGTCGATATCGAAAGGAGTAACGATTATGGCAAAAGGTTCTGTAAGAAAGAAAGGCAAGAAATGGTACTACCGCTTCTATGTGGAAGATGCAAGCGGTAATCTGGTGCAGAAGGAATTTGCAGGTACGGAAAACAAAAGCGAGACGGAAAAGCTGTTGAGGCAGGCAATGGAGGATTATGAAGCCAAGCGGTTTGTTGCAAAGGCTGAAAACATCACACTCGGAGAGTTGCTTGACCTGTGGGCTGAGGAAGAATTAAAGACAGGCACATTGAGTAATGGAACGGTTGGCAATTATCTTCAGACAATTGGGAGAATCAAACAACACCCTATCAGCAAAAGGAAACTGAAAACGGTGACTTCGGTACACCTGCAGGAGTTTATGGATTTGCTCTCATTTGGAGGCACTGTGGGAGATTTTATATCAAAAGGATATTCCATTGATTATGTAAGGTCATTTTCAGCAGTATTGCAACAGTCATTCCGGTTTGCGGTATTTCCGAAACAGTTTATTACCTTCAATCCAATGCAGTATGTGGTGATGAGGCATAAAAAGGAAGAAACAGATTTGTTTGCGGATGAAACAGCCACAGACAGAGACAAGGTTAAACCGCTTTCCTTTGAAATGTACCGGAAACTGATTGAACAGCTTGGAAAACGAAGTGGGGATGCGATTCTTCCGGTTCAGATAGCATACTTTACAGGTCTCAGACTTGGAGAGGTAGCAGGTCTGACATGGCAGGATATCAACCTTGAAGAACAGTATCTCACTGTACGCAGGAGCATCCGCTACAATGGTGCTACCCATAAGCACGAAATCGGTCCGACAAAGTGGAAAAAGATCAGGGTTGTTGACTTTGGCGATACCCTCGCAGATATTTTGAGGAATGCAAAAAAGGAACAGCACAAAAACCGTTTTCAGTATGGGGAACTCTACCAGCGGAATTTTTACAGAGAAGTAATGGAAAAGAATCGGGTGCATTACGAGTATTATCATTTGGGAATGACAGAGAATGTGCCGGAAGATTACACCGAAATCTTCTTTGTATGCTTAAGGGAGGATGGTTGTCTGGAACTTCCGGCAACCATAGAAACAGCCTGCCGGACAGCAGGAAGAAAAGTACCGGAGCTTGAAGGTTTCCATTTCCACACACTGAGGCATACCTACACGACAAACCTCTTATCCAACGGGGCTCAGCCTAAGGATGTGCAGGAACTGTTAGGACACTCAGACGTGAGTACCACCATGAATGTCTATGCCCATGCTACAAGGGAAGCAAAGCGGACTTCCGCAAGACTTCTTGATAAAGTGGCAGGCAACGATTAAACAACTGAATAATGAATTTTCCCTTGTAATTATCCCATAAGGGCAAAAACAAGGGAAAAGGATACATATATAGAATTTTCAATGGCGGGAAGCCTTGAAAATAGGGGAAAGTTAAGAGAGTTAATAGATAAATTCCAGTTTGTAGAATTAAGAAAATCGGGATTCAACAGGACAAATTCTTTTTACAGGAGCATCTTTGATGGAAATGTTCTTATCTCCACCTGCCATGGCCCGGCAGAGATAAGAACATTTCCGGATTTTTATTCGATGCCGGAAGTGCGGAAGTGTTCTGCACGATACTGCATTGGTGTTTTCCCGGTCTTTTCCCGAAATACAGATGTGAAATAACTTTGACTGGGAAACGCCAGTGTAGTAGAAATTACAGAGATCGCATAATCGGAATGGCGAAGCATATTCTGAGCGGTCTCTATTTTTTTGTTCTGTATATAGGAACTGACAGAAATTCCCATCTCTTTTGCGAACAGGTGACTTAAATAACCGGGAGATATGCCGGCATGAGCGGCGAGCGTCGGGACAGTGATACGATTATGTAAATGATCATAGATATATTCCAGACACTGGGCAACCGGACGGGAGCAGGCATGGTTTCTATGCAATTTTTCCATGCGAGTAGTGTAATCCAGACACATCTGCGGGTGCAGGGCGGAAATTTCTTTTTTTGATTTCATTAGATCCGCCTTATGAATGTAGTAGTCGCTGAGATCATAAGCCTCTGTGACTTCCATACCTCCTTCGATGCAATATCTTGCCAGCATGGCAGCAGTGATGGTAAAGTGGTATTTCAGATTTTGCAGAGGAGAATCCGAGAGGACACCCAGGCCTTTCTTTTCCTGAAAAGATTCATGACATAATTCTTTTATTTTTTCAGTATTTCCCTGCCTGACATAGTTATAGAATTCCGCTTCCGGATCATAAGGGGCGCGATAAGTCTCTAATTCTCTGCGGACATATTGTTGATAGAGAAGTTCCTGAGGAATGTTCATATGGACACCTTTCTGAAATTATTACAGTGTTTTCCAAACCGCTATGCGATTCTTTCTCTTGTGGAGTGAAGATAGTGGCACCCTGATGCTATAAATAATATAGCATAAAAACGATAAAAATAGTATAGAAACGATATATAAATGATGTTTGAAATTATATACTAGAGAAAAGAAGAACTGCAGGATTATAAATTTTCCGTTGCGAAGGATCAGGAGGGCAAGAGCATGAAATTAGAGAGAGGTATCAATTTAGGTGGCTATTTATCTCAGTGTGTGCATAACACAGAACATTACGATGCGTTTATTCAGGAGGAAGACATTCGTAAGATTGCTTCCATGGGATTTGACCATGTACGTCTGGCAATTGATTATGAAGTATTGGAAGATGAATATGGCAGAACCAGAGAAGAGGGCTTTGCCTATGTGACCAGAGTGGTGGAATGGTGTAAACGGCAGGGATTGAATATTGTACTGGATCTGCATAAAGCGTATGGCTATGATTTTAATAATGCCGGAGATAAGGAGAAAAATATTCTGTTTACAAATAAAATGGTGCAGAAGCGTTTCGTAAATCTGTGGATCAAGATTGCAGAGCATTATGCGAACGAGACTCATGTTGCGTTTGAACTGCTGAATGAAGTGGTAGAGCAGGAAAATGCGGAAGCGTGGAATCTGCTCATTGCGGAAACGGTGGACGCTATTCGCCGAATAGCCAGAGACACTATTATTATATACGGCGGAATTCAATGGAACAGTGTGAAGACATTGAAACTGTTAGAGAAGCCCAAGGATAAAAATATATTGTTCACGTTCCATTTCTATGAGCCGTTGCTGTTTACCCATCAGAAAGCACACTGGGTACCGACCATCAGCCAGACCGAAGATATTCACTATCCGGAAGCAATGGACTATTATCGTACAAAGTCACTGCCCATCGGATATCAGGGAGAAGTGGTATGTAAGGCACAGTCACAGACTATGGGAACAGAATTTATCACGGAAATGGTAATGGAAGCGGTTACTGCTGCGAAAGATGCCGGAGTGACTTTGTACTGTGGAGAATTCGGTGTTATTGATCAGGCTCCTGTAGAAGATACTCTGCGCTGGTTCACGGATGTGGATACCGTATTCCGACAGTTCGGTATCGGCTGTGCTGTCTGGACTTATAAGGAGATGGATTTCGGACTTATTGGGGAACATTATGCACCGATTCGCGAACAATTGCTGAAGCTTTGGAACCGGAAGTAGGTGGAAAGTTAGTGATGTATTTACTCTTTCGATTTGTTTTTAAGTTTTAGAACGATTTTTACTCATATTGCTATACAACGGCAAGCATGGTAAACTGAAACAATTCGGAATTGTAAAGGAGTGAAATAGAAATGAAGATTCGCAAGGCAGAGAAAAAGGACATCCCAAGAATTCTTGCACTGTTGGGGCAGGTATTACAGATACATGCAGAGATCCGTCCGGATATTTTTATACCGGGTACTACGAAATACACCCCCTGCGAACTGACAGAGCTATTACAACAGGAGGATCACCCTATCTATGTAGCCGTAGACGAGGATGATCTGTGCATGGGCTATGCATTCTGCCAACTCAGGGAGCAGCCCTTTTCTACTAATATGGTGCCCTTTAAATCATTGTTTATCGATGACCTTTGCGTTGACAAGCAGACACGGGGTCAGCATATCGGGGAAAGCCTGTTTGAATATGTGAAGCAGCAGGCAAAAGAACTGGGCTGTTATGAAGTAACCCTGAACGTCTGGGCAGGCAACACTTCGGCAGAGCACTTTTATGAAAAGATGGGAATGAAGACAAAAGAACGGCAGATGGAATATATCCTGTGAGCCGGACGGAGGTGGCAGGCATGATTACCATATAGGCATTGCTGCCCGCATTTCCTTCACTTTTCCGGCATCTACTGCTTCATATGCATTCTTTCGGCTTATATCATAAGAGAAGTCAACGTCCTGCAGGGAGGCAGTCACATCCGGCTGCCAGCTTCTGCAGGATGTATGAACCTGCTCTATCCTCGTATATTCCATCAGAGCTTTTACATTTTGTGCATTCACGCCGCTTCCCGCTAAAAATGTGATTTCTTTACCATATTGGCTTTGCAGCTTTTGCAATTGTGTTCTGCCCGACCATACATCAGGTGCACCACCGCTGGTGAGGATCCGGTCCGCGCCAAGTAAGATCAATGCTTCCACCGCACGTTCCTGCTGTGCAACACAATCAAACGCCCGGTGAAATACAGCTTCTTTTCCGGCGCTATGGATGAGGTCGATCATTTCCTGCGTCCGGTTCCTATGGATGGCATGGTCCTCTGTCAGGAAGCCGAAAGCAATACCGTCAGCTCCGTGCTCTAAAAGTATGCGGGCATCTAAGAGCATGGTCTCGTATTCATCCTGTGAATAGCAGAAGCCGCCTCCTCTTGGACGGAGCATTGTTATAATAGGGATGTTGCACTGCTCTTTTGCACAGATCAGATTGGCCGTAGAAGGTGTGAGACCACCCAGATACAGTGCACTGTTAAGCTCTACCCGGTCTGCACCATTTTGCCAGGCGGTTTTCACATCTTCGAAGCTGCCGCAGCAGATTTCCAATAATCGTTTCAAAATAATCCCCCTCTATATTATATCTTCGTGGTCCACCGGGAGAGATCCCATACCTGGGTAGCCAGTCCGTCATAGAACTCCGGTTCGTGGCAGACCATGAGAATGCTGCCCTTGTATTCCTGCAGGGCGCGTTTCAGTTCGTCCTTGGCATCGACATCCAGGTGGTTTGTCGGCTCATCTAACAGCAATACGTTGGTGGCGCGGTTCATCAGCTTGCAGAGACGTACCTTTGCCTGTTCGCCACCGCTCAATACTTTCACGCGGCTTTCAATATGCTTGGTGGTGAGTCCGCATCTTGCCAGGGCGGAGCGGACCTCATACTGGGTGAAGGCGGGGAACTCCTGCCAGATCTCTTCGATGCAGCTGTTGTCTCCGGAGCCGGACATTTCCTGTTCGAAGTATCCGATCTCCAGATAATCGCCCTGTTCCACTTCACCGGACAGCGGCGGGATCAGACCCAGAATGCTTTTTAACAGAGTGGTCTTACCGATACCGTTGGCACCGATCAGAGCCACCTTCTCGCCGCGTTCCATAGACAGGTTCAGAGGCTTGGACAGCGGCTCGTCGTAACCGATGACGAGATCTCTGGTCTCGAAAATGATGCGTCCGGTAGTACGTCCTTCCTTAAAAGAGAATTCCGGCTTCGGCTTCTCCGCAGCCAGCTCAATGACATCCATTTTGTCCAGCTTCTTCTGCCGGGACATCGCCATATTACGGGTGGAGACCCGGGCTTTGTTTCTCGCCACGAAGTCCTTCAGATCGGCGATCTCCTTCTGCTGGCGGTTGTAGGCGGCCTCCAGCTGGGACTTTTTCATGGCATAGACTTCCTGGAACTTGTCGTAATCGCCCACGTAACGGGTCAGCTCCTGATTGTCCATATGATAGATGAGGTTGATGACACTGTTCAGGAAGGGAATGTCATGGCTGATCAGAATGAAAGCATTCTCGTATTCGTTCAGATAACGCTTCAGCCATTCGATATGCTCCGCATCCAGATAGTTGGTAGGCTCGTCCAAGAGCAGGATATCCGGCTTCTCTAACAGGAGTTTTCCCAGCAGGACCTTGGTACGCTGGCCGCCGGACAGTTCGGTGACATCACGATCGAGACCGATCTCCATCAACCCTAAGGCTCTTGCCACTTCTTCCACCTTGGCATCGATCATATAAAAATCATGCATGGTTAAGAGGTCCTGGATCGTCCCCAGATCTTCCATATACTGTTCCAGCTCTTTGGGAGTGGCATCTCCCATTTTGTCGCAGATTTCGTTCATCTGTGCTTCCATATCATATAAAAAGTCAAAGGCGGAAGCCAGCACCTGGCGGATGGTCATGCCGGGAGTCAGCACGGTATGCTGGTCCAGATAGCCGACGCGGACATTCTTCGCCCATTCCACTTTGCCCTCATCCGGCATGAGCTTGCCGGTGATAATATTCATAAAAGTAGATTTGCCTTCGCCATTGGCACCGATGAGGCCGATATGTTCGCCCTTTAACAGTCGAAACGATACATCGTTAAAAATAGCACGGTCACCGAAGCCGTGGGTCAGGTGTTCTACATTTAATATACTCATAATTCCTCACATTCTGCTGCGTATGCAGCGGACTCATTTCCGTATTCTCCTGCAAGTATAGCCTACGGCCCGCGGTTTTGTAAAGAAAAAGAAAGAAACATAGAAAGCAAAATTGATTTTTTTGAAACTTTTCAACATCAGCTGTCGTCTGATAGTATAGGAAGCCCCGTCTGGGGGATATTACAACAATAAATATGGGCATATCCCATAGAAAAGAGGAGAGACTTTATGAAGAAGAAATTAGCATGTATGTTACTTATGGGTACTTTGGCACTGTCCATGGCGGCCTGCGGAAACGGGCAGGACAAGAATACCGGTGCTGCTACAGAGACCGGTGTGGAAAGTACAGAAGGCACCGCAGAATCCACCGGGACGAGTGTAGAGAGCACTGAGGCGGGAAATGCCGGCACACAGCAGGAAAATGGAGATGTGGCATCGGCATTACAGAGCGCCAAAAAAGCAGTGACAGACGCGCTGGGTGATGATTACTGGCCGGATTCCGAGATCCCGGAGGAAATGCTGAATGAGACCTATGGTGTCAGTGCAGATCTGTATGATGCTTATCTGGGTGAGTGTCCCATGATCAGTGTCAATGTAGATACTTTATTGATTATTCACGCAAAAGATGGTAAGGTAGAGGATGTAGAAAATGCATTGAACGCCTATCGTGACAGTCTGGTGAATGACACGATGCAGTATCCCATGAATCTTGGCAAGATACAGGCATCCCGAGTGGAACGGATAGGTGATTATGTATGCTTTGTACAGTTGGGCGCGGACACTTCCTCTGTGGAAGAGCAGGGGGATGAGGCCGTGATCACTTACTGTCAGGAGCAGAATGAACTTGCCCTGGAGGCTATCAGACAGACTCTGGAGTAAATGCGGAGTAGAGTGAATGGTATTCAGCAGTGTGTTGTTTCTTTTTCGGTTTTTACCGATTTTTATGATCTGCTATTTCCTGGTTCCCCGGAACATGAAGAATCTGGTTCTGTTTCTGGGGAGCCTGGTCTTTTATGCCTGGGGAGAGCCGGTCTATATTTTTCTGATGCTTTTTTCCACGATTTCGGATTTCGTATGGGGAAGGCTGATAGAGGACTATAGAGGAAAGGACCGCTCCAGGATCTTTTTGTTATGTTCTGTTGTTATCAACCTGTTTATCCTGGGATTTTTTAAATATGCCGATTTTCTGTTGCAGACGGTGAATACAGTGTTCGGAACATCGATCCCATTGCTGGGGCTTCCGTTACCCATCGGTATCTCTTTTTACACCTTCCAGACCATGTCTTACGTGATCGATGTATACAGAGGAGATGCCAAAGCGCAGCGTAATATTTTACAGTTTGGTGTCTACGTGACCATGTTCCCGCAGTTGATCGCGGGACCGATCCTAAAGTATCATCAGATCGAAAAATATCTTCAGGAAAGGCGTTCCGATCTGGATGCCATCAGCTACGGAGCGAAACGCTTTGTGACGGGACTTGCGAAAAAAGTTCTTCTGGCCAACAATCTCGGACTTTTGTGGACACAGATATCTTCCCTGAAAAATGATCAGATGAGTGTGCTGATGGCGTGGATAGGAATTGTGGCATACGCTTTTCAGATCTATTTTGATTTTTCCGGATATTCGGATATGGCGATCGGACTGGGAGCAATTTTGGGATTTCATTTCCCGGAGAACTTTAATTATCCTTATATTGCCACCTCTGTTACGGATTTTTGGCACAGATGGCATATTTCCCTCAGCACCTGGTTCAAGGAATATGTATATATTCCCCTGGGCGGTAACCGCAAGGGACTTGCCAGACAGATCCTCAATATACTGATCGTATGGACATTGACCGGAATCTGGCATGGTGCGGGATGGAATTTCCTGTTCTGGGGACTTTGGTTTGCCCTGTTTTTAATTCTGGAAAAACTGTTTTTGGGAGAGCTCCTGAAAAATGCTCCGGTGGTGTTTGGCAGAGTCTATACGCTGACAGTGGTATTGATCAGCTGGGTATTTTTCGCACTGGAGAAGCCGGGAGAGATTCTGGCATATCTGCAGGCGATGTTTGGATTAAATGGTGTTGGACTTATGAACACACAGGCAATGTTTTTGGGAAATGAGTATCTGGTGCTTCTGATCATTGCACTGGTGGCATGTCTGCCCGTCGGCAGTCTGCTGATACACAGACTCAAAAGCAGCAAGACAGGGCCAGCCATGGCATTATACCGCGTAGGTGAAAAAGTCATTCCGGCGGCATTGCTGATTTTGTCTGTAGCATATATAGTGGATGCATCTTATAACCCGTTTTTGTATTTCCGATTCTGACAGGGAAGGAGGAACCGTGTGTGGATGATAAGAGAAATGCTCTGCTGACTGTCGGACTGATATGTGCGGTTCTTTTCGTTCTGGGAATCGCCGATCTGTGTAACAGTGACAGAATTTATTCTGAGACAGAGAACAGGGTGCTGGCTTCCAGACCGACATTTTCCTGGGAGAGCCTGCTGTCGGGAGAGTATGGCGACGATTACGAAGAATATATGTCTGACCAGTTTGTAGGACGGGATAAATGGGTGGGAATAAAGACCCGCGCGGATATTCTGTTTCAGAAAAAGGAGATCAATGGAGTCTATCTGGGGGCAGACCGTTATCTGATCGGGGTAAATGATCCGGAAAAATACACGGAACAGATGGAAGATTCCCGGATTGCGTCCCTGAAAAAACTGGTAAACCGGTGGGATGCAAAAGTCATGCTGGTACCTACCGCGGATAATATTCTGACAGATAAGCTGCCCGCTTTTGCACCGCATTATGATGAGATGAGACTGCTTGCGAAGGTGAAGGAGTCTGTCGGTGAGGAGCACTATATCGATGTGTATTCCGCATTGCAGGAACATGCGGGGGAACCGATCTATTACCGCACGGATCATCACTGGACCAGCCTTGGAGCCTATTACGGATTCCTGGCATGGGCAGACAGCATGGGGAAATTCCCCTATCCGTATAATACGGCAGGCATGAAGACAGTGTCGGAGGATTTTCAGGGGACACTGCAGTCCCGGATCAATGTGGCCTGGACGAAGGACAGGATACAGTATTTTCCCGAGACGGAGAAAAAGCCGGTATCGGTCACCTATGATTTCGCAGACACGGCGGACTCTCTGTATGCGCCGGAATATCTGGAAACCAAGAACCAGTACGGATTTTTCCTGAATGATAATCATGCCTTTATAGAGATTCATACCGGCTATAACCCTGGCAAGACGCTTTTTGTGATCAAGGATTCCTATGCGAACAGCATGATCCCGCTGCTCGCGGCGCACTATGAGACGATCTATGTGGTGGATCTTCGGTATTTTAACGGGAAACTGTTCCAGCTCATGGAGCAGTACGAGCCCGAGCAGGGCATGGATGTGCTGGTACTGTATGATTGCATTCACTTTTTAGAGGATTTTAAATTCTATTAAGGATTCACATTATTAACATATTAACATAAGTAATTAAGGAGGTTTACCATGGCTTATTTGGGAATTCCCCAGAATACCATCGCGGTACTTCAGAAATACCATTTTAATTTTCAGAAAAAATTCGGACAGAATTTTCTGATAGATACGACGGTCTTAGACCGGATCATATCTTCCGCGGAGATCACGAAGGAGGATTGTGTGCTGGAGATCGGTCCGGGCATTGGCACGATGACACAGTATCTGGCAGAGCGTGCCGGAAGTGTAGTGGCGGTGGAGATCGACAAGGCGTTACTTCCGATCCTGGAGGAGACTCTGCAGGATTACGATAATGTAACAGTGATCAATGATGATATTTTGAAAGTGGACATTAACAGACTGGTGGAGGAGAAAAACGGTGGACGCCCCATTAAAGTGGTGGCAAATCTGCCTTATTACATCACGACACCGATCATTATGGGACTGTTCGAGAGCCGTGTACCGCTGAAAAGCATTACGATCATGGTACAGAAGGAAGTGGCGGATCGTATGCAGGTAGGACCCGGCACGAAGGATTACGGTGCATTATCCCTGGCGGTGCAGTATTATGCGAAGCCGGAGATCGTGGCTAACGTTCCTCCGAACTGTTTTATTCCGAGACCCAATGTCGGCAGTGCGGTGATCCGTCTGACCCGTTATGAAGAGCCACCTGTGAAGGTAAAGGACGAGAAGAAGATGTTTTCTCTGATCCGTGCTTCTTTTAACCAGCGCCGGAAGACTCTGGTGAACGGTCTTGGCAATGCGGGACTTCCCGGAATTACAAAAGAATCAGCGTCAGCAGCTCTCGAACAGATGGGATTGTCACCTACCGTTCGCGGAGAGGCACTGACGCTGGAACAATTTGCACAGCTGAGTGATCTTATTTAGATTGTTAAGATGCTAATTCGTCTTTTTATCTGCCGCAGCGTTGATCAGTTCCATGATGGTCTTAACGGCATCCATCTGATGGCTTTTGCTCATGGCGTCTACATAATTCTGGCGGTTAAAGTACAGTTCATGTACTTTATCTACCAGAAGATTCGTCGTAATATCATCCTCATTCAGGACAATGGAATATCCTTGGGCTTCGAAGGAAGCGGCGTTCAACAACTGGTCTCCGCGGCTGCTGGCAGCAGGCAGGGGGATCAGGATGTTGGGCTTTTTCAGTGCCAGAAGCTCGCAGATGGCGTTGGCTCCGGCGCGGGAGATCACCACATCCGCCATGGCAAAGATGTCTTTTAATTCGGCCTTGATATATTCAAACTGTTTATACCCGGGGGTATTTAATAACAGATTGTCGATCTTGTCTTTGCCGCAGAGGTGTACGACCTGGAAATCCTCTAACAGCTTCGGCAGGGCATCACGGACTGCCTTATTGACATTGGCAGCACCGAGACTTCCGCCGATGACCATGATCACAGGCTTATTCGCAGTAAATCCGCACATGTTAAGTCCCGCAAGCTTACTGCCTTCGGCCAGCTCCGCACGGATGGGAGAACCGGTGAGCACCGCTTTATCTGCGGGGATATTCTTCATGGTCTCCGGGAAATTGCAGCATACCTTTTCCGCAACGGGAATGCACAACTTGTTCGCCAGCCCCGGAGTCATATCCGATTCGTGAATGATACAGGGAATATGTAAGGAAGCTGCGGCGCGGACCACGGGGACGCTTACGAAGCCTCCCTTGGAAAATACTACATCCGGCTGATAATTTTTCAGATAATTGCGTGCCTCCACGAATCCCTTCATGACACGGAAAGGATCCGAGAAGTTCTTCGGATCTAAGTATCTGCGGAATTTGCCGGTGGAGATTCCCGTGTAAGGAATATTGAAGTCGGCGATCAGCTTCTTCTCGATGCCTTCGTAGGAACCGACGTAGGCAATCTCATAGCCGGCTGCCTGCAGCGCCGGTAACAATGCAATATTCGGTGTAACGTGTCCGGCAGTTCCGCCGCCGGTCAGTACTATTTTTTTCATAAAATCTCAATGCCTTTCGGTAACCTGTTTATTATTTTGCGATCATTTCTTCCAGAGCGTGAGCCAGCTGGTCGGGACAGGAGGTAGGTTTGAAACCACAACGGATCCCCTTGAGACGGCTGATGGCCTCTTCCGGCTTCATGCCCTTTACCAGAGCACTGATGCCCTGGAGGTTGCCGTTGCATCCGCCGGTGAATTTAACGGAATCGATGACGCCGTCCTTTAATTCTACGTCGATCATAGTGGAGCAAGTACCCTTTGTCTTGTATATCATAAGTAAATCAACCTCTTTTCTAACAGAATTACTAAAGACTGATTATAGCAGATTTTTATGGTTTATACAATAATGTCAGAATGCTTTTCTTGTTATAAAAAATGTAGAAAGCTCATAATTTTTGTCTGACGCAGTAGAAGAATGACGATGAAAAACCGTACAAAACAGGACATATATACGTTATACTTGAGGAAACGACGGAAAGGAGTTTTGAGGATGTTTACGATATTTAAAGAAGAAAAAGTGATCACGGCGGGGATCCTGGTATTTTTATGTCTCAGCGTTCTGGTGCGTCTGATGCTGGCGTGGATGTATCATACAATGATCCGGGAGACAGACAATATGGCAACTACGGGGAACCGGCTTTTGAAACAGTGCAAGGTCAAATTCGCGAATTGTTACCAGTTAAACGGAGGCGTGTCCAATATTCCGGTGTTTGTGGACAAGTTCTTAAACCGCTTGTCTTTCGGACATTTATCCTTTGATGCATGGTATCATCTGTCCGGGCAGTGCATGCTGTTCTCGGTGATATTTGCAGGAGTGGGGATCTGTAAGGGGATTTTGGACGGAAGGATGTTAGGTGAGATATTGCCTTTTTATATTGCGAGCTTCCTGGGGCTGTATCTGTATTTTTCCCTGTCGGCACTGGTGGATATCAAGGGGAAGCGGCGGGTACTGAAGACGAATCTGATCGATTATCTGGAAAATCACCTGTCCGGCAGGATCCCGGTGACGGAGCAGGACTACGTGAGACTGTACGGAGCGTCGAAGCTCCCCGGCAGGCGGACTGTAGAGCTGATGCCGATCCGGGGCAGGGCAGCGCAGCCGCAGGAGATGGTTCGGGAGACAGAAAGAGAGGTGTTTTCCGCGGAACATGCGATACCCGGGAAAACGGAAGACAGAGGCATGTCTCAGCAGGATGAATCTTCAAGCGTCACGGAGGAAGAATTACAGGCACTTTTGCAGGAACTGCTTACTGTATAATAAATGGAAACGATTTCGATATACATCTTGAAAATGGAATGTAACTTTGTTAAAATAAAAACTATCTGAGGCATATTTGCAATAAAGAAAGCTTCACAAAAAGTTATGCAAATATAGATCAGAATAGTTTTGTTAAGTATGTGATATATCTGAAAGATATAAGGAGGAGCATTATGAGCAGACAAGTTACATTTGATTATTCCAAGGCCGGCTCTTTTATTTCTGAGGAAGAGATCGGTTACATGAAGAAGCTTACCCTGGATGCGAAGGAGACCCTGGTATCCAAGACCGGTGCAGGCAATGATTTCCTGGGATGGATCGACCTTCCCGTAGATTACGATAAGGAAGAGTTCGCCCGCATCAAGGCAGCAGCGAAGAAGATTCAGAGCGATTCCGACGTTCTGTTGGTTATCGGTATCGGTGGTTCTTATCTGGGAGCCAGAGCGGCTATCGAGTTCTTAAGCCACAGCTTCTACAATGTGCTGGATAAGAGTGTACGTAAGACTCCGGAGATCTACTTCTGTGGTAACTCCATCAGCTCCACCTATCTGAAGCACCTGATGGATGTAGTAGGCGACAGAGATTTCTCCATCAACATGATCTCCAAGTCCGGTACCACCACAGAGCCCGCTATTGCTTTCCGTGTATTCAAGGAGAAGCTGGAAGCTAAATACGGCAAGAAGGGTGCGGCAGAGAGAATCTATGCTACCACCGATAAGGCTAAGGGAAGTTTAAAGCATCTGTCCGATGAGGAAGGTTACGAGACCTTCGTAGTACCCGATGATGTAGGAGGACGTTTCTCCGTACTGACCGCAGTAGGTCTGTTACCTATCGCTGTCAGCGGTGCTGATATCGACAAGCTGATGGAAGGTGCAGCCAGCGGAAGAAAGCGTGCGCTGGAGAATGATTTCGAAGAGAACGATGCGCTGCAGTATGCGGCTCTGCGTAACATCTTACTGCGCAAGGGCAAGAGTGTCGAGATCCTGGCGAACTATGAGCCCGCTGTTCACTATGTAAGTGAGTGGTGGAAGCAGCTGTTCGGTGAGAGCGAAGGTAAGGACAACAAGGGGCTGTTCCCCGCAAGCGTGGATCTGACCACCGATCTGCATTCCATGGGTCAGTTCATTCAGGACGGTTCCCGTGTAATGTTCGAGACCGTGATCAACATTGACACTCCGAGAGAGGAGCTTACGATCGGCGAGGAGCCTGTAGATCTGGATGGTCTGAACTATCTGGCAGGCAAGACCGTTGATTTTGTCAATAAGAGTGCTATGAACGGAACCATTCTGGCACATACCGATGGTCAGGTTCCCAACTTCATGGTAACCGTTCCCGAGGTAAATGAGTTCTATCTTGGCGAGCTGTTCTACTTCTTCGAGTTCGCATGTGGTGTCAGCGGATACCTGCTGGGTGTAAATCCTTTCAACCAGCCCGGTGTAGAGAGCTACAAGAAGAACATGTTCGCTCTGCTTGGAAAGCCCGGTTACGAGGCACAGAGAGAAGAACTGCTGAAGAGATTGTAATTGTTACAAGCAATCATATATCTGCAAAGTATAAAAGACAGCGTAATGAATTGATTTCATTACGCTGTTGTTGTATTATAAGCTTATATTTTATGGAATAATGAGTGTAAGAGAATCAAGATGCCTGTATTATTGATGAACATGATACGAAGATGTTTATGTGACATAGAATGATGATTCAAATACTACAAAAGAACAGGAGAGAACGGTAAAAATGAAGATTGTATTGCTGGAGAGAAACAGTGCGGGTACGGATGTGCCGGTAGATTGTTTTTATGAACTGGGAGAAGTAACATCCTATCCCAATACGGTTACGTTAGAAGAAGTGGCAGAGCGTGTAGGAGATGCGGATGTGATCGTCTGCAACAAGGCTCCGATGAGAGAAGAATCCCTGAAAAATTGTCCGAACGTGAAGTTGATCTGTGAACTCGCTACCGGATATGACAACTGCGACCTGGAATATTGCAAATCCAGAGGCATTAAGGTCGCAAACGTGGTGGATTATTCTACAGCTATGGTAGCACAGCATACCTTTACTCTGGCACTGGCACTGAGCCAGAAGCTCCCCTATTATGATGAATATGTAAAATCCGGCGCTTACAGTGCGCAGGATCGTTTTTCTAATTTTGACAGACCTTTTTATGAATTGGAAGGCAAGACCTGGGGCATCGTAGGAATGGGAAATATCGGTAAGAGAGCAGCGGCAATCGCAACGGCGTTCGGCTGTAAGGTGATCTTTTATTCCATCACCGGTAAGAGCACCTGCACGGATTATCCCCAGGTGGACAAGGATACTTTATTAAGAGAGAGTGATTTCCTGTCCCTGCATTGTCCGTTAAGTGATCTGTCCCGCAACTTCATCGACAAGGAAGCTTTCCGTAAGATGAAAAAAACGGCGGTCCTCATTAATGTGGCGAGAGGTCCGGTAGTGAACAATTCCGATCTCTATGAGGCACTGGTGGCAGGAGAGATCCAGGCAGCGGGTCTGGATGTATTGGAGAAGGAGCCCCTGGAGTTGTCCAATCCGTTAAGTACACTAAAGGACAGCAACAAGCTGATCATTACCCCTCATCTGGCATGGGCAAGCGTGGAAGCGAGAACCCGCTGCGTGCAGGGTGTCTATGAGAACATCAAGGCATTTATGCGCGGGGAAAACAGGAATGTAGTGAATCTGTAAAATACTTGCATTCATAGAGATATTTGTGTATATTTGTAATTACGGCTTTCAACAATGAAAAATGAGATTAATGTAGGACATTATCGCGTAAGCGTGGATACTACAGGAAATGAGGATAACATGATAGAAAAGATAAAAGCACTGTGGATCAAATATGAAGAGATCATCGCATATCTGATCGTAGGTGGACTAACCACGGTCGTATCCTGGGCAGCAAAGTTCTTAGCAAACTTCCTGTTATTTGACAATACGATGTATCCCACACCGTTCCAGAATGTTGTATTGAGTATTATTAACTGGACCGCCGGTGTTATTTTTGCATATTTCACGAACCGTAAGTTCGTATTCAAGAGCAACGCACCGATGCTTTCGGAGGCTCCGAAATTCGTCCTTTCCAGAGTATCTACCCTGATCCTGGATATGGTAGTGATGCAGGTGCTGACCGCAGTTGGTGTAAACCTGCTGGTTGCAACCGTGATCTCTGCGGTTCTGGTCATCATTGGAAATTATGTGTTCAGTAAGCTGTTCGTATTCAACAAGAAAAAAGACGGCGAAGCGGAAGAGGCGAAATAGGTATATTACTTGCAAGAGTATTATAAAAGCAGTCCGGAACCGGCAGAAGATAGAAAATCTGTCGGTCTCCGGACTGCTTTTTATGTGCAATTTATATTTGGAGTTATGCCAGATAAGCCTTTAATAATTCCAGTGTTGCGGCAACGGCATCTTTATGTGACCGTTCATAACCGTGAGATGCGTAGACACCGGGACCAATGAGTCCGTGTCTGGCGTCGATGCCGGCGCTTAAAGCCGCATCGGCATCGGAACCGTAATAAGGATATACATCCGCTGCATAGTCGATATGATTGTCCTTCGCTGCCTGGATCAGGGCTTTGACAACATCATAATGATACGGTCCGTGGCCGTCCTTCACGCAGATGGATACCTGACGGTCTGTGCATTCCAGGCCTTCACCGACACAACCCATATCTACGGACAACAATTCCTCCACATCTTCCGGTGCGGAAGCGCAGGCACCGTGGCCGACCTCCTCGAAGACGGTGATATGCTGGTAGACTTTGCGGGACAGCTTCAGATCCTCGTCCTTTACATATTTAGCAAATCCCAGCAAAATAGCGGTGCTGAGCTTGTCATCCAGGAAACGGCTCTTGATGTAGCCGGACTCGGTGATGCGGGTACGGGGATCCATGCAGACGAAGGAACCGTTTTCGATCCCAAGTGCTTTTACGTCCTCTTTGGAAGATACCTTTTCATCCAGCAGGACTTCCACGGAGTCAAAAGTTCTCTCGGACTTCTGATAATCGTCGTTGACATGGATGGAAGCATCGGTCAGCTGTACGGTACCATCGTATACTTTACCGTCCAGCGTGTAGATACGGCAGTTTTCAGTCTCGATGTTGTTCGCGTTCAAGCCGCCGACCCTGGTCAGGCGGAGACGACCGTTGCTCTTGATCTCAGCGACCATGCCGCCCAGCGTATCTACATGGGCCATGGTCAGAATGGCGTTGCCTTTGCCGCCGATCTCTACGAGAACACCGCCCTTTTTGGTCTTGACCGGCTTGTAGCCGAGGCGTTTGTATTCCTCGCAGAGATAATCCGTTACTTTTTCCGTGAAACCGGAAGGACTGTCGATAGCCAGCAGGGCTTCCGCTTGTTTTAAGATATATTCGATGTATTTCTTTTCTTTTTTCATAATGATATCCTTTCTAGATCCGGGGCATCATAGCTTCTACCAGCTTAGCGGAATGCAGTGCTGCGGCATTTTCAAAGGTAGGATAATCCATCTCAGCGCTGTCATCTGCTTTATCAGAGATGGCACGGATGATGACAAAAGGAATGTCGTTTAAGTAAGCACCGTGGGCAATGGAAGCTCCCTCCATCTCGGCACAATCTCCCTGAAATTCCTGAATCAGACGAGTCTTGACCTCTTTGCTGGAAATAAACTGGTCACCGCTGACCACGCGCCCGGTATGAACGTGAATGTCCGGATTGACTTCTCTACAGGTGGAGACAGCGACTTGGACGAGATGCTCGTCTGCAATAAATTCTCGGCATCCCAGCTGAGGAACCTCACCGGGTTTGTAACCGAAAATAGTGGCATCCACATCATGATGCAGCGCATCCCTGGAGATCAGGATATCTCCGATGTCCAGGGCAGCATTCAGGGAACCTGCCACGCCGGTATTGATGATAGCAGTCACTCCGAAGAGGTCTGCCAGGATCTGTACACAGAGAGCGGCATTGACTTTGCCGACACCGCTGCGGACGATGACAACGGGAGTACCGTTTAATGTGCCTTCGTGAAATTCCATGTGGGCTTTGGTAGTGATCTTGGTGGTGGTCATGTGAGCTTTGAGGGTCTCTACCTCTAGCTCCATGGCACCGATGATTCCGATTTTTTTCATGAGTGTTTTCCTGTTCTTTCTTAAATAATTGTAATCACTCCGGATATACCAGGCGGCTGTCATCAATGTTGTACAGCACATTATCCAGATAGCGTTTTGCCAGGTAATTTGCCATGCCCAGATTCATATCCAGGTAGTTGCCGCAATCCTTGGGAGATGCACCGGGTACCTCGCCCTTGTAATCGCGGATGAACTCGAACATTTCCACCATCAGGGGAACGATATCCTTAGAGGAAAGGTCACCGGCTAACAGCAGGTAGAAACCGGTACGACATCCCATGGGTCCAAAGTAGACGGTCTTGTCCTTATATTCCGGATGATTACGCAGGAAAGTCGCACCCAGATGCTCGATGGTGTGAACTTCTGCGGTATTCATCACCGGCTCCTCGTTGGGACTGGTCATGCGCAGATCGAAGGTGGTGATGACTTCTGCACCGATGTGATCCTTACGGGATACATAGACACCGGGCTGCAGTTTGATATGGTCAATGGTGAAGCTGGCTATTTTTTCCATAAAATTCTCCATTCCGCGCCATGCAGTACTTTTGCAATTGCGCTTTTTCTCTGCATAGTATACACTAATTTCATGGAAAAAGAAATAGTCGGAAAGAGGAAAGCATTTATGAAACATTCAGCGGAGTATTATATTGAACATCTGGAAATGGAACCCCATGTGGAGGGTGGCTATTTTAAGGAATGTCTGTTGGAAAAGGAAGACAGAGATCTGTGGAGCAGCATTTATTTCATGCTGGCAAAAGGAGAGGTGTCCCACTTTCACCGCCTGAAATCGGACGAGGTGTGGTATTATCATGATGGCAATGCACTGACAATCTATATGATTGATGAGGAAGGAAAACTGACCGCTGCAAAGCTGGGACTGGATCTGGAGAAGGGAGAAGTACCCCAGGTACTGGTACCGAAGGGGATGATCTTCGGCTCCGCCATGGAAGAGGAGGGCTTCAGCCTGGTGGGATGTATGGTGTCACCCTGTTTTAAATATGAAGAGTTTGAACTGTTTGATCGGAAAGAACTGCTGGAAAAATACCCGGAACACCGGGAAGTGATCCTGCGGCTGACCCGTGAGTAAGTACTTACATTCGCAAAGTAGTGCAATAAAGCGTTGCATTCTGTCGATTTGTGTGTTATACTGGCTTCGCATGTGAATAACCGCATGCAATTAGGATTTATGAGAGGGAGAAAAGAAAAATGAAGAAATTTGCAGGAATTATGGTAGCAACTGTACTGGCTTTCAGCCTGGTAGCATGTGGTCCTGTGGACAGCGCTGTTCAGAACCTGGCAGGAGCAGCATCCAACAAGGGCAGTGATGTGGTGACCGCAGATGACGACGGATATGCAGAGGGACGTATCGGAGATGTAATGAGAACTTATTTCTTCGACTACACAGTAAACAGCGCGTATACCTGCAAGGAATTTGAAGGATATACACCTGCAGAGGGAAATAAGCTTCTGGTGGCAGAATTAACGGTTAAGAACACAGATCGTTCTACGGTTACCATGTATGATACCGATTTCCAGATCCAGTGGGGCGATGATGACGATGACGATGCTTTTGATGCACCGATCACCTATTATAGTGATGCCGTAAGCGATGATCAGCTGCCGGAAGAGTATGATCTGAGTGTCAACGAAGAGAGAACCGGTCTGCTGGTATTTGAAGTACCCGAGGATTCCAAGGATTACTCTATTTCTTATCTGGAGCAGTTCTCCAATGATACCAAGGGAGATGTGTTCTTCGTATATTTCACAGCAAAGGATAAGTAAGATCAATCATATTATTTATGAGAGTAAGGACCGAAGTACTGTGGATCACAGTGCTCCGGTCTTTTTTTGCTGTTTATTTTTAATTTATAATTATATAATTTTTCCTTAATTGACATACTTATATATAGGTGCTATAGTACAAATAGAACAAGGGAGAGGAAGAAAGATCAAGAGATTGAAAGAAGATCGAGATCAGAAATCCGGGACCGGTTCGGAAGTCCGATGGTGGTTACCGGAGGATGGAAAAGGTAAGAGGTATCGAAAGACACCGACATATGTTTAATAGAAAAGGAGAGATGACTTATGTTATTACCTAGCATTTTTGGAGAGAACTTATTTGATGACTTTTTTGATGATGTACCTTTCTTTGACAACAGAGCAGAGAATCAGATAGAGAAGAAACTGTATGGCAGACATGCACACAACGTAATGAAGACCGATATTAAGGAGACCGATGATGGCTATGAGCTGATCGTTGATCTGCCCGGCTTCAAGAAAGATGAGATCAAGGTATCTCTGGAGGATGGTTATCTGACCATCGAGGCTGCCAAGGGTCTGGATGAGGATGAACAGGAGAAGAAATCCGGCAAGTACATCCGCAAGGAACGTTATGCAGGTTCCTGCCAGCGTAGCTTCTATGTTGGTGACAACCTGACTCAGGAGGATATCAAGGGTGAGTTCAAACATGGTATCCTGACCCTGAATGTTCCTAAGAAGGAAGCAAAACCTGCAGTGGAGACCAATAAATACATCGCCATTGAAGGATAATTTCTGAAAACAAAAACCGTTGCCCGTAAGGGCAGCGGTTTTTTGCGTTAGAGAGAAGTTCAGGTTAATTGCCGTTTTCGTAAGACAGCCCGTTCTTTTTTTACGATATATTGTTCCAGCCCGGGGACCGGATTGCTGAGCCGGCAGCCGTAGAGAAACAGCCCGTTCTCTAATTCCTGCACACGGGCGACCAGTCCATACAGATGGAAATTAAAGTTCTCCGCAGTCTCCTCCAGATGATCATTCAGGACAGCGTGCACGGTCTGGTTGACACCCAGTTCCAGGTCTTCCCTGCTGACTACGGCGAATCCGTTGTAGCTGATATCCTTGATAATAACATCGTGGGCAGAACGGTTCAGACCGCATTGAATCGCAGTTTCGATGCCAATGTAACAGCGGTAGCTCTGCCTGCGGTTGTAAGTTTTGCTTCCGGCGATGCTGAAGACATTGTAACAGAGAGTTCCGTCAGCGCGTTTCACTACGTTGGTGGTGACGTTTTTGAACAGCTGAGGCTTATCGTCTGGGAGAGTGACCAGCAGATCGACGAGCAGCCCTTTTCCCCGGAAAGAGATGATTTTATCATCAGTAAACACACCCTCAGCCAACAGTGTATGTCTGCGGGAATAGACTTCCAAAATGCGGGATTCAAATTGAAGCTCTTCGTTATTCAGATGAATGATAAAGCTAAGGGATAATCCTGCGGTCAAGTCATCAATCTGCATGGTTCGGTCAGTCTCCCATCGTTAATAAATCCAAATTAATCCACCATTTTCGCATTCGGATAGATGCGTTCCATTCGTGCGTCGGGATAATGGTCGTCCAGAAAACGCTGCAATCCGTTAAGCTCTGTGGTTTCCACAGAATAGGAGGCATCGTTACGTTCGGTGTATCTGGCAAGTGCCAGTGCGGAGATCAGCATGTTGACAATCATAAATACAACTAAAATATTACAAATGAGCGTACCCGCTTTTTTCGGAATCTTCTCAATCCAGCCGGACAGCTTCGGATAGATGAACTTCAGCCATACCACAGCGGCAATTCCCCAGAAGAAGCAGTACAACAGGTTGATACGACCGCCTAAGTTAAAGGCGAATCCGCTGTAATCCCAGAAAATCGTGCCAAAGACCATTTCCGTGAAGACACTGCAGATATATTCATAGGCACCACCAAGCAATGTTCCTGCCAGGAAAATGGAACCGTCACTTTTATTCCGGTAGCGATAGAGCAACAGGGTCAGAAAGGCACAACCCAGTCCCCATACGATACTGAAAGGTCCGTAGATCACGCTGCTGCGGCTCATCCAGACACCGGCTGTGATACGGCAGAAGATCGTCTCTGTGATATCACCTAAAAAGGCACCGATGAAAAAGAGGGAAAACAATTTATAAAAGCAGCAGCCCTCGGCGAAAACAGTGGCTTTTTTATGTTCAGCTCTGGCTGTTACCAGGGCATCCAGACTGATGGAAGGATAAGACTTCTGCAGACGCTTTTGCATATGCCTGGTCAGAGCATTTTCCAGGAAACGGGAAGTCTGTCCTAATCCTTCGGTGATCTGATCCAGCCGGGCGGTCTGCTTTTCTAATGCATAGTCCGCCCGGTGCTTCGCCTGTAGCTGTAAGCTTATCGTTGACAGGGCGGAACCGATGGTGTCTAACAGGAGCAGCCCTCCGAGGACTAACAGAAGTATTACGGAGAGAAGATGCGGAATGCGGTCAAACAGCCCGCACAGCAGCGGATCCGCGAACATCACGGTCACAACGCTTAATGCGCCCCACAGCAGGGAAAAGGGCAGGCAGATATAACCGCCCACATTATAGCGGAAGCGTGAATAATCCCATAGCTTTTTCCTATAGACTTTTTCAAAAAACATTCCTGTGGAATATTCCAAAAGAGAGGACAGTACAAAGCCGCCCAGGAACAGGAAGAACGGATATTCCGTCAGCTCCGGCAGGAAGATCTCGAACAGCATGGCACCGAAACCGTAGATCGGGCATAGGGGACCCGCTACGAATCCTCGGTTGACGAATTTCCGATGCTGCACCGCGGCAGAGCATACTTCAATACACCAGCCGATAAACGAATAAAAGAAAAACAGCCAGAACAGGGATAACCAGGATATTGTCATAAGGGCACCTCTTTCGTGGAAGATTGTCGAACATTGTCTTGTTCCATCATATCACAACGAAAGAAGTTGTACCATCATTATATCTTTTTCTTATTGTTCTGCTGCTTAGGGATAAATTCAATTTTTAAGGTCATATTCATGCTGTCGGCAATTCGCTTTAGTAGCTGAATGGTAGGGTTCCGCAGCCCATTTTCCAATTTACTGATATCACCCTGATCAATGCCGACGAGTTCAGCTAATTGTTTTTGCGTGAGATTCTGAGATTTTCGTGCTTTGATCATAGAACGGATAGCATCCATTTCCGGCTGAACAGCATTATATTCTTGTGCAAATTCCGGATTGTTCATTTGTTCATTGAGAAATGCAGATAAATCACTCATTTATTCATCATCCTTCCTATATAATCAGCTTTTCTTGATTTTGCCAATTCGATTTCTTTTTTAGGTGTCTTGTTTGTCTTTTTTATGAATCCGTTGGTCATTATGATTTTATTGTCACAATAGAAAAAATATAAAATACGTGAAATATTATTGCCGGACTGACATCTTAATTCAAAAATACCGTCACGTAAGTATTTACTGTATGGTTCCCGTAAAAGATTTCCATATTCTTCGAGAATTTCCATGAGAGAAGAAAGTTTTGCTCTCATCTTAATATCTGTGTTTAATAAAAAATCTTTTACAGGGCAAATATTATTTGATGTTTTGTAAAAGACAATTTCAAATGAATTCATGTTACCTCCTTAGTATATGGAATACATTCCATATTGTCAAATGCAAAAAATTATTAGTAAAAAATAAATGGGAAAAATGACCGAATGGTCATAAGAATTTCTTTACAGAAACATTAGCATATAGTTTGCGTAAAGTCAATGAATTAGTGAATTAGTGCTCGCGGTCCTAATTTTTTTATTTAAATTCCACCGCCCGCGTACCTATTCTTTTGGACAAATGGTTCTCTATCACAGAACACAAAGTTAATTATAGACAAAAGTTACGAGACTAATTTATCAAAATGTGCTATTGATTTTTAAACGGCAAAAAATATATAATGATGTTACGAAATGAAGAACGCGATTACCAAATGGAGAACACAAGATGGTAAATGAGGCAGAAGTAAAAGTAAAGAGCCTGCAGAAAGCTCTTGAAATTTTAAACTGCTTTACGAAAAAAAGCAGTTGGGGTGTGACAGAGATCAGCGAACAGCTGGATCTGAACAAAAGTAATGTACATAACATTTTGACGACGTTCAAAGCAATGGGGTATCTGGATCAGGATGATGAAAGCGGCAGATATAAGCTGGGACTCAGCGTGTACTCCCTGTGTTATTCTCTGGGACAGAACTTAAGCATCGGTAGTGTGGCAGCTCCGTATTTACAGGAACTTGCAGATATGGCAGGTGAGAGAGTCTATCTTGCGATCCCGCATGAACAGGAAATTCTCTATGTGACTTCTGCTTATCCGAAGACATCCATTGACCTTATGCGACCGATCATGGGTGAACATGCGCAGATGCATTGCACCGGGCTGGGCAAGGCAATGCTGGCATACCTCCCGGAGGAGAAACAGAGGGCCTATGCAGCCAGAAAGCTGGAATCCTATACCGATTACACCATCACGGATGGTGATGCACTGATGAAGGAACTCAGAGAGACCCGACAGCGCGGTTATGCAATAGACAATATGGAACATGAATTTGGTGTGAAATGTGTAGCAGTTCCGGTACTCGGCAGAAACGGTCAGGTGGTAGCGGGAGTGAGTATTACTGGACCGTCCCTGAGGTTTTATGACGAACGGATCCAGTCACTGGCAAAGGAATTACAGAATAAAATAAGGGAATTACAAAACATTCTTTATTAAGCTAAAAATGTGAAAAGGGGATTGAGAAATCAATCCTTTTCAAAAAAACATATTAGAGAACAGTGTTCTTTAATGGAGAACAATAAGAAACAATGATTGCACAGAAGGAGAGACAACATGAAAACATCGCCGTGGAAGAAGATCAAGAAATGCAAATATCTGTACATTATGATGTTGCTTCCGATCATCTATTACATCCTGTTCCATTACCTGCCTTTGTACGGGGTGTTGATCGCATTCAAGGATTACAAGATTGCAAAGGGTGTATGGGGAAGCCCTTGGGTCGGCTTTAAATGGTTCGAGAAGTTCCTGGCGGATCCTTATTTTTGGAAACTGGTGAAAAATACATTACTGTTAAATATTTACGGACTGCTGTGGGGCTTCCCGGTACCGATTCTTCTGGCATTGATGTTGAACGAAGTAACAAATGCAAAGTTCAAGAGAGCGATCCAGACTGTCAGCTACCTTCCGCATTTCATTTCCACCGTGGTTGTCTGTGGTATGGTAATGAACTTCTTGTCTTTGGATGGAATCATCAACCAGATCATTGCAGCATTCGGTTTTGATAAGATCCAGTTTATGGTATTACCCGAATGGTTCCGTACCATATTTACCGCATCCGGTATCTGGCAGACCTGTGGCTGGACTTCCATTATTTATTTGTCTGCTTTGACCTCTGTGGATCAGGAGATTCTAGAGGCGGCAATGATCGATGGAGCAAACCGTTTCCAGAGAATTAAGTCGGTAACGCTCCCCTCCATCGCACCGACCATCTCCATTATGCTGATCATGCAGATTGGACGGCTGATGTCCCTGGGATATGAGAAGATCATCCTGTTGTATAACGGATCTACTTATGAGACTGCGGATGTCATTTCCACTTATGTATATAGACGAGGTATTCTGAGTGCAGACTTCAGTTATTCTACAGCGGTGGGTCTGTTCCAGTCAGTCATCGGTGTGATCCTGCTGGTAGCATCCAACCAGATATCGAAAAAACTCAGTGACAGCAGCTTGTGGTAGGAGGACAGAAATGGCTAAGAAAGTAAAAATAAAAAGCAAAAAACCGCAGGGAATCGGCAGTAAAATATTTGATGTTGTGAACTATCTTCTGCTGGCAATTCTCGGATTCATTATGTTCTACCCGATGTTTTATGTATTTATTGTGTCTATCAGTTCTTCTCAGTATATCAATCAGGGACTGGTAACACTGTTCCCCAGAGGAATCAATTTCGATGCCTACAAGGCGGTATTCGAGAATCAGAGAATCTGGAGCGGCTATAAGAACACCTTTTTATACACAGGTCTGGGAACCCTGATCTGCCTGGTACTTACCGCATTGTGCGCCTATCCTCTTTCCAGAAAAGATTTTTACGGAAGAAAGGCATTTACCGTGCTGATCATGATCACAATGTTTGTAAACGGTGGTATGATCCCAACCTATCTGGTGATCAACAAGCTTCATATGATCAATACTATGTGGGCTATCGTTCTGCCGCCCGCCATCAGTACCTACAATATGATTGTTATGAGAACTTCCTTCCAGGCAATCCCAGATTCCTTGGTAGAATCTGCATACCTGGACGGTGCGAACGACATTACGATTTTCAGCAAGATTGTCCTGCCGCTGTCTAAACCGATTATCGCAACCATGACATTATACTATGCCGTGTACCATTGGAACAGCTACTTCCCTTCCATGCTGTACCTGAATGATCAGAAAAAATATCCTGTACAGGTTGTCATGCGTGACATCGTAATACAGGGTGACACTTCCGAGATCACGGGAAGTGTCAATATCATCGCAACCAACTATAAATATGCAGTGATCATTATTTCCATCGTACCTATTCTGCTTGTATACCCTCTGTTACAGAAGTACTTCACAAAGGGTGTTATGGTCGGAGCAGTTAAGGGATAAAGAAACAAACTATAAAGTAAGAATGTATTTAAGAAAAGGAGAGGTTAAATGAAAAAGAAAGCATTCCAAAAACTGACAGCCTTAGTGGCAGTAACAGCAATGAGCGCATCTCTGTTGACAGGATGTGGTTCCGATGCTTCCGGCAGCAATGATGCCGCAACAAATAATGCACAGGAGAGCGCTGCAAGTGTAGGGACACAGGAAGCAAACAGCGAGCATCCTTCCTGGATCAGCGAGGATCCTCTGGAGATTGGTATTATGGTCATGGACTCCAGCCAGCAGCCCATGGCACAGGACAGCAAGTCCCACGAGGCAATTTTTGAAGCAACCAATGTAAAGCTGGATTTCCAGATTGTTCCTTCCAGCAGCTATGATGAGAAGAAAAACATTGCGCTGTCTACACAGAATTTCCCGGATATCATTTATCTGAGAAGCGCAAGTGATATTTCCGATTTCGCATCCGAGGGTATTTTTGAGCCTCTGAGCCAGTATATCAACGAAGAGACCATGCCGAACTTCTACAAGTTCTGGCAGCAGTATCCCGAAATGCAGAGATACATGGTAGACGGCGAAATGTATGTATTCCCTGTAGTACTGCGTGATGAGTGGGCCAACGGATTCGGCCCCGTAATCCGTACCGACCTTCTGGAAGAGAACGGCATCGCAACCCCGACCACATGGGATGAAGTACTGGATGCACTGGCACAGTTAAAAGAGATCTATCCTGACAGCACTCCATGGGCAATCAGAAAGGGAACTGCGAACCTGTTAAAGACCACTTCCTATATGTTAGGTTCCGGTTTCGGTTCCGTATCTGCAAGCTCAGGTATGTACTGGGATGAGGATCTGGGCAAGTATGTATACGGTCCTGCAGATACCAATTTCAAAGAAGTGCTGAAGTTCCTGAATAAGGCATATACCACCGGTGTTCTGGATCAGGAATATGCAACGACTGATTCTGATTCGATGACGACTAAGTGTAGCAGTGGTCAGTCCTTCTTCTTCGTAGATAACAGTGGCTTCGGTCAGAACTACACTAACGAATTACGTAAGATTGCCGGAAATGAGAATGCTACTTTCCAGGTACTGCCGATTCCTGAGAACAGCCTGGGTGAGAGACGTGCCGTATCCTACGATACCAGATTTGGTAAGCTGTATGCAATCAATGCAAATGCTAAGAACAAAGATCAGATCATTAAGTTCATCGACTGGATGTACTCCATGGAGGCTTCCGACATTACCAACTACGGTATCGAGGGTGAGACTTTCCAGTACAACGCAGACGGCGAGGCAGAATATATTTCCGATTATGTAATGCAGTTCAAGGATGCATCACCTTCTGACTATTATGCATGCTGGACAGATATTGGTGCAGGTAAGCTGGACTTCTCAATGTATGCATGTAACATCAAGACCCAGCGTGAGATCCAGATGATCACCGGAAGTTGGTCTGATCTGACAGAAGATTACTGGAAGATCATCAATGATGATGACGCTTATGTACAGCCTCACATCGCACCTTCCTTTACTACCGAAGAAGCAGACCGTGTGAAAGAACTGACAACGGATCTGGATACTTTCTTTACGCAGGAATATGATAAGTACATTACCGGCAAGGAATCTATCGACAACTGGGATGCACTGATCAAGAAGGCAGAAGATATGGGTGTAAGAGAACTGGAGCAGCTGTGGAATGACGCAGAAGCCCGTGCTGTAGCAGGAACCAAATAAGTTATTGAACAAAAGAAAGTAACAGAACATAACGCAGAGTGAACGGGCATGTTACCCGTTCATTCTGCTAAAAAGAGAGAATCAGGCAATGGAAGGTGTGACTGACAGTATGAAGATTACAAATTATACACAGGAATTTATCACAGATGATAACAAACCCTTTGACAGTGCCCATGCCTCAACACTGCTGGAATTAAAGGACGGTGGCATTCTGGCGGCATGGTTTGGCGGTGCATGGGAAAAGAACCCGGACGTAGCGATCTGGACAGCGATACGTGATAAGGACGGCTGGGGACAACCGGTAAAGGCAGCGGATGTAAGAGGAATTGCCATGTGGAATCCCGTACTTTTCCGTAAGGAGGATGGAAAAATTATCCTTTTCTATAAGGTCGGCAAGCTGATCTCGGAATGGGTGACCTGGTATATGGAAAGCGAAGATGAAGGACACACCTTTTCAGAGCCGCAGGAACTGGTACCCGGAGATATCGGAGGAAGAGGTCCTGTCAAGAATAAACCTATCCGGTTAAGTGACGGCACCGTACTGGCTCCCGGATCTCTGGAAGGGGAATTGTGGGACGGATTCGTGGATATCTCCAAAGATGACTGCCGCACCTGGGAGAGAAGCGATCTGGTGCCGCTGCACAGACTGGCGATCACAGATAAGGGCGTTCATAATGTGCAGGTGATCGACAGACCTTATGACAGACATTATATCTACGGAAAAGGGATCATTCAGCCTACCCTCTGGGAGGATCGGGATGGAAAAGTACATATGCTTTGCCGCAGCAGCAGCTCCCGTATCATCCGCAGCGATTCCGAGGATGGCGGAAGAACTTGGTGTCTGGCATATGATACCGGACTTCCCAACAATAACAGCGGTATCGATCTGGTCAAATTAAAGAATGGAGATCTTGTGTTAGTCTATAATCCCAGAGAGAATCTGCCAGGTTATTACAAGGGACCGAGAACCCCGCTCAGCGTTGCGTTGTCCAGAGACAACGGAGAGACCTTCGAGATCATCTGTACATTAGAGGATCAGAGAGGCGACTATTGTTATCCTTCCGTAATATGCAACGATGACAATAAGATTATGATCACTTATACCTGGAAACGGGAAAAGATCGTATATGTAAGCTTTACATTAGAGGACTGATTATGAAGGACAGCAGGACAAAGGAAGATATCTACAGAAAATTTCAGAATCCGGCAAGAGAATACCGGGGAACACCCTTTTGGTCCTGGAATGCGGAAATGACTCCGGAAGAAGTCAGACGGCAGGTGAGAGAGCTTTATGAGCAGGGGGTCGGAGGATTCTTCATTCACTCTCGGGATGGTCTGGAGACTCCCTATCTTGGCAGGGAATGGATGGACTGTGTGGAAGCAGCGGTGGATGAAGCAAAACAGCTTGGTATATCGGCCTGGCTATATGATGATGACCGCTGGCCCTCAGGGAATGCCGGAGGAATGGTGGCAGCCGGAGGAGATGCCTATCGCCTGAAAGGATTGACCCTGCAGGTATGTGATACCTGTGATCCTGCGGTATGGCAGGAAGAACACCTTATTGCAGTTTTCACCGCCTTGGTACAGGGAGATGTCATTTATTTTCTTGAGCGACTGGAGAATGACATGACAAAAGTTCCGGAGCCGGAAGAGAATACACAGTACCCTGGATGCCGGCAGGTATTTCTTATTTTACGTTTGGAAATATCGGCGAAAAGTGAATGGTTTAACGGGGAGACTCCGGTAGATAATCTGAATCCTGATACAGTAAAGAGATTCCTGCATCTGACCCATGATAAATATCTGGAACGGTTTGGAGAGGAATTCGGGAAAACGATTCCGGGAATTTTTACAGATGAACCCAGTCTGGCAGACACACATTCTGCTTTTAGGGCAGACCGGAGCTGGATTCCCTGGACTTACGGATTCACAGATTATTTCCGGGAGAAGAACGGCTATGATCCGATTGACAAAATCCCACTATTTTTCTTCGAAGGAGAGGGCAGTGCGAAGATAAGGCATGACTATTGGCATGCCATCGCACTGCGGTTTAGCGAGAATTATTCCGGACAGATCGCCGCATGGTGCAGAGAACATCATCTTCTCATGACAGGACATTTTCTTCAGGAGGATAAGCTGGGACTGTCTACCAGAGTCAGCGGAGCAACGATGCCGCTGTATGAATATGAGGATATTCCCGGAGTGGATATCCTTCAGGACAAGACGGACGAATTTCTTACCGTGAAGCAATGTGTCAGTGTGGCACACCAGATGGGGAAAAAGAATGTCATCTCCGAGACCTATGGCGTGACCGGATGGGATTTTACCTTCGAAGGACAGCGGCATATCGGAGACTGGCAATACGCACTGGGCGTGAATAAGCGTTGCCAGCATCTGGCGTTATATTCCCTGACGGGCGGCAGGAAGAGAGACTGTCCTCCTGGCTTCGGCTACAATATCCCCTGGTGGAGTAAAGATCATGTGGTGGAGGATTATTTCGGGCGGTTGAGTGCCGTGCTGGAAGAAGGTTCTCCCAGCCAGCAGTATCTGTTGCTGCATCCGGCGACTACGGCATGGAGCATGATGGGGGCCAGTCCCTATGGCAATCCTGTGCGCCGCAAGGAACGGGATCTGCAGAAGGTCAGCGAATACGGATGGGAATATAATACGCTGCTGGAAAAGCTTTGCAATCATCATCTGGATCCCGATCTGGGGGATGAGATTCTGTTGGCCAGGCACGGATCTGTAGAACAGGGCAGACTGATCCTGGGGAAAATGCAGTACCGGGCAGTGGTGCTGCCGAAGATTGGCACCATGCTGAGCAGTACATACCGACTTTTGAAAGAATTTGTGAAGCAGGGCGGTCAGTTGATCGTGACTAATCCGGGACCGGTTCTACTGGATGCCATGGAAAGCGATCTTCCGGCAGAACTGTTTACCGCGAAAAATTGTGTGGTGGTAAATAGTGATGAGGAACTTATAAAAGCACTGGAAGATGTGGGAGCTCGGACTGTAAGTATCCGGAACGGAGACAGGGAAGAAACCCGCTGTATCGCCTTGCAGAAATTTCTGGAAAAGGGACAGCTTCTGTTCGTGACAAACTATCACCGGACGGAAGACTGTGAGGTAGAGATTCACGTACCCTTGGAAGCTTCTGTAGAAGAGTGGGACGCACTTACTGGAAATCATAAAACGTTGGATGTCGTGACCGGACAGGGACAGACCGTTTTTAAAACTCGGTTTGAGGCACAGACTTCACGTCTGTTTTTCCTAGAAAAAATCGAAGGGAAGACAACCGGCACAAACGTAATGCATACAGAGGCTGATGAAACAGAACTTCAGAGATTGCCGAAAAGGACGGCAATCCGGCTGACGGATCCTAATTTGTATACTTTGGATAGTTGTAGATATCAAATACGGGAAGGACACTGGTCGGAACCGATGCAGGTCTGGGAGGCGCAGGAACAGATCCGTACCGGACTGGGAATGCGCTCCATAGCAACCCTTGGAAAAGAACAGCGTTACCGTTGGGTAAGAGAACCTCATCCTGCGGACGGAACGGAAGTCTCACTGGAATTTACATTTGAGACGGTGAAAAAAATTACAGGCTACACGGAACTTGCAATCGAACATCCAGAAAATTTTCAGATCTATCTGAACAGACAGCCGGTGGAACAGCGGATCACGGGATGCCTGTATGACAGAGGGATCAAGAGGATTCCACTTCCGGGCTGGGCAGAAGGAGAGAACAGGCTATTGCTGATCTGCCGTTATCGTAATTCCATGGAACTGGAAAACTGTTATCTCTGCGGAGAGTTCGGTGTAAATACGGAACGGAAGATTACAGAACAGCCGACAGCACTGCTGATCGGAGACTGGACGGCTCAGGGATTGTACCATTATGCAGGCAGCGTCAAATATCTGTATGATTTCCGATGGAATCCACACTGTAAAAAGAGACCGGATAGCCGGATTTATTTGAAATTGAAAGATTTTAAGGGTACCTGCGCTACGGTCAGACTGGGAAGGGCTTTCTATGAAATTCCCTGGAGAGCAGCCGGAATGATTGATATTACAGAGGCATTAGAAGAAGGTGACAATCACCTTGAGATAGAAATATACAGTTCCTTGCGGAATTTATTCGGTCCTTTTCATCTCGCAGGAGGCAGACCGGAAGTGACGAATGATTCTGTATTTCGTACCAGCGGTGAAAAATATACACCGGAATATAAGGTGGAACCCTACGGAATCCTTAAGGCACCGGTACTGATAGAAAGGTAAGATACAAATAAAGAAGTCCGCGGGGCGGGCAGATGGGAGCAACAATGAAAAATGAATTTCCTAATGGAGTATGGCCGGTGATGCTGACTCCTTATACAGAGGACAATAAAATTGACTATCCAGCGCTGGAGAAACTGACCGAATGGTATTTTGAAAATGACTGTGATGGATTGTTTGCGGTATGTCAGTCCAGCGAAATGTTCCAGCTGACACTGGAAGAACGCTGTAAAATCGCAGCGGCTGTGAAGAAGTATGCCAACGGAAAACCGGTGATTGCATCCGGACATATTTCTGATTCCATGGAGGATCAGGAGGAAGAACTGAAGCGCATGGCAGATACCGGAATCGACGCACTGATCCTGATCTCCAACAGACCTGCTGCACAGCAGGAATCCGATCAGGTGATGATCGAAAGGCTGCAGACATTGATGGAACAGCTTCCGAAGGATATCCCACTTGGATTTTATGAATGTCCTTATCCCTACAAGAGAGTGCTGAGCAAAGAAGTGGTGAAGTTCCTGGTAGACAGTGAGAGATTCTACTTTCTGAAAGATACCAGTTGCGATATGGCGAGCATGAGCGAAAAATTGCAGCTGATCCAGGGAAGCAATCTGAAGCTTTACAATGCCAATACTGCGACCTTACTGGAATCATTGCAGGAGGGAGCCGCCGGATACAGCGGAGTCATGGCGAATTTCCATCCGAGACTGTACAGCTGGTTGTGCAAAAACTATGCCGCACAGCCTGAGAAAGCCCGGAAACTGACAGATCTGCTGACCATGTGCTCCCTGATCGAGAACAGCAACTATCCCGTGAATGCGAAATATGCATTACAGAAGATGGGAGTTCCCATGACACTGCACAGCAGAAGAGTAGACTGGAAGAGACTGACGGTCGCACAGCGGATGGAAGCAGAGCAGCTTATCCGCCTGTCAGCAGAGGTAGAGGATGAACTGGGAATTGCCCGCTAGGAGACCTTAGGACTGCACCGGCGCTGCTACCGCAGTCCCATGGCAGAGGCAGAACAAGGAAATGAAAAAGAAAGAGGCAGCGCAGAAAAGAGGACAATATGGCTGAAAACAGATACATAGGAAAATATCCGGTGATCGGAATCCGTCCCGTGATCGATGCGAGACGTGGTTACCTGAATGTAAGAGGCTCGCTGGAAGAACAGACCATGAATATGGCTTCTTTTGCCAAAAAGCTGTTCGAAGAAAATCTTCGTTACAGCAACGGAGAGTCGGTAAAGGTAGTGATCTCACCTACCACCATCGGACGCGTGGCAGAAGCGGCAGAATGTGCGGACTTTTTTGAATCGGAAGGCGTTGCCATTACTCTGACCGTGACCCCCTGCTGGTGCTACGGTGCGGAAACCATGGATATGTCTCCTAACACGATTAAGGGTGTCTGGGGATTTAACGGTACGGAGAGACCCGGTGCCGTATACCTTGCATCCGTATTGGCAACACATGCCCAGAAGGGACTGCCTGCGTTTGGCATCTATGGACATGATGTACAGGAAGCAGATGCTGTCGAGATTCCGGAAGATGTGCAGGAGAAGCTGTTGCGTTTCGGCCGAGCAGCCGTGGCCGTGGCTACCATGAGAGGAAAATCCTATCTGCAGATCGGTTCTATCTGTATGGGTATTGGTGGATCCATTATTGATCCTGCATTTATCGAGGAATATCTGGGAATGAGAGTGGAATCCGTGGATGAAGTGGAGATCCTGCGCCGTATCCAGCAAGATATTTATGACAAGGATGAGTTTGAAAAGGCTTATAAGTGGACGAGAGAACATTGCCCGGATGGTTTGGACAAGAACCCTGCGGAGATCCGGAAGACTCCCGAAGAGAAGGAAGAGGACTGGAAATTCGTTGTAAAGACCATGTGCATCATCAAGGATCTGATGAACGGTAATGACAGATTACCTGCCGGAAGAGAAGAAGAGATGGTGGGACACAATGCTATTGCCGCAGGCTTCCAGGGACAGAGACAGTGGACGGATTATTATCCTAATACGGACTTTGCTGAGGCAATGCTGAATACCACATTCGACTGGAACGGCGCAAGAGAGCCTTATATTCTCGCAACGGAGAACGATGTATTAAACGGGCTGGGAATGTTGTTTTTGAAGCTTCTGACCAACCGTGCTCAGATTTTTGCGGATGTACGTACTTATTGGAGTCCGCAGGCAGTGAAGAAAGCAACCGGCTATGAAGTTGAAGGAGTGGCGAAGGAAGCAGGCGGATTTATCCATCTGATCAATTCCGGTGCGGCATGTCTGGATGCCAGCGGACAGGCCAGGGATGCAGAGGGGAACTCTGTCATGAAGCCATGGTATGAAGTGACGGAAGAAGATCAGAAGGCAATGCTGGAGGCAACGACCTGGAGCGAGGCAGATTTCGGCTATTTCCGTGGAGGCGGTTATTCCTCTCGTTTCGTGACAGAGGCACAGATGCCTGTGACCATGATCCGTCTGAATCTGGTCAAAGGAGTTGGCCCCACTTTACAGATCGCAGAAGGTTGGACGGTGAAGTTGCCGGAAGATGTGACAGATGTCTTATGGAAACGCACCGATTATACCTGGCCTTGCACCTGGTTTGCACCCAGATGCAATGGAAAAGAGGGTCCCTTCAAGAGTGCCTATGATGTTATGAATAACTGGGGAGCTAACCACGGTGCCATCAGCTACGGGCATGTAGGTGCGGATCTGATTACCTTGTGTTCCATGCTGCGTATTCCGGTAAGCATGCACAATGTACCGGAGGAGAAGATATTCCGTCCGGCATCCTGGAATGCATTCGGAATGGATAAAGAGGGACAGGATTATCGTGCTTGTGCTGCATACGGTCCCATGTACAGATAATACCACCGGAAGGATACACAATGGTCAAAGGATATATGGACGCTCTGCCGCAGTATTCCCAGGTCGGAATACCGGCAGAGTGCATAGAGAAGATAAGCGAATATGTAAACTCCTGGGAACTGGCGGCTCTGCCCTGCGGAAAATATGTGATCGATGGGGAGCGGATCTACGTCAGCATCCAGGAGTATGAGACAAAGTCCTATGGAGACTGTCGTTTTGAGACACATAAAAGATATGCGGATATTCAGTGTATTCTGCAGGGAAGGGAGCAGATCTGGGTAACAGAGCAGCCACTTCTCACACCGGACACCGAGTACGATCCTAAGGCAGATATCCGGTTCTGGAAGGCTGGAAAAGCATCTTTGTTGGATCTACACGCAGGAGAACTGGTCATACTCCTTCCGGGAGAGGCACACAAGCCCTGTGTCCGGTCGGGCGATGTTGGTAAAGTGAAGAAAGCTGTATTCAAGATTGCATTGTAACAGGGAGAAAAACAGAAACAGGACAGGCATTTGCCTGCCCACTTTGCCTGCCACTTTGCCTGCCCACTTTGCCTGCCCTGTTTTAAAATTAAATAGAAAAGTGTACAGAAATTGCCAAATATATGTTGGAAAAGTGTACAAAAATAACTTAAAATATTGTGGAAAAGCGGAAAATGTGGCATACTGATATCAGAAAAGCTTCAAAACGTTATGGTGAAGAGGTGAAGGCTGATGTTAGAGAGACGCATAAAGCAGGAAATTCGTGATTTTTTGGACGGTGATCGGAAAGAAGCGCTGATGGTAACCGGGGCCAGACAGGTAGGGAAGACCTATATTATCAGGGAATGTGCCAAAGAGATTTATAAAAATATTGTAGAGATCAATTTTGTGGAGAATCAGCAGGCAGTAAAGTTGTTTGCAAATACCACGGGCAGTAAGGATATTCTGCTGCGGCTTTCCGCATTGACGGATGTACCGATGATTCCTGGAGAGACTCTGATCTTTTTCGATGAAGTGCAGGAATGCCCGGAGATCGTAACGGCAATAAAGTTCCTGGTGGAAGACGGACAATATCGTTATATACTGAGTGGGTCGCTGCTGGGTGTGGAATTAAAAGATATCCGTTCTGTACCGGTGGGTTATTTATCTATTCTGGAAATGTATCCATTAGATTTTCGGGAATTTTGTGAGGCAAACAGGGTGTCACAGACAGTCATGGATAAGCTGAAGGAGTGTTTTGAAAAAAAGCAGCCGGTGGATGAACTGATCCATGAGAAAATGATGGAGCTGTTCCGGTTATATCTGATCGTGGGCGGAATGCCGGCTGTGGTAGATGCTTATATACGAACCAATAATCTAAAAGAAGTGCTGCGGATCCAGCAAGGTATTGTACAGCTGTATTACAAGGACATTGCAAAATATGATAAAGATAATAAGCTGTATCTGGATGAGATATTTAGTTTGATTCCCAGTGAACTGAATAATAAAAATAAGAGGTTCATCATGAAGGATCTCAATGAAAATTTCCGATTCTCCCGATATGAGAACAGTTTTATCTGGCTGAAGGAAGCAGGGGTTGCGCTTCCCGTATATTGTGTGCAGGAGCCGGAGATACCGTTGCTTTTATCGAAATCTACGAACCTGTTTAAATTGTTCCTGTCTGACGTCGGATTGCTGGCATCCATGTATGTGGATGGGTTACAGCTTAAGATATTGAACAGGGAAAAAGATATTAACTTTGGTGCCATCTATGAAAATGCTGCGGCACAGGAATTAAAGGCGCATGGATTCGAGCTGTATTATTTTAACAGCAAGAAACAGGGAGAATTAGATTTTGTCATAGAATACAAGGGAAATGTGCTTCCATTGGAAATAAAGTCGGGAAAAGCATATACAAGGCATAATGCTTTGGATAATGTACTAAAAGATGAAAGATACGCCATTCCACAGGCATTGGTATTCTGCAATGAGAATATTAGTACTGTGGACAAAATCGTATATCTACCGATTTATATGATCGGATTTCTGGAAAATGAGAAAATAGACGAATATATCTACTCGATTGATCTGAGTGCACTTCAATAGAAGTGTAACACGACAAAATTCATAATTCACACAGTGGAAATCACAACATTTTTATGCTATCATATGATAATAATAACTCCCCCATAGAAAGCAACCGTGACTGCTTGCAGGCAAAGGAGGCTTTCTATGAGGGGAATAAACAGCCATGAGCAAGTAGGACGAAAGTCCGGAATGCGAATGGATGTTACGATTTCGGGAGTGCGAAGCACGAAGAAATCGGTTATTTAGAGGTGATAGCAATGAAAATAGAAAGAATTGACGACAAGACCGTAAAGTGCTTCCTGTCCAACGAAGAACTGGAAGAGTACGATATTGATTATAAAGATTTTGTGACCCGCAGTGACAAGGCAAAAGAAGTAGTACAGGAGATCATCGAGCAGGCAGAGGAAGAGGTGGGCTACAAGCCGCCGAAGTATGCATTTGACCTGCAGATCATGATGCTGCCGGATGAGGGACTGGTACTGGTACTTTCCGAGAAAGAGCCGCTGGAGAATAAGAGCGGTGCACAGCTGTTGCAGGCTTTGCAGGAGATGAAGCGAGTCTTCGAGGAGAAAAAGGCGGAGATCGGTGCGGCGGAGAAAAAAGCGCAGGCAGGAGAAAACGCCGGAGAATCCGGCAAAAAGAATAAAAAGGCAGCGGAGGCACAGAAACCTCAGTTTGCAATTTTTGCGTTCCGCAATATCGGCAGAGTCATTGAATATGCAGCAGTATTGCCTACAAACTTACGCATCGACAGTACTCTGTATCGAATGGAAGATGGTACCTGTTATGCTTATGTACGAAAAGGCGGCGCTTCCTATGAACGTTACAGCAGAGCATGTATCCAGGCCATGGAGTTCGCAGCCTTATATGCCGCGGATGAGCAGAAGCTACGATACTTGGAAGAGCACGGTGAATGCCTGATCCGGGAAAAAGCGTTGAAAAAACTACGGGTATAATCCCGCTGCCATATCCTCCGGCAGAGGTGCTGTGAACTGCATTTTCTCCCCGGTGATGGGATGGACAAAGGACAGCTTCCAGGCATGTAACGCCTGCCGTTGTATCTGTTCCATATTCGGGTTGTACAGATAATCTCCGATCAAGGGATAGCCCAGGTATTTCATATGAATCCGTATCTGATGGGTACGGCCGGTCTCTAAGATGAGAGAGACCAGGCTGTGCCCATTTTTTTCGTCCAGTACTCTGTAATGCGTAACCGCAGATTCGCCGTTTTCAAAATCCACCGTCCGCTCGATGATCGAGCCTTCCTTGCGCCCTAAGGGTGCGGTGATGGTTCCCTCTAAGGGACGTACCGAGCCTTTTGCAATGGCAAGATATTCCCTCGTGATGCCGGAAGTCGCTTTATTGGCAATCATGGCAGACAGCATCCCGGCGCTGACATAATGCTTCGCCACGATGGTCAGTCCGGAAGTATCCCGGTCCAGGCGGTTGATGCAGCGGAAGACGAAAGGACAGTTCTGCTGTTCAAAATAGTACGCGAGGGCATTCGCCAGGGAATTGTAATAATTGTTCATGGAAGGGTGGATCGGCATTCCCGCAGGCTTGTTGATCACCATAAGATCCGCATCCTCGTAGACAATATTTAACGGCAGATTTACCGGGGGAATCTTTTCCGAAGAGTGATCTTCCCGGATATGTAGTGTCAGGGTATCGCCGGGCTGCAGTATATGATTCATAAAGCAGGGGATCCCGTTTGCCAGTACAGCGGAGGGGTCTTTTTTTAATTGCACCAGATTCTGTGAGGAGAAGCCCTTCTGCTTCAGAAAGCGGCTGACCGGCATGGAGACTATGGAATTATCAGCAGTATAAATCAGTGTTCGTTCCATGAAAAACTCTCTTTCTCTATGATTACTCATCATAACATAATTCCTGTATCTTGTGCACAACAGAATGAACGGCGCCATTTTCATTCGGGCAAAATCGGACAGTGCCCGGAGCAAATAATGTCATTTCGAAACCGGAATCCACAGGCTACAATAAATACAGAATCAGCGAAAATGGGCGGTCTGTCCATCTGCGCATAGGAAACGCTTGAAATACGAAGAAAGGTAAGGTGGCGACTATGGAAAAATACGCATGGCGGGGAAAAATTGTACCGGGAATGCAGGAGGAATATAAGAAAAGACATGACAATATCTGGCCGGAGATGAAGGAAGTCCTGGCAGATGCGGGAATCGTGAATTACTCCATCTGGATGCAGGGTGAGGAACTGTTCGGATACTATGAATGTGAAAAAGGCGTAGAGTACGCTGCAAAAGTACAGGCGGAGAGCAACGTGGTGAAAAAATGGAATGAATATATGAAGGACATTCTGATCATGGAGAAGGATCCTGTCACAGGAGCACAGCCACTTTTAACCCAGGTATTCAGTTTCAGATAAGGGAGGCTGTGGATAGCTTATGGGAAAATATTATCTGGCTGTGGATATCGGTGCTTCCAGCGGACGACATATCCTGGGGCATTTAGAGAACGGAAAAATAGAGTTAGAAGAGATCTACCGTTTCGAGAACGGCATGGATCATAAGGACGGAAAGCTTCTGTGGAATGTGGACCGGTTGTTCGGTGAAATCCTGAACGGCATGAAGAAATGCAAGGAACAGGGAAAGATCCCGGTGAGCATGGCCATTGATACCTGGGCGGTAGATTATGTGTTGTTAGACGAGAAGGATCGCATTCTGGGAGATACTTACGGTTATCGTGATCATCGTACGGACGGCATGGACGCGGAAGTGGCAAAGATCCTGCCGGAGACAGAACTGTATGCAAAAACGGGCATTCAGAAGCAGATTTTTAATACGATTTATCAGCTGATGGCGGAAAAACAGAAAGAACCGGAGCTTTTACAGCGGGCGGAGACACTGCTCATGCTGCCGGATTATTTCGGATTCCGTCTGACAGGCAATAAATTATCGGAATACACCAACGGATCCACCACACAGCTGGTGAATCCTACCACTTTCCAGTGGGATACGGATCTGATCCGGAAGCTTGGCTACCCGGAGGACATTTTCCTGCCTCTGCAGATGCCCGGCACAAAAGTGGGTCAGCTCCTGCCCGAGATACAGAAGGAAGTTGGTTTCAATCTGGAAGTGGTATTGTGCGGAAGCCATGACACGGCATCGGCGGTAATGGCAGTACCTCAGACAGAAGGGGACGGCATCTACATCAGTTCGGGAACCTGGTCTCTCATGGGAATTGAGTCATTAAAACCCATTATCAACGAAGAGGCGGCAGCAGCCAACTTTACCAATGAGGGTGGTTATGACCATCGGTTCCGTTTCCTGAAAAATATCATGGGATTGTGGATGATCCAGTCCGTAAGACATGAGTATAAGGACGCTTACTCTTTTGCGCAGCTGTGCGATATGGCAGAGGAAAGCAAGAATTTTCCTTCCAGAGTGGATGTGAACGATCCAAGCTTCCTATCGCCGGACAATATGGTGGAAGCTATAAAAAAGTACTGTCAGAAGACGGGACAGCCGGTACCGGAGTCTGTGGGAGAGTTGGCATCTGTGGTATATCGCAGTCTGGCGCAGTCCTATGGAGAGACCGTAAGCGGTCTGGAGAAGATCGCAGGCAGGACCTACGACAGCATCCACATCATCGGCGGCGGTTCTAATGCCGCATATCTGAATCAGCTGACCGCGGATGCCACGGGCAAAACCGTATATGCAGGTCCCGGTGAGGCAACAGCTATCGGTAACCTCTTGGCACAGATGATCTACGCGGAAGAACTGACGGACCTGAAGAGCGCAAGACAGTGCGTCAGAGATTCTTTTGAAATCAAGACGTTTGTTCCGGCAAAGTAAATCATTCATAAAAATGACCTTAAGAAAAGGAGGAAATCATAAATGTTAGTAAACACAAAGGCAAAGATCGGTGTATTTTCCATCGCTTTGGGAGCATATTTGCCCCAGTTCCCCCAGCTGGCGCCCAATTTCGAGGCACAGTATGAGGATTTCAAGAAGACGATTCCCGATACCGTAGAGATCATTGACGGCGGCATGGTGACCACCAAGGAACAGGCCATGGCAGCCGGTGATAAGTTCCGTGCAGCGGATGTGGATCTGGTATTTTTACAGCTGCTGACCTATGCAACTTCCTATAACGTACTTCCCGTCATCCGCGATCTGGATGTTCCCGTGGTATGTATCAATGTGCAGAAGAAGCTGGCTCCGGACTATGCGAACACCGACATTCCCATCTGGCTGGGTGATCTGTATGCCTGCGGTGCCGTAGGTGAGGCTGTGGCTGACTTAGAGCGTGCAGGCAAGAGACATGCCGTGATCACCGGTGTCGTAGTAGGCGGTGACCCCGAGGTGGCAGCACAGATCGCCGATTGGTGTAAGGCTGCACAGGTCCGCAGACGTTTCCGTCAGACCAACATTGCCCAGATCGGACGTCCTTATCCCGGTATGATGGATCTCTATATCGACGAGACCAACCTGTACAACCGCATGGGTCTGTATACCAAACAGTTCGACTGGGAAGACATGTGGGCTATCGCGGATGATATTACCGATACCGAAGCTATCAAGGCAAAGGCACAGGATATCATCGATACTTTTGATGTAGAGGGCGGCGCTACTGCAGACGACGAAGATATTATGGATATGGCAAAGCATGTGCTTGCATTCGAGCAGTGGGCAAAGGATGAAGATCTGAGCATGATCGCTTCCCACTATGCAGGTAAGGCACAGGGTGTAGCCGGCAAACTGGATTCCATGCTGATCCCCGCATTTTCCATGCTGATCAAGCAGGGTACTGCATGTGCGGTAGAAGGTGACATGAAGGTCGCCATGGCAATGTCCATTCTGAAGACCATTTCCGGCATGGGACAGTTGTCCGAGATGTATTCCATTGATTTCAACGAAGACATCTGTATCATCGGCCATTCCGGATCAGGCGATGCGGACATCTCGCTGGCACATAAGCCTACCATGAAGATCGTAAAGGTATTTCACGGCAAAGTAGGCGGCGGCTATCTGACACAGTTCTATCCTCCGGTAGGCCCTGTAACGTACCTGGCTATCACACAGGATAAGGATGGCAACTTCAAGTTCGTAGTGGCAGAGGGCGAGAACCAGCCCGGACCGATCTTCACCTTCGGTGACACCAACATGCGTACCAAGTTCTCGATCCCCTGCAGAGAGTTCGTGAACCGCTGGAGCGAGGCAGGCCCTACCCATCATATGGCAGCGGCAGCCGGAAGGCATATTGATACGATTTTAAAGGTTGCTAAAATATTGAATGTACCGGTAGATGTGATCACACGGTAAGGGCACTTGTGTAAATATGACGCAGTAACCACAGGAGCGAAAAGCGAGCTCTGAAAGAGCAATTTTGTGAATGGGTTTTGGAATAGTTACGAATGTTTATGATTTAAAAACAATATGCCTGTGGGCGGGAGTCCGCAGGCAACGGAAAGGTTAGGTATTAATATGAAATTTTTAGATGCAGAATTTGTACAGGGATTTATCAGAATGGCAGATGACGGATGGCAGCAGGGATGGCACGAGCGTAACGGCGGCAACCTGTCCTACCGTGTGAAGCCGGAAGAGGTAGAGCTGGTAAAGGAGAACTTCGAGCCGAAGGAGTTCCAGCCTATCGGCACCACCGTTCCCGCACTGGCAGGAGAGTATTTCCTGGTGACCGGCAGCGGCAAATATTTCCGCAATGTCAGCATCAAGCCGGAAGATTCCATTTGCATGATCGAGCTGGATGACAGGGGTGAGAATTACCGTATCGTATGGGGACTGGTAAACGGCGGCAGACCGACCTCTGAGCTTCCCAGCCACCTGATGAATCTGGAAGTGAAGAAGTTACAGAATCCGGATTATCGTGTGGTATATCATGCACATACCACTAATATTATCGCACTGACCTTCGTCCTGCCTTTGGAGGATAAGGTATTCACCAGAGAACTGTGGGAGATGGCCACCGAGTGTCCCGTAGTATTCCCGGATGGCGTGGGCGTAGTGCCCTGGATGGTACCGGGCGGCAGAGAGATCGCTGTGGCTACCTCCGAGCTGATGAAGAAATACGATCTGGCGATCTGGGCACATCACGGAACCTTCGCAGCAGGAAAAGATTTCGACCTGACTTTCGGTCTGATGCATACCGTAGAAAAATCTGCAGAGATCCTGGTGAAGATGCTGTCCATGCAGTCTGACAAGAGACAGACCATTACTCCCGATGATTTCCGTCATCTGGCAAAGGATTTCGGTGTGACCCTTCCCGAGGAATTTTTATACGAAAAATAACGATCCAAGAGATACACAAAGGATTCTCGAATCGTTACATATATAAAACACTTGATGCTATTGGCGAGACTTTAAACGCGCTTCGTTAGGCGTCATGTCATACATTTTTTTGAACTGTTTGTAGAAAAAGTTCTGATTTTCATAGCCCACGGACAGGGCGATCTCAGACACCGGCAGCGCCGTGTGGGAGAGCTGATTCATAGCGACCCGCATGCGCTGCTTTGTCTGTATTTCCTTGAAGGTGGTACTGGAATATTTTTTGATCATACGGCTCAGGGAGGATGGAGTATACCCAATCTGTGCCGCCAGCTCATGAAGCGTTCCGGTGTCGTAATGCTCTGCCAGGTACCTGCGTACTACCACCATCAGGACATTGCTCTGCTCATCCTTTTGGTCTAATAAAATATTTTCTGCATTGCTTAAGATGTGCATGAACAGAAGAGCGAAAGTATGCTCCGAGAGCTTATGCCAGTTCTGAGGCTGCTGCAATAATAGAAATACGGCATTATGGATCAGATTCTGGATACAGGGATTGTCGGAGACCGTGAAGTACAGATACTGTCCGACACAGCTGTCACCTTCTAAAGCGTTGATGATAAAGTCAGCCAGAATGTTGTCCTTGTTGATCAATGTGAGGATATTCTGAAAATACGCCGGGCGGATGATGATATTAATACCCAGATCTTCCTGCCCACACGCTATAACGGCGTGTTCGATATGTTGGTTCATGAATAACAGTTCTCCGGGGCGGAGGCGGATCTCTTCCTCATTTATGACATGAGTGACGGAACCGGAGAGACAATAGAAAATCTCCACATAGTCATGCTTATGCTTTGGAAAATCCACAAATCTGGTATGGCGCCGCAGCGTAATATCATCCTCGGAATGCTCTAAAAATTTATTGCTCTCCACCACAAAATCCTGTTTGCTGGTGTAGAGATTCTTCTGAACGGCAATGTCGCCGTCTAAGATCTGTTGTTCTTCCGGCGTGATATAGGCCGGATTCAGAAAACTGTTCTCGTACATATCAAAATACATTCCTTTCAGCAGCCTGCTGATGATGAACTGCAGGCAGGTCCTTCAACTGAGTCTATTTTACAGGAAAGCGACAAAAACCTCAAGGTATGTTAATATGTAAAAAAGTGCTTCCCGGATTGCAAGATGCTTTTTAGTGTTGTATGATAAAATAAATTTACATGTTGCGAGAAATAAAGAACATGAGTAGTAGGGCAATCAGCCCGGATCAAGGAGAGAATCCTATCATGGCAGATACGGAAGTAAAAAAGATCATTTGTAGTTCCTGCGGAGCGGAATTCGAGGATACCCTTCCAAAGTGTCCCTATTGCGGAAGCTTGAATTACAAGGGCGCCGAAGCGGAATATCTGGGGAAGCTGGAAAGCATGCGGCAGGATATGCAGCAGTTAGAGCAGGTACCGGAGAAGGAACTGAAGAAAAAACTGAAAAAGAAACAGAAATTTGTGATTAAGCTTCTGATCATATTGGCAGCGTTGGCAGCGATTCTTGCGGTAATTGTGTTCCGGGCACAGTATATAGAACCCAGGGATGCCAGAGCGGATTATCTGTGGGAAAAAGAGAACTTTCCGATACTGGACCGTCTCTATCAGGAGAAGGATCTGGAAGCACTGATGGATTTTTATGAGCAGGCTGTCGAAGAGAACAGAACCATAGACCGATGGGAACACAGTGGTATTTTCCGCTGGCTCATGAGCTGTCGGGATGCGAGGGAATATCTGGCACTGGAGCAGAGTGGAGAGACTTTGAATGAGTATCAGCAGGTATTGCTGCTGGATGATTATTGGATGATGCGGGGACTGGACTACAGCGAGGTCATTCTGACGGAGAAAGACAGGGAGTATATCCGTCCTTATGTGGAAGCAACCCTGAACAGTCTGGCAGACCGTTATACGTTTACCGCGGAAGAAGAGAAAAAATTCGAGGATAGTCTGCGAAATAATTACGGTTATCCCAGATATGAGGATTGCGAGGAATACATTACGAAGCATAACGAATAGGAAAGGATCATAAAAGCAATGATGAAATGTAAATATTGTGGGGGTAACCTGACACTGGAGCAGGCATATTGTCCGCATTGCGGAAGACCGAATGAAGAAGCCGCACAGCATGTCAAGGACATGGAGCATTACAAGAGCAACTTTGAGGATACCAAAAGCGATGTCTATGAAGTGGCGGAGAAAAATACGGAGATCATGTCACATATGATAATCATCACAGTGCTGGTGATCCTGTGTGTGGTGGTGTTTGTAGTATCTGCCCGTAGCTGGAGCATCCACAGAGGCTTGCTGCAGTTCGATGCAGGGATCCGGCAGGGCAGCTATATGAAACAGATGGAACAATATCTGGAAGATGAGGATTACATAGGCTTATCAGCTTTTTGCGACAGGCATTACATCCGGCCTTATAGCAGTAATAATAGTTATGAAAAATATCAGCTGCTCATGGAAGCCAGCGGAGCGTATCGTTACTTTTATGAAAGTCTGATGAAGGCAGTTACTATCAACTCCGGCAATGTATCCATACTTCCCGGCCTGTATGAAGATATTTCGGATTATTACGAACAGCTGGAAAGGATTCTGCATCCTGTAGATAATGATTATAGGGCAAAACAATATCGGGAACTGCCGGAGGAGCAGAAGGAAGCCATTCTCCGGATGGAAGAGAATGTGAAGGCACTGCTGCAGACCTATTTTGACATGACACCGGAAGAGGCAGAGAATTTTGGTACGATGTCAAATGCACAAAAAATCTTATTTTTGGAAGAAAAAGGTGAGGTGATGGGTTATGGTAAATCTGAAGAGTAAGCTGAAACAGGTACAGAAGCAGAGAGGCGCGCTGCTTGTGATGAATCTGGTGATCATAGCCCTGTGTCTGGTATTGTTTTGGGGAACCATTCATATGTTCCGGCAATTAAACGACGCCTTTTCCCGTCCTGCGAAGACCAACTGGATGGAGAATAATGTGCAAAGTGAAAATTATGCCTACCTGTTAGTAAATTATCACGAGGACATGGTGTACGGCGGCTTGCTGTCCGGAACGAAAAAGGAATGCTATGGTGTGGCAAGATATTTTGAGGCGGCGTCCATGTATAAGGCATTTCTTCAGACCGGCGATACAGAACGTGCCACCAGAGAAAAGGAGAAGATGGATGCGGCATACGAAGAAATGGGCGACTGGAATATCGCAGCCGACAGCATCCGGAAAAAATTGGGAGTAGAACCTTGACAAATCCGTAATGTATGCACTACAATCATCTACCCTGACTTCCGGCGTTTCTCTCAAAACCTAGTACTCAGCTGTCAGTCAGTATGGTAAATTCAAAGATATTTTCAATCTCTTTTCTGTCAGGTACAGTGCATCCAGATAAGATTTGGTGACAACGAAAGACATGGAGAAAATGGAAACGGTTATTGCTGTAACTACTTGAGCAAAAGGAAATTAATAAGATTAATGGGAAGTTTCCAAATGCTCAATTGATTTAGACGTATAATTGTGGTAAATGTGAATTGTCAAGCATGTTTGAATATAAGCAATATAACGCAACTGATAAGTGGTGACTGCTAAAGAGCAAGGCGTGATAGAACTGTATCAGGAGTAACTTGCTTTTCAATGCCCGGATGGATTGTTTCTCTGCAAAATCCCTATGATTTTTAGAATGGAGTATGTTCATTTTTGTTTAATTGCTTTTTAGATAACTTAATCGTATAATTGTATCATTGCTAGTACAATTATAGGGGTAAAGTTATGCAAAGGGAAGCATTTGGTAAACTACTGATAATTTTAAGGAAGAAGAATGGATTAAGTCAGAAGGAACTGGCAGAGAGGTTGTCGGTTTCTACGTCTGCGGTAAGCAAATGGGAGAATGGAAAGAACCTTCCGGATATGATGATGCTTAGTCGTATAGCAGATATACTTCAGGTATCGTGTGACGAATTACATAATCCGGAAAAGACATTGGAGAAGCTGGACAATCCTGAATTTCAAAAAAGGAATGTGGAGGAGGGAGATAAGGAGAATACGGATAACACAGGGGAAAATAAGGAATCAGAACCTGAACCCCAAAAGAAAAACTATGGACGAATTGTAAGAATGTCCTTTTTGATTGGAATATTGGCGATAGCTACAGGAATGTTTCTGATATATATGGCAGGACATAGAAAACCTGCTTTTCAGCAGATAGGAACAAGGTATATTGATGATCCGTTATGGGGAAGGGTATATGAAATTGCGTATGTAGTAGATGGTGAAATGACGAATGATAGTATTAATGTGCATTTGGATGAAGTGAGAGCTACATTGAATCAAGAAGTAATAGATACCAATATTGTAAAGACGACTTATTATGATAATAAGGAAGACGCTACAGCATGGAAGGAAACAGATGTAGGAGGATATGTATTTCTGAGTGGAGAATGAAAGTTGAGGATAGGATATGAACAAAGGTATATTTGCCATATTGTTTGTAGTAGCTGTTTTAAGTATTTCATTCCCGGTTAATGCGCAGAAAACTGCACAGCGGGTAGGAGAGGGATATACATCAGAAGGTATATATTATGAAGTATATGTTGCAGAAGATTTGGCGGAAAACGACATTGTCCTTTGCGGAGCAAGTGTTAGTGTGACGAGGGAAGTGATATATTCAGGGGTTGTAAAACCACAGACAGAAATTTCATGGAGAGAAAAAATTAATGGAAGCTATTACTCAGGGGTTCTTACAATAAGTAAATATTCATATACTATAAGTCAAACAGTAGCTACGTATACTGGTGTACTTTATAAAGAATAGTTTAAGTTAAAGAGTGGGTTGCATCTATAGAAAAATTACGGATGCAACCTACTCTTTTTGCTATGAAATCTTTTATTAAGGGACTTGAGCAAAAGGAAATTAATACGATTAATGGGAAGTTTCCAAATGCTCAATTGATTTAGAAACATAATTTGTGGTAAATATGAATTATCCAGCATGTTTGATCGACAAGTAAAAGAAATATTTTAGAAAATGGAGGAAGGTAAGAAAAAACAAGTACAATAGAGCAGACGGATGTGCAGATATTAAGAATATGGTTTATAATACACATTTAGCAAATTTGGAGGTGTTTTATGAAAGTAAAGAGAAGTATAAGAAGAATTTATTGGGGCTGAGTTTTTCACTTTTAATAGTACCGGCATTCACGATAAAATCATCGGCAGGGTTATTAGCAACGGATAGTGTGAGTGCTAACCATTATAATGTTGTGGCGTCAGGATATCTGGCAGTATATGATAACTATGCATATGCGACTACAAGCTATGCAAGAAGTGGTTCCGATATTGGAGTAGGGGCATCGATAGATGCAACATATCGTTATGGAGGTAAGAATAACGTATTAAATGATGTAGATACTTCATCAGGTGGTGGTGCAACCGCAAGGGTAGACATCTCCGTAAATGAACAGCCCACAGCAGCATTTTTGCATGTAAGAGGTGTACATCAGGTTTCTGTGTCACAATTACCTTCAGGATACTGGATGGATATTACGGAATGGACCAGATAGTCAATTAATGACCAACGGAATGGACAAAACAGGAGATGCTATGCGGAGAATAAAAACCTATCTTATAATAGTAAACTTGATCTTTCTGACAGGCTGTGCCAACAAGGCAATGCCGGACATATATGTAGAAAACTATGACTATCAATACAGACAATGGTCGGATAGCATAGCATTTCCTAAAGTCCAGCAGGGAAGCGATAACATCGTATATATATACAAGAATGGTTTTATCTATTACATGGAAGAAGGTAATGATGTTTTAGTTCCGCTGTGTAATAAGGTGGACTGCTTACATGACAGAGAGACGGATCAGCAGAAAATAAAAGAGTGTAATGCCTCTGTCGATTTGGAGGAACTGGCAAATATTAATCCGGATAAAGATATCGCAATTGCAAAATGCGGAGATTATCTTTATTGTATTCCGTTGAGCTGTTACGAAACGGATGAAAGGATATTATACCGCTATGCTCTGGACGGAACAGCGAAAGATGTTGTGTACAAATGGGATGGAAAATCCAGCATTATTGTGAACTGGATCATACATAGGAACAACTTATATTATGCGGAAAAAAGGTATTATGAGGAAGATGAAGAGATAAAGGTTGAATGTACGATAAAACGGTTATCATTAAATACCTTTTTTCATAGACCGGAGACCGTCTATACTGCGGAGGAGAATCTGAGAGTGCTTACTTGGGGAAATCTTCAGGCTTATGGAAATTATGTGTATTTTGAAATTATTTCTATGCTGCCCAAAGAGGGAGATTCCCAGAAGGAAGAAAATAATGGTTACGATTACGACAGGTTATATAATAAAACCTTTGTATATGATATACAGGCGGACAAAATTGAGGAATTACAGATTCCGGATATGCCGAAATCGGTGCATATTTTAGGGGTACAATTCTGGCAGGATCAGATCATTCTGGATCCCTATGATGATGAAAAAAGAGGTGATGAACCGATGCCGGTATATATTGCTGATCTGGATGGATCCAATCTGAAGGTGTTATTGGAAGATGTACCTCAGGCAGGTTATTTTTTGAGTGATGGCGAATATTTATATTTTTTTGATGACTGGATGGAGGACATTGATGATTGGCTTCGGAATCCGGGAAAATATGTTGTGTATGACAAGGACATGCAGATCGTAGATACCTTTATGACACCATTAAATGAAAACGGGAGAGCACAGAGATTTCCGGTAGGTGACAGAAACAGGATGTACTTTACTTATGAGAAAGAAGACGGTACATGGGGAGTAAAGTGCTGGGAGAAAAAAATTGGAGAGTACTGGGGGAAAACGATTACACTGACGGAGATCATGGATCGTTAAAGGGGCAATTTGCATGAGGTTGACAGGATATGAAATAAAAAAGCTGATGACGCAGATTCCGCTATGGATTGCATTTATTGGACTTTTTGTGGGGAATCTATTCCTGCTTTTTATGATTCAGAAAAAAGAAGCGGCCTATGTCTATGTATATCAGCAAAAAGATCAATATATTGCGTTTTGTGAAGGAAATGAACAGGCGGACGAGTTAGGCTTCTATGAGGCTGATCTGGAGGAACAGAAACGGTATCTGGACTCTTATCGGGAATTTATTTCACAGATGCAGGACAGGTCAAAGGCCATGGAAAATGTGATCTCCGAAGGAAATCATTATCTGACGGATAATATCCGCAAGACTTGTCACGATTTTTCGGCAGTTGCGAAAGCTTCTGTGACAGTGGACAACTGTTTTGGAATAAAGGCATTGGCGGAGTATCAGTACGGTATTTTCTTTGCTATTTCTTTTCAGGGAGTATTGACGTGGTATTTATTATTTTATGAGAGAAATAGAAAACTTTTTATTCTTATTAAAGGATGTAAAAACGGACATCATGTAACGGCGTATTCCAAGTTGTTTCTGCTATTATCGGGGGGAGTACTGTATACCTTGTTACAGGAAACCAGTGTTGTTTTGTTCCTAAAATGGATGTATGGATATGGCAATATGAACAGACACGTACAGTCGGTTTCTCTTTTCCGCAACTGCCCGTATGTATTAAGCGTAGGGCAGGCCATAGGACTGCTTATTTTTCTTCGTGTGGGACTGTCCCTGCTGACAGGGTCTGTTCTTTTTATGGCGGGCATGCTGGTGAAATCGGAAACGGGAGCTTTCATTGTCATGATGCTTCCTATGATATGCGAATATGCAGCGTACCATTTCATTGCTGTCACGGGAACCCTGCGGGTATGTAAGATTATAAATCCTTTTTTCTATTGGGATATGAGACAGGCGCTGGGAAGCTATGTTAATTTCAATTTTGGGGGACATGCCATAGGAAAAAATGAAGTTGCGGTCAGTGTCTTCCTGATTATTTATGTGGTATGCTGTGCCAGCGGAATAAACCTTTTCCATAGAACCTGCCAGATCAGTGACAGTGGCCGGCTGGAAACGCTGATTATCAGGTTACGAAAAAAATGGAGCGTACTAGGGCATAGAAGGAATCTTGTATATTATGAATTTTATAAACTATTGATCCAGCAGAAAAAAGGAATTGTGATCATAATTGCCCTGTGGCTTATGATGCAGAATGTTTTTGCTGTATATGCGCCACAATACTATGCGACGGCGAAAGATGCCGCCTACCATATGTACCTGAAAAATCTTTCCGGACAGCTGACGGAGGAGACCTTGGAGCAGGTGGAAAACGAAAAAAGGCGGTTGGAGCAGTTACAGGAGCCCAGTCGGGAATCAGCTGAAATGTCAGGGACGGATGAAATAGATCGGTTACTGATGCAGTTGGAATGGCAGCGTTTGCATGAGGGCTTTCAGGAGCTGACAGATCAGATCCGGAGACTATCAGAAAAAGAGGGTAAACTTTCGGAAAAATATTTACTGGATGAAAAAGCTTACCTGGATATATGGGGAAATGTTACCCATGAAGTGCTTACCTGGTACGTAGGTGCGGTTCTGTTGCTGTTTTTACTGGGAGGGATTTACGGAGCAGGAGAGGAGAGCAACCTGATACCGCTGATCCGTTCTACCCGGAGAGGAAGAGAAGTTCTGGAGAGAAGTAAGGATCTGGCAGCGATCATATGCGTAGTATTTGTCTATCTGGTAATGGCTGCACCATTGTTTTTAAAGCTGCAGAATATTGATGGATTTGCCACAGCAGGGCAGAAAATGTGTGATCTGGTAAATTGGAACTGCGAAAGCAGCATAACACTGGGATGGTATGAGACTTTCGTATTTGTCCTGAAATTCGGAAGCTTTCTGGCAGTAGGAATCCTGGGGCGGACATTGTACAAAAAGTTGAAACAGAGAATTCCGGCACTGCTGATGGGAAGCGGCATATTGATTATTGTTGTATTGCTGCTTTTGTATTTTAAACGAAGCAGCCACATGATTCTGTTGAATATGATATAAAGGGTACATTATGGAATTAAAAATAAAAGATCTATACAAAAGCTATGATCATGGGAAAACGTATGCAATAAATGACGTATCTGCAGATTTTACACCGGGGATATATGGGATTCTGGGTCCCAACGGCGCAGGGAAAAGTACAATGTTTGGTATGCTGACGGATAATTTGCGCCCGGATAAGGGAAGCATAACGGCAGACGGAGAAGATATTTATAAGATGGGAGCGGATTACCGGGCGAAGATCGGGTATATGCCACAGCAGCAGAGTCTTTATGAAGCATTTACTGCAGAAAAGTTCCTTTGGTATATGGCTGCTTTAAAAGGAATGAACAGAAAAGATGCCAGAGAACAGATTGAAAATTTATTAGAGGTCGTCAATCTGAAAGAGGAACGGTATAAAAAGCTGAGATACTTTTCAGGTGGTATGAAACAGAGAATCCTGCTGGCACAGGCGCTATTAAATGATCCGGAGATATTGATTCTGGATGAACCAACGGCTGGGATGGATCCGGAGGAAAGAATCCGGATACGAAATTTTATCAGTGGCTGTGCAAAGGATAAGATTGTCCTTTTAGCCACACATGTAGTAGCGGATGTGGAAAACATGGCCAGAGAGATACTGCTGATAAAGAATGGGAAGATTGTCCGGAGGGATACTCCGCAGAAGCTGTTGGCGGAATTGGAACATAAAGTTTACAATGTGCTGGTTACAGAGAGGGAAGGGGAAGAATACCAGAACAGTGGAGCCAGGATCACAAGTGTTACATTAACAGAAAAAGGGCATCGACTGAGGATCATCAGTGCCGATGCCTTGAAAACTGGTAATGTGGAAGAAGTTTATCCCTGCCTAGAAGATGTATATTTATATTGGATAGATAGAGAATGATCTACGGTAGTTGTAAAACAACTGATACATTTCCTTTAAGGAGAAGTTCTTAAATTCAATAACAGACAGACTTGTCTTAAAACTGCCAGAAAATGGAATGATGCTGCGATAATAAAAATTGTATGAAAATCCCACAAAATTTTGTTGACAAAAGAGTATTGCCTATGTATAACCTGACTTCTGTCGTTTCTCTCAAAACCTAGTACTCAGCTGTCAGTCAGCATGGTAAACTCAAAGATATTTTCACTCTCTTTTTCTGTCAGGTACAGCGCATCCAGATAAGATTGGTGACAACGAAAGACATGGAGAAAATGGAAACGGTTATTGCTGTAACTACTTGAGCAAAAGGAAATTAATACGATTAATGGGAAGTTTCCAAATGCTCAATTGTATTTCTAAAGAAAATCTGTTATATGTTAAGGCATCAAACATATTTGTGGGTTTTGAATTTAGAGGTAACTCAAGTGCAGCCGCATATGCAACTGTTTCTTACGATGGAAGATAAGTTGTAAAAATTTGGGATTAAGTGCATAATAAAGCATTTAATCCCAAGTTATATGAGGGAAATTGTATGTTAATAAAAGTGATTAAGAAGCAAACCATTTTTTTATTAAAACAAAAAGAAGCAAGTCTGACATTTATATTACTTCTAGCGGTAGTGCTGGGGAATTATATAACGAATGTTCTCACATTTAGAGGTACTGATGTTTCACAAATGTATCAGCCAATGAAGTTATTAGCGCTCAGCCTGAATAAAGTATATTTTAGTGCAAACATTCAATTATTAATTGTGATGATATACCCTATCTTGGTTGCTGTACCTGCTGGTTTTTCTTATACCAAAGAACAGCAGACAAAAGAAGAAGTATACATGATTTATCGTTTAGGGAAAAATCGTTATTTACAAAGTAAATTGTGGGCATCTTTTTTTACAACAACAATAGTTTTTACGGTTCCATTTATGCTGGAAATACTAATGAATATGCTATCTTTTCCCATGAATGCAATAAGAGATTTATCAAATTTAAGCATTTATAATACAGATTATGCCACAATGGTTCATAATTACATAGGCAGCGCAATCTATATAGCATCCCCTGGTTTGTATGCAATTCTTACAACACTATTTTTTGGTGTCGTATCAGGAATCCTTGGTACGCTTCCCGTAGCAATCTCATTTGCTTTGACGGTTAAATATCGCACGTTGCTGATCTTACCGACTTTTGTTCTATTGAATGCGACTACATATCTTAATATTCTGGATAGAAATAAGAGTTCATTAAGCTGGTATAAGTATTTGCTTCTTTTTGATGATACCCCTAAAAATATTATCGTTCCACTGATGGGGGTAGGAATTATAATAATAACAATATTCGGTTTTTACCTTTATGGAAGGAATAAGGATAAATGGTAATATGCATCATGAAAAAAGAGTAGTAATTTTAATTGGAATACTTTCCGGAATTTGCATATCGCTTGGTTTTATCAGACCGTTTGACGGAGTAATAACGCTATCAGAACTGGTATTACAATTAAGTGGATCCAGAGGTGAACTCAGCATGAGTTGCAATTTAGTGGAGTTAATTGGATTTATGCTTCGTATGATGCCAAACTATATTATGATATTGGTTTTTGGGAATAAGCTGTATGGTCATTTCTGCACAGCCAGTATCTATGTGTTTAGTCGGTGCCCGAATCGAATGAAATGGTATGGAAAGGAACTGTTACAGTTAATTAATTTAATATGCATATTTGAACTGGTATTTCTAAGCACAACCGCTATTGCTTCTGTATTGCGATATCAGGTGATTTTTAGCGTAGGTGGATTTATTTTATTGGGATGCCATGCTCTGATTTTTATGTTATGGAATTTTACTCTGGTGCTGTTGGTTAATTTACTTGCAATCAATATTGGAAGCAGTGCTGCATTCACATTGGTTATGGTTGTGCAAATGACTTGTACCGCAGCACTCAGTATCATAAATATATTGACGAAAATACAAATCAAACAAGACATCATAGATGTTTTTTTGTGGTTGAATCCAGTAGCACATACCGTTTTGGGATGGCATCGCAGCACATTGTTAGAAGTTGAGTTAGCCAACAGCCGATATTCTTTGAATTTAGTTACTTCGATATTGATTCCAGCTCTATTCTGTATAGTTACTGTAGTGATGGGAGGACTATTGATACAGAAGAAGGATTTACTGGCAGAGGACATGGAAATGGAGACAATTTGATATGAAATTAATTGCAAACAATATTCATAAAAACATAAAGGGTAAGACAATACTCAATGACATCAGTCTGGAAATGGAAACAGGAAATATATATGGATTTTGGGGTAGAAATGGATCTGGAAAAACCATGTTGTTTCGGGCATTATCGGGTCTGATGAAGATTGATTCAGGTAATATTTATTGGAATGATAAAGAACTGCACAAAGACTTTGCTGTTTTACCAAGTCAAGGGATTGTTTTGGAGCATGCCGGCTTGTATCCCAATAAGACAGGAGCGGAAAACTTATTATATCTTGCGCAGTTAAAGGGAGTGATTGGTAAGCGGGAAGTAGAAGAAGCAATACAACGGGTTGGACTTGACCCGGCTGACAAAAGGGTATTTGGTAAATACTCAATGGGAATGAAGCAGAGACTGGTGATTGCACAGGCCATCATGGAGAAGCCGGATGTTATCATGCTGGATGAGCCTACAAACGGACTGGATGAAGCAGGAATAAAGGAAATCAGACAATTAATTGAACAGGAAAAAGAAAGAGGAGCCTTAATTCTTTTAGCCAGTCATAATCAGGATGATATGAAGATATTGGCAGACCAGGTATATAGAATTGCAGATGGCCGCATTGAAAGAAAGGGGACAGAACTGTGAAATTCAAATGGGGTTCATGCTTTATCTTATTCATTGTTATAGTTATAACTGCATTTGGTATATTTGAAAAAAGAACGTATACTAATATAGCAGAAGATAAGTCATATTTAGATGAGCTTTACGTAGCACAGCTTCCAGAAAATATATGTCTTGAAGAGACAGAGAATTTATCGGTAAATTTACCGCAGGTCCCAGTTATTATACGGGTATCTGTACTGGAAGATGTGGAGCATATAGGAGGAACAAGCAGGCAACTGGTCAAAGTGGAAGATGTTTATAAGGGAACAGAGCCTGCGGTGGGACAAGATATATATCTTACTTGCAGCCGTTGGTCACTTAGTTTATATTCAGAGCCATATTCCATCGAAAGAGGATTTGTTAATATAATGGAAGTGGGAGAAGAATATTTAGTCTTTATCGAAAATCAGGTAGATGGTCTTGGAGAGAAGATTCCTGTATATCAGGTGTATGTGGAAAATGCATTCACACCAATATTTTCATATCAAGAGCATGAAAATAATATTTGTGAAACAGGTGGTGAATCCACATATGTAAAATATAATCAAGTTTGTGAAAATGAATTTTTTGCTACAACCCAGAAAGGAATGGATGCGTTAGTTGGCCTAAAAAATGAAATGATAGAAAAATATAATGAAAAGTGAAAGCTATAACTACTATATTGAATATCAGTGTTTCAGATTTTGGTATATGTAAATTTGATCTTTCTGACAGGCTGTGCCAGCAAGGAGATGGGATGGACGGTCCGCAGTTACGGAGTGGAAAGGTAGACGGATACATGATGCAAAAAATGTATGAAAATCCCACAAAATTTTGTTGAAAAAAGAATTAGGGCTGGAATAGGGAAAGAACCTTGACAAATCCCGGAAACATGCACTACAATTACTTGCATACGACAATGACGATGAAAAGGATCAGTACGATCGGAACGCATCCCAGAGAGAGGGGAAGACATGGTAACATGCAGCTGGGAACCCCTTATGCCGAACCTTCAGAAACCTCCCTTGGAGTCCTGTGCGAGACGCAATGTACCTGGAAGCGGCGAAGCACAGCGTAGAACCGGCGTTAACGGTGACAGAGCAGGATACGTATTTGTATCAATCAGGGTGGTACCGCCGAGTGATCGGTCCCTTTTTCGGGAGCGATGACCCGGCGTTTTTCGTTTCCGTAGATCGTATTAGCAGTTTATTTTCAGAAAAAGAAAAGGAGAGAGAAAATGGCAGACAAAAAAATGGTAGAAGCGATCACTTCCATGGAAGAAGATTTCGCCCAGTGGTATACCGATGTAGTGAAGAAAGCAGAGCTGTGTGATTACACCAGTGTCAAGGGATGTATGGTGATCAAGCCCGCGGGCTATGCAATCTGGGAGCTGATCCAGAAGGAACTGGATGCAAGATTCAAAGCAGTCGGAGTACAGAATGTATATCTTCCCATGTTCATTCCTGAGTCCCTGTTAGACAAGGAGAAGGATCATGTAGAAGGTTTCGCACCCGAAGTAGCATGGGTTACCCAGGGAGGATTAAACGAGCTTCCCGAGAGACTCTGTGTCAGACCTACTTCAGAGACCCTGTTCTGTGATTTCTATAAGAATGACATCCATTCCTACAGAGACCTGCCTAAGGTATACAATCAGTGGTGTTCCGTGGTACGTTGGGAGAAGGAGACCAGACCTTTCCTGCGTTCCAGAGAGTTCCTGTGGCAGGAAGGACATACCGCACATGCTACCGCAGAAGAATCTCAGGAGAGAACACTGCAGATGCTGAATGTATATGCGAAGTTCCTGGAGGAGGTTCTGGCTATCCCCGCGATCAAGGGACAGAAGACCGAGAAGGAGAAATTCGCAGGTGCAGTTGCAACCTATACGGTAGAAGCACTGATGCATGACGGCAAGGCACTGCAGTCCGGTACCAGCCATAACTTCGGTGACGGTTTCGCCAAGGCTTTCGGCATCCAGTTCGCAGACAAGGACAATACTTTAAAATATGTACATCAGACCTCCTGGGGTATGACCACCCGTCTGATCGGTGCACTGATCATGGTACATGGTGATAACGAAGGCTTGGTGATTCCTCCCCGTGTGGCACCCATCCAGATCTGCATTGTACCCGTTATGCAGAAAAAGGAAGGCGTTCTCGACAAGGCGTATGAGCTGAGAGACCGCCTGGCGAAAGATTTCCGTGTCAAGGTAGATGACAGCGACAAGACCCCCGGCTTCAAGTTCGCAGAGGCTGAGATGAGAGGTTATCCGATCCGTGTGGAGATCGGTCCTAAGGATATCGAAGCAGGCAAGTGTGTGATCTGCCGCCGTGATACCAGAGAGAAGACCGAGGTGGCTCTGGAGGAGCTGGAGACCAAGGCAGCCGAGATCCTGGAGACTATGCAGAAGGAAATGCTGGAGAGAGCAAGAGCACATCGCGACAGCCATACTTACGTAGCACACAATATGGAAGAGTTCGAGCAGATCTTCAATGAGAAGTCCGGATTTGTCAAGGCTATGTGGTGCGGATGCCAGGAATGTGAAGACAAGATCAAGGAAAAGCTTGCTGTTACCAGCCGCTGCATGCCTTTTGAACAGGAACAGATCGCAGATACCTGCGTATGTTGTGGAAAACCTGCGAAAAAGATGGTATACTGGGGAAGAGCATACTAAGATATATATAACTATTCGGAGTGAATGCGATTCTGAATAGTTATGATAATATTAATAAGGCAGATGAAGACGCAGGCCGGTAGTATTGCTACAGGGTCTGCGCCTTATTTTTCAATGATAATGCTCGGAAATGAGGAAAAATATGATCTATAATACATTTGAAATGCATCAGGAGGGATCCCTTCCGGGAGCACATTTAGTTACATATATTCAGGAGTATTCGGAGGCAATGGCAATTAACGACAGACCTCTGATCCTGTTGTGCCCGGGAGGCGGCTATACCAGAACCTCCGACAGAGAGGCGGAGCCTATGGCACTGAAATTCCTGGCGATGGGATATCATGCAGCAGTGCTGCGCTATTCCTGTGCTCCAGCGGAATATCCTACTTCCTTAAAGGAACTGGCTTACAGCATCAAGCTCCTGCGGGAGCATGCGAAAGAGTGGCACATAGATCCTCACAAGATTGTAGTGGAGGGCTGCTCTGCGGGAGGACACCTGGCAGCCAGCCTTGGGGTGCTCTGGGATGAAGATTTTCTGGCAGAGAGCCAGGGACTTTCGGCGTCCGAGCATGAGCTGCTGCGTCCGGACGGACTGCTGTTATGCTATCCGGTCATCACTTCCGGAGAGTTTGCCCACAGAGGATCTTTTGAGAATCTGTTAGGCAGCAGACAGGAGGAGCTGGGAGAGAAGCTGTCCCTGGAGAAACAGGTAACAAATAAAGTGCCGAAGACCTTCATCTGGCATACCTTTGCGGATCAGTCGGTACCGGTGGAAAATTCCCTGCTGTTCGTCAGCGCTCTCCGCAGAGCGGGAGTGCCCACAGAATTCCATATGTATGAAAAGGGTGCCCACGGACTGGCACTGGCGGATAAGCTGACAGAGACCAACGATGGCAGAGCCGTACAGGAGGAATGCACCTCATGGATCCGGTTGGCGCATACCTGGCTGGAGAGCCTTTTTGCAGGAGATGTGGAAGACGGGCTGCACGCACAGGGCAGAGAATGGTAAGAATAGCAATAAGAGAAAATGAAAACGCAAGGAGCAGTCATGGAACAGGCAGATACGATCATTCAGATCCCTCATTTCTACGGAAGTCTGAAGGGAATGCAGGACAAATTTGATAAATATGCAAGGCAGGATGCGTTCGCCGGATCCACCAGAGAGGAATGGGAAGCCTGGAAGGAGACTTCCAGAGAGACATTAAAAGACCTCCTGGGGTGGAAATACATGGAGTCCTGTGATCTGGACCCACGCGTGGAAGAAGTCGTGGAGCTGGAGAACGGCATTCGTCGGGAAAAAGTGATCATTCAGGTAGAGCCGGAAGTGTATATGCCCATGTATATACTGATCCCACCGAAGCAGGACGAAGAGAAGCAGAAATGTTTTCTTGCTCTTCCGGGGCATCAGGGCGCAGGTAAATTCAGCGTGGCAGGACGCGATGATATTCCCGCGGTAAAACGGATGATCGAATTCTACCATTATGACTACGGTATGCAGCTGGCGAAGCGTGGTTATGTGGCAATCTGTCCGGATTGCAGAGGCTTCGGAGAACGCAGGGATGAGGCGTTGCAGAAAGGAACGGATGAGAAATCCTTCCTGACCAGTACCTGTTTTCATCTGGCACACATGGCGGAGCCCTTGGGAGAGACCGTGGCGGGAATGTGTACCTGGGATGCGTCCCGGCTGATCGATTATGTATACGAACGGGGCGAATGGGATACTGACGATATAGGCGTCGTGGGATTTTCCGGCGGTGGTATGCAGACACTGTGGATCACCGCACTGGATGACCGTGTAAAAAAATGCATTATCAGCGGGTATCTCTATGGTTATCGGGATGCATTGCTTTTACTCAATGGAAATTGCAGTTGTAATTATGTTCCGCATCTGTGGGAACACTTTGATATGGGGGATATTGCTTCCCTTATTGCGCCGAGACCGCTGGCAGTCCAATCCTGTCGGGACGATCATCTGAACGGTCCCAGAGGACTGGTGAATGTAACGGAGCAGCTAGATATTGTGCGGAAGGCTTATAGCCTGTACGGAAAAGAGGAATATCCGATCCACGATGTCAGAGAGGGAGACCACTGCTGGCATGAAGAGGTATTGGATATCGCACTGCCAAGACTGTAAGACATTTATAACCCCTGTTAATAGTTACAAAATATGGAGGAACGTATGGAATATATCGTTCTGGATCTGGAATGGAATCAGAGTAACACCGGTAAAGAGGATGCTGTGGAGAAGCTCCCTTTTGAAATCATAGAGATCGGTGCTATCAAACTGAATAATGAACGTGTTATGGTCAGCGAATTCAATGAACTGATCAAGCCGCAGGTCTACCATGAGATGCACAAGATCACCAGCAAACTGATCCATATTCAGATGCAGGAGCTGGAGCGTGGGAGACCATTCCCTGAGGTTGGAGGAGATTTTGTCAGATGGTGCGGACAGGAGGAGCAGCTGTTCTGTACCTGGGGGACGTTAGACCTTACGGAGTTACAGCGGAACATGGCATATTATGAGATGCCGCTTCTGGCACCGGGACCGCTGCCCTATCTGGATGTGCAGAAGCTGTTCGCCATTGCCTATGAGGAGCGCAAGATCCGCAGAAATCTGGAATATGCCATCGATTTTCTGCATATTGAGAAGGATATTCCCTTCCACCGGGCGTTCAGTGATGCCTACTATACGGCAAAGATCCTGATCCGGATCCTGGAGGAGCACCCGGAGGTAGTGGTGAACCTGTCCTACGATACCTTCTGTCCTCCGAAGGACCGTGGGGATGAGGTTAAAGCGCAGTTTGATACCTATGTAAAATATATTTCCAGGGAATTCAAGGACAAGACAGAAGCCTTCGCAGATAAGGAAGTCGTGTCCAGCAAATGTTATCTCTGCCATCGTAACCTGCGCAAGAAGATCAAATGGTTCAGCGCTAACGGCAGGCATTATTACTGCGTGGCTTATTGCGAGAAGCACGGCTACCTCAAGGGCAAGATCCGGGTACGCAAGGCATATGACGGCGGTGTATATATTGTAAAGACAACGAAGCTAATCTCCAAAGAAGATGCGGACGCTATTGCCGCCCGCAGGGATCATGCGCGGGAAGTGCGCAAGAGACACAAGCACAGCAAGGCAGGGAATGCCGAGAAATAGGGACAGAATATAGCAAATTACATTTCATGAGTATGAGGATATTCCGGCGGACCTTATTGCGACTGCGGGTATAGGAAAAAGGGCCAAAAATACAGTAGATACTGTGATTCTGCTTCTGAGAGTTGACTTTTGAAAAGAATGTTCTATTTTCCAAAAGACAGCTCTCCCTTTTAGTCATTTAAAACATATTTGTTGCATAATTAAAAAGTATAAGATATACTCCACTTATAAGTACATGTCACTTATAAAAAATTTCTTTGTCAGCGGAAGCTGATGTCTGAGACTTTTGTTAAGAAAGTCCGCCCGCCTCTTCAAGAAGAGCAGAGAGAGGCAAAAACCCACTCAGAAAACCAGTTGTATCAGAAAAACAGGTAAGTTATAATGTAGATATGGTGAAATCCTTTTATTTCCGGCGGTATCTATGATTACCTGACACAAAAGGAGGAAACCATTGAATACGGAGTTAAAAAATGCAGTACTGGCAACAGACAGAGACGCACAATATGATAACAGCGCGAAACGCCTGATAGCACATAAGATTATTCTGGCACGGATCCTGATAAAGACTGTGGAGAAATTTAAGGGAATGGACCCGCTGGAGGTCGCAGCGCTTATAGAGGGAATTCCCTACATCAGTACAGTACCGGTGGAGCTGGGACTGACGAATGCAGTTCATTTTCAGAATGGAAAGCGGATTGTTGGTTTTAACACGGAGAATCAGGAACTGAACGAAGGTCTGGTGCGTTTTGACATTGTATTTTATGTGCGGATGAAGGATGGCCTTTCGCAGATCATCATCAATGTGGAAGCGCAAAAGGACGAACCCAGCGACTATAAGATCCTAAACCGGGCAGTTTTCTACGTGAGCAGACTGATCTCCTCCCAGAAGGAAAAGGATTTCGAGAATTCGAGTTACGATGACATCAAATGTGTCTATTCCATCTGGATCTGTATGAATATGGAGGAAAACACCATGAGCCATATTCATCTTACCAAAGAAGACATGATCGGTTCTTATGAATGGAAGGGCAATCTGGATCTATTGAATATCATTATGATAGGTCTTGCTAAGGAACTGCCGGAGCATGATGAGACCTATGAATTGCATCGTCTGTTGGGAGCATTACTGTCCAGAGAGCTTACGGTGGATGAAAAGCTGGACATTATTGGAAATGAGTATGATATCCCATTAGAAGAGAATTTCAGAAAGGACATGAGCACTATGTGTAATTTGAGTCAGGGAGTTAAGGAAGAAGGCATTGCAATCGGACGCAGAGAAGGCTTGGAAGAAGGACGCAGAGAGGGTTATGCAGAAGGTGAAGCAGGGCTTATTATGACAATGTATAAGAACGGCCTTTTGCCAGAGCAGATTGCATCTGCTACGGATAAAACGGTAGAAGAGATAAAGACGATTATTCAGGGTAAGGGAATTTTCGATGAAATCTAAGAATTCTGCCTCAAGTATTTAGATAATAGGTAATAAAATTACAGTATTGAACAGAACATGTTTAGCAAATAATAATCAGAAATGGAAGACCTTATGTATGAGCTTTATGGTGAATATTACGAAAATGTCATTGGAAAACGGAGTTATGGGATTACCTGTGGATGTGTGCAGGAATTGGAATGCATTAACGAGCATTCCGGGAAAATTAATATATGCAGGCAGAGAATGCCCTATTACCTTTTCACCAAAACATAAACGTAAACCTTCTGACGATGTGTATGGTTCAGCAGGAGCTTGGCAGTTTACAATTAATGATTCCATTCAATTTTCCAAGTTGAGGATTGATGGTGTTTATACATATGCAGAAGGGGAAAAAGCTAGAATTTCTAAAAGAGAATGGTCAGAAAAACTTGAGTGTGAAATATATGAAGAAGAAAATCAAATTTTTTTAGAAGTTATTAATGTAATTAAAAAACCAAAGACAAATGCTACAAAAAAAATATGTGAATTATTGCAACAAGGGATTCGACCGTCTTCTGAAAAAGAATCTAAGGCACCCGAATGGAATTCGCCGAGTGCATGGACCAATTTTTCTGAAATAGAGAATTATAAGGCCGTAACGGATTGTTTATATATATGGTATGGTAAAGTTGAAAATTCAAATACAGTATATCTATATGTAGGTATTGTCGGGGATACGAAGAGCGCTGGAAAAAGTAAAAGAAACCTTTATTTAAGATTACGTGAAGAACAAAAAGGTGCCTACAAAAAATACGGGTTGGACATAAAGATAGAGAAATTCAGATTCTGTTCGCTTAATAATGCGCATGGGTTTTCTGTTCCAGAATTGCTTAAAACAATTGAAATGTCTGAAATAACAATTATGACATCACTTTTTAACTGTGAAAATGCAAGGGCAAATATAGATGCATTGTTCAATAAATATGATATTATTCTTTTAAATTCAAGTACTTCGTATAAGTATGTTAAGTGAGTGGAATAAATGTAAAGGCGAAAGCGTATGCTTTCGCCTTTACATTTATTAGAATTGAAAAAGTGGGTAATAAAGAATTAGAGCGAATTCATACGATGGTTCTTAGTTTGCAGCTTTTGCCTTTTCTCTCTTTAAGAACAGGTACACACAGATACCGGCAAAAACAATCGTTGCGACGATCAGTATCGGCAGTACCGGGATGAAACGGACATCTGTATTGATGAGCTTCAGTCCCTGATACAGTGTGAAGACGCCGAATACAGAGAAGATGGCGAAGGCTAGAGTATTGAGCAGCCCTTCCGGTGTCTTGCTCTTTAACAGATAGCCTAAAAGCATTCCCAGAATGTCTGCTAAAAACAGTCCCAGAGAACAGCCGAGCCATACGATCAGTGCGGAACTCATACCTTCATTGGCACCAAAGGTGATGGCGGTAAGCTGTGTCTTGTCTCCAAGCTCGGCTACGAAAAAGGTAAAGAACACCGCAAGCGGTGCGAACCGGATCCTGGATCTGCCGCTGCCCTCCTCTTCCTCGTCATCATCGCCCGCAAGTGTTGATGCGGCAAAATAAAGAAATGCAAGTGCAGCAATGATCTTGATAAGCCAGGCAGGGATGAATTCGCTGACGAGCCCGCCGGCGAGAACGGCCAGACCGTTCAGCACCAGGATTGCGGCAGCGGTTCCTAATATAATATCTCTTAATTTGTATTTCGAAGTAAGGGCGATCAGCATAAGCTGTGTCTTGTCGCCCATCTCTGCGATGAATTCCGTGAGAAATACCTTAAAAAACAATATCATTTGTACGGCCCTCATTTATCTGATTATGATATAAACCGCATATGCTGCGTAAAGAGCCACCATACAGAAGCCTTCGACTCTTCCGATTTTCTTTTTGCTTCCTGCGAAGATCCATACACACACAGTAAATGCGATCAGTACACACAGATCAATGATGTTTTCCGTAATGATGCTGATGGGACTGATGGCGGAAGCGATACCCAGAACCATCAGGATGTTAAATACGTTGGAACCGATGGCGTTACCCAGTGCCATATCGACTTCATTTTTTCTGGCTGCAACGATGGAAGTCACAAGCTCCGGAAGAGATGTACCGATGGAAACGATGGTAAGTCCGATCAGCGTCTGCGTCATTCCCAGGTCGCTTGCAATTCTGGATGCAGCATCGACGGTGAGATCTCCGCCGAAGGCGATCGCAGCAGCACCGCCGATAATGAAAATAATGCTAAGCGGCACGGAGATCAGCTTGATCTCTTCATCGGAACCGCCCTCAATCTCCACTTTTTTGCCTTCTTTATTTGCCTTTAGGGCAATCTTTACCATGTAGAAGATGTATCCGGCAAACAGACCTATGAATATTACACCATCGAAATGTCCCAGTGTCATTTTGGCCTGATCACCCAGTCCGATGGTTCCCAAAAGCAGTAAAAGACCGGCGCAGATCAGGGAAAGTGGGATGTCTCTCCTGATAGTTTCCCGCGCAACCTCTACGGTGGCGATCATTGCACATACGCCGATCACGACCATCAGATTAAAGATATTGGAACCGACGACATTACTGACCGCAAGTTCATTGTTGCCTGCGAGGGAAGCTGATACACTGACCGCTGTCTCAGGAAGAGAGGTTCCCATAGCTACGATGGTAAGTCCGATAATGATAGACGGAACATGCAGTCTCTTCGCTACACTGGAGCTTCCTTCTACGAAAAAGTCCGCACCCTTAATAAGCAGTATAAAACCGATTACAAGGAATACAAGAACAAGGGCAAACGGGGCATTGTTAATAAGTTTCTCCATGTTTTTCTCCTTTGCGTGATCCATTACAGTGTTGTCAGCCGAAAGCTGTGCGATGATAAGTATCCGACAGAGATAAAAAAGACTCATGTATACCAATTATCTGTCAGTGTGTATTATACACAGACCGTTAATAGATATACATGAGTCTCATTATTTAAGATTTGCCAGATTATACTCTAAAATTATAATCAGAATGTTGACAAATCACACCTTCGTGCTAACTACTCCCTCATGGAATATTCAATTCTTGATAAATAATATCAAAAAGAATTGCCGGTGTCAACAGGTGAATGAAGAAATCTTAGGGGGTGTTCTGCTTTATTGGTTTGCACTGTCTGCGTCAATTACCGATTGAATCTGCTGCATCAGAGAGTCATAGTTATCCTGGTTATCAATTCCCCCAAGGATCGGATCCCCTACAATATTTCCATTTCTATCGACAAGTATGGTTGTAGGAAATGCCATAATATCAGAGGCATATTTACCAGCATCGGAAGCAGAGTCAATGGAAATATTGCGGTACTTTGCACCCTGGCTTTCAAGAACGGCGGCAGCTTCTTTCATGGCAGCTTCATTGTTGTCGAAGGTTTCGGTATTGATGCCGATGACTTCGCCGCCCATTGCTTTGAGCGTATTGTTTAATTCGTCCAGCTTAGACAACTCAGCAACACAGGGCTTACAGCCGGTAAACCAGAAATTGACAACGGTTACTGCATTTCCGGAAAACAGGCTTTCATCGACAGAATTCCCATCAAAATCCTGACCGGAGAAATTCCGGAAGGGAGAGGCAGCTTCGGAATTGTTTTCCGGAGCAGTATGATCGGCTGCGGTAGTTCCCTGTTCCAGTTCTGTTATCTGTTCTTCGATTTTCCGTATGGTTTCCATATCGTCCGTAAGTGTTTTCAATTCATCCTCTGTAAAGGAGTCCTTGTTTGCTTCGACGGTATCAGCCAGATAATCAGCATAATTTTTGCTGGGATCAGCACCACTTTTGCTCATCATGCCGAATACCTTGTTCCATACAGCCTCATGATCTGCAAAAATCTGGTTCTCCTGCTGATACAGATCATCCAGTGCAGTGTTGGAGCTGTCTGTGGATACTGTGCCGGTTTCCGTCAGAGACTCATTGGTTTTGTCCGTGCCGGCAGCATCTGTTGTGCCGCAGGCTGTAAGCAATAAAGCTATGCAGAGTGTTAAAATAGTAAGGAATTTTTTGTTTGTTTTCATGATTAAATTCTCCTTTAAGTAATAGTAATAAGATTATTTTCCCATAAACCGGTAGTGGATCGCATCCTTGGGACAAGCCTTGATGCAGGCTCCGCACCGTATGCATTCCGGATGGTCTGGATGCTTGCACACATCCACATCCATTTTACATACCTTTGAACATTGACCACAACCGATACATTTGCTGTCCTCCACCTTAATATTAAGAAGGCTGACCTTATTAAACAGTGAGTAGATCGCGCCAAGAGGACAGATCCATTTGCAGAAGGGCCTGTAAAATAAAATACTTAACACGACAACTGTGATCAAAATAAAGCATTTAAAAGAAAAGAGTTTTCCAAGTGCGGACCGTATGGCTGTATTTCCCAGAGAAAGCGGGATAGCTCCCTCCAGAACGCCCTGTGGACAAATATATTTACAGAAAAAAGGGTCGCCCATTCCTATAGAGTTCGTTACGAGCAGCGGCAGAAGGATAACGAAAACGACAAGAATCATATATTTCAGATATCTTAGCGGCTTCAGTCCTGCTGTGGAAAATTTTTTCCCCGGGATTTTATGAAGTAAATCCTGAAACCATCCAAACGGACACAAAAAACCACATATAAATCTTCCAAGTGTCACACCCAGTAAAATAAAAAACCCCGTGACATAATATGAAAATTTAAATCGGGAGGATCCGATCACCGCCTGAAATGCGCCAATGGGGCACGCTCCCGTGGCAGCAGGACAGGAATAACAGTTTAATCCCGGTACACATACGGTCTTAGCGTTTCCCTGATATATTTTGCCCTTAAAAAAATTAGGGATGTGAATATTAGTAAGCAGCGTGGCAGCAGCCTGTATCCATCCGCGTATCCCGGCTGTCTGCCTTGACAGTGACTTTTTTCTCTTATCCAATTCCGACACACTCCAGACATAATTTTATTGCTTTACCAAGCACGACAGCAGCTTCGCCTCTGACAGCACCGTAGCCGATCATAGTGATCCCGGTGACGAGCAGAACGATCTGAGATATTTTTCTGCACTTCAAGTTATTGTTACTCCTTTCGATCGTGGTATTTATTGACCAGCTGACTTCGCTATTATACAATAATTGTTGTAAAATCTTTGTTAAGGTGGAAGGAATTTTGAGATTATTAATTGTTGAGGATGAAAAAGAAATATGTGATACAGTTGCAAAAAGTCTGTATGACGCAGGATATGAGGTGGATACCTGCTATGATGGGGAAGAAGCTCTTGCAGGTATCCTGACGGAGAACTATGATCTGGTCGTTCTTGATCTGAATCTGCCCGGCATGGATGGAATGGAGATCCTGAAGGAACTCAGGCAGGAAAATGAGGAGACAAAGGTTCTTATATTATCTGCAAGAGGGCAGATAGCGGATAAGGTTGAGGCGCTGGATGCAGGGGCAAATGATTATATGGAAAAACCATTCCATTTACAGGAACTTGAGGCACGCATCAGAAGCCTGACCAGAAGGAAGTTTGTACAGAAGGATGTATGTCTGGAAAGCGGTGAGATAAAGTTTGATACCGTAAGGCGTGAGGCTTATGCAAAAGGAGAAATGGTATCTCTGACAAGAAAAGAAAATGGTATTCTGGAATATCTGCTTCTGAACATGGGCAGACCGGTAAGTCAGGAGGAATTGATGGAGCATGTCTGGGATGCATCTGTGGATAGCTTTAGCGGAGCGATCAGAGTACACATGTCTTCCCTTAGAAAAAAGCTTAAGGCTGTGCTGGGATATGATCCGATTCTGAACAAGGTGGGAGAAGGGTATAAAATACGAGAGGAGTCCGATAGATGAAAAAAATGTCGCTGCAGTGGAGACTTACCTGCATCATTACATTATATATAGCGGTGATATGTGGATGCGTGACAATGCTTGTCTATAGAAACGGTGTGTATTATATGGATTCCCTGCAAGAGGCTGTGGATACACGGGGGGATGATCAGCCGGACGACGCGGAGGAAATATATATCAGCATTCCGGAGGACAAGTGGGATGAGTTCGCCAATGACTTTTCTGTCCAGGTCTATAATAATAAGGCGGATTACAGGAAAAACAGCTTGATCATTTCAGCAGTATTGGCTCTTCTGGGTGGAGTGGCTACCTATTTTATAAGTGGGCATGCACTCAGACCGATCAGAGAGTTTTCTGACAAGATCGAAAAGGTGCAGGCGCAAAATCTGGCAGATTCACGGATAGAAGAAAACCAGGTGAAGGAACTGAACCAGCTTAGCGTTTCGTATAACCGGATGCTGGAACGTCTCTCGGATGCATTTGAGATACAGAGACAATTTACTGCAAATGCAGCCCATGAGCTTCGTACTCCATTAGCCCTGATGCAGGTACAGCTTGATCTGTATCATTCCAACAGACATCCGGACAATGATGCAGACACGGTACAGATGATAAAGATGGTTACCGAACAGAACGACAGACTCAACAAAATGGTAAAGACACTTCTCGACATGAGTGAGCTTCAGACGGTAGGAAGGGATGATGAAATTATCTTAGACGCTCTGGTGGATGAGGTGTTGGAGGATCTGGAACCTCTCGCAGAGGGCAAAAATATAAGACTGATCGGAAAATGTAAGGATATAACGATGGTCGGAAGTGACATCCTTATTTACCGGCTGGTATACAATCTTGTTGAGAATGCCATAAAATATAATCATTCGGGCGGGCAGGTCACAGTAACCGCAGACCGGAAGGAAAAACATGTATATCTGTCAGTGGAGGATACGGGAGCCGGAATCCCTGAGGAACTTAAGGAGCGCGTGTTTGAACCGTTTTTCCGGGTGGATAAATCCAGAAGCCGGGAGCTTGGTGGAGTAGGACTGGGACTTGCACTCGTTCGTGAAATTGTAAGAGTGCATGATGGCAGTATTACGGTGAAGTCCAATCCATCCGGAGGGACGATCTTCGAGGTGGTTTTGTAAATTGTAGCAGAACAGGGTGTTTGAAGAAGTATGATCAAAGTATTACAAAAAGCAGATATCGAACGAGTTGTTGATATATGGTTAGATACCAACTTAAAAGCACATTATTTTATTCCGGGGCAATATTGGAAAGATAATATTGATTTAGTGAAAGAAATGTTGCCACAGGCAGAGGTCTATGTGTATGAGAATGACTGCCAGATAGAAGGCTTTATAGGGTTAAATGATGAATATATGGAAGGCATTTTTGTCCGTGATGAAATGCAGTCGCAGGGTATAGGTAAGCTCCTGTTGAATTTTGTAAAAGAAAAAAAGACGAAATTATACTTAAATGTTTACCAAAAGAATACACGTGCAATTCACTTTTATCAACGAGAAGGTTTTGAAATCCAACGAGAAGGATTGGATGAAGTTACCGGGGAAAAAGACTATGTAATGGTATGGCAGCGTGGAAATTCTTTGTAAAAAGAGCAGGGAGCTGATAGAAACTGCCGGGGTTATTAGGAGAAGAGAAGCAATGAAAATCTACATAGATTTTGACGATGTACTATGTGAAACCGCAGAATATTTTACGAAAATTGCAAAAGAATTGTTCGGTATTGACGTTCCTTACCGGCAGGTTCAGTTTTTTAATCTCCAGAAATCATTTGATCTAAATGATGAGCAGTATGAAGCTCTGATGAAGGCAGGGCATTTGCCGGAAAATCTACTGAATTACGAGGAGACTCCGGGGGCTTCCGAAGCAATTAATAAGTGGGTGGATCAGGGACACGAGGTTTTTATCATTACCGGAAGGCCGTTTAATTCCTACGAACCATCGAGGCAATGGCTTGATGAACATCATCTGGAAAGAGTTCCCTTGTTCTGCGTAGACAAATACGGGCGCGAAACAGCGAAACAGGATTATAGATATAATATGACATTGGCGGAACTTTACAACATGACCTTTGATTTTGCGGTAGAGGATTCTCCGGCGGCATTTGAGCATGTAATGCATTTTGACAACTGCAGGATAGCCGTGTTCGACCGACCATGGAACAGCCGGGCAGAGCTTCCCAATGACAGATTTGTGAGATGCAAGGACTGGCAGGAGATTGACCGGCTGTTTGAAAATAGGGAGATAACCAAATGACACGTGAGGATTCCATCAGACAAATAGAAAACTATCCCCCATTCAATGAACAGGAAGAAAAGGACAAAGCTTTGATTCTGGGATGGATCAGTAACAATGAGAACGCATTTTCCAGAGAAAATACAGTTGCGCATATTACGGCTTCTGCCTGGGTGGTAAATAAGGACAGAAGCAAAGTGCTTATGGTATATCATAATATTTATAATTCCTGGTCCTGGATGGGAGGACATGCGGATGGGGAGACGGATCTGCTGTCCGTTGCCATCCGGGAAGTGAAGGAGGAGGCGGGAATTTCCAATGTGAGACCGGTATCAGAGGAGATTTTTTCTCTGGAATCTCTGACGGTGGACGGACATGTGAAAAAAGGGAACTATGTGTCCAGCCATTTGCATCTGAATATCACGTATTTACTGGAGGCAGATTCGGAAGAGCAGGTATCCGTAAAAGCCGATGAGAACAGTGGAGTGATGTGGTTCTCTCCGGAAGATGCTTTGGAGAAATCTACGGAACCATGGTTCGTGGAACATATTTATTCAAAACTCATTAAGAAAATGGGTATATGAAATTGGAAAAAACGGAGAATGACCTATGATAAAATTCTTAAAGGCAGCGCCTGTCGTGTTCCTGATCGGAACCATTGTCACGGGTATTTTATATCAAAAAACTTTGTTAGAAATCTGGCTGACGATTGCCATTACCTTTGGAACCACTGCTTATCATTTTATCATGCGATGGGTGGTAGCATTTATCTACAATTCTATCATGCATAACAGGGCAGATTACAGAAAACACTGGTATCAGGTAAGTAAATCTGAAATGAAATTATATGAAAAGCTGCATGTGAAAAAATGGAAGAATCGCATGCCTACCTATAATCCCAGCCTGTTTGATCCGAGACAACACACCTGGGAGGAAATAGCGCAGGTCACATGTCAGGCGGAACTGGGGCATGAGACGATCGTAGTGCTCAGCTTTGTACCGATTGTGGCAGGTCATTGGCTGGGTGGATATCCGGCATTTATCATTACATCGATCCTTGCGGCCATGTTTGATATGATGTTTGTGATCATGCAGCGATATAACAGGCAAAGGATTCTGAAACTGATAAAATAGAATGGATACTTGATAGAAAAGGATATTTGATAGAGAAAGAGGACGGCATGACTAAATATAAGTATGGGAATCCGGAGGCTCCCATTGTTTTGATCCAGTCCGTGGGAGATCATGATCTGCCGGAAATAGAGGGCGAAGTGGCACAGATCCGGAAACTGACAGCATTGGATTTTCAAATGATTGCGGTGAAAGTGGATGACTGGAACCTTGATCTGTCTCCGTGGAAAGCACCAGCGGTATTCGGAAATGAGGATTTTGGCGAGGGTGCAGCCTCGTTGCTAGAAGAAATTTTGCGTTTATGCTCGGATGAAAGTAAAACTTATTATCTTGGAGGATATTCTCTTGCAGGGTTGTTTTCTCTGTGGGCATCTTATCAGACGGATCGGTTTGCGGGGATAGCGGCGGCATCGCCCTCGGTGTGGTTCCCCGGGTTTCTACCCTATATGAAAGAACACGAGAATCAGAGTCGGGCAGTTTACTTAAGTCTGGGGGACAAAGAGGAAAAGACCAGAAATCTTGTTATGGCTACTGTGGGTGACTGCATCCGGGAGGCACATGCGTGGCTGCAGCAGTGTGGGATCGGCAGTACGCTGGAATGGAATCTGGGGAATCATTTCAGAGATCCGGGCCTGCGGACTGCGAAGGCATTTGCCTGGGTAATGAAAAATTCATAAATTTTGCTTATTGGATCGGAGGAGAGGGATATGGTAATGGAAGCTCTGGTATACATATTGACATTATTGTTTGGAGTATCTACCGTTATCATTATTAAAAATAAGAGATATAAGGTTGTACCTTTTATATGTCTGGACATCATCCTGACATTTGCTGGTTTTGCCATCACATCATTTGTTATTTTGTTTGTAGGGAATGAAGCTCTCGAAGCGCTGCTGATTATGAGCGTGTTTGGATTGTTTCTGTTTTTACTGGGTGTGAATGATATCTATGCTGTATTTTGCTGCAATCAGAAGATAGAAGCTATCTATTGCGGATATAACAGCTACCCCGGACGCTATGGTATTACCAGCTATGCACCGGTGTTTGAATACGTCTGTAACGGCACGGCTTACCATGAGCAGACCACATTGACGGTACCCTATCGTCTGCTGCGGAGGATGACAGAAGGGAACACTTATCCCATCTATATTCATTCAAAACATCCGGGAGTATGTGTTTTGAAGAGAAGAATCAGGTTCACGACAGTGATTGAATTTGGTTTTGCAATTATGTTTTTGGTAGTAGCAATTTTGTGGCAGCAATCCTGAAAATGGTACATAGGAACCCTCGGAACATGTGGACAATGCCGAATACCGGAGAAACCGGCAAATCAGTAGAAACTCTGAGGTTTGCGGAAATGTTAAGTTCCTTTGCGCAATTTCCCGGAGATGTTGATAGTACTGCATAGCTATTGCATGCTATACTTCATGCGAAAGGAGAGGTGACGGATGCAGTTAGGAAACAATATTCAGACCTTAAGAAAAAAGAAGGGGCTTTCGCAGGAGAAGCTGGCAGAAAAAATCAATGTTACAAGGCAGACGATATCAAACTGGGAATTAGGAGAGACTGCGCCGAACCCGGAGCAATTAATTCTCTTATCAAAGCAATTCGACATAAGCATTGATGAATTGGTGGGAAATGATGCGATGTCATCCGGGAGTCCGAGGGAGAATAAGAGTATAAAGGATATCTATATCGGATTGATCGTTTTGTGCGGCATCGTAGCATGCGTATGGGCATTTTCGGCAAACAGATTTCGCTATGTGGAAATACTGGGAATCACCATTGCCGGGGCGGTGATAGGATCATGCCTGGGCAGAGTTATCCATGGAATTTTGATGTATTTGCGAAATGATAAAAAGAAATAGAAAGTTAGTGAGGCTCATTGCGGATGTGACGAATCTCAGCAGCCCGTATTGGTACTACTGATTTTTGAAAAAAGCCTCAATATAGTCAAAATAGTAAAAAATAGGCTTCTCAGAAAGCGACTTTTACGTAATAGATCTTTTTATACAATTATAGTAAAAAATAATGTGTTTCTAAGGCGGAAATTTTACTTTTCCCAGCTCTTTTGCATGTTTGAGTAGAATTAAGTGTAAGTGTGGTTTGATCAAACATTTTTTGTACTGATTTAATTATTTTTCCTATTTTAGCGAAAATAAGCACTTATAATAGGCCAAAATTTCATGTTTTTGTATTTTTTTAGTGAAAAATATTGTTTTAAATACAAACAGAACTCCCGGAGGGTCGTCTGCTCCGGGAGTTATTCATAAAAGATGCGCCACATTTATTTCATATTGCGGCATTCGCCGCATCACGACAAAAGTAAAAACCGAGCAAGCTCGTAATCACGGTTCTTATTTTGCCTGTGTGCAGCTTAACTTTCAATTTACTTCCGGTGTTTATTCTCCAAAGCTGCTTCCACGAATCCCTTGAACAGCGGATGGGGTCTGTTGGGTCTGGACTTGAGCTCGGGGTGTCCCTGGGTGGCTACGAAGAAGGGATGCTCGGTAAGCTCGCACATCTCCACGATACGTCCGTCAGGGGACAGACCGGACAGACGAAGACCGTGTTCGGTGAGGACGGCACGATAATCGTTGTTGACCTCGTAACGATGACGATGTCTCTCGGAGATGTTCTCCTGTCCGTAGAGCTGATAAGCACGGGAATCCTTATCCAGTACACAAGGGTATGCACCCAGTCTTAAGGTACCGCCGATATCCTCGACGCCGTTCTGATCCGGCATCAGAGCGATCACAGGATGTGTGGTGTTAGGATCCAGTTCCACACTGTGGGCATCCGTATACCCGATGACATTTCTTGCATATTCTACGATCGTCAGCTGCATTCCCAGACACAGTCCCAGGAAGGGAACCCCATGGGTTCTTGCATACTGAATCGCCAGGATCTTGCCTTCGATCCCCCGGGAACCGAAGCCGCCGGGTACCAGGACACCGTTGCAGTCACCTAACAGTTCATCCACATTTTCAGGCGTTACCGTCTCGGAGTCGATCCATTTGATGTGTACGGTCGCATGATTGGTGATACCGCCATGCTTCAAAGCCTCCACGACACTGATATAGGCATCATGCAGAGAGACATATTTTCCGACCAGAGCGATCTGCACTTCATCGGTGGGATGACGCAGATCCTCTACCATCTTCTTCCAGTCTGCCAGATCCGGTTCCGGACAATCCAGATGCAGACATTCACAGGCTACCTGTGCCAGATGCTCTTTTTCCATAGCTAACGGAGCCTCATACAGATATTCCACATCCAGATTCTGCAATACATGACTCTGAGGTACGTTACAGAACAGAGCAATCTTATCCTTGATGGACTGATCCAGAGGATGCTCACTTCTGCAGACGATGATATCCGGCTGGATGCCCATGCCCTGCAGATCCTTAACACTGGCCTGGGTAGGTTTGGTCTTCAGTTCCTGAGAAGCGCTCAGATAAGGAATCAGCGTTACATGGATCAGAATGGCATTGTCATGCCCCACCTCATGCTGGAACTGACGGATGGACTCCAGGAAAGGCTGGCTCTCGATGTCACCTACGGTACCGCCTACCTCGATGATGGCGATACGGGTTTCATCATCTGTAAAGTTGCGGTAAAAGCGGCTCTTGATCTCATTGGTGATATGGGGGATGACCTGTACAGTACCTCCGCCGTAATCACCACGACGCTCCTTCTGCAATACGGACCAGTATACCTTACCGGTGGTAACGTTGGAATTTTTATCCAGATTCTCATCAATAAAACGCTCATAATGTCCCAGATCCAGATCGGTCTCCGTGCCATCCTCCGTGACGAATACTTCGCCGTGCTGTATCGGGTTCATGGTGCCGGGATCAATATTAATATATGGATCAAATTTCTGCATGGTTACTTTGTAACCTCTTGCTTTTAACAGTCTTCCCAGGGAAGCTGCGGTAATTCCTTTTCCCAGACCGGATACGACTCCTCCGGTCACAAACACGTACTTTACTGCCATAATTTTCTCCTCCTTTTGATATACAAAAAACAATTTATAAAATAAAAAGAGCGAGAACCTCCCCTTGGGGAGCGCCTTCGCTCAATAACTGCCATAATTTATAGTAGAATGACAAAATGTTTAGTTGTGATACAGCTTCTGGTTCTGATAATGAGGTTCGCATGTCAGATTCACGCCTAACTTGCGGAAGGTATTCATGTCGATCTGGGACAGGATCACGCTGGAGTGCACTTCGGAACCTTTCAGGTTCTTCAACTGCTCCACAGCAGCCTTCGCGGTATCATCCGTAGCTGCACAGATGGAAAGGGCGATCAGCGTCTCATCTGTATGAAGTCTGGGATTGCGGTTCCCCAGGTAGTTCGTCTTCAGATCCTGGATAGGACCGATGGCGGTAGGTGAGATCAGCTGTACTTCGTCCGGAATGCCTGCCAAAGCTTTCAGGGCATTTAATAATAATGCGGAAGAAGCACCCAGCAGAGTACTGGTCCGCCCGGTGAGGACTCTGCCGTCCGGAAGCTGGATCGCAGCTGCCGGTTCCCCGGTGGTCTCTGCTTTGATATTGGCTGCACTGACTACTGCGCGATCGTCAATGGTGACACCTGCCTGCTTCATCAGAAGCTCAAGCTTTAAGATCTGGTCGTCACCGGCGGTACCCTGGCGCTTCTGGCACAGAGTGTGGTAGTAGCGGCGGATGATTTCCTGTTTGGCGGCGTCGCGGACAGCTTCGTCATCGACAATACCGAAGCCTGCCATATTGACACCCATGTCAGTAGGAGACTTGTAAGGGCAGCTGCCCATGATCTTCTCGAACATAGCGCTGACTACGGGGAAGATCTCCACGTCGCGATTGTAATTGATCGTGGTCTCACCGTAAGCTTCCAGATGGAACGGATCGATCATATTAACATCGTTCAAGTCTGCGGTAGCGGCTTCATAAGCCAGGTTCACCGGATGCTTTAACGGAATATTCCAGATCGGGAAAGTCTCATACTTGGCATAACCGGCTTTGATGCCTCTCTTGTATTCGTGATACAGCTGGGAGAGACAGGTAGCCATTTTGCCGCTTCCGGGTCCGGGAGCAGTAACGACTACCAGAGAACGGGATGTTTCAATATAATCATTTTTACCGTAACCCTCATCGCTTACGATGAACGGAATATTGGAAGGATATCCGGGAATGGAATAATGGCGGTATACCTTCATTCCCAGAGACTCCAGTTTTTTCTGATAAGCAATGGCACTGGGCTGCCCGGCAAAGCGGGTAAGACATACACTGCCGACATACAGACCATAGCCGCGGAAAGCATCGATCAGACGTAACACATCCAGATCATAGGTAATGCCAAGGTCGGAACGGACTTTATTCTTCTCGATATCTGCTGCATTAATGACGATGACGATTTCGGCCTCGTCCTTTAACTGTGCCAGCATATTGATCTTGCTGTCCGGATGGAAACCGGGCAGAACGCGGGAAGCGTGATAATCATCGAACAGCTTGCCGCCGAACTCCAGATACAGCTTACCGCCGAATTTTGCGATACGCTCCTTGATCTTCTCAGACTGCATGCTGAGGTATTTGTCATTGTCAAAACCTATCTTGTACATTGCTGACACCTTTCTCTATGGATCTTTGCAACTAAAATCCCATGATGTTCTATTATAGTTTAGTGTCTCCCAAAAATCTACTGAAAAGTAAAATTTTTTTTGGAAATCATTATTATATCTAACAATTTTGGGCAAATAATCACATAATGAGCAATTTTAAACAAAGAGCTAACATAGATTGATTATTGTTTTACATGAATGGGAGAAATTCTTTTACAGAATTTTACAAAAATTTACACCTACATGGTATTTACAAAAATTTTTTGGCTATGATAAAGCACAGATAAAACGTGAGGCGAAAAAGAATGACAGCACAGACAGTAACGACAAAAAACAACAGCAGCATAGCGCAGAACAACAGAAGCCGGATCCTGGGACGACCCGGGAGATGGAAGAAAATTCCGGTATTACCGTATCTGTTGATCCTGCCGGAGATCATCAAGATGCTCTTAGGGCTTTTGTTTATTGCCCCACTGCTCATAGGCATCCTATTTTCCTTCCAGAGTGAGCAGGAGCTTGGAACTTATCCGCTGCATCTGTTGTCAGATGCTCCGACATTGCAAAATTACCTGGAAGTGATCAAAGCAGTACCGCTTTTCAGTTATCTGCTGAATTCCGGAATTGTATGTCTGGTTTCCATTGCAACACAAATCGTGATTGCCTGTCTGGCAGCCTACGGATTCGTATTTTTCGAATTTCCTCTGAAAAAGCTGCTGTTCAGTCTGGTACTGATGACGACCATGATCCCGGGAGAGTGATCACGAATTACACAACAATTCAGAGCCTGCATCTGACGAATACTTACGCAGGACTGGTGGTTACTTCACTGATTTCGGGAACGTCTATTTTCCTGATGCGTGAAGGCTCTCATCTGCGGACACCTGCATACAGATCACAAAGATATGCTGTCGGAGAGAATTCCACAGTATGTGTCAAACGAATCCTATTTCGGAGAAGTGACGGTATTTCGGATTCATGGATAAATAGTGTGATATAGCCTGCTTTTCATGCTTTTTTCACATTTGCGCTATTGATTTATCCGCAGGTTATCTCTATAATAAAATAGATTGTAACTATTCAGAGCCATATAAAACTGCGTTCTGCAAGGGGCTAAATAGTTACAATAAATTTATTGTCTCGGAATATGAGAATATTAAATATAGAAAAAATAGAGACAATAAAATAAAGTAGAAAATGGAGATGACATGAGAATATTATCTGAATCATATAATAACGGCTATGGTTCCGGCAACGGCGGCAATGGCAACGGTGCTCCCGGCAGCGGCAACAATAGCGGGAACGGTAATAACGGTAACGGAGGCAACGGAAATCGTCCGCCAAGGCGTCCCAGTATCCTGATGATGATCCTGTCCGGTCTGATGACAGTGATCGCCATATTGATGTTGTATAATGCATTTTTCGGAACCGGCAACGGTACGGAGGTGTCTTATACGGATTTCCTGAAGGATCTGGAAGCGGATAAGGTGGAAGCAGTAGAGGTAAATAAGGAAAGCGGTGTGATCACGGTACAGCTGAAAAAGGAAGCGGCAGCTACGCCAGCACCTGACAGTTATGTGACCTTTTATGGTATTACTCAGAAGGCAACGCAGTCTAAGACGGTATATTATACGATGCTGATGGAGGATCTGGATACTTTGACGGGCAGATTACAGGAGCATGGTGTGACGGGTACCCGTATCAGCAGTAATACCTCCAGCTTTTTGATGGAGATTCTGGTAACGGTAGTATTACCTGTAGTGCTGATCTGGGTCGTAGCCGGATTCCTGTTCCGTAAAATGGGCGGCAGTGGAGGTCCCATGGGCGTCGGCAAGAGTAATGCCAAAGTATATGTACAGAAGGAAACCGGTGTTACTTTTAAGGACGTAGCCGGCGAAGACGAAGCAAAGGAATCTTTGGTGGAGGTCGTGGATTTCCTGCACAATCCCCAGAAATATTCCAAGATCGGTGCAAAACTTCCCAAGGGAGCCCTGTTAGTGGGACCTCCCGGAACCGGTAAGACTTTGCTTGCAAAAGCAGTGGCAGGTGAGGCACATGTGCCGTTCTTTTCCCTGACAGGTTCCGACTTTATTGAGTTGTATGTAGGTGTGGGCGCCAGCCGTGTCCGCGACCTGTTCAAGGAAGCAACCAAGAATGCTCCCTGTATCGTATTTATCGATGAGATCGATGCCATCGGCCGCAGCCGTGATTCCAAGTACGGCGGAGGCAACGAGGAGCGGGAACAGACCCTGAACCAGCTGCTGTCCGAGATGGATGGTTTCGACAGTTCTAAGGGTATCCTGATCCTGGGTGCGACGAACCGCCCGGAGATCCTGGACAAAGCCCTGTTACGTCCCGGACGTTTTGACCGCCGGATCATCGTAGACAAGCCGGATCTCAAAGGACGTGTGGAGATCCTGAAGGTACATGCCAAGGATGTGAAGATGGATGAGACCGTAGATCTGGATGCTATTGCACTGGCGACCAGCGGTGCGGTAGGTTCCGATCTCGCCAATATGATCAACGAGGCTGCCATCAATGCCGTCAAGGAAGGCAGAGAATTCGTCAGCCAGAAGGATCTGTTCGCAGCAGTAGAACAGGTACTGGTAGGTAAGGAGAAAAAGGACCGCATCATGAGCAAGGAGGAGCGTCGTATCGTATCCTATCATGAGGTCGGTCATGCACTGATCAGTGCCCTGCAGAAAAATTCCGAGCCGGTGCAGAAGATCACTATTGTGCCCCGTACCATGGGTGCGCTGGGGTATGTCATGCAGGTACCGGAGGAGGAAAAATACCTCAACACCGAGGCAGAACTTCGGGATATGCTGGTAGGGCTGGTGGGCGGACGTGCCGCTGAGGAAGTAGTATTTGATACCGTGACCACAGGTGCGGCCAATGATATTGAAAAAGCTACTTCTATTGCCCGTAATATGATCACCCGTTACGGTATGAGCAAGCGCTTCGGACTCGTGGGACTGGCTACTGTAGAGAGCCAGTATCTGGAGGGAAGAACCGCACTGAACTGTAGTGATGAAACGGCAGCAGCCATTGACGAAGAAGTCGTTGCCATGA
>OBLF01000033.1_pt1 | contig 187758 bp, 147 predicted proteins | sample 1519231 | NCBI WGS metagenome assembly OBLF01 (sample SAMEA2602895, study PRJEB22501) | metagenome
ATCTGAATCGGCAGGGAGAAGTATTGCTGCCACTCAAAGGTGGGAAATGGAAAGGATGTTTCCATGTACCAAGAGGATTGTACCAATGCTGGAAAGTACTGGAAAATTTATAAACCCTTATTTAAATAGAACGATATGGACGGACGACGTAATTTTCTAAAAACCGCATTTGCCACATGTTCATTGCTAGCAGGCAGCAAACTTCTGACGGCATGCACTCCCATCAAAAGGGCAGCATCTGAAGAAGAAGAAACATTTGAGACATTTGCCACTCCCAATGCCTTGAAAGGGATGCCTATCAAAGCTACCTTTCTGGACGAAATCAGTTGGGATATTCCGCACCAGAATTGGGGTACAAAAGAATGGGATAAGGATTTTAAAGCTATGAAAAAGATGGGAATCAATACCGTAGTGTTGATTCGTGCTGGTCTTGGTAAATGGATTGCTTCTCCTTTTCAATGCCTGTTGGGAAAAGAAGATGTGTATTATCCGCCTGTAGACTTGGTCGAGATGTTTCTGACACTGGCCGATAAATACGACATGGCTTTCTATTTTGGTATGTACGATTCCGGGAAGTACTGGCAGGAAGGATTATTTCAGAAAGAAATAGATTTGAACATGGCTCTGATTGATGAAGTATGGAAGAAATATGGTCATCATAAATCTTTTCAGGGATGGTATTTATCTCAGGAAATCAGCCGCCGGACGAAAAACATGTCTAAGATTTATGCGGAAGTCGGAAAGCACGCCAAGAGTGTCTCTGGCAATCTGACGACTTTAGTTTCTCCATACATACATGGAGTAAAGACAGACCAGGTAATGGCGGGTGACAAAGCCTTGTCAGTGAAAGAACACGAAGAAGAATGGGACGAAATATTGGATAATGTAAAGGGAGCAGTCGATATCATGGCATTTCAGGATGGTCAGGTAGACTATCATGAATTATATGATTATCTGGTTATTAACAAAAAACTGGCTGATAAATACAATATGAAATGCTGGACCAATATCGAATCTTTTGACCGGGACATGCCTATTCGTTTCCTACCCATTAAATGGGAAAAGCTATTGTTGAAACTGGACGCTGCGCGAAGAGCGGGAATGGAAAATGCAATCACGTTTGAGTTTTCTCATTTCATGAGCCCTAATTCGGCTTATCTGCAAGCCGGACACTTATACGAACGATATTGTGAACACTTTATTCTATAAACCTATCTAATATTGTAATGCAATGAAAAAAAGAATCAAATGGAATCCGAGGTTTATTACCTCATTATTTATTGCGTTCATGTGCACACTCAACTGTATGGCACAAAACGTAATAAAGGGATCAGTCAATGATGGTAGTGGCGAACCATTACCTGGAGTATCTGTAGCTGTAAAAGGTACAACCAGCGGTACTATCACAGACTTGGATGGAAAGTTCAGTATCAATGCCCGAAATAATGATGTATTGATATTCTCTTATGTTGGCATGAATACACAGGACATCAAGGTAAACAACCAGCGTTTCATCTCAGTAACTATGAAAGACGACGTTGCTTCACTGGATGAAGTAGTTGTTGTGGGATACGGTACTCAAAAACGTGGAAGCATCACTGCAGCAATTTCTACCGTATCGGACAAAGAATTGCTGAAAGCTCCGACGATGAGTATCAGTAACGTAGTTGGCGCACGTATTGCCGGAGTGGCAGCCGTTCAGTCCAGTGGTCAGCCGGGGTCTGACAATGCAACATTGACCATGCGCGGACAAACGGGTATAGTATACGTAATCGATGGAATCCGCCGTACATCAGCCGACTTCAACGGACTGGACCCTAACGAAATAGAATCGGTATCTATTCTGAAAGACGCTTCGGCTGTAGCCGTTTACGGTTTGGATGCCAATGGTGTTTTCATCGTTACCACGAAACAGGGTAAGGCAGAAAAAATGTCTATCACTTATACAGGTTCTGTCGGTTTCAGCCAGAATGCGGAACAACAGGAATGGCTGGATGGACCCGGTTATGCTTATTGGTATAATAAAGCACGCGAACTGCAAGGAGACTCTCAGGTATTTACAGCAGAGATGGTGCAGAAGATGAGAGACGGAGTTGATGGTTGGGGAAACACAAACTGGTATGATAAGGTATATGGTACCGGCACCCGTACACACCATAACATTTCAGCAACCGGAGGTAGTGACAGAGTGCGATTCTTTGCATCTATCGGTTATCTGAATGAAGATGGTAACATAGACAACTATGGTTACAACCGTTTGAATCTTCGTTCCAATATTGATGCAAAGTTAACCAAGAGCCTCACTTTCACCTTAGGAGTATCCGGTCGTATTGAGAAAAGAGATTCGCCGCGCTATTCTGCCGATCCGAATGCCTGGCATAATGTTCCGCAACAAATCATTCGTGCCCTGCCTTATGTGCCTGACACTTATGAATATGAAGGAAAAACATATAATGTATCCACTCCGACGGCTTCCTCTCCGGTGGCTCCGGTGGCATCTATCAATGAATCCGGATACAGCAAATCCAACTATTCCTATATTCAGTCCAATTTCAGTCTGAAATATGACGCACCTTGGCTGAAAGGATTAAGTTTCAAATTTCAAGGGGCTTATGACCTAACATATAATTTCAGCAAGATTCTCAGCAATCCCTATGAAGTAATGATCATGAATCTTCCGACTATTGAAAGCACCTCATTAACTTATTATAAAGGCACTGATGCATCGGGCAATTCAATCAGTCTGAGTGAATCTGCTTCCCGGGGATATACATTTACCACACAGTCAAGTGTGACGTATGACAATAAGTTCGGGAAACATACTGTAGGAGCTATGTTCCTGGCAGAAACCCGTGAAAACAAAAGTAATGCATTAAGTGCCACCGGTTATGGGCTGGACTTTATTCAATTGGATGAACTCAATCAGATCACGAATAAGACAGGAAACGGAGCAGAAAAATTCCCATCTATCGGAGGATATAGCGGACATACCAGAGTAGCAGGTTTCGTAGGTCGTGTGAACTATAATTATGATGATAAGTATTATTTGGAAGCTTCTCTTCGTCACGATGGTAGTTATCTGTTTGGAGGTATGAATAAACGTTGGGTAACATTACCCGGTGTTTCTGCAGGTTGGAGACTCAACAATGAAAGTTGGTTCAATGCTCCCTGGGTCAATAATCTGAAACTGAGAGCCGGTATTGGTAAAACAGCCACCAGCGGCGTAAGTGCCTTCCAATGGAGAAATACAATGGGAATCAGCAAAAATGCAGTTGTTATTGGCGGCAGCAGTCAGACCATGATGTATGCTTCCGTATTAGGTAATCCCAACTTGTCATGGGCACAGTGCCTGAACTATAATGTCGGTGTCGACGCAACGATGTGGAATGGTTTGTTAGGAGTTGAATTTGACGTATTCTATAAATACGAGTATGATAAACTGGCCACTGTGACCGGAGCATACGCACCTTCAAGAGGTGGATATTATTTCAGTTCTGCCAATGTGAACAAGACTGATTATAAAGGTTTCGACGTTACTTTGACTCATTATAACCATATCAACAAGTTTAATTATGGTGCCAAGTTGATCTGGTCATATGCATACGGTCGTTGGCTGAAGTATGTAGGCGACTCAGACAATGCTCCTGAATATCAGCGTTTGACAGGAAAGCAAATCGGTTCTAAATATGGTTTTATCGCAAATGGTCTGTTTCAGAGCGAGGAAGAGATAGCAAATTCAGCAACAGTTAAAGGCTATAAGGCATTACCGGGATACATTAAGTATGTAGACAGAAATGGTGATGGTATTATTACAGCAGCACAAGACCAAGGCTATGTAGGCAAAAGTGCTACTCCGAAGCATACCGGTTCTTTGAATTTATTCGGTAATTGGAAAGGATTTGACTTTGACTTATTATTCTCTTGGGGATTGGGCAATGTAGTTGCACTGACAGGGCAATATACAGCTAGTGGTTCTGAAGGTACACAAGATAATACCTCATTTACGAAGCCTTTCTATCATGGTGGAAACTCACCGACTTTCCTGGTAGAGAACTCATGGACACCTGATCACACTAACGCGGAATTTCCACGTCTGGAAATCACAGGTCCGAGTAACAACAATGGGTACTCTTCAACTTTCTGGTACAGGAATGGTAACTATATGCGTTTGAAGACTGCACAGATAGGTTACAACTTCCCGAAAAAGTGGTTAAATCCGGCAGGTATAGAAGGACTAAGACTTTATGTAGAAGGATATAACCTATTGACCTTCAGTGGACTTACCAAATACAATATCGACCCGGAATCACCGGCGGTGAACAATGGTTATTATCCGCAACAGAGAACATATACGCTAGGTGTAAAACTAACATTCTAAAAAACGGAAGCATATGAAAAAAATATTATTAAATATATCATTAGCACTGGCACTAGGCTTTAGTATAAGTTCGTGCAATGACTGGCTGGACGGTGTGGAGCAAACCTCGACCGTTAGTGATGAAATTGTTTGGCAAGATGAAGCATACGTGGATAAATACGTCAATGCATTCTATACATATCTAAACAAATACGGACAATTTGGTGAAGCTCAGTTCTCAGGAAGTTTAACAGAAAGTTTGACCGAGACATTCAAATACGGTTCAGTAGCTTTAGGAGACAGAGCCGGACATCCGAACAATTACGTAACTAATCCGGATGTTATCAGTCCGGACGGATGCCGTTACAACATTTGGGATAAGGATTTGGCTTATGGCAATATCCGTCAGATGAATCAGTTTCTGGTTATGCAGAAGAAATACTCTACATTCCCGGATGATAAGAATCTGAAATGGGAAGCTCAGGTACGCTTCTTCCGTGCTTATGTTTATTTTCAGTTAGCCAAACGACATGGTGGAGTCATTCTGTATGACGACCTCCCTACCTCTAACGACAAAGCACGCAGCACGGCAGCGGAAACATGGCAATTCATTGCAGATGACCTGGATTTTGCGGCAACCAATCTTCCTAAAGAATGGGATGCAGCCAACAAAGGACGAGTGACAAAAGGTGCGGCTTACGCATTGAAATCACGTGCTATGCTATATGCTGAGCGTTGGCAGGATGCTTATGACGCAGCTGATGAAGTAGAAAAGTTACAGTTGTATGATTTGGTGGACAACTATGCAGATGCTTGGAAAGGCAATAATAAAGAAGCTATTTTGGAATTTGACTACAATAAAGACAGTGGCCCGAACCATACCTTCGACCAGTATTACGTTCCGCAATGTGACGGCTACGACTTTGGTGCGCTGGGTACTCCGACACAGGAAATGGTAGAATCTTATGAAGATAAAAACGGAAACAAAGTAGACTGGTCCGAATGGCATGGCACTACCACCAAAGAACCTCCTTATGATCAGTTGGAACCTCGTTTTGCGGCTACTATTATTTATCGTGGCTGTACGTGGAAAGGCAGAGTGATGGATTGTAGCGTAGGTGGAACAAACGGTGCTTTCATGGCTTATCGTGAACAGTCATACTCCTATGGTAAAACAACAACCGGTTACTTCCTGCGTAAACTGTTGGATGAGAAACTGATTGACGTCAAAGGAACCAAAAGTTCTCAGGCATGGGTAGAAATCCGATTTGCCGAAGTTCTGTTGAATAAGGCTGAGGCAGCATACAGACTTAACAAAACCACTGAAGCACAGTCCTTAATGAATCGCGTCCGCGGACGTCAGGGAGTAAATCTGCCGGGCAAATCTTCCAGTGGTGAAGCATGGTTCAATGATTATCGCAACGAACGTAAGATTGAGCTTGCATACGAAGGACATCTGTTTTGGGATATGCGCCGTTGGAGACTTGCACACATTGAATATAATAACTATCGCTGCCACGGTCTCAAGATTACGAACGGTACGTACGAATACATTGATTGCGACGGACAAGATCGTAAGTTCCCACAGAAGTTATACGTTTTACCGGTGCCGACTTCTGAAATAAAGAATAATGCGTTAATTGAGCAATATGATGAATGGAAATAACTAAAAGCTTAATACAATGAAAAATAAAATATTATCAATTATTTCAGTCATTGCGTTTCTAATGGGTATAAGCGCATGCCATAGCCCGGAAGAATTCAATCCGACTGTTGAAAGGAACATAATCAATAACTTGACAGCATCCTTCCCGGATGATGACAGTGATGACAATAGTTTCACCAGTGAGATAGATTATACAAACCATGTGATTACCGTTGTATTTCCATATAACTATCCCAAACTTTCGGACAATGTCCTGCAACTGTCTGATCTGAAAAAAATGCGTGTGATTGCTGATCTGGACAATAATGTATATGTATATCCTACATTATTATTTATGGATATGACGAAGGATAACTTTATAACTGTGAAAGACCAGACGGGCGCAAGCACCGAATATAAAGTTGTGGCAGAAATTCGTAAAAGTAATGAGTGCGCAATTACAAAATTCAATATTACGAGTCTGGGATTATCAGGCATTATCAACGAAAGTACCAAAACTATTTCTCTGATTAGCCTGGAAAGTATAGGTGAAGTATTAGCAGATATATCGATCTCTCACGGAGCAACGATCTCACCTGATCCAAGAACAGTCGCATTAAATTACGACCAAGACCAGAAAATTACTGTGACCGCACAAAACGGCACAACTAAGTCTACGTATACTGTCAAGAAAGAAATCCCAGAAAAGATTGCTGCCGGCTTACGCGCAAACAGTGCTAAACTTATTTGGGCTAAGAAACTTACAGACATAGGTATTTCAAGTTCTGATATGACAACTGGTATTGCTGTAACAAATGATTATGTAGTTATTAATGAACGCGCCAAAAATCCTATATACCTGAACGCCAAGAATGGAGAAAAAGCAGGGACAATGAATATTAGTTTTGCAGGTAGTCTGACAAACTTCTATACAACATCAGACAAGGACGGTAATATCCTGTTCACGAATCTGACTCCAAATGCTGGACCAGCCTTTACCGTATGGAAAGCCTCGGGAGTAGACCAAGCACCGGAAAAATACATAGAATTTACTACTTCACTGGCTATGGGTAGAAAACTGTCAGTATCTGGCAGCCTGAACAATAATGCTATTATAACCGCTCCTATCTATGCTACTTCAGGACAGTTTGCCCGTTGGCAGGTAGAAAATGGTGTACTTAAATCACAGACGCCGGATATTATTACAGCACAAGGAATAGGTGCCTGGGGTACAAATGCCGATGTCATTTACTCCGATCCGACAGACCTGACCAGTGATTATTTTACTACATTCTACGCCGAACCACGCAACCTATGCTGGATGGATGGAAAAACCAATTCAATCAAGAACAAGGGAGTGGCACTTGATGGAAACTACGTACCAAATGCAGTTGATCATGCTGTATTTAATAAGGTGGAATATGTAGCTTCAAATCTGGTAAATCCATGGAGTTGGGGAACTGCCGACAATATATACCTGTTTGATCTTTCATCAGGTTCATTAGGAACTCAGGCTATTGACTTCGGAAGTACCGGTCTGGGAATCAATGGAAACTATGGGTCTAAGATTCTTGGAAACACAAACGGTAATTATTGTGGTGATGTAGTATTGAAAGTTTCAGATGACGGTTATTATATGTACATCTACTTCATGTTCTGCAATGGATATGTAGGTTGTGTACAGTGCGACTGTATCGACATGTAAATACCATCTTTATGCAAGAAGCCTGTACCTCTTTCAGGTACAGGCTTCTTACTTCAACTATTAAGTCGTATAAAATGAATATTAAGAAAAATATAATAAAAACATTTATGGGGGGAATAGCTGCCTGCTTGTGCATGGCATGTGGCGGCAACGACTCAAAAGATTATTGGGGAGACACCAGCGGAGGAGAAGACGAAGAACCGACAGAGAATCCTAATGCTTCCAAACCCCGTTATATCTGGATTGACGCTGCTGCCAACTTTCCCGATTTTGCCAACAGCAAAGAAAATATAGCTCGTGATCTGGCTTTAGCCAAAGATGCCGGTTTCACAGATATTGTAGTAGACGTACGTCCAACTACCGGCGATGTTCTATTTAAAACAAATCTTGTAGATCAAGTCAAATTTATGTATGCCTGGATCGGAAGCAACTATACTAAAGTAGAAAGAACGGCAACATGGGACTATCTGCAAGCCTTCGTTGACGAAGCACGCAAACAGGGGCTTCGTATTCATGCTGCCATCAATACTTTTGTCGGTGGAAATCAGATTGACGGAGGCACAGGACTATTGTATAGAGACCAGTCTAAGGCAGAGTGGGCAACACAGATGAACATGCAGGTAGGGATTACAAGCGTAATGAATACCAGTGAAAGTACCAAGTTTTTCAATCCCGCCCATCCGGAAGTACAAACGTTCCTTTGTGACTTGCTGAAGGATCTTGCAGGTTATGATCTGGACGGTATATTCTTAGACCGTGGACGTTTCCTCAATTTACAAGCAGACTTTTCCGAAGAATCCCGCAAACAATTTGAAGAATATATGGGAGGCATCAGAATTCAAAACTACCCGAACGACATCCTGGCACCGGGTGCTTCCAGTCTTCCTGCCACCTATCCTAAATATCTGACTAAGTGGTTGGAATTCCGTGCAAAAGTGATTTATGACTTTATGCAGAAAGCACGCACTGCTGTAAAAGGAGTGAAACCCGGCATCAAATTCGGAGTTTATGTAGGCGGCTGGTATTCTACCTATTATGATGTAGGTGTCAACTGGGCAGCTTCCACTTATGATACCTCGCGTTATTACAACTGGGCGACAAGCAAATATAAAAATTACGGCTATGCCGCCTGTATGGATCAAATACTGATCGGTGCCTATGCCTCACCGCTAAAGGTACACGGTACGACGGAATGGACTATGGAAGGTTTCTGTTCATTGGCTAAAGATAAAATAAAAGGAGAATGCCCCATTGTAGCCGGAGGTCCGGATGTAGGAAACTGGGATACCAATAATCAGGCTACTCAGGAACAAGAAAATCAGGCAATCGTACAATCCGTAAAGGCCTGTATGAATGTTTGTGACGGATATTTTCTGTTCGACATGATTCATCTGAAGAAAGCCGATCAATGGCAATATGCCAAAGAAGGCATCAAACTCGCAATTGAATAAAAAAGAATAACCGACTCTTTAGAATATGATCGTATGAGAAAAATAACAATAGTACTTTTATCAAGTCTGTTAATCATTGCATTGGGAGCATGCAAAAACGCAACTCCCCAAGTAGAAAATGGCAAGCCCGCTTTGATGTGGTTTGATGCGGAAGCAAACTTTGAACGCTTCAGCAATCCTGACTCCATTGATTATTATCTGACAAAAATAAAATCATTAGGTTTCACCCATGCCATTGTCGATGTACGTCCCATCACCGGAGAAGTACTGTTCGATACGGAGTTTGCTCCTAAAATGCGTGAATGGCATGGATATGAACGCAAAGACTTCGATTACTTGGGACATTTCATCAAAAAAGCCCATGAACTGGGTATAGAAGTACATGCTTCACTCAATGTCTTTGTCGCAGGACACAATTATTTCGACCGTGGATTAGTCTATTCCACGCATCCTGAATGGGCATCGACAGTATACACTCCGGAAGGAATCACTTCCATCACCAACGAAAAGAAGAAATATTCGGCAATGGTTAATCCTGTCAATGAAGAGTTTCAGACACATATATTGAATGTTCTCAAGGATTTAGTGAAACGTTATCCCGATCTGGACGGATTGATGCTGGACCGTGTACGCTATGATGGTATAACGGCAGACTTTTCAGACCTCTCCCGTCAGAAGTTCGAGGCGTATATCGGGCAGAAAGTAGAAAAGTTTCCGGAAGACATCTTCGAATGGAAAAAGGACGAGAATGATAAATACTATCCCGAACGCGGAAAACATTTCCTGAAATGGATTGAATGGCGCACCAAGAACATCTACGACTTCATGGCCCGTGCCCGGAATGAAGTAAAGAAAGTGAATCCGGATATTTCTTTCGGTACATACACCGGAGCATGGTATCCTTCTTATTATGAAGTAGGCGTAAACTTTGCGAGCAAGAAATACGATCCGAGTGAAGATTTTGACTGGGCTACTTCCGAATATAAGAATTACGGTTATGCCGAACTGATGGACTTATATACTACCGGTAATTATTATACCGATATCACCATAGAAGAATCTCTGAAAAACAAGAAGAGCGTATGGAACGAAACAGATTCACAGGCACAAAGCGGCACGTGGTATTCTGTTGAAGGTTCTTGTCAGAAATTACGCAATATCATGAAAGATAATAAATTTATGGGTGGTATTCTGGTGGACCAATTCTATGACAATCCCGCCAAATTATCCGCAACCATAGAAATGAACCTGAAAGCTTCCGACGGACTGATGGTATTCGACATTGTACATATCATCAACAAAGGATTATGGAAAGAAGTTGAAAACGGAATGAGAGCCGGAGGAGCTCTGAAGTAAAATCGAAAGAATACGCTATGAATATGAAAAGATTCTCAATTATCTCCCTTTTGTTATGGATAGGCATTCTGGCATTTGCCTCAGGAAAGCCAAAAGTAATGTGGTTGGACTGTTCGGCTAATTTCCAACGTTTCAGCTACCCCGATTCAATCCGCTTCTATGTAGACAAATGTCATGAAGCAGGTATCACGCATCTGGTATTGGACATTAAAGACAATACGGGTGAAGTATTATATCCCAGCAAATATGCCGCACAGAAGAAGAATTGGAAAAACTTCGACCGTCCGGATTTTGACTTTATCGGTACCTTTATCGAAGCTGCTCATGCCCGCAATATGATCATCTTTGCTGGAATGAATATATTTGCTGACGGACAGAATATCGTGAAACGTGGTGCCATCTTCGATAAACACAAAAAGTGGCAGGCTATCAATTATGTACCGCGCAAAGGACTGCTCCCTGTAACGGAAATAGAAGGAAAGCCTACCATGTTCCTGAATCCGGCACTGAAAGAGGTGCAGAAGTATGAGATTGATGTGATCAAAGAAGTTGTTCGGAATTATGCATTTGACGGCATCATGCTTGACCGTGCACGATATGATTGTATTGATTCGGACTTTTCTCCTGAGTCAAAGAAGATGTTTGAGAAATTCATCGGAAAGAAAGTTGAGAAGTTTCCGGAGGATATTTTTGAATGGCGCCCTAATGCCGAAGGAGGCATAGACCGTGTGGGTGGCCCATACTATCATCAATGGCTGACGTGGAGAGCTTCTGTTATATATAACTTTATAAAAGATGTACGTACTTCCATCAAAAAGATAAAGCCGGAATGTATGTTGGCTGCTTATACCGGTGCATGGTATCCTACTTACTTTGAGGTAGGTGTCAACTGGGCAAGCCGTAATTATGATGTCAGCAAGGACTTCAGTTGGGCTACTCCCGACTATAAAAATTATGGCTTTGCAGAGTTACTGGATTTCTATACGAATGGCAATTACTACTGGAATGTAACGCTGGACGATTATTATAAATCTTCCGGTAAATTTAAGAATGAAACAGACAGCGAGTTTTCTACCGGAGAATATTTATGTGTAGAAGGCGGTTGCAAATATTCCAAATACTTGCTGAAAGATGCGGTGCCAGTATGCGGCGGTCTGTATGTAGAAGACTACAAACGGGACGTAAACCAATTCCAGAAAGCAGTCCGTATGAACTTGAAAGAATCGGACGGTGTGATGATTTTCGACATTGTACACATTATCCGCAACGGATGGTGGGACGAACTAAAAGAAGCACTGGACGAAACTAAGCCGGATGAAGCGCGAATGATCAAAGGAACCGTTACTTGCGATGGCAAAGGTATAGCCAATGTGGTAGTGACAGACGGACAGCGTTGTGTCACTACAGACAAGAACGGTATTTACCATCTACCCAATCTCGGAAACACACGCTTTGTATATATCACGACTCCTGCCGGATACTTGACGGATTGTGAACAGACGATTCCCCGATTCTATCAGGAAATTGACCTGAACGAGACGAATGAATATAATTTCCGTCTGAAGAAGAATCCTAAAGACGACAGTAAACACTTGTTTGTGTTGGAGGCGGATGTACAGGCCGGTCTGAAAGAGCACTGGGATCTGTACGCTCCCATTGTCGATGACTATAAACAGTTAATCGATCAGTATTCGGATCGTGATGTATTCGGACTGAATTGTGGAGACATCTTTTGGGACACACCGGCCACATTCTTTCCACCTTATATCGATAAGGCAAAGAAACTGGATATCCCCATATATCGTGCAATCGGTAATCATGATATGGATTGTAATGGAGCTACTCATGAAACGTCGTACCGGACTTTCGAAGGATATTTCGGCCCTACCCACTACTCATTCAATAAAGGAAATGCCCACTATATTGTTATCAACAACAACTTTTATGTAGGACGTGAATACTTCTATATCGGCTATGTAGATGAAACAACTTTTAAATGGTTGGAAGAAGATCTGTCTTATGTCCCTAAAGGTACATTAGTCTTTTTCATAACGCATATTCCTACGAGAATAACGGAACAAAAAAGGCCATTTAATTACGATTATGCCATGTTGGCAGGAGAAACGATCAATGCTGAGGCGGTTCATCAATTATTGGATGGCTATGAAACACACTTTCTGACGGGTCATCTTCATTCCAACTCGAACATTGTATTCAACGATCACCAAATGGAGCACAATACGGCTGCCGTATGTGGTATCTGGTGGCATGCGGATGTCTGCATCGACGGCACCCCACAAGGATACGGAGTCTACGAAGTAGACGGAAACCAAGTGAAATGGTACTATAAAAGTGCCGGTCATCCGAAAGACTACCAGTTTCGAAGCTATGCTGCAGGAACATCTAAGGAATTCCCCAAAGATATTATTGCCAATGTCTGGAACTGGGATAAAAATTGGAAAGTAGAATGGCTGGAAAACGGAAAAGTGATGGGTACCATGACTCAATATACCGGAGTCGACCCGTATGCGCATCAAGTATGTACAGACAAAAAAAGAACCATGCAGAGCTGGATATCAGCAGCAAGTACAGGACATATGTTCCGTGCCACTCCCCGTAATCCGAAAGCTAAAATAGAGATCAGAGTAACAGACCGTTTCGGTAAAGTGTATCAGCAAAACGTTTCTAAATAAAGATTCATGAAGTATATCATATACCACCTATGGATTATCAGCCTGCTATTCCCATTGGGAATGCAGGCCAAAGTCAGGTTAACTTCGATCTGGGGTGATAACATGGTGTTGCAACAACAATCGGAAGTGACCTTCCACGGCAAAGCCTCTGCCAATAGTAAAATTACGATTGAAGCATCATGGAATCATCGGAAGCTAACAACCCGAAGTGACCAGCATGGAAATTGGAACATTCAACTTCCTACTCCGGCAGCAGGGGGTCCCTATACTATTACATTCTCTGACGGTGAGGCGCTTACATTAAATAATATCTTACTGGGGGAAGTCTGGTTCTGTTCCGGCCAATCGAATATGGAAATGCCTGTCAGAGGCTTTCGGGGACAGCCGGTTTATGGTTCACAACCCTATATCGTAGCTGCCGACTCCAAACGGGAATTACGTTTGTTTACAGTCAAAAGAGATTGGAGCACGACTCCTAAGGAAGAAGGTATTACGGGATATTGGTCGGAACTTTCTCCCAAAGAAGTCGGAGACTTTAGTGCTACCGCTTATTTTTTCGGAGATTTACTACAACGTTCATTGGATATTCCTGTCGGACTGATTCATTGCTCATGGAGTGCTTCCAAGATAGAGACTTGGATGGATAAAGAGACACTGTCACAATTTCCGGAAATTCAATTACCGGATATTGAACAAACCAAGTTCGACTGGCCTGCGGGTACACCTACTTTATTATGGAATGCAATGGTAAATCCGTGGAAGGGATTTCCTGTCAAAGGAGTCATCTGGTATCAGGGAGAGTCCAATTCTGCTGATCCCGCTCTTTATAAAAAGCTCTTTCCCGCAATGGTCGCTCAGTGGAGAGAATTCTTTCATAATCCTGCAATGCCTGTATACTATGTCCAGATCACTCCATGGCAGGCCGAAGGTAAAGATAGGCTTGATCGTGCATGGTTCCGTCAATGCCAGCTGGAATTAATGCAAGAAGTTCCTAATGTTGGTATGGTTACAACGACGGATGCAGGAAGTGAAAAATTCATTCATCCTCCCTACAAAATTAAAGTCGGTCAGCGCCTTGCTTACTGGGCTCTGGCCAAGACTTATGGCAAAGAAGGTTTTCTGTATGCAGGCCCTTTGTATAAAAGCCATCAATTGAAAGAGAATGTAGTAGAAATCACTTTTGAACATGGCAGTGATGGACTGATCCCTGAAAATCAAAAGTTGCGGGGATTTGAACTTGTAGACGAAAAGGGAAATATCGTACCGGCAGAAGCGGAAATAATCAATGGTTCTGCCCGTGTGAAAGTATGGAATGATTCGGTGCCTCATCCTGTAGAAGTGCGTTATTGTTTCCGCAATTATATGGAAGGTGATCTTTTCAATAATGCGGAAATACCTGCTTCTCCATTTCGGGTCGTAATACATTAATTAAACGAAAATTATGAATAACAACAGTACACGAGCTTCTTCTTTGGATGCCCTGCGTGGGTATGCTATTCTGACAATGGTTCTCTCCGGCAGCGTTGCCTGGGGAGTGCTTCCCGGATGGATGTATCATGCTCAGGTAGGTCCCCGCTCCAACTTTGTGTTTGATGGTTCTATATATGGGATCACTTGGGTTGACCTGGTGTTTCCTTTTTTCCTGTTTGCCATGGGAGCTGCCTTCCCTTTTTCAATAGGTAACAAATACAGAAAAGGCAGCTCCCGCCGGAGAATTATATACGACAGCCTTTTAAGAGGTTTCCGGCTGACTTTCTTCGCTATTTTTATTCAGCATATATATCCGTGGGTAGTATCTTCTCCTCAGGATGTTCGCTCATGGCTCATTGCATTGGGAGGTTTTGCCTTGATGTTTCCCATGTTCATGAGGATTCCGTTCAAAATGCCGGAATACGTAAGGATGCTGATTAAAATACTGGCTTATGCAACGGGAGTGTTCATGCTGCTGAATATCAACTATGCCGATGGACGGACATTCAGTCTAGGCTACAGTAATATTATCATTCTGGTATTGGCCAATATGGCCATTTTCGGCTCACTGATTTATACATTAACGATCAATAAGCCATGGATTCGTATAGCAATATTGCCTTTTATCATGGCAGTGTTCTTGGGAAATGAAAACGCAGAATCATGGAATCATAGCCTGATGGCATTCTCGCCCTTACCGTGGATGTATAAGTGCTCCTATCTGAAGTATCTGTTTATCGTAATTCCCGGCAGCATTGCCGGAGAATATCTGCATGAGTGGTTACACTGCAAAAACACGATGCCCGTAAACGACAATAAAGACGAACGCAAAAGAATGCCATGGATACTCTTATTGACCATCGGACTGATCGTATTCAATTTATACGGACTTTATATGCGTTATCTTATTCTCAATTTAGTGGGTACAATCGCTATATTATGCGTTCTCTACATTCTCTTGCAAGTGGAAGGAAAAAACACCGGTTACTGGTATAAACTCTTCAGAGCAGGAACTTATCTGATATTATTAGGGCTGGCTTTTGAAGCTTACGAAGGGGGAATCCGGAAAGATCCTTCTACGTACAGTTATTACTTCCTTGCATCGGGACTTGCCTTTATGGCGATGATTGCATTTTCTATTATGTGCGACATTTATTCTTGGTCCCGATTGACCCGTCCATTGGAATATGCAGGGCAGAATCCGATGATTGCATACGTATCCACCCAGTTGGTAGTATTACCTCTATTGAATCTGGCAGGACTGGGAACCTATCTTTCCTATCTGGATCAAAATGCCTGGCTGGGCTTTTTACGGGGAGTCATCATAACTTCTCTGGCTTTATTAATAACCATATTATTTACTAAATTAAAATGTTTTTGGAGGACTTGAATCATGTTAATCAAACGTCTATATTTTATAACAACAGCACTGCTTGCCTTCTCTATATGTTCATGTGGAGAAAGCTATCCTGATCATCCGTGGGAATGGGATCAGGAAACTGAAGAGGAAGAATCGAATCCTGATATAGTATCACAAGGATGGACGACAGCCGATAATTTCGGAAGTCTTCCGGACTATATTCACATCTATAAATCACCTGAAAATCTGGCGGGAAAGAAGGCGATTGCCTACATAGCTGTCGCAGATATGAGTAAAGCTAAATTTGAAGTTCTGGGCGACATCGCTTTCTCACAGGAAGCCAATGGATATGGAGGTAAATCGATACATACCCCTTCGGAGTTTTATGAATCTTCCAAAGCACCGGTAGTCATCAATGGAGGATTGTTTTTTTACAGTGCCGGATTCTATTATTCGCAAAATCTAGTGATTCGTGAAGGGCAGTTACTGGCACCCAATCAGAACTACTATTCAAAAGACTGGGTAACTATGTGGTATCCGACTTTAGGAGCCTTCTGCCAAATGAAGGACGGAACATTTCAAACGACATGGACTTATCAAGCATCCGACGGAATTAATTATTGCTATCCCGCCCCTGCTGATAACGATATAAACAAGGATCCGTTGCAGGCTCCGTCATCTACTTTCCCCAACGGCGCAAAAGCATTGGAGGCTACCACCGGTATCGGAGGTGTCACAGTTTTACTGCGTGCCGGAGAGATTAAAAACACGTATGTAGAAGAAATGCTGGATATTTCTGCAGCTTCCAATCAACCTCGCACCGCAATTGGTATAACAACTAACAAAAAAATGATTATCTTTGTGTGCGAAGGCAGAAACATGACAGAAGGAGTAGCAGGACTGACCACTGCCAACGTAGCTAAAGTAATGAAAGATCTGGGATGTACGGAAGCGCTGAATCTTGACGGAGGCGGTTCATCGTGCATGCTGGTCAATGGCAAAGAAACCATTAAAGGCAGTGACGGCAAACAAAGGAAAGTGCTGACCGCTGTCGGAATTAAATAGATGATGAAACAATTCTTTTTTTTCACAATGTTGTGCCTGTTCGGCATTCAGTTACAGGCACAACAAATGACGTACCATGATGCGTCATGCTTTCCTCTTTTAGGAAAAGCAACACAAGACACAGGGGCAAGATATGAGAGACTACCGGATTCTCTCAAAAACATTTCTCGTTCCCCTTTATGGAATTTGAGTCGTAATTCGGCAGGAATGGCGATACGATTTCGTAGTAACTCTACCCGAATAGCGTTGAAATGGGAGAATCTCTTTAATAACCATATGAATCATATGACCGATGTAGGAATAAAAGGTCTTGATTTATATTGTTGGGAAGAGAACGGTCAGTGGAGATTTGTCAATAGTGCACGTCCTAATGGAAAAACAAATCAAGCTACCGTTATCGCCAATATGCAGCCTAAAGAAAGGGAATATATGCTATATCTTCCTCTTTATGACGGACTTGTGTCACTGTCTATAGGAGTCGATTCTTTATCTTCCATTGATCAGCCTCAGATTAATTATCCGATCCGTGAGAAACCAATTGTATTCTATGGAACCAGCATCCTGCAAGGAGGCTGTGCTTCACGTCCCGGAATGGCACATACCAATATCATATCAAGAAGGTTGAACCGAGAATGCATTAATCTTGGTTTTAGTGGTAACGGACAACTTGACCTTGAAGTCGCAAGAGTCATGGCGGAAGTGGATGCCGGTGTCTTCGTTTTGGATTTTGTACCCAATGCTTCAGTAGAACAGATGAAAGAACGTATGGAAACTTTTTACCGGATCATTCGCAACAAGCATCCGAAAACTCCGATTGTATTTATAGAAGACCCTATTTTCACTCATACATTATTTGATCAGAGAGTAGCTCATGAAGTAACAAGGAAGAATCAAACATTGAATGAGATTTTCAATTCACTCAAGAAGAAGGGGGAAAAAGATATATATTTGATTCATTCGGAAAAGATGATAGGAGAAGATGGTGAGGCTACGGTTGATGGCATTCATTTTACCGACTTGGGAATGATGAGATATGCCAATTTGATAACTCCATTCATAAAAAAAATGATAAAGCGATAGGGTCTATGAATTTATCGTTTTCATCCGGCTACATTTAAGCATTAAAACAGTAGATTTATAAGATGTTATTTAATCTACTGTTTTAATTTTCTGAATATCTCTCAACGCATATCAACTCAACCTAAATGAATATTCATGGCTGATTCTACGAAATTCGAAACCTTCGGCATTTATTGAAGGATGTTCCAATAAAGCTCCATTTTCTCCAGTTTCTCTAGATTCAATCAGCTTATATCTTCCAAAGGATTTTTGGGCGCTTGAAACCTTTGAATCTTGATCAGGTTTAATAAGATATGACATCAAGCATACTTTACGCTTATATCGATTTATAAAAGCAGAAATAGAAGGAACAGCCCTGATTGTTCTTAACGTTTCCAACAATTGTATTTCCGCTTTTTCATATTTTCCACCGGGATAGATCACGTTTTTATCCTTATCAAGTATAGGCTTAGATAAGTTCTCAATATTTTTTTTGGTAGATGTTTGTTCGTTTAAGATATAAAAACTATCACAACTGCCTCCTGTCTCGTGCAAAATAAAATCACACCTCTTCCTTCCGGTTTCAAATTTTGTTCCCTTCAGGCCTATTAGATACGCTTCATAATTAATAACCTGAACTTCTGTCCGATTACTATGATCGAAAGAAATATTCCCAGTCTTATAATCCACGATAGATGTCAGACCTCTGTCTGTCAAATCAAAGTGCTCTTCAGCAGTAATCTCATATGGAACATCAACAATGGTACGATGTAATTTATAATGTGACGGTAGTTCCCGTTTTAGTAAGTCAATCATTGTATCTCATCTAATTTATCGTACTCATTGTATATCTCGTTAATATCATCCGATAGGTAATCCGTGTTTATCAGATGGGCATTTTGAACTTTAATGCTTTTTACCATCCCATGCTCTACTACATATACCTCAGTCTTATGATAGTCCAATGCTGCATTTTCTATTTTCACCCCTTTGTCAAATGCTTTAAGCAAAAGATTCAAATGATTAATGATATATGGACTATGAGTAGCCAAAGTCAATGTCATATATTTATTTCCGTTCAAGCATTTATCTATAAGCATATTTAATGATGAACGCTGGGCTGTAGGAAACATACTCAGTTCCGGTTCTTCAATCATCAGATGTATGGAACGGTTGGCAATATCACCGATATTCATATCATGTCTGAAAGATGATAAACTATCATTTTTGCCCAATAGAGTAACTATAGAAGAATTAAATCCGTGTACCAGATCAAAATGTTTTGAGAAATATTCAGCGATCACAGCAAGGGGTGTCATCGTTTGAATGCCAGAAGATGCATCTTCAAAATGAATTTTATAAGTGTCATTTACATTGCTGATAAAGAATTGTCTGCTTCCATTCTGAGCTTTCTTTTCATAGTAGCGAACACCTAAATAAGGCATTTCCAGCTCCTTTATCACTTCTGTAGCTTTTTTAAAGTCTTGAAAGGTCTCGGTAAAATAGAATCCCAACGCTGCTCCATCACTCAAATTTGCTAATAAAGGAGCTATAGCTCCCCGTTTATCAGAGAAAAATGAGATCTTCTCCAATGATAAATTCTCGCTGCTGATTATTTTTCTTGTTCCTTTTAGTCCTTTCTGTGGAGTATAGGTTATATTACAATCTCCTTTGCTATAAACTATTTCAGTATCATTTTTGACATAATCTGTCATCCCACCATTACGTAGATATTCAGAAATGCTTAAATCTATGGTTTTATCAATAACATTACCCAATTTCAAGTATGAACGAAGATTTATTTGCTTACACATATGTCTCATCATAGCCAGCACCTTTAAAATGGTACTTTTTCCACTACCTGATTCACCAATAAAGAAAGTGAATGGTTTGATATTATCTAATTTGACATCCTTTATTGGACCAAAGGATTTAATACTGAGATATTCTTTTTGTTCCATTATTTATATAATTCTTTATTATAGAGTAAAGGTAGTCTTTTTTTCGAGAACAACTTCATTTCAATGTTACTAAAATGATTCTACAAAAATAATAAAAAACTTTTTAGCTATAATTACTTTCATTTTTTTGCAACGGACAAAACATACATAGTAAAATAAAAACTCATAACAAATAGTTTCTGTTTATTGACTTATTATCAACAATACTCAGTTGATCCCAGAATCTTTTTACTAAAAATTTCAAACTGACATTCTATATCACAGGAAAGCTAGTTACATCGTATATATAAATTGACAATTTATATATATTCATGTTTTTTATCGAGTAATTTGAATATAACGATAAAAAGTAACAAATTACACTTATATACATTTTACCTTCTTATTTTTCTATATTTAACTAAAAAGAGAAGTTTTACTAGCTTCATCTGTATACTATAGTTAATTTAAGCCAAGTTCTCGTAGGACTAGTCAACACTCTGACCACCGTTCTTGCTCTTGTGATCATCGACAGGGTCGGCCGCAAGCAACTGGTCTATTACGGAGTTTCGGGGATGGTTGTCTCCCTCCTGCTGATCGGCATTTACTTCCTCTTCGGTGATTCCTGGGGAGTATCCAGCCTCTTCCTGCTCGTTTTCTTCCTGTTCTATGTATTCTGCTGTGCCGTCTCCATCTGTGCCGTGGTGTTCGTGCTCCTTTCGGAGATGTACCCCACCAAGGTACGCGGGCTGGCGATGTCCATTGCAGGATTCGCCCTGTGGATAGGAACGTACCTGATCGGACAGTTAACCCCCTGGATGCTCCAGAATCTCACCCCCGCCGGAACATTCTTCCTGTTCGCAGTCATGTGCGTGCCGTATATGCTCATCGTATGGAAACTCGTGCCGGAGACCACAGGAAAGTCACTGGAAGAGATTGAAAGATACTGGACCCGGTCGGAACAGTAGAAGAAAGAAACCTTAATAACTTAACACTTAAAGATATATGGATTTTAAAACACTAGCCAATCAATATCGGAATGAATTATTGGATAATGTCCTTCCATTCTGGCTCGAACACTCTCAAGATCTTGAGTTTGGCGGTTATTTCACCTGCTTAGACCGCAAAGGAGGAGTTTTTGATACAGATAAATTCATCTGGTTGCAGGGACGTGAGGTATGGATGTTCTCCATGCTTTACAACAAAGTGGAAAAACGACAGGAATGGCTGGATTGTGCCGTTCTGGGTGGTGAGTTCTTGAAAAAATATGGACATAATGGAGATTACAACTGGTATTTTTCACTCAATCGTTCGGGTAGACCATTAGTAGAACCATACAATATTTTCTCATATACTTTTGCCACCATGGCCTTCGGGCAGTTGAGTCTTGCTACCGGAAGTCAGGAATATGCAGACATAGCAAAAAAAACTTTTGAAATCATACTCTCTAAAGTTGATAATCCGAAAGGTAAATGGAATAAGCTTCATCCAGATACACGAAACTTGAAGAACTTCGCTCTCCCGATGATCCTTTGCAATCTGGCTTTGGAGATAGAACATCTGCTGGACCCTGACTACTTAAAACTAACAATGGAAACCTGCATCCATGAAGTGATGAATGTCTTTTATCGTCCGGAGCTGGGTGGTATCATTGTTGAGAATGTCGATATGGACGGTAATCTGGTGGATTGCTTCGAAGGTCGTCAGGTGACCCCCGGTCATGCTATCGAAGCGATGTGGTTTATCATGGATCTGGGCAAAAGGCTGGACCGACCGGAGCTCATACAACAAGCAATGTTAACCACCTTAACAATGCTTGATTACGGTTGGGACAAGCAATGTGGAGGTATCTATTACTTTATGGACCGTAACGGTTGTCCTCCCCAGCAATTGGAGTGGGATCAGAAACTTTGGTGGGTACACATTGAATCTTTGATTTCATTATTGAAAGGTTATCAGCTGACCGGAGATAAAAGATGTTTGGAATGGTTTGAGAAGGTACATGACTACACATGGACACATTTCAAAGATCCGGAATATCCGGAATGGTTCGGTTATCTGAATCGGCAGGGAGAAGTATTGCTGCCACTCAAAGGTGGGAAATGGAAAGGCTGCTTTCATGTACCAAGGGGATTATTTCAATGCTGGAAAGTACTGGAAGAGTTACGAGAAACAAATGAAATTATACATCCATGAAAATCAAATATCTAACATATAATACATTCTTATTTTTATTACCCTGATATGAACAGACAATACTTCTATATAATACTTACAATTTTTCTTTTTACAAGTTGTAGAAAGGATACTGGATCAAGTAACCCAGTATTAGAACAGATGTGCCAGAGATTATTTCCTCAACATGCAGATTCTTTTGAATTTGAATTACTAAATGACTCAAACCAGATGGATCGTTTTATACTAGAATCGGCACACAAGAAAATTTGCATAAAAGGAAATAATAATAATTCTTTGGCCGTAGGTCTTAACCATTATCTGAAATATTACTGCCATACGAATGTATCTTGGTATGCCTCTGATAGCATTGATATGCCCGAAGAGTTACCAGTAATTCCTCAACCAATATCTATCCGTTCTAAGTGTGACAATCGTTTCTTCTTGAACTACTGTACATTTGGATATACAATGCCTTATTGGAAATGGTCTGATTGGGAAAGGTTGATTGACTGGATGGCATTAAATGGAATTACGATGCCATTAGCTATCAGTGGACAAGAGACAGTATGGTATAAGGTCTGGAGCAAATTAGGATTAAACGATGAACAAATACGTTCATATTTCACAGGACCTGCGCACTTGCCCTGGCATCGTATGTCTAATGTCGATTATTGGCAAAGTCCCCTGCCGAAATCATGGTTGGAGCAACAAGAAGTATTACAGAAACAAATATTAAAGAGGGAACGCGACTTTAATATGACCCCTGTTTTACCTGCATTTTCTGGGCACGTACCTAAAGAACTTAAAGCAATCTATCCAGATGCCAAAATTCACGAAATGAGTCAATGGGGAGGATATGATTCAAAATATCGCAGTCATTTTATAGAACCAATGGACTCTCTGTTCAACATCATTCAAAAAATGTATTTGGAAGAGCAGACGGCAATATATGGCACAGATCATATTTATGGAATTGATCCTTTTAATGAGGTTGATTCTCCAAATTGGAATGAAGATTTCCTGGCAAAGGTTTCTAAGAAGATATATGAGTCCATTTATCAAGTAGATGCTGAGGCTAAGTGGTTGCAAATGACATGGATGTTTTACCATGATCAAAAGAAATGGACACAACCCAGAATCCGTTCTTTCCTGGAGGCTGTGCCAGATGACAAACTCATACTGTTGGATTACTATTGTGACAGTACAGAAATATGGAGGAATACGGAAATGTACTACGGAAAACCATATATGTGGTGCTACTTAGGCAATTTTGGTGGAAACTCCATGATGGTCGGAAATCTGGATGATGTTGATGTCAAAATTGAAAAACTCTTTGTAGAAGGTGGTGAGAATGTATATGGCCTAGGAGCTACCTTGGAAGGCTTCGATGTGAATCCTTTTATGTATGAATTTGTATTTGACCAGGCATGGGATTATCCGTTAACAACTGATCAATGGATTCAAAACTGGGCAAAATGCAGAGGGGGAAATCAAGATAGACATATTCTGAAAGCATGGGATTCATTACATAAAAAAATATATAAAAAGTATGCAACAGCAGGGCAAGCCGTTTTAATGAATGCACGTCCAATGTTAGTGGGCACAGATAGTTGGAATACCTATCCGGACATCACTTACAACAATCGTGACTTATGGGATATTTGGACAGAAATGTTGAAAGCCAGTCATATAAACAATACTGGATATCGATTTGATGTAATAAATGTAGGACGGCAAGTATTAGGAAATCTCTTTTCCTCGTTTAGAGATCATTTCACTCAATGTTATTCAGAAAAAGACATAGATGGAATGAAGAAATGGGCCGATCAAATGGATGCACTATTGATAGATACAGACCGTCTGTTATCCTGTGAAACCAATTTCTCAATCGGTAAGTGGATTGACGATGCACGTTCTTTTGGAAAAACAGAAGCTGAAAAAGAATATTATGAGGAAAATGCACGTTGTATCCTGACAGTATGGGGACAAAAGGCAACCCAGTTAAATGACTATGCAAACAGGGGCTGGGGTGGATTAACTTACAGTTATTATCGTGAACGTTGGAAGCGCTTTACAACAGAAGTAATAACCGCTTCATTATCCGGCCAGAAGTTTGATGAAAAACAATTTTATCAATCAATTACTGACTTCGAATATGAGTGGACATTATCCAAAGAGCACCATCCTATAATTTCTGGAGAGAACCCGATATTGTTGGCCAAGACATTATCTGAGAAATATATGCAATATTTTTATTAAGTACATACCTCAAAATAATTATAAATTATAAAACAAAACAGCCTATGAATATAATACCGAACTTATAATTAAGGAAATTATCAAATCTAAAGAAGAAAAAAATACAGAATTACTTAACTTTAAATTATTAATGTATGATGTCGGACTTACGAAAAAACATTTTTTCAATTAAAATCTGGACTGTTACGACATTCTGTTTATTATCACTAGTAAACATGAACGCCAGTAATACTCTCGCTCATTCTTTACAAAAAGATGAGATCAAAGAAGTAAAGGACAATCCTGGCAAGAAAGTAACAGGAAAAGTCTTGGATGAATTTGGAGAACCTATTCCCAGTGCATCAATATTGGTAGAAGGACGTTCAAGGGGAGTTATCACTGACTTGGACGGAACATTTGTGATAGAAGTCTTGCCAACAGATAAACTAGTCGTTTCTTTTCTTGGAATGGAAACGCAGACTATTTTGGTGGGTAAGCAAACAAATATCGTAGTTAAAATGCAACCCCAAACAGCAGAACTTGACGAAGTTACCGTAGTAGCATATGGTAAACAGCGAAAAGCAAGCGTTATTGGTGCCATCAATACAGTTTCGATGAATGAGCTGAAAATGCCTGTTGCTAAATTGAGTTCCGGTTTGGCCGGACAGTTGGCTGGTATAGTTGTCATGCAGCGTTCAGGTGAACCGGGTGCAGGTGCTGATTTTTGGATTCGGGGTATCAATACTTTCGGTGCAGGCAACAAACCTTTAGTGCTGGTTGATGGAGTAGAACGTAGTATGGACCTTGTAGATGTTGAGGATATCGCTTCTTTCTCTATTCTGAAAGACGCTACCGCAACAGCATTATATGGAGTGCGTGGAGCCAATGGTATTGTACTTATCACGACAAAACGTGGAACCGAATCAGCACCTAAGATTAATGCACGCGTAGAATATGGTTTTACCAATCCAGTACGTATGCCCGAATTGGCTAATACGGAACAATGGATCAATTATTATAATGATATTACTTTGGAATCATCCGGACGCTTGGCTATACAACCTGAAGAAAAAGCAAAATACCTGAATAATACAGATCCGGATCTTTACCCGAATGTAGATTGGATGCAAACATTGTTTAAAGACTTCTCCAACACCACACGCGTGAATATCAACGTTACCGGGGGATCTCCTAAAATACGTTATTATGTAGGCGGCTCCTTTTATTCGGAAGGCAGTGTATTCAATATTTCGGATAAAGACCGCTACGATGCTTCAATGCGCTATAACAAGTTTAGTTTTCGTTCAAATATTGATATCAATGTAACTTCATCTACTGAGCTGAGTCTCTCACTGTCCAATCAATATGAGACCAAGAACCGTCCTTATGGTTCACTATCAGATTTGTATGCTTATATGATCCGAACTTCTCCGATAGCTACTCCTACTATTTATTCAGATGGCACTTTAGCTAAACCAAGTACGGGTACCAATCCTTATAACAGCCTGAATAACTCTGGGTACTCGCAGGATTTCTTCAACAATGCGCAATCACTTATTTCGCTTACACAGGATTTCTCAAAAATGGTAACTCCGGGATTAAAAGCCAATGTTAAGTTCTCATGGGACGCCTACAATGCGCATACACTAAACCGCATTGTAACACCATCTACCTACTATGCAACAGGACGTGATGAAGAAGGAAATCTTGACTTTGTAAGGAGTACTGAAGGTAGTGATTATATGAAACTCACACGGACGAATTCGGGCACACGTACTATCAACTTTGAAGCCTCAGCCAATTACGACCGCCTCTTTGGAGAAAAGCACCGTGTTGGAGCCTTGTTTCTTTTTAGTATGCGTAACTATACAGACAATTTCCCGGGTAATTATGTAGACGCTTTTGCCCACAAAAACATCGGTATTGCCGGTAGAGCTACTTATTCATATTACGACCGTTATTTTGCTGAATTTAACTTCGGATACAATGGCTCTGAGAATTTCGCACCTGACAAACGTTTTGGTTTCTTTCCCTCTTTTGCTATAGGATATATGCTAAGCAACGAAGCTTTCTGGGATCCGTTGCGTTCTACTATCCACCTGTTGAAAATCAAAGGTTCGTATGGAGAAATAGGTAATGACCAGATTGGCGGAAACAGACGTTTTGCATTCAACTCCACCATGAAAGAAGGACAATACGGCTATATTTTCGGAACGAATCCCGGTAGTGGAAGTATCGTAGGTATTTCTACAGGTATTCCGGGAAACCTGAATGTTTCATGGGAGAAAGCTCAAAAAGCGAATGTGGGACTGGAACTTGGCTTATTTGACCAGCTTAAATTCCAACTTGATTATTTTTATGAAAAGCGTACCGGTATCTATATTCAGCAAGAAAGTGTTCCTTCAATCGTCGGTCTCAATGAAACCCAGTATGTGAATCTTGGAGAAATGAAGAATCAAGGTTTCGATGGTTCTATGGAGTATGAACAACGATTTAATGACTGGTATGTCTCTGCCCGTGCCAATTTCACTTACAATCGAAATAAAAAGTTGTATGATGATAAACCGACTCCTATATGGCCCTACCAAAGTGAAGCTGGATTTGCCTATCGTCAGCAACGCGGTCTTATAGCTCTAGGTCTTTTTGAGTCAGAAGAAGATATAGCCAATAGCCCCAAACAAAACTTTGGAAACGTTCGTCCTGGTGATATTAAATATAAAGACATCAATGGTGATAACGTTATCGACGCATACGATAAGGTAGCGATTGGCTATACGGACGTACCGGAAATAAATTATGGATTTGGTATTAGTCTGGGCTGGAAAGGATTTGACGCTTCTCTGTTTATGCAGGGAGTAGGAAATGTGACTCGTATTATCGGTGGAGACGCTCTTTATGGTGCCTCTGATAATATAGAGCGTTTAGGACAGATTTACGCAGATGTAGCCGAAAAACGTTGGACAACCAGCAATCCTAATCCTAATGCTACTTATCCACGGCTTTCTATGAGCAAGGTAGAGAATAATCTTCAACCCTCCACCTACTGGCAACGTAATATGAGTTTTCTTCGTTTGAAAAATGTGGAGATAGGATATACCCTTCCGAAGCATATTTATAAACGTCTGGGCATGTCATCAATTCGTGTTTATGCACAGGGTGTCAACCTTTTGACATTCAGCAAATTCAAATTGTGGGATCCCGAACTCGATTCCAACTATGGAAATATATATCCTCAGATGAGAACAATCACCTTAGGTCTTAATCTTAACTTTTAAAGTATATTAGAACTATGAATAAAAAGATACGAATTTTAGGAATATTCCTATACTTCACCGTTGCATTCAGCTTTGTATCATGCAACGATTATCTGGATGTGACTTTGCTCGACCAGCTTACACAAGACGAAACCTTTAGTAAGCGTGTCTCTACCGAACAGTATTTAGCGCATGTTTATAGCTACTTGCCACGGGAATATGAATATCTGGAAGAAGGAAGCGCAGTTCCCCGTAGTGATGAAGCCATGTTCTCCTGGTATCAGTGGGTCAACTACCTCTCTTTCAATAATGGATCATGGGGACCTTCTACTCCAAACTATAATATTTGGAAAGCAAAGTATACAGGCATAAAACAAGCTAGTATATTCATGAACCATGTTGACGAATGTTTGGAGATTGACTCTGAAACGAGACGTATAATGAAAGCAGAAGCACGTTTTCTGCGAGCTTATTATTACTTTGAACTATTCCGTCAATATGGTCCTGTGTATATCTGGGGAGACATCGAATCGGATGAACTTATAAAACCGGAAACGATAGACCGTCATACAGTTGATGAAAACGTAAATTTCATAGCTGAAGAATATGATAAGGCTATTGCAGAACTTCCTGCAGAGATCAGCGATTTCACAAAATGGGCAGGACGTATCACCAAGGGAGCGGCAATGGCTGCCAAAGCGCGCTTAATGCTCTATGCCGCCAGTCCATTGTATAATGGATGCGATCTTTATAAAGGACAAATGAAGAATCTGTATGGTGATTTCCTTTTTCCACAAAGTCCCGATCCTCAAAAATGGGAAAAAGCCGCTAAAGCTGCCAAAGACGTTATAGATATGAACATCTATGAATTGTACAAAGACCAGACTGAAGCAGACCCTTTACTGCGTGCCATCAAATCTTATCAAGGAGTTCTTTTTGAAGAGTGGAATAAAGAGACGATCTGGGGTGCCTGGGGACGTAATCCTACTAATACTGGACTCGGAGCTATAGGTTTCTATCTGTATAGCCGGTGCATGCCTCCTAGAGTTTGTGAATTGGGTGTCGGTGGTTTCTGCCCGTCTCTGAAATTAGTAGATACTTATCCGATGGCTAAATCCGGAAGATATCCTGTTACCGGATATGACAATAACGGGAATCCTGTAATTGATGAGCAATCGGGATATACAAATACCGGTTTTACAGAAAATTTCAAGCAGCCGGGAGTCAGTTTTGCACCTGGATTTAAAGCGCATAATAGCTGTGTCGGACGTGACGCCCGTTTTTATGCTTCTGTATTTCCAAATGGTTTTTATTGGATCAATCAATATAAAGGCATAAAACAAGTTACCTTTTTTACGGGAGGATCGTCCTCGTACTTAGAATCCGGAGATTGTGTCAAAGTCGGATATATGTGGAGACGCCCACTCGATCCTGCTCTTAATACAGAAAGTGGCAGTTGGGGAACCGTATTCTGGCCCTATTTCCGTTTGGCCGAAATATATCTTGACTATGCTGAAGCTTGCAATGAGAAGCCCGAACGCAATGAAACGGAAGCATTGAAGTATATTAACCTTGTTCGCGAACGTTCCGGTTTAAATGCCCTCGAAACAGCGTATCCGGAAGTGAAAGGCAATAAGGATTTGTTGCGGATGCTGATTCAAAAGGAACGCATGGTAGAATTAGCCTTTGAGGGACACCGATATTATGATGCCCGTCGCTGGATGATTGCTCAACAAGAGTTTCCCGGACCGGAATATTCTCTTAATTTATTGGCCACTTCATACGAAGATTCTTGGTCGCGGACATCAAATGTTTGGAAAGGTGGTCCTCGGGTATTTGAGCCTAAGCATTATTTCTTCCCTATCAATCAAGAACAATTGAGTGAAATGAAGAATATTACTCAGAATTACGGATGGTAAATATATGTAATGGATATAAATATGAAAAAACATAAGACAATACAATTCATAGTTGCTGCACTTTTTATTGCATCGGCATGTACTGATGATCGTGATAATCTCATGGTTAATGATCAAATCGGACTATTGCATTCTACCTATACAGAAACGGAGATATTCCGTGGTATGGATACCCCCTATCAATTATTTGTTATCAAAAGTGGGAAAGGAAAGCAGGAGACAGAAGTTTCCATTTCTGTTGACGAGACTGTTCTTCAGAGTTATAATACGGATAATGGAACATCGATCCAATTATTACCTTCCGATTGTTATACCATTCTTCAGCCTGCTCTGCGTCTCAACGATTCCGACTATCGGAAAGCTTTTGATATTAAATGGAATGCCGACCGTCTATCCGATCTTCTTTCTACGGGAAAGGAATATGGCTTGCCCATACAAATGAGTGTGGTGCAAAATTTTATCTCTGCAGATGATGAGCGACTAAAAACCATTATTGTACCTACTATTAAGGAACCTTATTTGCAAATGGATGTTCCTGGTATGAGTCCGGTTACTGATTTTATGCCGACTTTCGGCGATTTGAATGAAAGAGAACTGTTCGTAAAGATAAGAACTAATTATTCTAATGACGAAGATATTTCATTTCAGATTGAAGTCGATCCTCAGTTAGTCATTGATTATAATACCGCTCATGGCACGGCTTATAAAATGTTGCCGGAGAGTTCCTTTACTGTAGATAATAAAGGAGTTATATTAACAGGCATGAAGGAAACATTCATTAAAATTAAATACCACAAGAAAGGGTTAATACCGGAAGAGGGTACTTATTTATTTGGTGACTATGTACTTCCACTACGCATTACTTCCGTTTCAAAATATGGTATAAGTCCTGATGCTGCGTCCAAACTGTACACAGTTAAATTCCAACCGGACCCAATAGACAAGAAAGGATGGAGTGTTATAGATTTCAACAACTGTTGTACCCAAGACGGCGGATGGTATCTGAATATGGGATGGGGAGTGGAATCATTGATAGACAATAATCCTGGCACACAATGGCTATGCCGATGGGATGTAAAAGAGCCCTTGCCCTATTACTTTGTATTTGACATGGGGAAAGAATATACATTATTCAGATTTGGATTTGCTAACCCTGTTGCACCAGCAGCACACGTTTGGGCAGGCACATCGAAAGCCGGTTATGTAGAAGCTAGTATTGATAACGAGAATTGGGTTAAATTAAAAGACTGGACTTCTCCCAAAATCGGAGAACCCAACGTTAATATGGATGTTCCTGCGACACAAGCCCGATACATTCGTTTTGTAATAACTGATACCTATCCGACTTATGACGGGCTGAGAGTTAGTCTTGGTGAAGTTTATGCTTGGGGTATGTAACTAAAAACATGAAAATTATGAACTATTTCTCACTATATCTAAAAGGATTGATATGTTTCTGTCTGTTATTTATTACTATGGATAGTCATGCGCTATCCATAGATAAAGGATATAGACAGAATAAAATAAAAGATCTGGCACTTATTTACCAGGGAGGAGTGCATCGTATTGACTGGACTTCGGATCAATTTCTCCCCTATGTGGTACATCAGTTTGCAGATGGACATAAAGACTGGTTATTTGACGGATTCTTGTTTTTGGAGTTCACAGATGGGAAAGGCTGTGGCTTTGCAACACGCTACTCAGATAAAAATGCAAGAAAAAAAGAATGGCTATGGTTATTAGATCGTCTTTTTGAAGATGGTAAAGCGCTGTCTGCCTTAGATCGATGTATCGGAACACAGATTAAAGAAATCGGAAAACCGGATTTTACTCATCAGATAGTACTATGTCTTCCGGAAGTTCTTCCCGGACAAAAAGATTGGGGAGAAGTGGATGGTGAGCCAATGGACTTTTCCAGACAAGAGGATCAGGTGAAGGCCACCCGTTGGTATATCGATGAGTTAATGAAGCGATTCAAACAGGCAAAATACAAACATCTGAAATTATCCGGTTTCTACTGGCTGGCAGAGGATATTGATTTCACCAAAGATCTGTCAGTTCCATTAAGTAAGTATATTCATTCGAAGAACAAAACATTTTGTTGGATTCCGTATTGGCAGGCAAAAGGCTACAACCAATGGAGAGAATTAGGCTTTGATATCGCTTATCAACAACCGAACCACTTTTTTAAAGCCTCTATTCCCGATAAAAGACTGGAAGAAGCATGTCAATCTGCCGCCACTCTGAACATGGGGATGGAACTTGAATTTGACGAAAGAGCATTGTTTGATGCCAAGGACTCGTTTTATAATCGTCTGGTAGCGTATATTGATCATTTTGAAAGACAACAAGCCTTCCGTACATCTGCAATGGCCTATTATAGTGGCAATCATGCAGTTCTTGATATGTATAAATCAACAAACCCGAAAGATCATGAAGTCATGGACAGACTGGCTAATCTGATTGTATCAAGACGTGGCAAGCAAAAAAAAGAATCTCATCAGACCAAAGTTATTGCCCATCGTGGATTCTGGAATACACCCGGATCTGCACAGAACTCGCTAGCGGCTTTAGTGAAAGCTGATTCAATAGGTTGTTATGGTTCGGAATTTGATGTATGGCTGACAGCTGACGATGAATTGATGTTGAATCATGACGGATGGCATGAAGGATACTCTCTGGAGAAAACATCTTCTGACGTGCTACGCACTTTAAAGTTAAGCAATGGAGAGAATATGCCAACTTTAGAGCAGTTCCTTGATAAAGCGAAGAAACTTAAAATACATCTGATACTGGAGATGAAACCCCTCAGTACTCCGGAACGTGAAACGAAAGCCGTTGAAATGATCCTAAAGTTGGTGGAAGAGAAAAAATTGACTCACAGAGTAGAATACATCTCTTTTTCCCGTCATGTGATGTGTGAGTTTATACGTCTGGCACCTCCTAAAACTCCAATTTTGTATTTGGGACAGGATATTTCGCCCAAGGAACTGAAACAATTGGGAGCTACCGGGGCAGATTACAATTATTGGGCTTATCATAAAAATCCGGATTGGTTGAAAGATCTGAAAAATTCAGGGATGACCTCCAATGTATGGACTGTAAATATCCCTTCTGAGATGCAATGGTGTATTGACAATGGTTTTGATCTGATAACCACAGATGCACCGACAGCTTTCTTAGGCTTATAATAATCATTTGGATAATATGCTGATGGAATCTGCCATCAGCATATTATATTTATACTGTTTATACGGACAAGAATAACAAAACAATGAAATTAAGAAATATCATAGCAATCATGCCTTTTCTGGCATCATCTTTCATGACGCAAGCTCCTGTTTATCAAGATGTGAATCACCCCATTGGAGACAGAGTGGTAGGCGTATGGAAAACTAACAGCAAACAAGAAAGTCATGTCAGTTGACGAAACAATAACTTTCAGTTTAGCTGTCAAGAACACAGGGAACCGTGAAGGACAGGAAATTGTTCAGCTTTATATCAGAGACATAAAGTCTTCTCTTCCCCGCCCGGTGAAAGAATTAAAGAGATTTAAGAAAGTAAATTTAATGCCGGGTGAAGAAAAAATAGTTTCTTTGTCTATTGATAAAGAGGCATTAAGCTTTTTTGATGCGGAAAGACATGAATGGATTTGTGAACCGGGCAAATTTGAAGCTATCATAGCAGCATCAGCTATGGATATCAAAGATGTTCTCAAATTTGAATTAAAATAAAGATAGAAGCCATGACGAAACGTTTAATCCTTGCATTCGTATTTTTATCCTGGCACTTAGTAGCCTGCTCGAATGGAGATTCGGGAATTTCTTCCGGACTCCCGGATAAGCCTTCTGCAGAAGAAGACTCTCCCGGGACTGAAACGATATCTGAAGAAATGAGAGTGAAAATAACCGGCGAAGATTTATATATATCAGCCAAGTTAGATGCCAAAACCGATATTCTTTATTGGTTCAAGAAGTGTATGTTCAATGAACTGTTCACATTTTATAGAGTAGGAACAATTGACAATAATATGCCTGCTCCTGCCACTCTGCCCGATGCTTCTCCGACTTCTCTTCTGAATCTGGCTTACAGTGACAATATCGGTCCTTTTAATATAACCGGATACGGGTGGTGTGGAGGAAATCATCCCTACCTGGATGAAGTTACTCAAACTGCTCGCAATATCGGTTATCGTATTTATATAGACGGAAAAGAAATAAAGACAGATCTATCGACTCTGACAAAAGAGATAAAGATTGAAGTAATCAATGAAATAATGAACCCTTCCAAAGCCGATACCAGTAGTGGAAAAACACTTCTGAATGAGATCTTATGTATTGAGACTGTCAATTATTCTATTTATAGAAATAACATTCAAGTCTTGGTTACTCATGAATTTCAAAATGAGTCTCCCGTGACAGTACAAATGTATTACGGAATGCAATCTATGTTTGACAAGGAGACACATACATTAACTGCCAATGGCAAGTATGTGGACTGGACAGTACAAAAGGATGTTTCTACCTTTACAAAGAAAGAGTATCCGTCATTTCGCCGTTTCATTGAGAAAAGCGCAAATGTGTATCAATCTTCTTATCTGTTTGCCGATGGATTGGGAAATCATGAAGAAATATCAGATGATGATATTATATTCATAGGAAATTCCAGCAATAAGACCTACCACAAGATTATAGCTGATAGAGAACACAAAAAGGGGGATATTATTCATTGGAGTGGAGTGTATACCTGGTTTAAGTCTCCTGTTTCTGATGATGATGATTTGCTGTGTTATGAGGGTGTAATAGATAATAAAAAGGTCCTTTTTATAGATTGCAAGAAGAACGTCGACAGGACAATACAGTTGCCTGTCGATTATACAAAGAAGTCTTTTACGATTATAGAGAAAAGTAAATCAATAACAATTACCGGTAATAAAGTAACAGCCAAAGGACTTAGAATTGTATCCGACGGGTCCGGCAGTTGTGTGATTACCTTTGATTAATTTAGAAAACGATATGTGGAAAAATGTGTTAGTTCTGGTTAGCCTCTGTCTGTTGTTTGAAGATGTAAATGCTCAAACTACCAAGAACAGATACTATAAAGCTAATGATGAAAACGTTTCTTACGTGGGACGTACGGAAATACAGAGTGATGGCTCCGTTTCTTTCGACTGGACCGGTACTTATCTTCGTACCCGACTTTCGGGAGGAGAATTGTCTATGAAGATTTCAGATACTGGTATTAATTATTACAATGTTTTTGTAGACAGCCTTTTACACAAAACGGTAAAAGTATCCGGTAAAGATACTTTGATTAATTTCATTTCCGGCATGGATAAAGGCATCCATCATGTGTTGATTCAAAAACGTACGGAAGGGGAATGGGGAAAGACAACCATTCATCAATTTGTGCTTCATAATGAAGGAGAACTGATGAAAGAAACGGAGTGCCCGTCCAGACATATCGAATTTATCGGTAACTCGCTGACGTGTGGCTATGGTGTAGAAGGGAAAGACCGTAGCGAACCTTATAAAGCTGAAACGGAGAATTGCAACTTATCTTATGCCACTATTATCGCCCGCTATTTCAATGCCGATTATACGCTTATTGCACATTCCGGACGTGGAGTAGTCCGCAATTATGGAGATTCCGTCCGAATATCTGCCGTGACAATGAAAGACCGTATGCTGAATACATTTGATATGAATTTGGATAAGAAATGGGACTTTAAAACATACAAGCCCGATTTGGTGGTTGTTAATTTAGGAACTAATGATTTTTCCACCAATATATATCCGTTGGAAGATGAGTTTATTCATGCTTATAAGCTACTAATAAGCCGTCTTCGTACAAATTACGGAGATGTCCCTATATTATGCATCAGTCCGGCTATTGCTCAACGGCAGATCGTTCAATACATGGAGCGTATGCGCAAAGACTTGAATGATAAGAAAGTTTATATAGCAGTTCTTCCCGAAGGCCTTTGCGATTCGACTACAGACTTAGGAGCAGTATGGCATCCCAATTACAAAGGTCAAATGAAAATGGCTATGTCATTGATTCCTTATATGTCAACTATCACAGGATGGCCATTGAAAAAGGAATCGTTTTATTAAGACTTACCATGTTATATAATTATCAAAATGGCATTTTGTCATTTTGATAATTATAAACTCTCTAACGGGCGTATTTCCATCACTGCACAGGATAGAGAATAAAATGACAGAGATTTGCCGTTACAGGAAATCACTTTGTTGCGAATATGCATCTATATGCATTCTTTTTGCGTTATTTTTCATGCTATTCTGTAATATCTTTCTTTTTTTATATTACTTTGCATCATTCTGATTATTTTTTTTCATCCTAAAACAAAGTCTAATAAATAAGATACCCATCATTTTAGAGCTAAAATGTGCTCCTTTTAAACGGACTTAGCGTTGCTTTTAAAGCAATGGGACGTTCCTTTAAAAGCAACCTTATGTTTATTTACAATCAACCTTATGTTTTAGCTCAATCAACCTTATGTTTATTTCAAACTATACGGTGTTTTTTATGCAAATGACCGCTCGTTTATTCATAATCATGCATATTAATTCAAGATTGTATGCATATCTCTTTCTATCTTTACTCATCTATCAAAAGATAGAAATAGCAAAAATAGGGAAATAAGGAAATTATGCTTCCTATTTTGCTATTTATCTATCATTTTGTTTTCTGTTCAACTTATTTTTAATGCCTGTTATTATACTGTCGGTATATCTATTGAATGATGTCAAGTTCTCCAAAACCACTTGATCTTAGTAAAAAACATCGTTACCAAAACAGCTAAAGACGTAATGATTACTCCCTGAAGGAACCCAAGCCACGCATTCTGCTGGAAGTAGGACAACAGCGAGGCAAGTCCCAGTATATTAGCCAACGGCATAATGAATAAATCACCAACCACGTAAGCGATCATCGGATTTTGCCCGGACATAACAAGAAAGCGGCTACTTCGCACACATCTGAAATAATCACAAACAATACTTAAGAATAAGAGCGCAAGGAATGCCAGACCGGAAGTTACAAAGAAATAGCTAAAAGTGGCAGGATCTTTCTTGATACCTTCTTGAAAAGGTTCAAAACATAGCCCCAAAAGGAGAAGATATGCTCCGGCATTAAACAGCTTTTTCCATAACAAAGCGATTCCTTCTGTCGGACGTAAGAAAACCAATTTGCCAATCAATAACAGCACAAGTGTCGCTAATAAATTCACTGTCACCATACGGGTATAAAGCCCATAGAGATTGAATACAATAATCACCATAGTCAATATCAGCAGCGCAATTCCTATCTTACGGTATTGCGGTGAAGCCGGCTGTTCGGTATCCTTTCGGCCCTTCATCCATTCCATCAAATACTCACCGGCAATGCTGCCGGGAATTACAATAAACAGATATTTCAGATAATCAAACCGATACATCCAGGGCAAAGGAGTATAATTGAATATCACCTGTGTCCAGGAACCTTCGACAGTACTTCCCAAAATAACAGCCATCAGCAGCAATAAAACTCCCAAACGCAACCATCGGTTATGCATCGTAAAAATGTAGAGGGCAGAACCGAAGATGGCCATATTGGCTAATAACAGAATAATCACATTACTAAAATACAGGCTGAACGTTCTTCCATCGGCATAAGAAGTAGTAAGCATCATGATTACCGCAATTCCGTATGCGGCTATCTTTATGCCGGTATGTGCCCAGTCCGGCATTTTCAAAGGAATGCGCATGAACATCGGAAACAGAACCGCAAAGCAAAGAATAGCCAGCAACCAGGCTCTGATGTCCTGCGGAGAACTCAGCACATACGGATAAAAATGCTGAATGAAGATGGCAAAGAAAGTCAGTTGTACTCCACGTTTCACCGCTTCATATACTAATTTCAGTTTAGAGTCACCTTTCTCTGCACGCTTACCTATGGAAAAAGGGAAAGCTGCTCCCATTGCAAACAGGAAGAAAGGAAAAACAAGGTCTACCCATGTAATGCCGGGCAAAGAAGGATTGAATATATGATCGGGTGGCGGCGTCTGCGCATGACTCATCCAACCGGGGAGCACCTGCGTTACGATGGTAGCAGAAAGTACCATCGTAATAATCGCATATCCTCTCAAAGCGTCTAATGCATAGGCCCGGTTATTCATAAGGAGCCTCCTCTTTTCATTCCTTCCTCTACTTCTTTCCACAGATTTTTGGTAATGATATGTACGATGTCAAATACCATTAATCCGTCCGAACGGCGAAGGTTCATCTCTATCGTTTCCGAAAGTTTGGCGGGGTTGTCATAGAACTGGTCCACCAGAATACCTCCCATAAATTTATTACCTTTCAATATCTGACGTAAATGCTGACATGAGCCTTCTACACAATACCACGTACCGGATTGAGCCTGCGAATCAGTTTCGTTCCAGATACTCCGGTTCGTTTTTCTGTATTCCTCGATGGTTATGTCCGTATAATAATTACCGGTAGCATAAAGGTCTATCAGCTCGGCATAGCCATAATTTTTATATTCGGGTGTTGCCCAGCTGAAATCTTTGCCCGGATCATATTCTTTGCTGGCAAAGTTTACGCCTACTTCATAATAAGATGGATACCAGGCACCGGTGTACGTGCCGAAAGAAACGTCAGGGTTGGCTGCCTTGACTTCTTTACGGGCAAGCGCCATGAAATCAGTAATGTTTTTAGTTCGCCATTCCAGCCATTTCCGGAAATATTTTCCTGGTTGCGTTGTGTATTTCCCATCTGCATTTTTAGTCCAACGGAAAATATCTTCGGGGAAGTTTGCGACTTTTTTACCTATGTATTCTTCAAACTTCTTACGTGACAATGAAGAAAAATCAGCGGTTATTCCATCGTAACGTACCCGGTCGAGCATCAGACCGTCCAGGTCGGGATATTTGGTCACGACTTCTTTCAGAACATTCAGGATATGGGTACGATATTCTTCGTTCAAAGGATTGATCATGGCACCATATTTATGCTTCTCTTCGGTGATTGGAATGATTCCTTTATCGGGAGTGTACACCATCGAAGCCCATTCCGGATGTCCGCTATATACCATTCCACGGTCAAAATAGTTGTGTCCGGCACAGAATACATTCAATGAGGCGTGTATCTCCAGCCCCAGTTCGTGCCCTTTTTTGATAAAGTATCCCAGATAGTCAAAATCACCGGCTTTGGCTCCTTTCCATTCTTTCATTTGCGGAGCATATTCACTTTTATATAAAACTTCCCCTGTGATCGGACGAATGTCGACAACCGCATGTGTAAAGCCCAGCGATTTGATTTTTTCCAAGTAATAATCAATCGAATCTTTATGACTGAAGCGCTCAAAGTTTGCTTCGGCATCAATCCACATTAAGGCCGGTTTCTTTTTGATGACGATCCGGAAAGGAGAAGCCGGAAGCCCGGCATTATTGCATAATTCCCCCTGCACATAATTCCGGAAGCAGTAGCGGACTTCTGTCGGGTCACTAACAGAATCATTCCATACTTTCACAGTAGATGTGCCATTGATGATCTCCGCCTTTGCAGGTCGGAATATACCATCGGAACCTACGATCTCAAAACCTTTCACATTCTGATTTTCCGGAGTCAGTCCTTCCTCTCCATATTCAAAGTCTATTTCTACAGCATTTCCCTGGATACGATAGGTCTTGTAGACTGGACCGGAATATTGGAACCCTTTTCGGCCGTAAGTCTGGGCCAGTGCCCAATAAGCTAACCGTTCTCCAACCTTAATCTTATAAGGTGAATGTATAAAGAGTTCGCTGCCTGCGTCTCCGGTGGTCACCATTCCCACTCCGGGAACTTCCTTCATCAGCTCCAACTGACATTGACGGAACCATGCCCAATCCAACTTGTCATTCCCTTCGGACTTCCAGGGAGCAATCTGGACATAATAAAATGGCATTTCAGCATTATGAAAGAAATTTCTCCATTGAGAGACCATGGCGGGAAAAAGCTTTTTATAAAGAGTAGGATCGGGAGTATTCGCCTCTCCCTGGTACCAGATAACTCCTTTGACAGGGAATCCTTCCCATGGATTTACCATAGCGTTCCACAACAGGGTAGGCGTCCCGGCAGCCCATTCGAATTTATCTTGATTTGTATCCGGCAAGGTTACTTCGGAAAAATGAGATAAGGTTTCTTTGTCCATCCATGCTTCGATCTTTGACATACTCCAGGAGCAATGTATTAATCCTACAGGTACGTCCAAAGATTGTTGCAACAGATTGCCGAAGAAATAAGCTGTTGCACTGAAATCGGCCACTTCTTCCGAAGATGCTTCACTCCATTGTCCGTCTATTCCTTCTTCTTTCAGAGTCGTGCTCCAATTGTTCTTTACGGTGTAAAGTCTTAATGGTCGTTTAGGATTAGCGGACACGATATAGGGCTGCGAACCATAGACCGGTTGTCCGCGGAACCCTTTTACCGGCATTTCCATATTCGACTGTCCGGAGCAGAACCAGACTTCACCGATCAGGATATTTTTTAAGGTCAGCTCTTCCCCGTCCGAAAAAGTAATGGTATATGGTCCGCCGGCTTCCGGAGTCGGAAGAGCCAGTGTCCATTGTCCGTTCCGGTCACAATCTGCATAGATTTTCCGATGATTCCATGAAGCGGAAGCATATACACGTTTTCCGGGAGTAGCCTTTCCACGAAAAGTAACTTCTGCTTGTTGCTGCAACACCATGTTGTCTCCCCAAATGGAGGTCAAGGTTACTTTAGCTTCTGTTTTCAGAACAAAGAACAAACTTATAAGTAGCCAAAAGTATCTGTTTCTGAACATATGATTTTAGTTTATTTGTTTTCAATAGTTTGAGTATATACATTACCGAAACGGTCAGTCACTTTAATCTCTATCCTTGCGTTTGGGTCATGAGGAGTTGCATGAAAGAGATGCTCGGTAAGAACCGGAGATATCCAGTCATATTTCACCTTTTCCTTATCCGAACAGATGGCTTTTGCCATAGGATCATATCCTTTGTACTTTTGCATTTCGCCCATCCTTTGTCCATTCTCATACCATTCTACCTTCCAAAGATCATCCCAGTTCCATACATTGGCTATGATATCAGAAGGATATTCATCCGACGATCCTGCCGGATAAGCATGAAACTGGTGTTCCAGCGGATAACCTGCGCTTTTATAAATCCACTTCAATTGATCTCCGTTCACTTCATATATACCGTAACCTCTGGGAGTTCCGTCTACATTGATGTCTGCACGCCACCAAGTGCCACACACTGCTGCCGTATTATGCTCCATCAACGAATCATTGAAACAAACGTTCGTATTGAAATGGGTATGCCCGGAAATGATATGCGCATTATAGCCCTCCAAGAGTTTATATAGTGCAGCTGTATTCACTGTTTCATCCTGATCCAAAGTATTATATCTTAACTTTTTCTGAAGGCTGGAGGGAATGTGCATGACCACAAATACCAGCTTATCCCTGGACACATACGAAAGGTCTTTTTCCAGCCATGCAAAAGTCCGTTCATCAATATATCCGATGTACTGGTAGTCACGATTGACATAGAAACAATTGTCGAGTACAATGTAATGGGCTTTTCCTTTATTAAACGAATAGTAGATGGGGCCGAAATAACTTTCAAAAGTACGGTACGAGTACTCAAAAGTACGTCCTCCGTAGGTCATGTCATGGTTGCCGATAGCACGATAAACGGGAAAGTCCAAAGTAGATACGGTATTAATGTAAGATGGATACAAAGAGGGGGTATCACCCACGATGTCTCCACAATCAATACCGAATATGTCTCTTTTTCCCGAATAAGGCTGTACATATTCTTTTATATCCTGCAGGAATCTGCCATAGGCTTTCACATCGTCTTCGGAAGTGACTTGCACATCAGCCTGCACCAGAAACAGATGATTCGCATCATTCTGAGGATTTTTCATCAACTCAAAATTATATCCGTCTTGTTTATCCATCTCTATTTGTTGATGGAATAAGGGAATGGTCTTTTCTGTTTTCGGCTGATAACCGGAAGGCACGGACAAGTAAACAAACCGGGCATCCCTTTGAGGAGCAAGCACATATTCGCCCGACTTATTAGTCAGAACACAGTCGATTCCGTCCGTTACAACTACTCCTTGAAGTCCTTTCCCATGACAGGTTACCTTTCCACGAATAGTACCGGATAAATTTTGAGCCTGCAAGTTCAAACTCAAACTCATCAAAATGACAAGTTGTAATAAATATATTTTCATAGTTATCTATTGTTCTTTATACAAATAAGGCAATTCATTAACATTAAGTCTGAACCTTGCGGCTCAGACTTAGTGCTATGAATAGAAAGGAGAATACTTGTATTGAGTATATTCTCAGATTGAATTATCAACTTCCTATTTTTGAACGGACTCCAGATAGTTATCAAATCCTGTCTTGAAAGCGTTCCAATAGTCGTACATCTTGATATGACAGAGGTCGAATGCGAAGAAGCCGTCGCTATTGTTTATACATGCGTCGATGGCATCAGGTATTTTAGCGGCTTGTCCACCGTTAGTCCATCCGGTACCATTGCCTATGTCCGGACCTCCGGAGAAGGGAACGTCACCTTTCAGCAACTCGCGACCGTTTTTGCAAAATCCCTCCATTGTCCATTCGCCGCTACCATAAATCTTATCGACAGATGCATAAGCACCTAAGAATATATAATCCAGATGATCGGCATAACCATAGTTCTTATAATCTGCTGTTGCCCATTTAGGATAGTAGGCTGAGGTGTCATATTTAGGACTTGCCCAATTTACTCCCGAAGTATAATAACTGGAATACCATGCGCCTACATACACTCCAAAATTGATTTCTGAATTTACGGATTTTACTTTCTCACGTGCCTTGACGATAAAGTCGTGAATCACTTTTACACGAAATTCCAACCATTTCTTGAAATAGGCAGGCTGATCTGAAGGTATCTCATCTGTGCCTGGTGCCATAATGTCTTCCGGAAAATGAGCAACTGTTTCCCCAATGTACTCTTCAAACTTCTGTTTAGAAACAGCCGAGAAATCACTTTCCAAGCCATAATCGTCATAACGGCAACGGTCCAGAATTATTCCATCCAAGTCATATTTAGCCAGGTCACCCAGTAACTGCAAAACGAAGTTCTGCACATCATCGTTAGCCGGATTCAAAAATTTAGCTCCATAATCGGTCTCGTCATTCAACAAATCCATCGTATTTGTCAGACCGTCAGCGAGATTAGCCACACTTGCCCATTCCTTCTTCGAGTCATCACGGAACAGTATTCCATCTGATCCGAGGTTATAGGGACATAAGTAACCACCGACGAAAGTATTGACTGACGCATGTACTTTCAGCCCCTGACTTCTGGCTGCATCTATAAATGCCTGCAGGTAATCCCATGTTTCAGTACGTTCATAATATACATAACCCGAACTTCCCCACACATCCATTCGCTTCACCTGATCTACTGCAGTAGTGTTGAACAAAACATCTCCTGTAGTGGGACGCACGTCAACAATGATATCAGTAAACCCTGCGTTTTTTACTTTCACCATATCTGTGGAGATATTCTCCTTATTATTCGCATAATCCGGAAAATTAGCTGCCGCATCAATCCAGACATAGCGTGGCTTGATTTCTGTTACATCCGGATTTTCCGGTCCCTCTGTTGAATTATCATTCCAGGGCCATCCGGGGATTCCATCAGAATCATCACTACATGAAGTGATAGCAACCATTCCGCAAAACGTCAATAATAATATTTTAAAAAGATTTCTCATATTATATATGTTTATTAATGTCAGTAACTCTTTTGAAACACATTAATTATTTGTCGATACAATCAAATTCATACCCTCCGATAATCTTACAGTTGTTGTCAACATAGTAGAGACGAAGTTTATATCCATCTGTAGTTGGAGCAAACAATACATCACCTGTTGCCGCTACACCATCTGCAGAACCGAACGAAGAAAGTGAAGGATTGAATGTCAAAGCGTCTGAAGTAGATACCGTACCGGTAAACGATCCGTCTGAGGTTACATCGTACATATATAAGTACGGAGTGCCTCCCCATTGCGGGAAGTGAGCCGTAGATACCAATACAAGATACTGCGCATTATTGAACGTTCTTGCATCCAGACAGTTATTATTCATTGCCCAGGAATTGCCATTGTCCGAATTGGATAAAGACTTGGACGCATTATTACTTGTTCCATTCACCCAATAAAGTACGTTAGGATCATAATAGGATAAGAAATAATCGCTTTGTGCAGTAGTTCCTTTGGTGACAACCTTGGTATTTGACACAGGAGATCCCCAATAGCCAACACCATTTACCGATACTACTTCAGGACTTCCCAATACACCGTCTGTTATAATCCAGCGAACAAACGTATTAGAACCGGACGAGGCTGTCCCGTCACATGTAGCAATGATAGCGGCATTTGTATTGATATCACCCTGTACAGATACTTTGGTACCCATATCCAAACTTGTATTGTTGGTATAAGATATCAATAAAGTTGGAACTGTGGTTACAGAAGAAGTCTTATAGATAGAGAAGGATTTACCATTAGCTGCTTTTGTTGCCAACAATATGTTTCCTTTACTATCACTTGTCACACAACCTAAAGATGCAACACCTACGCTTCCCAAAGTCATATTGCCAATCTTACTTCCTGTAGAAGCATTATAATAGGTAGGAGCAGTAGAACCGTCCCCTAAGCAAACAACTAAATTATTGCCATTAACGGCCAGTGAAGGTGAGTTGGCTGAAGTCCAGGGCAAACCTATAACTCCCATATCCAATTTAAACAATTCTGTCTCACTGCCTTTTCTATATCCATAAGGGATCTTATCCGGCACTGCCTTCTGAACTGTGTACGTCTGCTTCGTCACTCCATCGTGAGCGATGACCGTCAGTTCTACAGGTGAATTGAAGTCAAGCGCCTCTGTCTTAGGATCCGGCGACATTGTCGCATGAGAGGAAAGTGAATATTCTGCCAGACAGGAAGATAAATCTTCTGCAGAAATCAGAGATACCGTCTTATGCTCTTCGTCAATAATTCCACTAATATCTTCGGCCGGTATTGAGAAACTTAATAACTGACATTTATTGGATTTCACTCTTTCACCCGTAATGCAGATTTGTTTCTTATATCCCTGCGCATCTGTATAAGTGAAGTAATTTTCTTTAGTCAAATCCAATATCGTCAAAACAGGGTTAATAGTACAGTTAGGAGCTAACTTTGCCTGGACCCTCATTGTCTTCATATATTCCGCCGTTTCATTTTCACTGTCTTCCGGATAAAACCATGGTATAGGAATCACATATTTATCTACAGACGCATCCGCAATTGTGTAGACAACAGCTTCTTTGTCCACATAAGGACCTGATGTAAAAAGTGCGGTCAAGCTTGTGATTCCCTGCCGCTCAGCAGTTGGAAGTACATATTCCGGATCTTGGCAGGAACTCATTAATGCCAATACTCCTAATAGTAAATATTGTATATTCTTTTTCATAATTGTTTTCATTTTAGATTTATTGCCATTCTGCATATTGAGTTACCGCACCGTTATTGTCCAACTCCGCCTGTGGCATAGGGAAACGGTACATCTTAGTCGGGAAGTTACGATCTTTGTCATCACACTCTACATAAATGTAATTGAACGAACCGTTTGCATTCTGTTCTATCTTAAGTCCATGAAGACGGATACCGGTGAATGCCGTTGCAGATAGTTTCCAGCGACGCATATCCCAATAATAGTGTCCTTCATAAGCTAATTCGACTTTACGTTCCTGACGAATCGCTTTCATCAGGTCTTCTCCACTCTTGTCCGAATAAGGCAAGCCGACTCTGTTACGAATGTCTTTGATGTCTTTATTGGCTTTATCGGCATAGCCACTCAAATGATAGCAAGCCTCGGCATGATTTAGTAACACTTCGGCATAACGAATTTCGGTCCATGGCTGTGTACTTGCCTGCACAGAAGTGAAACTATGAGTCTCATCCACCAGCTTACGCAAATAATAACCTGTGGTAGAACGTCCTTCTGGTTTGGCATCCGTTTTCCATGCAGCCCAACCATCAGTACCATTGACATAAGATGCGATCGTTCTGCCTTTCCACGTCGCACCATTATAAAGAATGGTTGCTTTGAAGCGTGGTTCAAGTTTATCGTATGGAGGAGTTGCCGTTGTTCCTTCTGCAGTATGCCAGGTACTCCAATCCGGAAAACCGCTACCGTCCGCATATTCATAAGATTCTACCATTTCTTGTGTCGGAGTTCCAAATCCTCCGGTCATTGAATTACCATCCAATGCTTTATCACCTCCGGGAGCCATATAGCCGTCAAAATCATGAGTTACAGTAGAACTCTTGTCATAGCAATATTGCAGAATAGCTTCCTGACTTCCTGCTTTAAATGCATTAGAATAATTCTCTTTTTCTTCCAGCTTATATCCCATGCCCATCACTTCTTCGGCAGCGATCCGGGCATCATCCCATCTTTCTGCATAAAGCATTGCCCGTGACAGCATTGCATAAGCTGCTCCGCTAGTCAGACGTCCATTAGGGGTTTTATCAACCGGTAAATGTTCGCCCGCAAACTTCAGGTCCTCATATACAAAGTTCCATCCTTCTGCTTCGGAACTGACCGGCATATCCTTCTTTATATTATCCAGATCTTCATCATATATAATGACTTCCTTATAACGTTTTACCAAGTCGGTATATAAATATCCTCTGAAGAAGCGCATTTCCGCTTCCAGCCGTTCTTGTTCCGTCTGACCGAATGAGGCGTACTTTTTCAGTTTATTGAGACCTTCATTGACACGGCGTACATATTCATACATCGTCCCCCAATTGCCTAAATAAGTGCTGACATAACTTACTGTCAGAACGGATCCTCCATAAGCGATTTCGCTAGGTATCTGGCATTTAGACATATAGTTATAGGAACCGTATTTGAGTTGGTCTGTCAACGCTTCCGTCATGCCTGCCAGGCATTGTCCGTCACGATAAACTCCTAAATAATCGATATAACGGTAGAAATCGTTGACAGCTTGTTCGGCATATTCCAGTTTACTCCATACTAGTTTATCTGATGCTTTGTCCGTCGGTGTCATGTCTAGATAATCACTACATGAACCAAGCCCTAAAGAGGCTCCCAACAATATGATACTTATAAATTTTGTTTTCATAATAAATCTTTTAAAGGTTTAGAAAGTCAGAGTTATACCGCCCATGATTGTGCGTTGTTGAGGATAATATCCGTTATTCACTCCCGGAGATTCGGGGTCGATTCCATCGGGAAGACCGGAGATCGTGAATAAATTGGAACCTTCTACATAAATTCTAAGATTCTGAATTCCCACAGGGCTCATCCACTTTTTAGGGAATGTATAACCTAGCTGTGCCGATTTGAGACGAAGGTATCTGCCATTACGCAACCAGAAGGTAGAAGCTAATCCATTGTCTCCTCCATGTCCTTGATTTCCCAGAGTCAGACGTGGGAATGTTCCATTCGGATTTTCCGTGGTATACGCATTCTGAACCAGATATAAAGGTGAGTTGGCACCTTCTTTGAATGCTTGTGTCCAGACCGTATTGTCATCATAACCATTATAGTAAGTTCCGGTTAATGATACATCGAACAATGCGCCTCCAGTAAATTGTGCGCTTAAATCAAATCCGTTCCAGGCACAATTCAAGTTCAGACCATAAGTCAGTTCCGGACGATTGCCCCGTCCTACACGTGTTCTGTCATCTTCATCTATTTTGCCATCGCCATTTAAATCCTTATATTTGATGTCACCTACATTAGGACGGGTTCCATACCATGCGGAATTATCAATTTCTTCTTCCGAACGGAACAAACCTTCTGCCACCCATACGACTGAAGCGTCTACACTGCGACCTGTACGTTTTCTCCATTCTACAGTATTGGGACTATCCGGATAACGAAGATAGCGATTTCTTGCAAAAGTCAAGTTGAAACTGGCTCCATAAGAAAATGGTTTCCCTGCCAGATTTAATTTATTACGATGACTCACTGTGATTTCAACTCCCTTGCTGTCTACCTTGTTATAGTTGGCATACGTATAATAATATCCTCCCATTGATGGTGGATAATCGCCTCCCATTGCTGTCAGAATATCATAGGTATAATTATAGAATGCATCAAATTCCATACCCAGTAAACCATTCCACATGGTAAAGTCGAAACCTGCATTGTAAGTTAACGTGTTTTCCCACGTCAGAGTAGGATTTGCAATTACAGATGCACGCAGCGCCTGCATGACTTTTCCGTTCAGAATTGTCTGGTACGCATTTTTGTTACCGTCCATCAGGTTATAAGTACTAAGGAATGCATACGGACTCACATCGTCATTACCCAACAAACCGATAGATGCACGTATTTTCATATCATCTAGAAAAGTCAGATCGGACATAAAGTTTTCTTTGGATATTCTCCACGCTACTGATGCTGATGGGAAAAATGCCCAACGTTTTCCACTTACATTGCCCGCAAACTTATACGAACCGTCATATCGTCCTGTAAATTCTGCCAGATACTTATTGTCATAGTCGTATTTCAAACGGAAAACGTAACCAATGCTACGATTGGCATCACTGTAGCCGGAAATAGGGGAGTCTGCCGGTTGTCCGAAACTCAATTCCGGAAGTTCTGCAAAACTCATATTCTTATTATATCCGGAGAAACTGTTTTCTTTATAATCACGGATTTCCGCAAGTACCATGGCTTCAACATTATGCTTACCGAAAGAATTCGCATAATTGATGCTTCCCTGGCCTACCATTTGACGGGAACTGAATTGTCCTTCACCTAAATTTATTCCATTTGCAGTTCCACGAGGATCATCCGCTTTAGTCCAAGTCCAGTCTGTAGTGGAAGTCGGCATTTTATTGATATAAGTAGAATAAGGTGTATTCAGGTTTTTATTATGTGAGGTCTTGTAGTCATAAGCTCCGGTAACCTTTACACTTAATCCTTTTACCCAAGGCAGATTATATTGTAAAGAGAGGTTAGTCTGCAAATCAAAGCTATTGGTATGTTTGTAGCCGGATTCATAAATAGCTGCTAGCGGACTATTCGGTAAGCTTGTATTATTCTGTGTAGTAGCGGTATAAAGTCCATCATATTTTTCCGGTAAATACGGATGCATCATGATAGTCTGGTGAGCAACGGATAACCAACCTTGTTCTCCCAATGTGGAATTAGAATCTGTACCACCGGAGGCATATCCCGGAGTTTCACGTTTTCCTACATTTCCGGCAACTCCCAAACTTAACTGGAAATTCTTGGCCAGCTGAGTTTCAATGTTGGTTCTTAAGTTGTACCGTCTATAAGTAAAGTTATCAATATTACCATCCTGTCCCAAATAGCCGACAGACGTGAAATAACGCATTTTGTCACTACCACCCTGTACGGTGATGTTATGCTTCTGATTGATACCTGTACCAAATACTTTATCAATATAATTGACATTATCCCACCCATCAGTAGGATCGCCGTTCAACATCGCTTCCACATTTGCTTTTGTGAATACCGGTGTATATTGCTTCATGTCCGTAATACTTCCGTTAGCCAGCTTATCCATCATATCAGCCATATTATAATAATATGCAAACTGGGGACCATTCATAAACTGCGGAAAGTTTGCATTCATAGATGCTCCTATTGAACCGTTATATGTGATTCTTGACTTTCCTTCCTGTCCTCTCTTTGTTGTAACAATGATAACACCACCTGCGCCCTTCAAACCGTACACAGCCGCAGAAGCTCCATCTTTCAAGACAGATACACTCTCAATATCATTAGGATCAATGTCATTGATGGAACGAGGCATACCATCTACAATATAAGTAACATTGTAAATAGAACCACGAACCCGCAATACTGCTTGGTCATCACCCGGTTCTCCAGAGACTTGAACAGAAGAAATGCCCGGCAAACGTCCGCCTAACAAACTTGATACATTGGTTGCCGGTGCCTTTAACAGTTCGTCGCCTTTGACTGCAGAAACCGCTCCTGTCAGGGATTGTTTCTTTGCAGTACCATAACCAACGACAATCACTTCATCCAGAGATGCCACATCATCCTTCATCACCACATTGATCGTTTTCTGTCCGGCAACTTTTATATCTTGTTCCGCCATACCTACATATGTGAAAGACAATATATCTTTTGAAGTCGCCTGAATGCTGTATTTTCCATTAACATCTGTAACTGTACCATTAGTAGTCCCCTTTACTACAACACTTACACCAGGTAGAGATTCTCCTGTCTCATCAGTAACAGTACCTTGCACCAAACTCTGTGCATGAGCATTGATAGCACATGCAAAAAGTGCGCATATTGAGAAAAGAAATATCTTCAATATGCGAGAGTTTTGCTTAATTTTTGAGTTAAACTCTGTCATAGAATTAATTTTTAGATTATTAATAAGATTGGTTAACATAATAATTCATTGTTTCTATAGCGGTTCTAATACTTTCCAGCATTGAAATAATCCCCTTGGTACATGAAAGCACCCTTTCCATTTACCACCTTTCAGCGGTAACAAAACTTCCCCTCTGCGATTCAGATATCCGTACCATTCCGGATATTCCGGATCTTTGAAGTGCGACCATGTGTAGTCATGCACTTTTTCAAACCATTCCAGACATTTCCTGTCTCCGGTCAGCTGATAACCTTTCAGCAGTGATATCAGAGATTCAATATGCACCCACCAAAGTTTCTGATCCCATTCCAATTGCTGGGGAGGACAACCGTTACGGTCCATAAAGTAATAGATACCTCCATATTGCTTGTCCCAACCATAGTCGAGCATTGTCAGGGTTACGTCTTTTGCTTTTTCTATCAATTTCGGACGATTCAGGCGTTTGCCCAGATCCATGATAAACCACATCGCTTCGATAGCATGACCGGGAGTCACCTGACGACCTTCGAAGCAATCCACCAGATTACCGTCCATATCGACATTCTCAACAATGATGCCCCCCAGCTCCGGACGATAAAAGACATCCATCACTTCATGGATACAGGTTTCCATCGTCTGTTCCAGATAGCCGGGATCCAGGAGATGTTCGATCTCCAAAGCCAGATTACAGAGGATCATCGGGAGGGCGAAGTTCTTCAGATTACGAGTACCCGGATGAAGCTTGTTCCACTTGCCTTTCGGGTTGCTTACTTTGGACAAAATGATCTCGAAAGTCTTTTTTGCTATGTCCGCATATTCTTGATTACCAGTTGCTAAACTCAGCTGTCCGAAGGCCATCGTGGCGAAAGTATATGAGAAAATATTGTATGGTTCTACCAGTGGTCTACCCGAACGGTCGAGTGAAAAGTACCAGTTATAATTCCCGTCATGTCCGTATTTTTTTAAGAATTCACCACCCTGAACGGCACAATCCAGCCATTCCTGTCGTTTTTCCACTTTGTTGTAAAGCATGGAGAACATCCATACCTCACGTCCCTGCAACCAGATGAACTTATCCGTATCGAAAACCTTCCCTTCACGGTCCAGGCAGCTGAAATAACCGCCAAACTCAATATCTTGAGAGTGCTCGAGCCAGAATGGAAGGACATTGTCCAACAATTCATCCCGGTACTGATTCGCTAGTTTCTTAAAATCCATAATATTGTTTTTATTATAGATAGGTATAGGGTACACCGAAGGCGGGGAAACGTTTCTTGAATGGCCATGCAGAAAACCGCCTGCGGCTTCTCTATACTTCTCAGTTGTTGTTAGTTTACTGTTATTAAGGTCTCTTTCTTTCTTCTACTGTTCCGACCGGGTCCAGTATCTTTCAATCTCTTCCAGTGACTTTCCTGTGGTCTCCGGCACGAGTTTCCATACGATGAGCATATACGGCACGCACATGACTGCGAACAGGAAGAATGTTCCGGCGGGGGTGAGATTCTGGAGCATCCAGGGGGTTAACTGTCCGATCAGGTACGTTCCTATCCACAGGGCGAATCCTGCAATGGACATCGCCAGCCCGCGTACCTTGGTGGGGTACATCTCCGAAAGGAGCACGAACACCACGGCACAGATGGAGACGGCACAGCAGAATACATAGAACAGGAAGAAAACGAGCAGGAAGAGGCTGGATACTCCCCAGGAATCACCGAAGAGGAAGTAAATGCCGATCAGCAGGAGGGAGACAACCATCCCCGAAACTCCGTAATAGACCAGTTGCTTGCGGCCGACCCTGTCGATGATCACAAGAGCAAGAACGGTGGTCAGAGTGTTGACTAGTCCTACGAGAACTTGGTAAAACAAAGAATCTCCTCCTGAAAGTCCTGCGTTTTCGAAAATGGAAGGGCCATAATAAAGTACAGCATTCACACCCATGAACTGTCCCAAAATAGCAATGCATACACCAATGATGACCGCTTTAAAAATTCCGGGTTTCATTAACATAGCCCATTCAGATTTTGTTTCAGACGTCAATACAGATTTCGTTTCTTTTAATTGACCTGCAGCCTCTGAAACCGAATTATATATCCTTTCTAATATATTGACAGCTTTTTCTTCTTTACCTCTTACGATCAGCCAACGAGGACTCTCCGGAATAAAGAAGATAATGATGAAGAATAACACAGCCGGCAATGTTTCCATTCCCAACATTCCTCGCCAGACTTCAGTAACAAATATCTTATTCAACCAGTCCATACTTAACTGATTACCACTTTCAGCATAAGCCAGCAATTGATAGTTAATCAAATAAGCTCCTAAAAATCCAACTGTCACAGCCAATTGATATAAAGATACCAAACGCCCTCTATATTGTGCCACAGCCACTTCAGATATATACAAAGGAGAAACAATCGACACAACACCAATACCAACTCCACCAATAATACGATAGACTACCAATTGGGTGAAGTCTGCGGAGATCGCACAACCTAAAGCCGATGTAGAAAACAGAGTCGCTGAAATAATCATCGTCATTTTTCGTCCCAGCTTATCACTCAGGATACCGGCAAAAAGAACACCGACGATAGAACCTATTAAAGCACATCCCACATACCACCCCTGTTGCAACGTATCCAGTTGAAAAAGTTGAGTAACCTGAGCGATTGTTCCGGATATAACAGCAGTATCATATCCGAACAAAAATCCTCCCAAAGCTGCTACAACAGAAAGGAAAATAAGATAGCCAAAGTTAATTGTAGACTTCATATCACTCATTTGATTTCAAAATATTCTCTGTATCTATCATATAAATGTCCGGCCTGCAAGTAGGCAGATTGAGGACTCATAAAATGAGAAAATTCGAAAGTAATAGCCTTATCATACCCTGCACGTTTGGCAGCTTCCAGCTTCATCCGGAGCTTATCAAATTTAATGGGTAGAAAACGGATAGGCATATCACGGTCAAAAGACTCGGCGTTGGTCCAGCATTGCATACCATACTTATCTGCTAATTTTTTATTTACAGTAAAGAACGCATCCAACTCATCATAATCGATATGTCCATCCTGAAAAGCACAAGCATCTACCACTTCATGAATTCCATCAAAAATTTCATTCCATTCTTTTTCGTGTTGTTGTACAGAAACCGCATCTTCTCTTGTCAGTTTCCCTGTTCCCATAATAGCCTTTTTGCCATCAATCCACGGAGAGATAAAAGTCGGGAGTCCGTTCGATACATCTTTACATTGCTTTCCCATAGCGCGGAAAGCATCAATAGCCCCTTTCGTGGCACGGCTAATCTCGCCGCTGATGTACCAGCCTCCAAAACTTTTATACTTCTCTCCGTACATCTTCCAAACCTCATCAATCACATACTTGTTATCCTCAATCTCCCAACTTAAATCACCTGTATCCCAATACCGTCCTGAATCATACAAACCAAAATAAAATTTCATGTTATACTTCTCCGCCAGACGCAAATACATATCTACCAAATCAACCGACGGCATATAACATCCTTTTTTCAGCAAATAAGGTGAAGGGTAAGTCATAAACTTACGATAACCGGAACGAATCATAATCACTGTATCGATACCGATTCTTTTCATATGCTGAAAATCCAGATCCCATTCTTTCTCACCCCAGTTCTGATGAGGAATATCATGAGATATTTCATCCAAAAAAGTTCCTGTAATTTTTAAGCCATTATTTTTGGGAACAATCAATTTGCTTTCCAAATCGCCAGCCTTGATCTTCGGGGAGAGTTCCCCTCTCCCCTCTCCGTCAGCTGCAAATAATGAAGGGGCAACCAAAGCGGAAGCTCCGGCCAAAGCTGCCTTCTTTAAGAAATCTCTACGATTATTAGTTTCCATAGTTTTAATTTTTTGTTTTTACTTGGATATATGTTAACCTATTGAATATACTTACCAGTGATATCGATCTGTTTTTTATTGAAAGGATCCAATACCTGATCAATCATTACAGCCATCTCCCCTCTCAAAATATTCCGTTTCAAATCCGGTTCTTGCATTCCGTATGCTTTCCAAAGCGCTTGCGGATCAACAGTAGTATGTAGTTTTTCCATTTCTGCTATCTTCTGAACAAGTTGAACTGCCTCCTCAATACTTAATTTATCCGCTCCTGTTTTTTTGAATTCATCTTTGGCAGCCGGATACACTTCAAACAGACCATCCAGTTCTGACGCCAGCAATACCGTATCCGCTCTCAACCAAGTCTGATTGGACCAGTCCACATTCTTACCGACTCCTTTCAGAATCCCCGTAGAGCCAATCCGCTGATAAGGAGCAAACTTCACATCCGAGACAGGAACATCCAGATAAGGAAGCAAATATCCTTTAGCATCCAGAATAGCATTCTGAACATCACGAACAGAAACATCACTTATCTTCTGATTATTCTTCACAGCAAGTGCAGCCAAAGCTCCCGCTGCCTGACCGATCTGCAGTACAACCGGTTGCAAACGAGTCGTTCCATTCATAATATTCGATACGGAAATAGATTTCTCTGCAACAATCAGCCCGTCTACCTCCTGAGGAATCAATGTACCTAATGGCAACCCATACGAAGGGATCGGATGAAAATACAGATTAGGCAACTCTTCATAACCATGATAGCGGGTATGGTGATGATCTACCGGATAATCTCCCACAGCAATACAAGTACGGTACAGTTTTTCATCCTGTGTATATGGATTGAGTGCATGATTCAAGTTAAAGCGGACTAATCCGTGAATTCTTCTGGACTCTCTATGATAAGGGATAAAGGGCAACTTATCCTCTGTCGGATATTCATCATCCGCCAATCCAAGTGTATTATATCCCAGCTCATGTTGCAGGAAGTAGACAAAGCACATCGTATAATGTTTCGCATATTCCAACGCTTTCAAGCGCTCTTCCGGAGTCATTTCAATCAGATTAATATAATAATCATTACCTTCTATCGGCCAATTAATCATATATTTATGATTTGGTAACCGCCCGTAAGTAATCATCATATCTTTAGACCAGACGCGATCCGGCTCTTTAGGAGTTATGCATACCGGACTGGCACAGGCACAGGCAAATTCTTTAGGATCGTATCCTTCAGGTTCCGGAATAGTCACATCCTTACCATAATCTTTTAATATGGCAACATAAGTAATATCCTGCACAATATTATTCTTCTTTTCCGGAGCAATATCCTCGTGCGTGTCATCTCTGCTTTCCATACCAATATCGTACTTCACTCCACACATTTTTGCCACATCCCCCAGTTCGGTGGCATCAATCATAACCTTCGCCCGAACCGTTTTCACACCTTGTCCTTCCACCTTCACTTTAGCGACCCACTCATCTCCCGTCCTTTTTACTTCTTCAAGGCAAGCCTGTTTCCAGACTTTTAGATTATTTTCCGCCGCTACCATTTCGTGAAGAATCTTATTTCCAACTGACGGTTCAAACAATACGTTACTTACCCAACCCGTCTTCAAAGAATCCAGCCCGCCATAATAATCAGACAATCTATTCTTAAATTCTCCCCAAAGTCCGGCAGGCAATCTGTAATTTCCATCCACAGCACTCACACCGGCAGAAGTCAGCATCCCACCCAACCAGGTGCTTTCTTCGAGAATCAGTGTATTGGCTCCCATACGAGCAGACTGGATGCCGGATGTTACACCACTGGCACCTCCACCTATAATAAGTACATCTACCTTATCTTCCTCTGAGTGCATACAAGAAGAGTATGATACTACCAGAAACAGCCCACAGAGTATTTGGAATAAGTTTTTCATCATAATACGATTTGGTTACGGTACATCTTAATTAATATCACGGTACAAATATAGCTATATTTATTAAATAAACAATAGATAATAAAATATTTTATTAATAAAGTTGATTTTTGCTTCTTTATTCATTAATAAGACTATAAATATGAAGCTATTCAGATACCAGTACCCTTATTACCTTATTATATAAGAAGATTTCAAATAACTATCAATGAGAGAATTCACTTTCTATAAGGAATCAGCACAGCATCATCTCAGATTCAATTCTAATTTTTTCGTCAAGAACCTTATTAGTTAATAAAAAAATTAATTATCTTTGTAGATATTACAAAATATAAGAGACGTATGAACCAACAATTCTTGAAAGAAATAGAAATGGGCTCTAAAAATGCCCTCGTTAAAAAGAGGATCATTACACATTATATATATAATGGTAGTTCCACTATTCCCGATCTTTCAAAAGAACTAGATCTAAGCGTGCCCACAGTCACCAAGTTTATCGGTGAAATGTGTGAGGACGGATATATCAATGATTACGGAAAACTGGAAACCAGCGGTGGACGCCACCCGAATCTCTATGGATTGAATCCGGAATCCGGTTATTTTATAGGTGTAGACATCAAAAGATTTGCAGTCAATATCGGACTGATCAATTTTAAAGGTGATATGGTAGAGTTAAAAATGAATATCCCCTATAAATTTGAGAATTCGATAGAAGGGATGAACGAGTTGTGCAAACTCATTCTCAACTTCATCAAAAAACTTCCTATCAATAAGGAGAAGATTTTAAATATCAATGTAAATGTATCGGGACGGGTAAATCCGGAATCCGGATATAGTTTCAGCCAGTTCAATTTTGAGGAACGCCCGTTGGCGGATGTCCTGTCGGAAAAGCTGGGTCATAAAGTAACCATTGACAACGACACCCGTGCCATGACTTACGGAGAATATATGCAAGGGTGTGTAAAAGGAGAAAAAGATATTATTTTCGTCAACGTCAGCTGGGGAGTCGGCATCGGAATTATTATCGACGGCAAAGTCTACACAGGAAAATCCGGTTTCTCGGGAGAGTTCGGTCACGTCAATGCATACGACAATGAAATCATCTGCCATTGCGGCAAAAAAGGGTGTCTGGAAACAGAAGCATCCGGCTCTGCCCTTCATCGCATTCTTTTGGAGCGTATTAAAAGCGGAGAAAGCTCTATTCTTTCCACCCGAATATCCGGTGAAGAAGACCCCATCACGCTTGACGAAATCATCACAGCCGTCAACAAGGAAGATCTGCTTTGTATTGAAATTGTTGAAGAAATAGGGCAAAAGCTGGGAAAACAAATTGCAGGATTAATCAATATCTTCAATCCGGAACTGGTCATTATAGGCGGAACTTTATCTTTAACGGGAGATTATATCACCCAACCTATCAAAACAGCGGTACGTAAGTATTCACTCAATCTGGTCAACAAAGACTCTGCCATCATTACATCCAAATTGAAGGATAAAGCAGGTATTGTAGGCGCGTGTATGCTGGCACGCAGCAGAATGTTCGAAAGTTAAACTACCGTTACTTTATGCAAAGAGTTATGGTAAAGGAAGATTTTAAATTAAAGCTCAAAAAATATTCAGAATCCTTTTGTTTTCTCAAATAAAGCTGTAATTTTGCACGCCGTAAACGAGAAACAAACCGCCGCTATAGCTCAGTTGGTAGAGCAACGCATTCGTAACGCGTAGGTCGCCAGTTCAAGTCTGGCTAGCGGCTCTTGACAATAAAGCGCTAACTACAGAATAGTTAGCGCTTTTCTTATTAACCCCCAAAGCAAATCGCATGAAACGAGGTAAGAGCAGGAGATTATTTAAGAAAAAGAAGTCACATTCCAATCAAAGATTAGGGTGTATCATCGCTATCATCGTACTTATTCCCATTTGTTACGGGCTTTATCTGTATTATCAGCAATACAGTGTCCAGCACAGTAGCAAACCGCAGATAGAGACTTCCGTTTCCCTCCCCACTCCATCCGGCAAAGATTTAGAGATTCCCATTTCATTGATTCCCCGTCAGGAGCAGATCATTCGTCATAAAGGTTATACGGTTTCCTACAATAAAGATCTGAAGATTCCGAATTGGGTTTCTTACGAGCTGACCCGTCAAGAAACCAAAGGAAAAGAAAAGAGAGGTGACAACTTCATCGCCGATCCTTTAGTAAAAGGCGCCATTGCGACCAATGCGGATTATGCACGTTCAGGATATGACAAAGGACATATGGCACCAGCCGCCGACATGAAATGGAGTCCGGATGTCATGAAAGAATCCTTCTATTTCAGCAATATGTGTCCGCAGCATCCTCAACTGAACAGAAGAGGCTGGAAAAATCTGGAAGAAAAAATAAGAGACTGGGCGGTAGCCGATAGTGCCATCATCATCATATGCGGTCCTATCATCGACAAGCCGTCCAAGACCATCGGAAAAAATAAGGTGGCAGTGCCCGAACGATTCTTCAAAGTAATCCTCTCTCCTTTTGTCAAACCGGCTCGTGGCATCGGGTTCTTATTCAACAACAGACAGGCGGTAGAGCCCCTTTCCACCTATGCGGTATCAATTGACAGCATCGAGAAACTTACCCATATGGACTTCTTCTCTCCCCTGCCCGATGAATTAGAAAATGCAGTAGAAGCCAATGCCGATTATTACCAGTGGCCACGCTAATAGTTGACAAAATCAGCCGAATTTCAACTATTCACCGTTGAAAGGAATCGCTCCTATCCAAAATCTTCCTATCTTTGACGCAATTTTTAAAGTTACGTCACAAGATGAAAAAGAAAACAAGAAATATCTTATTATCCGTTCTGACCGGAGCTCTCCTTCTTTGCGCCATTGCCGGAGGAACAGTCTATTATTATCTCTTTGCTCCTCAGTTTCATCCCTCCAAAACCGTCTATGTATATGTAGACCGGGATGACACGGCAGATTCAATCTACAATAAGATCAGACAAACCGGTCATGTCAACAAATTCACCGGATTTCAATGGATGGCGAAATATAGAAAATTCGACCAGAATATACATACCGGACGTTATGCCATCCGCCCCAACGAAAACGTATACCATGTATTCAGCCGCTTCTTCAGAGGTTATCAGGAACCGATGAATCTCACTATCGGAAGCATACGGACACTAGACCGGCTGGCGCGAAGCATCGGCAAGCAACTGATGATCGACTCCGCCGAGATAGCCCGCCAACTATTCGATTCCGCTTTTCAGACCGAAATGGGGTATACGCCGGTCACCATGCCCTGTCTTTTCATCCCCGAGACCTATCAGGTATATTGGGATATGAGTGTCGACGACTTCTTCAAACGTATGCAGACAGAACACAAACGATTCTGGAATGACGAACGTCTTGCCCAGGCAACCGCTATCGGCATGACACCGGAAGAAGTCTGCACCCTCGCCTCCATTGTTGAAGAAGAAACCAACAACAACGAAGAAAAGCCGATGGTAGCCGGACTATACATCAACCGCCTGCACACAGGTATGCCCCTGCAGGCAGACCCTACCATCAAGTTCGCTTTACAGGATTTCGGGCTGCGACGCATCACCAATGAGCATCTGAAAGTCAACTCGCCCTACAACACTTATATCAACAGTGGTTTACCTCCGGGACCTATCCGCATCCCCTCTAAAAAGGGCTTGGACAGTGTATTAAACTACACGAAACACAATTACATTTACATGTGTGCGAAAGAAGATTTTTCAGGTACTCACAATTTCGCATCCAATTATGCCGACCACATGGCAAATGCAAGAAAATATTGGAAAGCACTTAATGAAAGAAAGATTTTCAAGTAATTTTGTGATAAAACGAGCCAAAAAGGCTATCTTTGCCCGATATAATAACAAACTGTGATCAACACTAATAAAGGAAATATATGAGCAAGCAACTCTTACTTGGCGATGAAGCCATTGCACAAGCTGCACTGGATGCCGGACTTTCAGGTGTATATGCCTACCCCGGTACTCCTTCAACTGAGATTACTGAATATATCCAAATGGCGCCTATAACCACTGAGCAGAACATACATAATCGTTGGTGTGCCAACGAAAAAACTGCTATGGAAGCCGCACTGGGTATGTCATTTGTAGGCAAACGCGCCTTAGTGTGCATGAAGCATGTAGGCATGAATGTGGCTGCAGACTGTTTCGTCAATTCTGCCATCACGGGTGTGAAGGGAGGACTGATTGTGATAGCGGCAGACGACCCCAGCATGCACTCTTCACAGAATGAACAGGACAGCCGCTTCTACGGAGACTTCTCCCTGATACCGATGTACGAGCCCAGCAACCAGCAGGAAGCATACGACATGGTATACAACGGATTCGAATTCTCTGAGAAAACAGGCGAACCGATCTTAATGCGTATGGTCACCCGCCTCGCACACTCCCGTTCCGGAGTAGAGCGCAAAGAGCAGAAGCCACAGAACAGCATTTCATTCAGTGAAGATCCCCGTCAGTTTATCCTGTTGCCGGGAAATGCCCGCAAACGCTATAAAGTATTGCTTGCCCGCCAGGACGAATTCATCAAAGCTTCCGAGGAATCTCCTTACAACAAATACATAGACGGCCCTAACAAAAAACTGGGAATCGTCGCTTGCGGTATCGGCTACAATTATCTGATGGAAAACTATCCGGAAGGTTGTGAATACCCGGTACTTAAGATCGGCCAGTATCCATTGCCTAAAAAGCAATTGCTGCAATTGGTTGAATCCTGCGACGAGATTCTGGTACTGGAAGACGGACAGCCATTCGTTGAAAAACATCTGAAAGGCTATCTGGGCATTGGTATCAAAGTAAAAGGACGTCTGGACGGCACACTATCACAAGACGGAGAATTAAATCCGGACTCTGTAGCACGCGCGGTCGGCAAAGAAAACAAATCGGAATTCGGCGTCCCTTCTGTAGTCGAAATGCGTCCTCCCGCACTGTGTGAAGGATGCGGACACCGTGATATGTACATCACACTGACAGAAGTACTCAAAGAAGAATATCCTTCCCATAAAGTATTCAGCGACATCGGTTGCTATACGCTGGGAGCCAACGCTCCGTTCAACGCCATCAATTCATGCGTAGACATGGGAGCTTCCATCACAATGGCGAAAGGTGCGGCCGACGGAGGTCTTCATCCGTCCGTAGCTGTAATCGGTGACTCTACATTTACTCACTCCGGAATGACAGGTTTACTGGATTGCGTCAACGAAAATGCCAATGTCGTTATTGTCATTTCAGACAATGAGACAACAGCAATGACCGGTGGTCAGGACTCTGCGGGCACAGGACGTATTGAATCCATCTGTATCGGTTTAGGAGTCGACCCTGCCCATATCCGTGTCGTTGTTCCATTGAAGAAGAACCACGAGGAAATGAGACAGATCATACGCGAAGAAATCGAATACAATGGCGTATCCGTTATCATCCCGCGCAGAGAGTGTATTCAAACATTAGCACGCAAAAAAAGAAGTAAGTAAGCCATGAAAAAAGACATTATATTATCAGGAGTAGGTGGACAGGGTATTTTGTCCATCGCTACAGTTATTGGTAAAGCTGCTTTGAAAGAAGGACTTTACATGAAGCAAGCAGAAGTACACGGAATGAGCCAGCGTGGCGGAGACGTTCAGTCCAACCTCCGCATCAGCGACAAACCGATTGCTTCGGATCTGATACCATCCGGCAAATGCGACCTTATCATTTCGCTCGAACCGATGGAAGGTCTGCGCTATCTCCCCTATCTCAGTCCGGAAGGATGGCTGGTAACCAACGAAACTCCGTTTGTCAACATCCCCAATTATCCGGAAGAAGACAAAGTAATGGCTGAAATCAACAAATTGCCGCATAAGATCGTACTGAACGTGGATAAAGTAGCCAAAGAAGTAGGTTCTGCACGAGTTGCCAATATCGTTTTGCTGGGCGCAACCATTCCATTCCTCGGCATCGATTACGAGAAAGTACAAGACAGTATCCGCGAAATCTTCCTGCGCAAAGGAGAAGCTATTGTCGAAATGAATCTTAAAGCACTGGCTGCCGGCAAGGAAATTGCGGAAAAGCTAATGCAATAACTATCACAATCATGAGTACACAATACTGGGAAGAAGAAATTGAAATCATGAGTCGCGAGAAGTTGCAGGAACTGCAACTTCAGCGACTCAAAAAAACGATTAACATAGCCGCAAACTCACCTTATTACAAAGAGGTTTTCAGCAAAAACGGCATCACCGGAGATAGTATCCAGTCACTGGACGACATCCGCAAAATTCCTTTCACCACTAAATCGGACATGCGTGCCAACTATCCCTTCGGGCTAGTGGCCGGCGACATGAAAAGAGACGGTGTACGTATCCACTCTTCCAGTGGAACTACAGGAAACCCTACAGTCATCGTACATTCACAACATGACCTCGACTCATGGGCAAATCTGGTAGCCCGTTGCCTTTACATGGTGGGGATCCGCAAGACAGATGTCTTCCAGAACAGCTCCGGATATGGAATGTTTACAGGTGGATTAGGTTTTCAATATGGTGCAGAACGCCTTGGCTGCCTTACCGTACCTGCCGCAGCCGGAAACAGTAAACGGCAAATTAAATTCATCAGTGACTTTAAGACTACCGCCTTACACGCCATCCCAAGCTACGCTATCCGTCTTGCCGAAGTATTTCAGGAAGAAGGTATCGACCCGAGAGAAACAACCCTGAAAACCTTGGTGATCGGCGCCGAACCGCATACTGACGAACAGCGCCGTAAAATAGAACGGATGCTCAATGTGAAAGCATATAATAGTTTCGGTATGACGGAAATGAACGGCCCCGGTGTTGCCTTCGAATGCCAGGAGCAGAACGGAATGCACTTCTGGGAAGATTGCTATCTGGTAGAAATCATCGATCCTGAAACAGGAGAACCCGTTCCCGAAGGAGAAATCGGTGAATTGGTACTCACTACACTTGATCGTGAAATGATGCCGCTTATCCGCTACCGCACCCGCGACCTTACCCGTATACTACCCGGAAAATGTCCGTGCGGCCGCACCCATCTCCGCATCGACCGGATCAAGGGACGCAGCGACGATATGTTTATCATCAAGGGAGTCAACATCTTCCCCATGCAAGTCGAAAAGATTCTGGTTCAGTTCCCCGAATTAGGCAGCAATTATCTGATTACGCTGGAGACAGTCAACAATCAGGATGAGATGATCGTCGAAGTGGAATTAAGCGATCTTTCTACAGACAACTATATCGAACTGGAAAAGATCCGCAGAGATATTATCCGTCAATTAAAAGATGAAATACTGGTTACCCCGAAAGTAAAACTAGTAAAGAAAGGGTCTCTCCCGCAGAGCGAGGGAAAAGCCGTCAGAGTGAAGGACTTAAGAGACAACAAATAAATATTCAAATGCCCGATGTGCTAATATGCCAACCCAATACTGTATGATATCAGTAACAAATGGCATATTAGCACATTATTTAATTATCAGATTATAATGCAATTACTAAAAAAAAGAATTCTGCAGGACGGAAAATGCTACGAAGGAGGCATCCTTAAAGTAGATGGTTTTATCAATCACCAGATGGATCCTGTCCTGATGAAATCCATCGGAGTAGAATTTGTCCGCCGCTTTGCAGCCACAAACGTAAACAAGATCATGACTATAGAAGCAAGCGGTATCGCTCCTGCCATCATGACGGGCTATCTCATGGACTTACCGGTTGTATTCGCCAAAAAGAAATCACCCAAAACCATTCAGAACGCACTAAGCACTACCGTACACTCGTTCACCAAAGACCGTGATTATGAAGTAGTGATCAGTGCCGATTTTCTGACTCCAAATGACAATGTTCTTTTTGTTGATGATTTCCTTGCCTACGGAAATGCCGCATTAGGCATTCTCGACCTCATAGAGCAATCCGGAGCAAAATTGGTAGGCATGGGGTTCATTATCGAAAAAGCCTTCCAAAATGGACGTAAAATACTGGAAGAGAAAGGTGTCAGAGTAGAAAGCCTTGCCATAATCGAAGACTTATCCAACTGCTGTATTAAAATAAAAGATCAATAAGCTGAGTCGGGGTTAAAATAATGCCCCTTGCCTTTTGTCTTTTTACCATATTGCACCGCATGCTGAGGGCACACATGATAACATGCCAGGCAGGCGGTGCAATTCTTTCCCCAAACCGGTCTTCTTTCCTTCATCGTTATATTCCCTACCGGACAACTTTTTTCACAGCGCTTGCACCCGATGCACTCACTCGTTGCATGGAAAGGTTTGGGAGACATCTGATAACGAACAAATAACGGATTGATGATCCTCGTCTTGATAAAAGGCAAACTCCCCTCCTTGCATGCAAAGACAGTTTCTCTCCCGGTTATCAGTCTACTGACTTTTTCAAGAGCCGGAACCGCTTCTGCCAGTTTTTTCTTTTCCAGTTCCTTGCTATCCACATCAAATCCGAGGAACAACACATAGTTATTGGGCATAATTACAGAAAAGCCTGCATTACATCTCCATCCCCTCGCAGCCAATGCCTTTTCCATCACCTGCCGGGTCAGCCCCGTATCGTCTCCACACGAACACACAAAGAACAGATATTGCTGCTGATACCCCTTCAGAACCAGCTTCCGAATAAACTCCTGTACAATCACGGGAGGCGCCCACGAATAGACCGGAAAGACAAAACCGATCTTCTCATCCTCCCGCAAAGAGAACTCCCATGTGTCATTCTTCCATGCGTCCGGGATAAAAAACAAATCTTCCTGTTGTTCTTTAGAAAGCTGATTAGCAATCCATTTAGAGTTACCTGTACCTGAGAAATAAAATATCATAGAAGAGTATATAAAAAAGCCGCATCGACGATGTGATGAAACTCTGATAGAACAAGATTTGAGCGCTCGCCCTCTTTGTAATCCACCGGCTTAAAGCTGTCCCGAAGGATGTGGCCCGCCATTGAAGAACGAAGCTTTCTCGGTGCATCAGATTAATTTGAAGAGTTTCCCGATCCAGTCGATACGGCTAATATTTTTCTATCACAAATGTAATAAGATTCTCTGAGAATAGCAAGAAAAAGAAAGAATTTGTTCGTCCACTAACATTTTTTTTCATCCTTTCTCTCCGCCTAACAAAAGAAAAGTGCCAGTTATCGGATCGATAACTGACACTTTGTAAATCCTAAACTATTGAAACTTAAGCAGCTTTTGCTTTAGCAACTACAGCTTTGAAAGCTTCCGGATGATTCATAGCTAAATCAGCCAAAACCTTACGATTTATTTCAATACCGGCTTTGTGCAAACCGCCCATCAATTTAGAATAAGACATTCCTTCAAGACGTGCAGCAGCGTTGATACGTTGTATCCAAAGAGCGCGGAAGTTTCTTTTCTTATTTCTACGGTCACGGAACGCGTAAGTCAAACCCTTTTCCCAGGTGTTTTTTGCTACGGTCCATACATTTTTTCTTGCACCAAAGTAACCTCTGGTTAATTTCAAAATTTTCTTTCTTCTTGCTTTTGAAGCAACATGATTTACTGATCTTGGCATAGTTTTACTTTTTTTGAATGTTAGCGCCGTTACTTCACGCAACGAACTTCAGGCTAAAGCATTCGGTTAATACTTTAATAATACTTTGTACGCTTTTGATTACTTCATTGCTAAGAGTTCCTTAACCTGGCTTACATTTGTTGTATCAACAGTTGTAGAGTAGCACAGATTTCTTTTTCTCTTTTTCGATTTCTTAGTCAAAATGTGACTGTGAAAAGCGTGCTTTCTTTTGATTTTACCTGTTCCGGTAAGGGTAAACCTTTTTTTAGAACCGGAGTTAGTCTTCATCTTTGGCATCTTACTTGTTTTTAAAATTATTAAATATATAATGGTGACGCACTATACCTGCGCGCCACGCATTCATTCTTTTTTATTCTTCCTCGCCCGCTTCCGGCTTTTCAGCCTTCTGTCCCTGAGTTACCGGTTTGGAAGCCGCCGGTTTTTTAGGCATTTCCTTTTTCTTCGGAGAAAGCTGGATTGTCATACGCTTACCTTCAAGTACCGGCATCTGATCCACCTTTGCAAAATCTTCAAGATCGTTGGCAAAACGAAGCAATAACACTTCACCTTGTTCCTTGAAAAGGATGGAACGCCCCTTAAAGAATACATATGCCTTCACTTTATCCCCGTCTTCCAGGAATCCTCTGGCATGTTTCAGCTTAAAGTTGTAATCATGATCGTCAGTCTGCGGTCCGAAACGGATTTCCTTTACGTTCACTTTTACCTGCTTCGCTTTCTGCTCCTTCTGGCGTTTCTTTAATTGATAAAGAAATTTAGAGTAATCAATAATACGACAAACAGGAGGTTGAGCATTGGGGGAAATTTCAACTAGATCCAGCTCTTTCTCTTCAGCCATTTTCAAGGCCTGAAAGATAGGATATACTTTCGGTTCAATCTCGTCGCCCACGATGCGGACTTCTTTGGCACGAATCTGTTCATTGATTCTATATTGCCCTTTTAAAGTGTCATTCTTCATTAAAAACGTTTACTTCCTAGTTTGATTTTTTTATTGTTCTACTAAATATTTATCATGAAACGGCTGCAAAGTTACCATTTATTTATCATATTCTGAACTTCTTCGTTCAAAATTTTAGCAAATTCTTCATATTTCATGGTTCCTTTGTCGCCTTCCCCTTGTCTGCGAACAGAAACTTCACCATTTTCAGCTTCTTTTTCACCCACAATCAACATATAAGGAATGCGTTTCATTTCATTATCACGGATCTTGCGGCCGATCTTTTCATTACGATCATCCACAATAGCACGGATTTCATGCATTTTCAGATACATCTTCACTTGCTCTGCATACTCATTGAACTTTTCACTGATCGGCAGGATAGCTACCTGATCCGGAGTCAGCCACAACGGGAACTTACCGGCAGTGTGTTCGATCAATACAGCCACAAAACGCTCCATTGATCCGAATGGTGCACGGTGAATCATCACCGGACGGTGCTTCTGGTTGTCAGAGCCCATATATTCCAGTTCAAAACGTTCCGGCAAGTTATAGTCTACCTGAATGGTTCCCAACTGCCAACGGCGACCGATGGCATCTTTCACCATAAAGTCGAGCTTGGGACCATAGAAAGCAGCTTCACCGTACTCAATCTTAGCCGGCAGGCCTTTTTCCTCGCAAGCCTCGATAATCGCCTGTTCAGCTTTCTCCCAGTTGTCATCGCTACCGATGTATTTTTCACGGTTCACTTTATCACGGAGTGATATCTGAGCCTCGAAATTCTGGAAATTCATCGAACGGAACACGATAGAAATGATATCCATCACACGGAGGAACTCATCTTTCACCTGATCCGGACGACAGAAAATATGTGCGTCATCCTGAGTAAAGCTGCGTACACGAGTTAAACCGTGAAGCTCACCACTTTGTTCATAACGGCAAACCGTACCGAATTCTGCAATACGCAACGGAAGGTCCTTGTATGAACGCGGAAAATTCTTATATATCTCGCAGTGATGCGGACAGTTCATCGGTTTCAGGAAATACTCCTCTCCTTCTTCCGGAGTATGGATCGGCTGGAACGCATCCTTACCGTATTTTGCATAGTGACCGGAAGTCACATACAGCAACTTATTACCGATAGGCGGAGTAATTACTTCCTGATAGTCATAGCGGGTCTGGATACGACGCAAGAACTCTTGCAGACGCAAACGCAGTGCAGTACCTTTCGGCAACCACATCGGAAGTCCCTTACCTACTGTTTCAGAGAACATGAACAACTGCATTTCCTTACCGATCTTACGGTGGTCACGTTTCTTGGCTTCTTCCAGCAACACCAGATATTCATCCAGCATTTTCTTTTTCGGGAATGTGATACCATAGATACGGGTCAGCATCTTACGGTCTTCGTGACCGCGCCAGTAAGCACCGGCAACAGTTGTCAGCTTGATAGCCTTGATCGGCGCAGTCGTCATCAAGTGAGGACCACGGCAAAGGTCAGTAAACGCACCCTGGGTGTAGGTAGTAATATGTCCGTCTTCCAGTTCTGAGATCAATTCACATTTATACGTTTCGCCACGGTCGCCAAACATTTTCAAAGCGTCCGTCTTCGAAATACTTTCTCTGACTACCGCATCTTTCTTTGCCGACAATTCAAGCATCTTTGCTTCGATGGCAGGCAGGTCACTTTCTTTAATCACAGCTTCTCCCGGATCCACATCATAGTAGAAACCGTTTTCGATAGCCGGTCCGATACCAAACTGGATACCCGGATAAAGTTCCTGCAAAGCTTCAGCCAGCAAGTGGGCGCTTGTGTGCCAAAATGCATGTTTGCCTTCTTCATCGTCCCATTTGTAAAGTACGAAATCAGCATCTTCATTAATAGGACGTCCTAAATCATAAGTCTCACCGTTCACGCCACATGCAAGTACATCCTGTGCCAAGCGCGAACTGATACTTTCTGCAATCTGTAAACCGTTCACTCCTTCGTTATACTCACGAACGGAGCCATCGGGAAATGTTATCTTTATCATAATATGATGATGTTATATTTTCATAATGAGAACGCAAAAGTAACGAAATCTTTTGAGTTTTCTATTTTTTATCAAAAAAATGTTATTCTGTCTGATCCGTGAAACGCTTGATCACGTTGTAAGCAGAAACAACTCCTAGTTCACCGGCCTTGCTCAAATCTGAGATTCCCGCCTTATTATTACCCAGGAAAATATGCGTAAGTCCCCGGTTGAAATAAGCGTCAGCAAAGTCCGGAGACAGCTGAATCGCCTTATCGTAATCGACAATCGCAGCCCTGTAATCTTTCAGCATAGCCGCCACATTGGCACGGTTATAATAAGCGTAAACGAAGTCCGGAGCCAGAGTTATCACCTTATCCAGGTCCTTTCTGACAACTTCATAATCCACCGCACTCACTTCCTTGACAGCAGCGCCACTCGGCATATCCGCTTCGGCAGCCTGTTCAGCCTTCTGATATTCCAGTTGTTTGCAACGAATCAGTGCACGCATGAAATAGGCCGGGAAGAAATCTCCGTCCAGCAATATCGCCTGAGTCAGGTCGGCAACCGCACTGGAGAAATCCTGTACCAGATAAAAGTCAATGGCACGGGCAAAACGCTTCGGAGCACTCTTGTCATCGTCCACAATAGCCGATGTATGCGCATCAATCAGGGCAAAATGGAATTTCACCTGTTCTTCCGTCAGCGGGGCCTCCATATTTGTAATACGGATACGCTTCGGAAGTACATTCGACAGATTCAGGTCTTCAATAAACTTATGGAAATTCACCGAACGCTTCACTTCGCTCGACTTTTCATAATAAGTCAAGGCAAACATCGGTTCCAGTTTTATGTTCACATTCTTATCCTGTACGCGTCCGCGATAATCACTTGTATAGCGTTGATCCGCTTCAGAATCATCGGCAATCACAATCTTGCGATAGTTGTTCATGTTCTTGTCAGACTTCTTACGAGTTTTTCCTTCCTCGCTTTCGTCACCGTTCTCGCCGCTCTGGTTTTCTTTATCTTTATTCTGATTCTGGGCAACGTCTTTGTTCGTCCCTCCATTCTGCTTGTCAAGCTGAGCCTTCAACAGTTTGAAGTCATCCTGTTCGGCCCCCTTCTTGTCGCCGATCTTCTTGCGGGCTTCCGCACGATGATAATATCCTGCGAGGAAGTTCGGATACTGGTTGATAACTGTCGTATAGTCTTTGATAGCGCCCCGGTAATCTCCCGTCTGAGCACGAAGCAACGCACGGTTAAAGATAGCCATCATATTATCAGGTTCCATCTGAATCACAAAATCGAAGTCCTCGATAGCACGGTTGTCATCCCCGACACGGGCACGAAGCAAACCACGGTTATAATGCCCGATAAAGTTATTGGGATCAATATCCAAAGCCAGGTCATAATCGCTCATAGCACCCCTCAGATTATTCTGATGGAATCTGGCCAAAGCACGGTTTATATAATTACCCGCGTTCTTCGCGCTCAGATGAATCGCACGGTCCAGATCCGATTCCGCTTCTGCATAGTTGGACTGCTGCAAGCGGACAATAGCCCTTGCCGACCATGCGTCCGGATCATACTTATCCAGTTCGAGAGCCGTATTAAAGTCCTTCAGTGCCGCAACCGTATCCTTCTGCTGCAAAGAAACCTCTCCCCTCATCAGATAAGCACGTGTATAGCGCGGAGAAACTTTCAGCAAGCTCTCCAAATCCTCCTTGGCTGCGTCATAATCCTTTTTCTGAATATGAGACAAGGTCAGATTGTGCCACAAGGTGATGTTTTCCGGATCATAATGCAATGCTTTCTGATAATCCTCAATCGCCCCGTCGAATTTACTCTGACGAATCCGTGCCAGTCCACGAACCTGATATGCACCTACTACAAACGGATTCCGTTTGATAGCCTCGTCACAATCCGCTTCCGCTCCTTGATAATCCTCCAGATTCACCTTTGCCAGCGCCCTGAAAAAATAAGGCTCATACAAATATGGCTTCGCATTAATTACCTGGTTGAAATACTGAATAGAAAGCACGTAGTCCTCAAAATACAGCGCATTGCGGGCAATAGTCATCACCCGCTCCGTATTAATCTGAGCACAAACCAGTGTGGGGAACAGCAATAAAACTGTTAGTATTCTTTTAATCATTGATATTTTATGCTTGTAAACGAAACAAAAATAATGCTTTTCGCTTACTTAACAGGGATATAAACGTTTTTTATCTTTATTTCACCTGTTTCATCTTATATGAACTACGCGCTTTTCCTTTCAGCATCGTATTTAATTTTCCTCTTATCATTTGTTTGCGTAATGGCGAAAGGTGGTCGATAAACATCTTTCCGTCCAGATGGTCGAACTCATGCTGCATCACCCTTGCCAGATAGCCTTCCACCACTTCATCATGCTCTACAAAGTTCTCGTCCATGTATTTCACACGGATCTTATTTCCTCTTTTCACAGACTCATGAATGCCGGGCAGACTCAGACAGCCTTCTTCCATACTGACTTCCTCCCCACCCACTTCGATGATATGAGGATTGATATAAGCTTTATTAAAATCCTTAAATTCCGGATAGTCTTCCGAAAGCGGGTCTAATGTAATCGTAACGACACGGATAGGCAAGCCGATCTGTGGAGCAGCCAGTCCCACGCCATCGGCGTGCACCATTGTTTCAAACATATTCGCGATCAGCTCTTTCAGGTTCGGATACTCCGGGGTTATGTCCTCTGCCACCTTTCTCAAAACAGGCTGGCCATATACATAAATTGGTAAAATCATACTTTATACTCTACTAAAAAATTAAATTATTCTCTGTCTTATTATTAAAAACGTTTACTCTCCAAATATGTTTGCAGAATAATAGTGGCACTTATCTCATCCACCAATGCTTTGTTTTGCCGGTCTTTCTTTTTCAGTCCGGCTTCCAGCATCGTACGGTGTGCGAGAACAGATGTGAAACGTTCGTCCACATATTCTACAGGAAGTTCCGGGAAACGTTTCTTTAATGAACGAACAAAGGGTTCGATGTTCTTCATATTTTCCGAAGCTTCATTATTCATCTGCTTGGGCAATCCTATAATAATCCGCTCTACCGGTTCTTTTGCCACATACCCACCGATAAAGTTCAGAAGTTCATGCGTGGGTACAGTTGTCAACCCGTTTGCAATCAGTTGCAACGTATCGCTCACAGCTATCCCTGTGCGCTTCCTTCCATAATCTATAGCTACTATTCTGCTCATATGGGGTACAAAAATACAAAAAAGACGCTTCCCGCGAAAGGAAACGTCTCTTTTATTCTATTATTTCAACTGTGGATTATTCTTCCACGATAGCAACACGGCTCAACTTAGCGTCATCGTAGAACATATTGCCTACACCACCCTTGTAATCAACCTTCAGTTGAGAAGCAGGTACACCGAATTCATTCACCATCAGGTCACGTACAGCTTCAGCTCTCTTCTTACTTAACTTCATGTTGTACTCAGCAGAACCAGTACCCTTGTCAGCATATCCTGTAACAGTAAATGTCTTTTCCGGATTAGCTTTGATACCCTTAGCCATTGCTTCGATGTTCATGTACTCTCTCTTGCTGATGTTGCTCTTACCAATGTTGAATACAACAACCAGACGTGGAACGAATCCGCCTTCTTTCTTAACGATTACTTCCGGCTTCTTGTTGCGTGCTTCAACCAAGTCACGTTTCAGAGATTCGTTTTCACCCTTCAGAGAGTTCAGTCTGTTTCTCATGTCGTCCAACTGGCTTTCCGGTACCATCGGTACAGTAGGAACAGCGTTGAATCCGCGTTTTTTGAACTTGTAAGTTACACCTACAGTTACACCGGCCATACCTTCTTTAGAAGTTCCGCCGAATGCATCCTTCATCAAAAGGCCACGCAATTCAAGGTTGATATCCCAAGCATCCGATACACGGAAGCGGTTGATCAAACCGGCATTGATACCTAAGTTTTGTTGATGAGGTTCTGACCAAGAAAGAGCCACACCTGCACCTACATAAGGAATGAATGAATAAAGACGATCCTCGTTGTAACCGCAGAACATGTTAGAAAGGTTGAAGAGAACATCACCATGGAAGTTAGCCATGTTCCATTTCTGCTTGTAGTAACCGTTAGAATACTTGCCACCTTTTGTATACAAGTCATTAGCACTAGGAGCAGCTCCCTTAGCTTGAAGACCGTTGTATGCAACACGCAATCCGATACCCGGAGTAAACCATTTACCTACGGCAATATCAAGTGCCGGAGCAATGCGTTTTCCGAAATCCGCTTTACCGTCGTTGTCGCCAAAGTACATTTGACCACCAACGCCACCACTAATGAACCAATTGGCCCCAAAACGATTAGTCTCTACAGTGTAGGCTTTACCTTCTGTTTTTCCTTTTTCCTGAGCAGACAGGCACACAGAAGCCCCTACCATTAAAATAAACAATAAACCCTTTTTCATCTCAATTTATTTTAGTAAATAATATAATGCAGTTTGTGTTACGCTATAACCACAACTCTACAGGCTCTAAATCTTAAACAAAGAGATATAAATCTCTACCCTTTTTCTTTAAATTTAGTGCAAATATAGATATTTATTGTAATACACACAAAAAAACTCGTAAAAAAACATTTCTTCGTGATATTTATATGGGATGATAAAAGTGTTGGATAGCCTACAAAGGGTATAGCCAACATTTTTGAAAGAAAAATAAAAGCAAAAAAATAACCAATGATAATCTATATCATTGGTTATCCCTTATTTTTTCCGCTACCTTAATTAATATACCAGTTTTACATTATCAATCCACAATGAATTTCCGGGTGAACCGACGTAAGCTCCGCCATGACTGGATGTGAACTGGAGATACAGATGAGTCGGCTCATCATTTTCATCCCCCCATGCCACTTCGTGGATAGGCACGCTTTCACCTTTGCTGTTGACTGTATAGTTCTCAGTCACCTGCAGACGCATCATGTGAGGTTTATATTCGGGACGGCTGGTAATGTCTCCATACATAATTTCATACGTGGCATTATTCTTCCAGTCGGTAGAGTGATAGTAATAAGTCACCAACGTTCCGATACGCTTGGCATAAACATTTCCGTTGGCATCCTCCCAGCGTTTCTGCAAAAATAAAATAGCAGCCGGATAATCCTTGCCTGCTACATCTGTAATTTTACTGAAACCGGTAGCACGTATACGTTTTTCCCTGTCGGACATCTTCACTTTATAGTCAAACTGAAGGGCAACCGGCTTCTTGGTAAACGGAATCCCCGTCTGAAGCATCTTCTGCGGGTTCTTGGTACCCTTGATCGGTTCGTGCACAGATCCCGTAAAGATAGAGCCGGCAGCCAATACGGTTATATTGACAAGCCCCAGTACCTTCACACTCTCCATACGCGTATCCAGGCGTGCACAGTAACCGTCTCCCCGTTTCTCCGGAAAAACCGACGTATTTGTCTTGGTAATACCTGCCACTTTCGCCATCACATTCGAAGTCGCCCACGGTGAGCCACCCATATTCTTATACACCTGATCTCCCTTAATTACAGTCGTCGGACCAATCTCATACACATTCTTCGTGTTCCCTCCGATAATCCCCGACTCTTTTATCTGGCGGTCCACCCATTGGTCCATATCCCCGAAGGGGAGCATCTCCACTTTATGCTGCGCCATCAAAGACAAGGAAGAAAAAAATGCAACGAAGCCTGTCAGAAACAGGCGATGAACCATTTTCTTAATCATCAATACTTATCCTTTCTTTTATAAATTATAGTTCCATTGTTTCAAAGCAAAATCCCAGTTTTCCTCTACCAATCGAATCGTCCGGTCATCATATTTATACTTATTCTTCTTATATCCCTTCTTGCCGCCGACATATTTTTCGATATCTCCTTGTGCTTCGGCGAAGCCGGGGATAGAAAGTGACTTATAAATATTCTCCGTCATTCCCATCGCATCCGCTTCAAAGTCTTCAAACTTCACTTCGATCAGATTGCCTTCCGGAATGAATTTCTTATCCGATTCATACTTATGATACAGCTTTGCATAAATAGAAAGGATATTCTCCTCCAATTGTTCATTGCTGACATCCTCCAGTTTCAGAGGCTGGATTGTATTTGTAAAGAAACTGCGTGTAGATTCAAATACCGTATACGGATTACGCATCAGGTAGATAAACTTGGCGTTCGGGAACATTTTCACCAATTCTTTCACCCTGCCCGTATGAGGAGGGTTCTTGCTGAGGAATTGCGTACCCTTGGTGTTCCACAAAGAAATCTTGATCAATTTCGTGAATACCTCTTCAAACACTTTCAGTTCTTTGTCCGTGATATCATCAAACAGCAGATACTTGTCCGCATATTCCTGTTGATATTTCGGCAGGAACCAGAAATTATAATAGGTATACGGCATCATGTTCGACAATGCAAACTCTTCCTCCTGCGGAAGATCCACTGCCAGCTCCATATTATCCGTCGGACGCTTGTCCGGCATCAGCCAGCTCATATTCTTCTTGAAGAAAGGCTGTCCCCACATCATCAGATGCGGGAATACGGTCTGATAAGTTGTGTTATACCCAAAATGCTTGTCGCAGGAGAACACGTTATGTACAAAAGTAGTTCCACTCCGCCAGTGTCCCAGAATGAATACCGGATCATGTTCCAGCGGCTGATTGGCCAACAACTTTTCGTAGCGTTTATCCTGCAATGCAGCCAACGGAGAAAGCAGGCGGCACACCGCTTTCGTCAACCGGTACTTGCCTTTATAAGCAGCATCAATATCACGGCCGGCAGTGATTGCCTTAAACGTTTTCCAGTCGGCACCTACCAACGTATTAATCGGAAGTTTATTAAATTCAAGTAATCCCATCGTTCTACATTTTATTTAATCACTTTTATGGAGAGTCCCTGGCGTTCCAGTTCCTTCACGACTTTTTCTATGGCGGCGTGATGTTCCGGGGCAATGTCCAGTTTCGACAAATCCAGTACGGGGATGTCATCCGTGGCAGCCATATCTTTCATTTCCACCCGGTCGATAATCATACCTACGGCAGAGGTATTATTCGTAATCGGATCGATCAGGATAAAAGAACCGCAAGATTTATTCTTTTTATAAGGATCGAAGAAAAGCTCCTTGGCAGTAGTCAGCACAACACGGGCGATCTGATTGAGCTGCAATGGCAAATTGTCCTTTGTCAGTTGTCCATTGTCAATGGAAAGATGCTCCATCGTGTTGACATCCACTTTATATTTGATCGCGTCGATGCGGGTACGGCTCAAATTGGTAGTCTGCTTGATAAAGAACGATTTATTGATGTCCATCGGTTCTTCATCCATCCATACCATCATCGCTTCGAAGTTGCGGTCAACGATCGGCAAGTTGTCCGGATGCACCAGCATTTCACCACGGGATACGTCGATTTCGTCTTCCAACGTCAGTGTAACCGACTGCGGCGGGAAAGCGTAATCCAGTTCGCCGTCGTATGTCACGATACTCTTCACCTTGGAAGTCTTTCCGGAAGGCAATGCCATCACTGTATCTCCCTTGCGGACAATACCCGATGCCACTTTACCGCAGAAACCACGGAAGTCAAGGTTCGGGCGCAGCACATACTGCACAGGGAAACGGAAATCCGTGAAGTTATGATCATTATCGATATGAACCGTTTCGAGGAAGTCCAGCAAAGAGATTCCTTTATACCATGGTGTGCGTTCGGACTTATCCACAACGTTGTCACCGTCCAAAGCAGAAAGAGGAATACAGTTCACATCCGGAATACCCAGCGGTTCTACGAATTTCTTGTATTCCGATACAATCTCGTCGAACCGTTCCTCGGAGAAGTCCACCAGGTCCATCTTATTGACTGCCAGCACCACGTGCTTGATGCCCAACAGAGATACCAGAAAAGTATGACGACGGGTCTGGGTAATCACACCCGTACGGGCGTCTACCAAGATAATTGCCAGATTGGCCGTAGAGCCACCGGTAATCATATTACGTGTATACTGTTCGTGTCCCGGAGTATCCGCAATGATAAACTTACGGCCGTTGGTAGAGAAGTAGCGGTAAGCCACGTCAATCGTAATTCCCTGCTCACGCTCCGCTTTCAAGCCATCGAGCAACAAAGCATAGTCTATATGTTCGCCTGCATTACCTACACGCTTACTGTCACGTTCCAATGCATCCAGCTGATCTTCGTACAGTTTCTTACTGTCAAACAACAGACGTCCGATCAAAGTCGATTTTCCGTCATCCACCGAACCGGCAGTCAACAGTCTCAGCAAGTCTTTCTGTTCGTCTTTATCCAGAAAGGCCTTTATATCCAGCTTATTATCCATTTCCAACTTTTAGTTTTTTAATCATTCATTTTTAATTGCTTAAAAATACCCTTCACGTTTCTTCTGCTCCATGCTGCCTTCCTGGTCAAAGTCGATCACACGGGTAGTACGTTCGCTCTTGGTAGTCGTCATCATCTCTTCCACGATCTCTTCGATGGTAGCCGCACCGCTCTCTACTGCGCCCGTCAACGGCCAGCAGCCCAGAGTACGGAAACGCACCATCTTCATTTCGATCTGATCACGATATTTTTCCGGCAGACGGTCGTCATCCGCCATGATGATATTACCATCCAGATTGATCACAGGACGTTCCTTGGCATAATACAGCGGAACGATCGGAATATTCTCCAGACGGATATACTGCCAGATATCCAGCTCCGTCCAGTTGCTGATCGGGAACACACGGATACTCTCACCTTTGTGTACACGGGCGTTGTAGATATCCCACAATTCAGGACGCTGGTTCTTCGGGTCCCACTGGTGGAATTTATCACGGAAAGAGAAGATACGCTCCTTGGCACGTGACTTTTCTTCATCCCGGCGCGCGCCGCCGAATGCAGCGTCAAATTTATATTTATCCAGCGCATGCAGCAATGCCTGAGTCTTCATCAGGTCCGTATGTACCTTGCTTCCATGCGTGAAAGGTCCTACCCCTGCATGAAACGCTTCCATATTACTTTCCACAATCAGGTTCCAGCCATGTTTCTTGGCATATTCGTCGCGGAACTGGATCATTTCCTTAAACTTCCACTTCGAATCGATATGCATCAACGGGAAGGGAACTTTTCCCGGATAAAACGCTTTTTCAGCCAAGCGCACCATCACCGAAGAATCTTTTCCGATGCTGTACAGCATCACCGGATTCTCAAATTCCGCCGCCACCTCGCGGATGATATGAATTGACTCGGCTTCGAGTTCTTTCAAATGGCTCAGTTTATATTCTTCCATCTTTTTTGAAATTTCTTCATTTATTTCTTTTCTATTTTCGGCAACACCATCTCCAGCAGGCGGTTGACCGATTCTTCCAGACTCAGCTTCGAAGTATCCAATGCCAGGGCCGGATGTTCGGGCACCTCAAACGGTGCGGAAATTCCGGTGAAATTCTGAATTTCTCCCTTGCGCGCTTTGGCGTACAGTCCTTTCACATCCCGCTTTTCACACTCTTCCAGCGGGGTGCTTACGAAAACTTCCAGGAAATCATCTTTTCCGATAATATTCGCTGCCATTTCACGGATATCATTATTGGGACTGATAAATGCCGCAATCGTAATGATGCCGCTGTCCAAAAACAACTTGGATACTTCGGCGATACGACGGATATTCTCTACACGGTCAGTTTCGGAGAAGCCCAGATTATTGTTGATACCGCTGCGGATATTGTCTCCATCCAGAATACGGCACAGCAGTCCGCGCTTATGGAGTTCACGTTCCAATGCAATCGCAATCGTACTTTTACCTGATCCGCTCAGACCTGTAAACCAGATCATCACGCTATGCTGTCCCAGAAGTTCTTCTTTGTCCTCCCGCGTCATCATGCGGTCAAAAATCGGATATATATGATTTTTTTCTTCCATTTATAGAATATATTTATTAAAAGTTCCAGATCAACGGGATCAGGATCACAGAGATTAAGAAAGTGATGATATTGAGCGGCAGACCGATACGGACAAAATCCGTAAACTTATAGTTGCCGATACCTTGCACAATCAAATTAGTCTGATAACCGATCGGTGTGGAAAAGCTGGCAGACGCAGCCATACAGATCACGACAAAGAAAGGTGTCGGACTTACGCCCAACTGCGCCGAGATGGACAGTGCCAACGGGAATGCCAGAGCCGCAGCCGCATTGTTCGTGATCAGTTCCGTAAACAAATTCGTGATGACAAACAATATAGCAAGTAATACATGCGGTCCGTAATCGTCACTCAAACCGATGATAAATCCTGCCACACAATCGGCCACACCGGAGTTCACCATAGCCTTGCTGATGGCAAATGCGCAGGCAATCGTAATCAGAATATCCCACGAAATATATTTGGTATACTTACGGGCGGGGAAAATATTGGTCCACGCCATGATAATAGTAGTAATGCAGACAAAGAAAAACATATCCAGCTTGATATCGGGAAACATCTCTTTGGTTGCCGGCAGTTCGCCCACCGTAGCACCGACAATCATCAGTACCAGCAAGATTAGCGCCAACCAGCGCTTCTTCTTTCCCGAAGTATCCGGATCATTGCCGTTGGTAAGCAGCACGAATACCGAAGATTCTCCCCAAGTCGGGATAAACGTATCATCCGCCATCACCACAAGCGTATCACCCTCACGGAGCACTACATCCTCCAGATGATCGACATAGCGCTGACCGTTACGTGTTTTAATCTCTTTCACTTCCGCACCATAGTGACGCTGGAAATTGAAATCACTCAGTTTCTTGTTGATACCGGGGAAACGGGCTCCCAATACAGCTTCTACACGATGCAGCTTCTCTCCTTCCTCCACTTCTTCATCGGGCACAGCCGTATCCGGACGTGCATCGGGCAAGAGCCGTTTGGAGAAAATGAAAAGATATATGATACCGGCAATGGCAATAAAGATGCCGACCTTTCCCAGTTCGAACATGGTGAAGCCTTCATAGCCGGCTTCCAGAATCATACCATGCACTACCAGATTGGTAGAAGTGCCGATCAGCGTACAGATACCGCCGAGGATAGTCACATAAGAAAGGGGAATCAGGAACTTGGTGGCCGGAAGTTTTACCGATTTCGCCCAATGCTTGATGATCGGGGCAAAGATGACTACCACCGGAGTATTATTCAGAAAGGCAGAAATGAATGCAACAGACGGCAGGATACGCAGCTGCGCTTTAAACACCGTCGTCTTCCCCTGCGGAAGCAGTTTCTTGATCACTTGCCCTAATGTACCCGACTGACGGATACCTTCACTAACCAGGAATAACAAGGCGACGGTAATCATTCCTTTATTACTGAAACCTTCGAGCATTTCCTTCGGAGTCAGAATGCCGACGCACAGAAATAAAACCACTACCGAAAAGAGCACCATGCCCGGCCGCATCTTATCCGCGATCAGGGCAGCCATCATTCCTAATAAGGATAATAGTACAAATACAATTTCAAATGTCATATAAACATTAATTAGCGTTCTCTTTTTGCTTCAACGATAAACCACGGATTCAGCAGATCCTCTTTGTTATATCGCAAAGGTTCCTCCTTCCCTGCCTGATATACTTCCATCCCTGCGGCACGGGCTATCGCATGTCCGGCAGCCGTATCCCATTCCATCGTCGGAGCAAAACGCGGATAGACATCCGCCTTTCCTTCGGCAACCAGACAGATTTTAATGGAACTTCCGCTTGATATCAGTTCCACATTGCCGTGTTTCTTTTTTAAGTCTGCAATATATGTTTCAGTTTCAGGCGTCAGGTGTGAACGGGAAGCGACAGCAATAAAATGGTCGCGCGCATCCGCCAATGGCATCCGTTCCGATTTCTCAATCATCTGCTGTAAGGTCACTCCCTCGTCTTCCAGACCGACAATGCCGGAACACTTATAGGCACCTGTCCCCTCCACTGCAAAATAAAGTTCTTTTTTTACAGGCACGTAAATAACACCCATTACAGGTACAGCGTTCTGCACCAAAGCTATATTTACCGTAAATTCTCCGTTACGCTTGATGAACTCCTTCGTTCCGTCCAGCGGGTCTACAATCCATAAAGTATCCCAGCCTCGCCGCACTGCATAGTCCATATGCTTTCCTTCTTCACTAAGAACCGGAAAAGGAGTTTCATTCAAAATGGCCACAATCGCCTCGTGGGCTTTCCTGTCTGCTATCGTTAAGGGAGAGTTATCCGCCTTCCTCTCTATTTCAAAATCCGACTTCGGATCTTCATAGATAGAAAGGATTTTTTCACCCGCTTTCAACGCTGCATCGATAGCAGCCATTACATATTTCTGTTTCATAATGACAAAAGTAAAAACTTTATTTACGAAAAAAGTTTCCCACCTGCTATTTATAACTTCTTTTAGTAGAATGATAAAAATTTCTAAAAAACGAATTTACAATGTGTAACAAAAAAGCAGTAACTTCCCAGTTACCGCCTTCTTATTTCGGGAAAACAGGTTATCCATCCCGATATATATTACCAAAAAGAAATCAATAAATACGATACAGCAACCAAGCTCCCTGGAAGTCTGTACGACTCGGGTATTTAGCCTTGAATGCGTCACGTGCATCGACAGCAGCCGCTTTGTCAGCGAATGAGCTTACAATCACACGGTACATTGCTTTTTCCGCATTGAATGCGATTGTTGCGTTGTAACCTTGTCCGTCCAACCAGTCTTTCAAGCCTTCAGCATTCGCTTTCACACCGAAGCTGCCTACTACTACGCTGTAATCCTTCAATCCGTCGGTACCGGAAACGACTGTCACCTTTTCCTGACGAACGCCGGTTGTATCTGTAGCCTTAGGTGTTGTCACAGGAGCTGCAACAACCGGAGTCACTTCTACCGGAGCTTCCACCTGCGGTTCTGCCAATTCTTGCTGTTTTGCTTTTTCGTAAGCTTTTTTATAGGCGCTTTCACTGGATTTACAAGATGCAAACGCAAGCACCATGCATACTCCCATTCCTAATACGACCAATTTTTTCATATCCAATATTCTGTATTTAATTAATAATTCAATAATCTTGTTCGTTCACATTTAGTTTTCGGGCAACAAAATAATAGAAATTTTATCATCCGGCAAAGAAAATGAGCGAAAAAACGTCTATTCTGCCTTCTTCTTATAAGAAATAGTGCCCGTTGCCTGATAAGTCGGCATCAAAAGCACCTCTGCAATCTGAATATGCGCAGGAGCCGAGGCAGCATAATATACCGTTTCGGCAATATCGTCTCCGGTCAGCGGGCGGATTCCCTTGTAAAAATTATCAGCCGCCTGCTTGTCACCACGGTAACGGACCACTGTAAAGTTTGTTTCCACCATGCCCGGTTTGATATTCGTCACCCGCAGCGGCGTATCCACCAAGTCTATCCGAAGTCCGTCCGAAAGTGCCTTCACAGCAGCTTTGGTGGCGCAGTAAACACTGCCTCCGGGATAGGCGGCATCTCCGGCGATAGAACCTATATTAATAATGTGTCCGCATCCCCGTTCCACCATGCCCGGAACTACCAGACGTGTCATGGCGAGCAAACCTCTTATATTCGTATCGATCATGATATCCCACTCGTCCAGACTACCTTCGAACTCTTTGTCCACTCCGATCACCAGTCCGGCATTGTTAATCAATACATCAATCGATTTCCATTCTTCCGGCAACGCTTCTAGTGCGGCGGCAGCCTGTTTCCGGTCGCGAACATCAAAAGGCAACACATAGACCTGTATTCCATACTCTTTTTCCAGTTCAGCCTTCAGTTCTTCCAGCTTCGACACTGTACGGGCATTCAAAATCAGGTTCCATCCTTCCTTAGCAAATTTACGGGCGCATCCTTCGCCGATTCCGCTGCTCGCTCCGGTTATAAAAACAATCTTCGCTTTCATTATGTTTTGAATTACAATATTGAATGACAAAAGTACGCCTTAAGTCTCATTTGTTAGTCCAAAAGTCTAGTTAAATAAGATTAAACCATAAAAGAAATCAAGAATGATAAAAAGGAAGTACTTTTTTTCTGTTTTTGCGAACAACCTTTGGAGAAAAATGTTATATTTGTTGTATCATAATCATTTTAAACAGTATAAATTATGAAAGGATTAAATGTATTAGCAGCTTTTCTGGGTGGTGCAGCCGTAGGTGCAGCCCTTGGTATTTTGTTTGCTCCTGAAAAGGGAGAAGATACCCGTAATAAGATCGCAGAAATTCTTCGTAAAAAAGGAATCAAGCTGAACCGCAACGAAATGGAAAATCTCGTTGACGAAATCGCAGCTGAAATTAAAGGAGAAATAGGAGAATAAGTAAGTAAAGGACTAAAACAGAGCGACCATGTTTGCAGACGATAAAAGTATTGAGAACTTTCAACAGTTGTTTTTTGAGTTCAAAAAGTATCTGGAACTTCAAAAAGAATACACCAAGTTAGAGTTGACGGAGAAGCTGACCATACTTCTTTCAACGTTAATCATGATTGTAATACTTATCATCCTTGGCATGGTAGCCCTGTTTTATCTGTTATTTGCCTTGGCTTATGTATTGGAACCTCTGGTAGGCGGACTTATGGCAAGCTTCGCTATCATTGCCGGCATCAATATACTGATTATGGCTTTAGTCATTATTTTCCGCAAACAGCTTATCATCTCCCCGATGGTAAACTTCCTCGCTAACTTGTTTTTAACCGATTCAAAATAAATGAAGTTATGAGTGCGCAAACACCTGCCAAAATTACATTAGAAGAGATCACCCAACGCAAAAAGAAGCTCTTGAATGAAATTCAGGCTCAAAAAAGAGCTATGACGGCCACCACCCGCGAAATATTCTCGCCTCTTGCACCCGCTGCCAACAAAGCGGATTCGCTCATGCGTTCGTTCAATACCGGCATGGCCATCTTTGACGGAGTAGTTTTGGGTATCAAGATCATGAAAAAAATGCGGACGTACTTTAGAAGACTAAGATAGCAATCCGGGTATGACAAGAAGGATCAGACCCCTACCCCGTCCCATCTCATCACTACCACCCATTCTGCCGGCTGTCCGTTTCCGTAAAGCCGATGTGGAATCGTACCGATCACTAAATCACAATGGGCTGCAAATACATTCTTCAATTCCTTCAGCAGTGCATTCAACAGAATTTCCAGATGTATCTCATCCATGATACAGCTGACGACACGCACGTACTGATAAACGTGTAAATCCTTCCCCTGCCGCATGGCACTCACATCCCTTCCGGAGATATGCAACTCATCTTCCAGAAAAGAATACGAAATCGATTTGTCGATATTCATCAGGTTCACTACCATACTTCCCAAAAATTCATAAGGTCCATGATTTTCTTTTGTCATGTTTACTCTTTGTTTAAAATTTAATAAAAAATAGATATATATTTGGTTATTCAATCTGTTTCAACCTATGAAACAAGTTCTAATTCCCCCTCCTTTACCTTTGCACCCGCTATCCCGATAGTGGGATATACAATCATAAAACATCAAAATCAAATGCAAGTACTCGAAGAAATTAAAGTTTCCGTTTACGAAAATGTGTATTCCAAAAAGCCTAAAATCATGTCTTTCCTCGAAGTCATCTTTATGTGTATTCATCCGGTTTATGCTTCCATCATCCAATCCATCCGGCGGTATCATCAGGAAGGCGACCATGAAGCCGCCCAAAAACTAAAAAGCCAGCTCCCCTGCTTCACTCCTGCCGGCACCTTCGACGGAGCGCATGCCATCCGAAATTTCCAGTTGCCCAGTCACATTATCGGACTCGACTACGACCACGTTCCCAATCGGCTGGAGATCATCCGTCTTTGCGCTGCCGACCCTCATACCGTAGCTGCTCTGGAAAGCCCTACGGACGGCGTGAAAATCTTCGCCTATGTGGAAGGCATCGAAGGCCGTCACCGGGAAGGGCAGTTACTGGTCAGCCGTTACTACGACCAGCTGACCGGGCTCACCAGCGATCCCGCCTGTAAAGACGAAAGCCGCCTGTGCTATTTCACCTATTCACCGGACGGATACGTAGCCAGTCTCTATCAGTCATTCGTTCTGGAAGCAGCTGTGGAAACACAACCGTTCCAGCCGACAGCAGAAAACCTCCCCTCTCCTCCGCTACCTGCAAAAGCAAACGAAACCTCCGAGAACTTCTCGGAAGAGGAAGTCAGCTTGTTCCTTTCGTCCTACATTTTCTTAAATCCATTGACCGCCGGGCAACGACACACCAATCTGTTTAAACTCGCCTGCGAAGCTTGCCGGAGAAGATATTCGCAAGAAAGCATATTACGCGGGATTACGGTTTATTTTGAGCACTCCGACTTTCCCGCACAGGAAATCAGGAGCATCCTACAATCTGGTTACCAAAAAGTTACCTCTACTCCATCCGTCTCCGCCTCTCCGCTTTGCTCTTCTCTTCATAAGGACAAAATGACAAAAGTGACATATAGCCCATCCGAAAACGTCTATGAAGCAGATGAAGCGTATTGGCAAGGCGAAGAATTCAGAAAAGAAACGCCCTGTTTTCCCAAAAGCGTGTACAAATATCTGCCCGATCTGCTGAACGAATGTATCCTCGAAGAGGAAGGTGATCGTGAACAGGATCTTTCCTTTCTCTCCAACCTCACCGCATTGAGTTCCGTACTGCCCGGCACATTCGGCATCTATAATCACAAAAAGTATTCTCCCCATTTCTACAGTTTCGGCATTGCCCCCGCCGGGAGCAACAAGAGCATTGCGCAAACAGGACGTTATCTGCTGGAAGAGGTCCACGACTGGATACTTTCCAATAGCGAACTTCAGCAGAAAATTTATAACCATAAGTACACCCAATGGAAGCTGGACTGTACTTATAAGAAAAAGGCACATGAAGAGTGTCCCGAAGAACCGGAAAAACCAGCTTACAAAATGCTTTTTCTCCCTGCCACTACCAGCTACAGCCGTATGCAGATCCAAATGCGGGACAACGGTCCGCAAGGAAGCATCATATTCGATACCGAGGCGCAGACGCTGGCTACAGCCAATCATCTGGATTGCGGTAACTTTGACGATATGCTCCGCAAGGCATTCGAGCATGAAAATATCGATTCCGCTTTCAAGATCAATGGCTTAACCCCCATTTATATCCGTTTTCCCATGCTTGCCATGTTCCTCACCGGCACCCCGAGTCAGATGGCTTCACTGATAGAGACTTCGGAAAAAGGACTTCCGAGCCGTATCATGCTCTACACTTTCCGCAGCATTCCGAAGTGGAAGCCCATGGGAGATGACAGTATCTCGCTCGAAGAGTCTTTCAAACCGCTGGCACATCGTGTCTTCGAGCTTTATCATTTCTGCAAGAATCATCCTGTATTGTTTCACTTCAGCCGTTCTCAATGGGATTATCTGAATCATACGTTTTCTAAGCTGCTTGCCGAAGTGGTTCTGGAAGGTAACGATGACCTTCAGGCCGTTGTCAAACGGTATGCCTGTCTTGTGATGCGCATCAGCATGATCCAGGCACGCATCCGCCAGTTCGAGGCGAATGATGGCGCACCGGATATCTATTGTGAGGATGTAGATTTCGAGCGTTCTCTCCAGATCGTTCTCTGCTGTTATGAGCATAGCAGGCTATTATTGTCTTCCATGCCGTCTTCCCAGCTCCATCCGTTGAAAGATCCGAACAGTACACGGAAGTTCATCGGCGAGTTGCCAGAAACATTCACTACCGAAGATGCAATGCAGATCGGCGTAAAATACGATTTCAGCCACCGCAAGATCAGCAGGCTGATAAAATCGTTCATTGGCGTCAAAATCAATAAGATATCTCATGGAAAGTATCAGAAGATCTCATAAAATAGTCCTATCTGTCATTTTTGTCCTTTTGTCCTTTTGAAGACTCTCTGAAAACATTGGGAAGTTTGAAAAAACCTTCTCAATGATCGGATGCAAACATTGGGAAGATTCAATACAATCTTCTCAATGTTTTTTCCTTTTATCAGTGCGTCTGTGTGCGTCACTGCACATCACGGGCACTTGCCCATGTAGTATCTTTGTTGTGTAATCGGTTACAGGTAATAAGTATTAAGTAATAAGTATTAAGTATTAAAAATTATGGCACAGAATTATGTTGTTATGGCTCGCAAGAACCTGTTGAAACCTAGTGAAGCTCCCAAGTATTATGCAGTGGCACGTAGCGGACGGAAAGTGACCGTCAAGGAGGTCTGCAAACGTATTACCGAACGTTCGTCTTATTCAAAAGGCGAGTTGGAAGGTTGTATCGGAGAGTTTCTGCTCGAAATCGTCAATGTACTGGATGAAGGGAATATCGTTCAGATGGGCGATCTGGGGAATTTCCGCATGAGTCTTAAGACGGCAACGGCTACCGCAACGGAGAAGGAATTCAAGGCATCGTGTATCGAGAAAGGTAAAGTGCTTTTCTATCCGGGAAGTGATCTCCGCAAGTTGTGTAAAACACTGGACTTTGCACTGTATAAGAGTGACGGTAAGCCCGATTCGGGAGACGAACCGTTGCCGGACGATGGTAAGGGCGATCAGCCCGGCGGTGGTTCAGGTGACGATGGCGATGAAGCTCCGGACCCGACTGTTTAATCAATCATTATTTACTATTAAAGATTAAAATTGTATGAAAAAGCAAGTTTGGAAGAATATTCTTCAGTTCATTGTGACAATTGCAACGTCTATCATTTCTGCTATCGGGGTAACGTCCTGTACGGCTCATCTGTAATACATCCGCATGGAAAGTTCTAAAGATGAGTATCTCCCGAGAGAGATTAAGTTGTTGGTGATTCATTGCAGCGCTACGCGCTGCAATGTTTCCTTCCCTGTAGAACGGCTTCGAGAATGTCATTTGCAACGGGGTTTTCGTGATATTGGCTATCATTTTTATATCACCCGGGACGGAGTTCTTCATCATTGTCGTCCCGTCTCCGAAATCGGTGCCCATGTGCGTGGATTTAACAGGCATAGTATCGGGATTTGTTATGAAGGCGGGCTGGATGAAAATGGCAGACCGGCGGATACGAGAACTACGGCACAACGCTTTGCTCTGCTCGATCTGTTGACGATTCTCAAGCATCAGTATCCGGAGGCGCAGATAGCAGGACATTATCAGCTGAGCGCTACGATCCACAAGGCATGTCCTTGCTACGATCCGAGAAAAGAATATTCAGGATTATAAAAAAACTACGGGAGATGGCGAAAGTGCTGCCTCCCGTAGTTTTTTTGTTGAATGAATAAAAAAGATTTGGGGTTACAAATCTCCCGGCTTACCCAAATAGTAGGTGATTAACCTTACTTCCCGCACAGAAAAAGCTTTCGTTTTCGGATGAAAATCCGTAGAAAGTATCTCATCCATTAATGGTTGACATCTACGCATCCAGCGACGAAGTTTATTTACTGAAGCGCGAACAGTTATATCAGGGAAATACATTTGGGCTAAGTCTTGTTTATTGTAGCATTTCACTACAAAATCAGGTTGATTCATTGTATCTTTATGCTTGGTTTATAAGCAATAAAGATACAAAATTATTCACCCATTTCCTACGCTTTTTTCATATTTTATTTCAAATTTACTAGTCTTTTCTTTCACTTTTGGTCTGACCATATCCATAGCCGTAACCATAACGTTTACCATATCCATAATGCTTGCCATACTTACCGTAGCCGTAGTAATAACCGTATTTTCGCTTCTTCAGGTCTACGCCGTTAATGACAGTACAAAGATTAGGCAGCTTCTTCTCAAAAGACAGTTCATTGATCAATGTATATTCCGCCTTATGAGTGTAGTCAGCACGGCATACATAAACTGACAAGTCTGCTACACGACCTATTAATAAGGTATCCGTCACCATGCCGATAGGAGCAGTATCAAGGATGACATAATCGAAGTTCTTCTTCAAAGTTTCTATCGCTCTGTCCAAACCGTTACGGGCTAACAATTCTGTCGGATTAGGAGGAACAGTACCACCCGGAAGAATAAACAGATTCTTATTTACATCAGAAGGCTGAACAAGTTCCATCAAATCCGTTTCGGGATTGGAAAGATACTGAGTAATACCTCTCTCCTTATTAGAGAGCTGGAATACTTTATTCAACCCCGGCTTACGAATATCGAGTCCGACAATCACCACTTTCTTTCCCAAAAGAGAAAGACTGATAGCCAAATTCGACGAAACAAACGATTTTCCTTCACCACTGACAGTTGAGGTCACAAGGATCACCTTCTGATCATTATCTAGCATAAACTGAAGATTGGTCCGAATATTACGGAAAGTTTCACTCATCAGATTATTCTTGTTCTCGAAGACAGCGATAGAGCCATTCTTATCATTCTTCTCATCAGTTAATGGAATATCACCGACAACAGGAACACTCGTTAGTTTCTCCACATCGGCACGACCTTCGATCTTGAATTTCGTCAGTTCAATCAAATAAATGATGCCAACCGGAATTCCAACACCAAGCATCAATGCAATCAAATAGATCATAGAGCGTTTGGGGGATACCGGAATATCGTCAGCTATCGCTTCATCAATGATCTTCGCATTATTCGCAGTGGCAGCAAGCGCAATAGCATTCTCTTCACGTTTCTGTAACAACATCAGATACAATCCTGCTTTGATTTCTTGCTGACGGGCAATACTTACATAAGCACGTTCCTGTCCCGGAGCGTTACTGATACGACGAGAATAGCGGCTCGCCTCACGGTCAAGGCTCTCTTTGGTGATCATCAACCCCTGCAAGGTTCCTTCAAGAGTAGCCTGTACATTAGCTTTCATAGCACGGATACTCGTATCCAAGTTAACAATAGCAGGGTTATTCTCTGTTGATGTACGCAGCAGGCGTTTACGCTCAATAAGCATTTCGTTGTAGCGTTCAATTGCTCCGATCAAAGCAGCATCCTGTAAACCCACATTGCTCGGCAATACTTCGTATTCATTGCCTCTCAGATACTTGCGCAAGTCATTCACCAAACTGATTTGAGTACGGTTCTCCACACTTTTCTTTTCATATTCAGCATTACCAGCCAAGGCAATCTGAGCTTCACTCGACAAATCCGTTATACCGGCATCACGCTTGAAAGTTTCTAAATCTGCTTCTGTACTTCCCAATTCTTTTGAAATAATACTAATACGTTCATCAATAAATTCAGCTGTTTTCTGAGCAATTTCGTTTTTATCATTATTCGTATTGCGATTATACATCTCCAGTAATTGGTTGATAAAATCCTGCCCACGTTGCAAACTAGAATTTTTTAACGAAATCACGGCCACAGAAGTAGTTTTAGAAGTAGGTGCAATAGACAGACTGTTACAATATCCTTTTGCCACTCTCATCGGTTTGTTGATAGTCGCAGTTATATGACGTACGTTCTTCTCCATCCGAGGAACTTTCGTCCCATCCTGCAAAGCTACCGAATCAGCTTCCTGAAAGAAAGCCAACGTACCCTCATCAGTCGGGAAGATAGCAGGCAGCTTCTCAAAATGCTTCTGATATCCCTTCTCACCTATAGTAACATTTACATCCATACTACCTTTAGGCTGTAGTGTCATTTCCACTACCATTGGAGAACTTAGTTTCTCAGCCTCCTGAGGTGTCAAACTTACTTGTACCGGAGACGTCTTATACAAACCTTTAGCAGGAAAATCATCCTCATCTGTATAAGTTATATACAGGTTTAATTGATTAACAACCTCTTTTACAAGTGTTTTCGAACGCAAGACCTCCAGTTCATTGTCAATATTCTTAGAAGAAGTCATCACCCCACTTAACCCCATATCCTCCAATTCCGAGGAAAGTCCGGTACCTCCGCCTTTCTTCTCATCTTTTATCAGAACAGTGGCTGAAATATTATAAATAGGAGTAGCCCAGTGCAGATAAAACCATGCACCAACAAGACATAACAACACTGCCCCTATAAACCAAGGCCAATGAATAATATATTTAAAAAGCAATGCCCGGAAATCGATCTGCTCCTCAGCTATTTGACGTTCCTTTCCATTTTGATTTTCTTCCTTCATAACTCTCCCTTTCTATTTTAAAATATTAAACAACAAACTGGCAATAGAGACAAGGATGGAAGTAGCAGAGAACCAAAGGCTTGTACTGTTTCCGACATCTGAATTTCGTGCTTTCGCCTTATTGGGAGTCACATAGATGATATCATTCTGTTGTAAATAATAATAAGGAGAGAGAATAGTCCCCGCTTTATTCAGATCTAACGGAATAATTTCCTGCTTTCCATTAGCATTCTCCCGTATTAACTTAACATCATCACGTAGACCGTATACAGTCATATCACCAGCCATAGCCAGAGCTTCCAAGATGTTCACTTTCTCATTGGAAATCGTAAATGTACCGGGACGGGCAACTTCTCCGATCACGGAAATCTTATAATTCACCATACGTACTGTCACAATAGGTATCTCCTTAATATAAGGTTTCAGTTTTTCCACAATCATCTGTTCAGTTGCTTTCTTAGTCAGTCCACCAACATGCAGTTCACCCAATACTGGGAAATTGATATTACCGTCATTATCAACCAGATATTGCTGCAGAACAGGCTGGGTGGTTGTAGAACTTAAATTGGTATTACCCTGCGTAGCTACCGTCAGATTGAAGGGTGCCGCCAGTTCAGGACTAGTACACGATACTACAATGGTTAACAAATCCTTTGGCATAATCTTCGCATCATACAGCTGTGCGTCCTGAGTACTATATAATACCACTTCAGCATCCTGCAAATAAGGTACTTTTTTGTAAGACTGACAGGCTGTTAACAGAAAAGCCGCCAATACGTAATAGGCTAGTTGTTTTATTCTCTTCATATATTTCTATTATTTTTTATTCTATCTTTATTAAAACTCAATCACTTTTTATCTGTTGTATTTCCAAATTCATTATATGCCCCGTCTTTTGCTTCAAAAATAACAGAAGGCTCTATAACATTTATCGTATGCCACGCCCCTGCAGGTATTTGGATACCGAATTTACCTTCTGCAGGAGACAGTACTTGACGTGAAACTTCTTTAAAACTTTTTTGTCTTATCACATCATCACAACAGGAAGTTGCCTCATGAACGTATTCATTCACTTCTTCATAGATAATTTCTTCTAATTTACCTACAAGACATATTACAGTTTCCGCCGTCTTTTCATGCCGATGAATAGACACTTCTGTTTGTGGTTGCAAGGCGTTGAGCATACGTTGGCTGGTGTCGGCAGATGAAGTACGCAAGTCGAAGTTCTGACGCAAACGTGGATTCTCCATAGCCTGTTCCAATAATTTTCCCAAAAATTCTTTATCAAATTCCATAACTATTATTTTTTCAATGATGCGAGATATTCCTCATGTAAATGGTAGTATTTTTTCATAAACAAGATGTAAGTAATAGTTAATACAACCAATGTAATAACCAAATACAGCCAGTGAGCAAGCACTGTATTGGGACAGAGATAAATAAATCCAAGAGAAATCAATAACTGCATAACCATATACAGAGATGTCACCTTTACATGTCCAATCTTTAATTCATTAGCCATAATCTGATAGGCGTGCTTACGGTGTGCCTCGCCCAAATTCTCGTGCAACATAATACGATGTGCAATAGTTAGACAACCATCCACACCATATACTAATAAAAATATCAGCCAAGTAATATCCGTAGTCTTGATTATCACATTACCCAATAGAAACAGCATGATAAAGGCAATGCCGATAGAGCCAACATCCCCGGCAAAACATCTAGCCTTACCTCGCGGCCGGAAATTGAAAAAACAAAATACCAGTGAAGCGAGAATCGTAGATATAATCAAACTCTGTTCAACAAAAACGCCATTCATATTTACCAATGCCAACGTGACCAATACAGCTAAAGCATATCCTGCCGTAATACCATTGATTCCATCCATAAAGTTTATTACATTTGTCGCACCCACATATATTATTAGCGACAGTAGTATTATCCACCACATTGACCAATGCAATATATCCAACTGATAAAAAGCCATTGACGCAGCTACAAACTGTGCCACTAACCTCACTGAATCCGGTAATGAATGAATGTCATCTACGAAACTTACGCCTGCCACCAATGTTAGTCCTGCTAAAAACCAAGGATATTGGAACCCGAAGAACGCACTCCAAACCCATGCATTGATCAAGAAGAGTATGCCACCACCACGCAATACAATCGTAGAGTGCGATGACCGTTCATTGGGTTTATCAATAATATTACACTTATCCGCAATACGAAAATAGACGATTTCTACAACGAAAAGTAAAATGAATATAATAAAATATGTTATCATAAAATATAATATCGGAATATATCTAATAGTCGTCCAATTTTGACATATAGCGCACGGTAAAGCGCTTCTCAGTACAATCTACACAAAAACATCAAAATGGACATTGATTTTTCAACTTTATTTCACACCTATTATTATCGGTAAGAGATTTCTATAATCCCAACATCACAATACTATTTCTTTTAAAATTTTCTTGCAGAACTCCAAAACTGAGGTACTGTTAATTCTACTAAAGGTACAGAAGAAGAACTTTTCTTATCTACTGTTGAAGCAATAGTAGGAATACCCTTCACTTGTACTGATACTAATTTATAATGTATATCCTTGTACCATTTGTAACACAAATTATAGTAGCACTTCATTGCGTATGCAAAAAGATTGTAAGGACTCTCCCTGGGGACTACTTCCACTTTATTGGGGATAAATAAGTTTTTAAAATCAGTTGAACTATATATAATGTTATCGTTTTTTATTCGATAGCGAAGACCTACATTTTATGATTCTAAGTCAAGATGACAAAATTGGACATTTTCAATTCGCTATATCAGTTTGCCTAATAATTTCACAAACGCTTTTTCGCTTAGCACTTTGTCACTTCATCCAAATATGCCTTCACAACAATCTGGCGGTCAAACTCCCGTTCCACCTTCTCGCGGGCTACCTTGCCCATGGAGGCTTTTTCTTCAGGTGAAAGCTGAATGAACTTTTCAATCTGACGAGCAAGATCTTCACCATCTCCCGTATTGAAGAGATAACCGGTTTTACCATCATCAATCACATCCATAGTTCCATTGATCTTTGACCCGATGCATATTCTTCCTGTAGCAGATGACTCAAGCAATACATTAGGAACACCCTCACCTCCATGAGAAGGCAGAATGGTACAATGGCACTTCTCAATCCATTGATCAATATCTTTACGGAAACCGATATACTCTACTGAACCAGTCTTCTGAGCTTCCTCTACCAACTTCATATACTCCAACTGCTCATTCCAACCTGCAATGTAGAACTTTGTATTTGGATACTTTTTCTTGACAATCTCAGCAGCTTGCAGATACTGATCTATGCCTTTAAGTTTCATTACACGACCGATGAAGAGGAAACGAATTTCGTCACCCTCCGGTAGTGGCATGAATACATGCTGCTGAAGATTACAACCTGATCCCGGGAGCATTGCATAATTCTCTCTTATGAGACCTTCTTTAATGAAGAAGTCTCTATCACCCGTATTCTGAAAGAATACCTTATAACACTTCTTGATACTTAGCTTATAAAGTACTTTACAAATAGTGCTAACAATACTTCTCTTCAAGAAGGTTTCCCCTGTTCCTGTAATGTTACATACCTGCTTATACTTTCCGTTGCTTGCTATAGTACCATAGATATTTGGTTTGATAGTATAGCTGAAGATAATGTCTGGATTCACCAGTGGAATCATCTTCTTATAGAAGTAAATAAGCTTCAAATCCTTCATTGGATTTACTCCACGGCGGTCAATTTCAGTCTCTACAATATGGCATCCAAGGTCTTCAAAATACTTGTTCTCCTCACTCTTAGGAAGTGAAAGGTATAGTTCATGACCTTTTTTCACCATCTCTTTTATCATCTCCTTACGAAACGAGTAAAGAGTAATAAAGTGGTTTGCCAAAAAAAGGATTCTTTTCTTCTCCATTATTTGTGCATTTCTGATTATTCAATTGTTTTAATCACTCGACAAGGATTACCTACTGCTACACTATTGTCAGGAATATCCTTCACGACGACGCTACCGGCCCCAATGATGACATTATTACCGACAATCACACCTCCTATAATGGTTACATTCACACCAAGAGTAACATTATCTCCAATCACCGGACGGTTATCATTATCACCATCTGCTTTATTACCCAGTGTAGTAAGATGACGACATGAGAAGTTCTTACCGATGCTCTTCGCGTTAATCTCACATGCGAAAGGATGGGCGAAATACGCACCTTCACCAATCTTTGTAGTCTTCGAGATAACAAAAGATCTATCACCTAGTCTCCACCAACCGATTAACGCACCTACTACAGCACCAACTCTATGGTAGAAGAGATTGCGGAAATAGCGGTCAGTATGGATGTAGTACAAGAACATCAAGCACTTGTTCATTCGGACTTCGTTCTTCTCTTTACGTCTCTCCAGATCTGCATTGATGGATTTTCTCAAACTATTTTTGAAGAGATAAAGAAAAATATGAGGAATATATAGTCCAAAAAAGAGGAGAGAGAATGTCAATCTACCTATATCACGAATCTTTCTCTTGTTCATATTATTTAAAGATTTGTTCGAATGAATTTCTGTATTCACGATAATCAAAAACAGTACAGTTTTTACAGGCTTCCTTCATTTGGATAATTTCGCTTGGAGAGAGTTTCGAGATTAACCCAAACACATCATCCAACGAGTGACTATCATCTACCACAAAACCGTTCTTTCCATCCTTTAAATAATCACTGATGTTGCTTGTCAATGTCGCAATGACTGGAGTACAGCATGTTATGGACTCCACAAACTTTGTTGGGAAACCAGCATTGTTCTTAAGGTTGCTATCTCTAATCAAGAACTGAAAATCTGCATCTTGAACAGCTTTCACAGTCTCCGTATGTGGCAAGCGTCCATGGAAAAGTATATTCTTACAATCCTTCGGTAACTCTCCATACCCAGACACATACTGCCCTTCTGTCATGCCAATCACGTCAAACTGCATATTGGGGAACTTCACGATAGCTTTGGCAATGGTATCTAGCCTGTCCTTCACACCAAATCCGGCACTGCCCGCATACACTAGTTTGATTTTATCGCCAGCAGACAACTCTCGTTGACGATTCCATTTTCCTGCAGTCAGATCTACTGTTGGTGGCACCAAAATAGTGTTCGTATACTTCTTGTAATAGTCATATAGGTATCGACTAATAGCAATCACACCATCCATCTTCTTCACACAATAACGCATTCGAAGGTTGATATCAATCTTCCTCATCATATCACTTGGACTCCACCTGTTATTACTTTCCCATTCAGTCAAGTCGTGAACCACCTTGATTCCGTGCTTGTGACAAGCCTTCAGAATCTTGAGAGACGCTATTGCTGGGAAATTATAGAGAACTACATAATCAGGTTTTCTGCCAAGAATTACCTTAATACTGATGAATGTGCAAATCTGATGTATCCATTGTTTTATTCCTATAGGATAAGGTACAGGAGTACTCACAAAACCATCTACAACAGCCAGTGCATTCTTGATGTCTTTCGAAATACCAATGAATGAGACTTCAAAACCCATCTCGCGCAATAGTTTTGCATTTGCCACCACACGTTGTGCTGCAGCATTTTTGTCCGGAAGTTCAAAACCTCCGAGGTATAGAACTGTTTTCATTGTTATTGTCTTCTCGTTACACGTTATTAAGCAATGATTTGAACTGCTCTTTCACTATAGCATTATTATACTCGTAATGCGAAATACTTTCTTTTGCAGCTTGATATTTATTCGGATGTGACAGCAGATCAAATATTACATTTCCAATCTGTTCTATTGGTGTTATAAAACCGTTCACTCCGTTATCAACAAATTCTTGCGCTGCAGGGAAGTCTGTTGTCACAACTGGTACCCCTAATGTCCGAGCTTCAGCCAAAGTGTAGTTAAAAGTCTCAGATGATGAAAGACATCCTAATAATCGACTTCTTTTTATATAAGGATAAGGGTTTGGATACTGACCTGCCAAAATTACAGATTCTTCAAGGTGATACTTCTTAATTTCACTTTGAAGTAATTCATATTCTTTTGTATCTGCTATACCTCCCACAATGTGCCATGTGATATTCAATCCTTTCTTTCTTATCTCATCAGTTATTGAAGGAATTTTTGAAAATCTCTTTATTGGATCAATACGGCCGACAGATATTACATCAATGCTATCATGTCTCTTCTCGGGTATTTTACATTCTGATTGATTTTTTACTTGATTAACATCTAATCCATTCATAACCATATGGAGCTTACTTTTTTGTGAAGGATCGGTGCGAATAAAATCATTTTTGGCCGTATTTGACACACACACTATTTTATCAATATTATTATATGACTTAATGTTCGTTTTACTTTCTAACCCTATAAGGCGACTATAGATGGAATGTATCCAAGCGATTTTAACTTTTGCATTAGTCTGCGATACAAAGTATGTAGCATAACCCTCTTGAAAACCAATAACTGCATCATAATTGCTGCAATCCAGTCTATTTGCCATTCTCTTCAACATCATCGGGGCAAGATCAATTCCTATTTTCGACAAAAAATCCTTCCCTAATTTCGCAATCACCCTTTTCTTTGGTTGTCCATATACATCACCTTGGATGGTCTGTGACTGTGGCTTCCGTTTATCTAAAACATTAGCATATTTTCCTATGAAATCATAAGCATCCCCTTCGTTGACAATTGCTTTTACTGAAATGTTATAATCAGAATGAACCAACAATAGAAGATTTTTAAACGAGGTCATCGTACCTCCATATCTGTAAGATGGGAGTATAAAAAGAATATTGTTCATGGGTTATATCTAACGTTGATTAAGTGTCTGAATTTTAAAAGAATTTCCCCCGAAAAATTATTAAACATTCTTCTGAAACACCAATTATTCAGGATATTGATGCTAATTTATGCAGAAATATATTCGACTATTAAATCGAGTTCGAAAGAAACTACTTTAAATTCTTATCAATTTGATGGATTAATTTGAAAGACAAACGCTTATGGAAGTTCTGAAAAGTCTAAGGTAACGATTTGGAGATTGTGCTAATTTCAGTACTTTACAGTCTCATACTTATGAACAACTTTTATAGGACAAAGATACTATTTTTTTTGAATAAGAGAATAATTTCACAGGAAAAATAGAAATTTTATGGGGAAGTGTTCTGATAGCATGTCGTTGTAGATTGTAGGGAGGGGATGTAAAACGGCAGGCACATAGAATTTCCGATATTCAGAAAGCCGTATTCCCAAAATAGAGATTATTTTTGAAAGAATCACATAATCCGCTAAGAATAAAAGTTTATGCGGATCATCAAAAAACGAGGTAACGAGTTGGCAACCGTTCTGGTTTCTACATACTTGCATCAATTGCGTTGATGTGCAACTCACTTTATGTAAAGGTACGATTTTTTACGGAACATGCAAAACACCTTTGATTTTTCTTTTTTAGCAACCGTCAAAAACAATCTTTCGGTTTCATATCCCGGTCACAAAGGCGGTACAGTCTCTTTATGAAAAGTAAACAAAGGTCAGGCAGGATTGAAACAGACTGTTACGAGAACAGTCAGAAAAGGATTGCATACAGGAATTACAGTCTGATACCGGGCAGGGGACGACTTTGTGCCAAAGTCCAAAAAGAGGTTCTTTTTCCAGACGGCAAACTCCCTCACCTCTAAAAAACAGTCTGTGGCTGGCGCACGCAAACGTCCAGCCTTTATGCGGACAGTCTTAATGCCCGCAGCCTGTACAAGTGCGTAAAAAACAGGTAAATGGAATCTTCATCCGCTTCCCCGCGCCTTGCCGACACTCCTATATTCCCGTTCCAACACCTGCTCGATCTCGCTCCTCTTGTACAAGACCTTGCCACCAAGTACATAGTAAGGCAGCGTGCCGTTGCTCCGATACTCGCCCAATGTCCTGCGGCTGACTTTCAGCATACACGCCACCTCACTGTCGCACAGGTACACGTCTTCTTTTGGCGGAACCGCGCCATCTCCGAAAATGCCGTCAATCATCGCCGACAGCCGGTCGATACGCTCGTGGATGGACTGCATCCACGCATCGTCTTTCGTTTTCAATTCATTAAACATTATATAGATTAATTTGTTATATGACTCATTTTGTGACTGATTCTGAAGTTGTGTAATCCACAAGCAATAAGAATCACCATATCTTCGAAACCGAATTTATGGCATCTGAATCGTTCTTTGACAATACGGCATTTTTTCATACCACCTATGGCATGCTCCACTTTAATCCTAACTCCGGAAATCCGCTTGTTCTCTTGTTTTTCAACACAAGTAAGCTCTTTCCCTTTAGGTTTCTTTTTGGGCATGCATATTTCAACTCCATCCGGTTTGTGTCCGATGAAACCTGTATCCTGCCAGAGCCTAATACCTTTGGGAAGTAGAAGAGGTTCTTCATCACAAATCTTTTTGTCATGGACATGACCTTTGTATGTGGAGCTCAACCATACAATCCGAAGATTGTTAGTACATAACAGGTTATTCTTTATGCTATGAGTTTTTTTTACCACTATAGCATGCAGACTGCCAGTCTTCATCCAAAGGACGCTGAATAGGTCGCTCGGTTCCGTCCAACAAGACTTCTTCGCACCCTTGAAGAATGTGTATCAGACGTTTGGAGTTACGGTCAGGCAATTCACCAAGCGTTTTCAATGTACGCCGGAGAATCTCAGAAAGAAGGTGAATCCATCTATTGGCCTGGGGCTGGGTCATCTCAAACTGAATAGCATGGAGTTCCTGAAGGGGATTGGTCTTCAGATATACCAATATGAAGAACATTTTGTCCTGAATCAGAGACAACACTGTTGTAAGATATACGTTGGCGCACTTTACCTTCCAAGGTAAAATGGCTGTAATATTCATCCCAATGGTACTTGAAAGTTATTAGCAAAGCGTCAAACTCAGCAGGAGTTAATCCTGTCGCAGCAAGCACTTGGCTATGACGGTGGCGAATCTTGTCGTAATACATCAATTGAACTTTTTAGATCACAAAGATAAATCAAAGAACGCTTTAATCAATTATTCGATATAAACTCTATTATACATACTGCTCATTTGTCTTTTGTTGATACTTCAGTTCAATTCCTTCAAATGGTGTGCCCCCTGTAGCGTGCATCCTTGCGTCTGTCCTCCACTTTCGTGACGATACGCTCCACGTCTTCCGGCAGGTAATAGGTACGGTTGCCTATCTTGGTATAGGCGAGCGTGCCGTTATCCCGCAAGGTCTGCAAGGTGCGCTTGCTGATTTTCAGCTTCAGGCAGACATCCTGGTGGTCGAGCCAGCCAGCCGTCCTCTTCACGCCTTTCAAATCCAGATGGGGATTCCCTCCACCCTATGTATGAACCGTTCGATTTTCATGGCAAATTCCTCGAACGCCTTCCTTTCAAAACATACGGTTTCCATAACAATCCGATTTTATGTTGATACTTCAAATTCATACCATCCGGAGAAACGGTCACTCGTGGTGCCGGTATAACAGCGCATGGAAGAATTTAATCTGAAAACTGACCGTGCAGATGTTATTGTTCCCGCCGCTGAGATATTTCTGATAATTGCAGGTATTGTCAAAGCTGAGTATATCCATGTTCCGGTCATTGGCTTAGCAGATGGTATTATTGACAATTTGTATGCCATATACCTGAAAACGGAATAAAAGGAATTGTGCATAGCTGTTTTAACTAGGGGATATTCAGTAAATCCTATAAAATTAGCCAACTAATTCATACTAAAAGTATTGCGAATTAGTTGGCTTTTTGTATCTTTAGGTATTTCCCCTAAAATTTTGAAGAACGATTGACAAATGCTTCAGCGGAGTCGTTCAATGCTAAAATCAAAGCTTTTCGAAGCCAGTTAAGAGGGGTGGCTGATCTGAAATTCTTCATGTTCAGACTGGCTAGGCTATACGCTTAAAGGAAAGCTTGCCAACCGGAAAAATCCGCTGCCCCTGGAAAAAGCAGCATAGCCAAAAGAAAATATAGCAGAACTGTAAAATATAAAAGAGGTTGTGCCAACGTTTTGACACAACCTTAGCAGATTACTATTCAGCTGATACCTATTCTGAAAGATGTAAACAACTTGTTTCTTAGATAGCCTTATAAATATTCTACTACTTATTACAGTTCATTTAGAAATGTTATTCTCACTTTTATTCCTCCGCTTTTTCACTTGCTCCACTGCTTCAGATATGATTCCCTTGTTTTCAAAACGCTGCGTGTAATTGGTGTAATCCGGGTGAATACGTTCGTAAGTTGGGTCAGTGAATAAGGGACTCGTAATAATGTGGTCCGCAGTCGAACGGTTACAGCAGAAAACAATATTTTCAACTCCAGCCAGTCTGGTCAATGCTTTCACATCCGTATCATGCGGCTGTAGTGTCATCGGATCTGTAAAAAAGAACAGATAGTCTATTTCTCCTTCTACGATCCGCGAACCAATTTGCTGGTCACCTCCTAAAGGACCAGATTTCAGGATTGTGATATCCCATTTGATTTCAGGATGTTTTTCTTCAAGGGCTTTTTTAATTAGTGTACCGGTTGTACCCGTACAATAGAATTTATGTCCTATCAGACGTTCCGAGTTCCAGAGAACCCACTCTATCATGTCTTTTTTCATTGCATCGTGTGCAACAAGTCCAATTCTACGAACAATTGTTTCCATAAAGCTAAATTATTTTATTTTTATATGATAATTATAATAACAAAAAAACTAATTCTATTGAAGGCCGGAGGATGACCGGATAAATCTGAGCAATTCTTTGTTTGCCTGGCTATCCATGACGGTTTCCCGTTTTTCTTCAAAAAGATTGAGTGTTGTGGAGCATTCCCCACAGATGTCAATGCCTACTACCTGTTCTTTCTGAAGAATAACAGCCAGCAGTTTCTCCAATTCCCATAAGCTGAGAGAACCTTGATCCCAGTTTGTTGCTGCCGAAGCCGGATTCAAGACATCCTTGTCTATGGAAATGTAAACCGGTCCGTTGATATGTCCGGAAGAAAAGTTCTGCCAACCCTCTTCGTGCATGAGCGTAGTTTCACTGTAAAACCGAACTTGTCTTTCATATCCTTTCGGCACAGCCTGTATCAGTTTGTCTGAAGAACCTACGATAATTACTTTCTTGCAGTTGTTGTTATGGTCCAATATATCCTTTACCCAACTTCCGCAAGAAAGTATGTTGTCAAACAACGGTGGCTGCATATCGGGATGGTGGTCGAACACAATCAGCGAAAACGGAGTTTCAAGTTTGTCTGTCCAGAATTTAGTCAAATAATGATAATTGCCTGAATCAATGAAATGGACTCCCTCCGCCGGATAATCAGCAATCATCCCCTTCAAAGCCAAAGCCCCCTCCCTGTCACAGTAGCCATCTGTACCATAAAGATGACGACAATCCAGCCATATAAATTTATTGTTCCGGGCAAACGCCTCGTAGTCATACACTCCCGTGAAGTTCATGATGATGATCGGCCATGCTATCCGTTTATCTGTTTTTTGATTTTGCCCGCTCATACGTTGTTTTTGCATATCCTTTTACTGTTCATTAAAACCATCGTACATAACAGAAATCTTGTCGGTGAGGTAACAAAGCATTCTTGGGATACATACGGAAGGCCTGCTTGAAGCTTCCAGCGTTGAAAATGCCGGATGTCGCCTTAAAGGTATATAAATTCCCATTCTTGGAAACCGGCAAAAGGGGAATAACCTCATATATGTGATCCTGACCGTCTTCACGCCTGATAATGACCGATTCTATTCCGATTGCGTCATCCAGGCCTTTCTCATCAACGACAACCGTCACCTCATATTCCTTTCCGGCTTCAACCGTGGCATTCAGCCCATTCCCTGCCTCTATGGATTTGATTTCTATGGCATCCCATCTGCTTCGGACGTTTGCTTTCCAGTCAGCCATCATTTTCGCCTTCGCAAAGTTGTCGGCTGCCAGAATGTGGAAATGCTCTGACAGTTTGTTATAGAACCTGTCATAGTAGTCGTCCAACTGTCTTTTCATGGTAAAATGGGGAGCGATTTGTGCGATTGAGTTCTTGATATACTTGACCCAGTCTTCCGAATAGTTCTTCCCCCCATGCTCGTAATACAGTGGCAGGATGTCATGCTCCAACAAATAATAGATGGCTTCGGCATCCAGCTGGTTTTGGTACTGTTCATTCTGATAAGTCCTTTTATCAGTCAGTGCCCATCCAGCATCCTTACGGTATCCTTCATACCACCAACCGTCCAGCACGGAGAAATTAAGCACACCGTTCATCAATGCCTTCTCGCCCGACGTACCCGAAGCTTCTGCCAACCGCGTAGGGGTGTTCATCCAAATATCCACCCCCGAGATAAGATGGCGTGCCAGGTCCATGTCGTAATTCTCCAAGAATATGATTTTACCTAAAAATTCCGGACGCCGGGATATTTCCACGATTTGCTTGATCAGCCCCTGCCCGGCACCGTCATTGGGATGGGCTTTGCCTGCAAAGATGAACTGTACCGGATATTTCGGATTATTCACAATCCTGGCAAGTCGGTCTATATCCGTGAACAGAAGATGAGCCCTCTTATATGTAGCAAAACGGCGTCCGAAGCCTATTAGAAGAGCATCGGGATTGAATCTCTCAAAAATGGAAACGCTCAATGCCGGATCAATCTGACTCCTGAGCCAGTCCTTGCTGCATTTGCTTTTGATATAGTCCAGCAATTTTGCTTTCTGTTTTAACCGGGTATTCCATATCTCTTCATCCGGGATGCCATAGACGGCCTCCCAGATTTTCTGATTGGACTGGTCGCAGAAAAAATTCTCATCAAAATTGTCCTTGAAAAGCTTTTTCCATTCTGCCGCACACCAGGTAGGCAGATGTACCCCGTTGGTTACATAACCCACATGGTTCTCTTCCGGGAAGTATCCCTTCCAGATCGGCGCAAACATTTGCTGGGATACCGATTTATGCAACTTGCTGACACCGTTTACCTCCTGGCAGGTCTTGCAGGCGAAGACAGACATGCAGAAACGTTCCTCCTTGTCTCCCGGATTGTGACGCCCGAGATCCATCAGGTTATCCCAGGTTATACCCAACTTGCCAGGATATCCCTTCATATATTTATTGAAAAGCCCTTCGTCAAAATAATCATGACCAGCGGGTACGGGAGTATGTACGGTATAAAGTGAGGAAGCACGTACCAGCTCCATGGCCTGCCCGAAATTCAAGCCGCCATTTATGTAATCACAAAGCCGCTGGATATTGATCAGTGCGGCATGCCCCTCATTACAGTGATATACATCTTTCGTTATACCTAAAGCTCTCAGCGTTATCATCCCGCCTATGCCAAGCAGTATTTCCTGTTTTAGCCGATTCTCCCAGTCGCCTCCATACAGATGGTGAGTGATAGGGCGGTCAAACTCGCTGTTGAGTTCATTGTCCGTATCCAGCAGATAAAGGGGAATACGCCCCACACTGGCTTTCCAGACATTGGCATGTACCACAAAACTGTCGGCATAGGGGACGTGGATTACCAGTTGTTTCCCATCCGGTTGCATTACCTTTTCAATCGGGAGCTGCCCGAAATTCTGCGCTTTATAATTGACTGTCTGCTGGCCGTCCATGGAAAGCGACTGGTCAAAATAACCGTAACGGTACAAAAGTCCTATGGCACAAAGGTCCACATTGCTGTCCGACGCCTCTTTCAGGTAATCCCCCGCCAACATTCCCAAACCGCCGGAATATATCTTAAGGACTTCATCCAAGCCGTATTCCATGCTGAAATAAGCTATTGACGGGCGCTGGTGATCCGGTTCCACATCTACGTATTTTTTGAAGGCGGAATAGACGGCATCCATTTTATAGACAAAGTTCTCATCATGTGCCAGCGCTACAAGCTTCTCATAATTTATCCGCTCCAGAAACAATACCGGATTCTGTTCCACCTCTTTCCAAAGTTCCGAATCCAAATCACAATACAGTTTCTTTGCGTCATCATTCCATGTCCACCAGAGATTATGTGCGATTTCTGCAAGTTTTCGCAGTTCTGCAGGAAGATGTGAACCTACTGTAATCTCCCTCCACTGAGGGGTATTTACATTATAACTTGAATATTCCATGACATTTTAATTAAATAAGTCCTAATCTTTATTCAGTCCTTTTATTATTTTTCGTTTACCGACAATCCATACCGTATCATTCTCCTTGAAAATTGTATCAGGGTCTGGATTCATAATATTCACGGTACTCCTCTCTATTCCGATAATGATGCTATCCGATATGTCTGCCTCCCGGATCGTCTTTCCGATCAATGGTGAACCTCCTTCGACAGGAAATTGCCCTATTTCCATCTCATCCTGCGAGGATGTTCCGTTCCCGTTCCTTTCTACCTTCTTTTGCTCCATGGATGTCCGGAAGCTTTCCAACTGTCGGTCCGTACCTACGACCGTAACCTTGTCATATGGATAGAGATGTTCTTCCCCTTGTGGTATATCTAGGCGTTTTTCTCCACGGGTGATTGAAATCACATTTATCTGAAACAAGGTGCGCAAGCTGCTTTCTTTTAATGTTCTGCCCACATATATGGAATCAGGGGATACTGTGAAATCCGCCAAATGTAATTCCTTGAACGGGATATTGCTGCCAAAGGTGGAGCCTGTATCACTTTCTGTAGAAAGTCCATTCCCGTCCGTCCCCTGAAAGTTTGCCATAAATTGTCTCTCTATAGTCAGCGACCGTTTCTTGATCCGCTTGGAAAAATAAATGACGGCAATGATAATGGAAGAGACTACCAACCCGGCTCCCAAGGCAACATTGAAAAGATGGGTAATGATACTCATCATGATAATCGTGCAGATCAGTATTTTGACAAGTACTATTGATACCAAAGGCCCTCTGTTGAACTTGTTGTCCGTCCAGAGTTTACGGAACTCGGTTGAATTGTTCCTTTTCATGATGATGGCCCATAGAAACGGGGATATGACAAGAAAGATGATGATGAAGCCCAACAAGTTCCCTTCCATTCCCGGCAGACTTTTCCTAATCAAAGGATGCACATAGGAAAAATATAAAGTGATGAAAAAAACGCATACGACCAGATAGAGTGTGACAGACACCAGCATAGACCGGATCAGTTTATGCCAAGTACCCTGGTGTTTTACAGTCATTGCCCCGGACGTATAGTGTACGAGATAATCTTTCAGGGATTCAGGCATGTGGATGTCTATAAACCGGTATGCTGGTTCCGAAAGCCGTATCATATAGGGGGTAAGAAAAGTCGTTATGACAGATACTGCCACTATGACCGGATAGAGATACTTGTCCGTAACATTCAGACTGACGCCTAAAGATGCGATGATGAATGCGAATTCACCGACCTGTGTCAGTGAAAAGCCGGACTGTATGGCAATTTTCAACGGCTGGCCGGAAAGCAAGACACCAAAGCTCCCGAACAGTACCTGACCGGACAGTACCAGCAATGTCAGGATGAGAATAGGGACGGCATATTCCCACATCATGGCAGGATCGATCATCATTCCTACCGACACGAAAAATATGGAAGCGAACAGGTCTTTTACCGGCTGTACGATATGTACGATTTTTTCCGCTTCAACGGTCTCTGCCAGCAGGGACCCCATGACAAAGGCTCCCAATGCGGCAGAAAATCCCGCTTTTGTCGCAATCATCACCATTCCCAGGCAAAGTCCCAGAGAGGTTATCAATAAAATCTCGTTGCTGGTGAAACGGCGTATCTTCTTCAGCAGGGTAGGTATCAGATAGATACCCAATGCCGACCAGAAAATCAGGAAAGCGGCCAGCTTCAATATACTTTCCAGCATCTCCTTCCCTTCAAAATGTTTGCCTACCGCCAACGTGGAAAGAACAACCATCATCACTACAGCCACCAGATCTTCGATAACAAGAATCCCCAAGACAATGCCAGTGAATTTCTGTTGGAGAAGTCCCATGTCATTGAAGGCCTTGAATACGATGGCCGTGGACGACATGGACAACATTCCACCCAGAAAAATACTGCTCATGTGGGAGAACCCCATTGCATTCCCCGCTGTATAACCTATGAACATCATGCCACATACAATAGTGACAGTGGCAACGATAGCCGTAATGCCCACATTTATCAATTTCTTGAACGAAAAGTCCAGTCCCATCGCGAACAGCAGAAAAATGACACCGATGTCCGCCCATATTTTGATATTGGCAGGATCGGAAACAGTCGGGACCAGAGAAACGGAAGGACCCGCCATAATACCGGCTACAATGTAGCCCAATATGACCGGTTGCTTCAGCCACTTGAAAATGACGGTTACAATACCGGCAATAATCAGAATTATGGCAAGATCCGATATTAAAGGAGCAACTTCTGACATATTAACGGTTATTTTAGATCGATAATTCGTTAAGGACCCGGATCAGGCTTTTGTCAATAGGCTTGTCCTTTTTGATTGCCTGGACAAAAGGAACATAAACAATCTCGTTGTTCCGTATGCCTATCATAACATTTCGCTGGCCTTCCATTAAGGCCTGGATTGCGGCTTCACCCAGCCGGCTTGCCAGTATACGGTCATTGGCACTCGGAGCACCACCCCGTTGCAGATGGCCCAGGATAGAAACCCTGACATCATACCCGGGATATTCCTTCTTTACCCGGTCGGCGTAATATATGGCACCTCCATTCTTGTTTTCAGGACTTTCGGTCACAATTACGATGCTGCTGTTTTTCGTCTTTCTGAATCCGCGCCCGATGAATGTTTCCAACTGGTCCACGTCCGTCCTGTCCTCCGGGATGATGGCCGCTTCAGCACCGGAAGCTATTGCGCTGTTTTGTGCCAGGAAGCCCGCATCACGCCCCATCACTTCGACAAAGAAGATACGGTCATGGGAGGTTGCCGTGTCCCTGATTTTATCCACGCATTCCACAATGGTGTTCAATGCCGTATCATATCCTATGGTAAAATCGGTACCATATAGGTCATTGTCAATGGTGCCGGGCAATCCTATGCACGTCACATCATACTCCTCCGCAAAGATACGGGCTCCCGTCAGGGAACCGTCTCCACCGATAATTATCAAAGCATTGATGTTCTCTTTCTGTATGACCTTATAAGCTTTCTTGCGTCCTTCGGGAGTGGTGAAAGTCTCGGAGCGAGCTGTTTTCAGTATGGTGCCTCCCCTCTGGATAATGCTACTTACATCTTCCGTCGTGAGTTCTTTCACTTCACCGGCAATCAGCCCCTCGTAACCTCTATAAATTCCTTTCACTTTAAATCCGTTAAAAATGGCGGCGCGGGTCACGGCACGGATAGCCGCGTTCATTCCTGAAGCATCCCCTCCGGAAGTCAGAATTCCAATATACTTGTTATCCATAATTTGTTTTTTATATTTTAATTAATCAGGCAAAATTAGAAAGCAACTGTTTTAGCCTTTTTCTGCTATAAAAGATACGGCTTTTTATCGTACTCAGTGACACTCCTATCTTTGCGGCTATTTCCCGATATTTGACTCCGGTACAACATAAAAACGACATAATGTGCTTTAGGCAATGTTTTAAGGGCTTCCCTTATCTCTTTTGCATCATGCCCGTTATCCACGAAAATGAAAGAGTCGTCCCTTAACAGGAAATGATATTCAGGTTCTGATAATACATATAAATTCCCTCGTATTTTCTTTGTCCGGCAATTATTGATAAATGCATTGCGCATGATGGTATACATCCAGCCTTTAAAATTCGTACCGGAATCAAACTTATCCTTATTATCCAACGTCCTCAACATTGTTTCCTGCAACAAGTTTTCTGCTTCATCCTTGTCAGCAGTCAGTTTATATGCAAAACAATGCAGTTCATTCTGAAGGGCTACCAGCGCTTTATCGAAATCAAATCCTCTCATTATATTTATTTTGGAATTCAAATATCCGGGTGAAGGCATTCCCTGATAATAAGAAATGCCTTCTGTAGAGTCTCATCAAGATATCTTATTTGACATCAATAGTTTTGGTGGTTTCCTGAACCTTCTTATCTACGACTTTGGGAATATCGATAAACAGGACCCCGTGTTCCACTTTGGCCGAAATTTTATCTTTTTCCACATTATCCGGCAGCAGGATACTCTGCTGGAATCGGGAATAGGAGAATTCACGGCGCAAGTATTTTCCGTCTTTCTTCTCCTCCTTTTTCTCGTCCTTTTTTTCCATGCAGATTACCAGATTGTTGCTTTCATCCACACTTACCTTAAAATCATTCTTGGTCATTCCCGGAGCTGCCAGTTCTACCTTGTAGTCCTTTTCATTCTCAATCACATTGATGGCTGGAGCCGTAGCGTTTGCTCTTGCCATCCATTCATTGTCAAAGAAATCGTTAAAAATACTCGGTAACCAATTCTGGTTTGTTTTTACAGGTACCATTTTTACCTCCTCTTTAAAAGTTAATAATTAAAACTTAAAAAAAAGCATCTGCTTGATAGACAGATTTTTATTTTTTAGCCATCCCTTGTTTGGCCACAGCTTCTGCCCGTTTCCGTATCTCTTCCGGGTTTCCAAGGTAGTAGTCCTTGACAAGAACCAGCCTGTCGTCAAATTCAAAGACATAAGGAACTGCCGTAGGCAGGTTCAGGTTGGAAATATCCGTATCGGAAATTCCTTTGAGATGCTTGATGATTCCGCGCAGGCTGTTACCATGGGCGACTACCAGCAGGCTGTCCTTATACATCAATGCGGGAAAGATGATGCATTTCCAGTAAGGCATGACACGCCCAATAGTATCTTTCAGGGATTCCGTACGGGGAAGTTCGCTATCTGGTACACCGGCATAGCGGATATCCATGCCCGGATTACGGGGATCATCTTTGCCTACCGGAGCGGGAGCCACGTCATAGCTTCTTCGCCAGATGTGTACTTGTTCTTCACCATATTGGACCGCTGTTTCACTCTTATTCAGTCCCTGAAGCATGCCGTAATGCTTCTCGTTCAGCCGCCAGGTCTTTTCAACCGGAATCCAGTCTTTATCCAGCCGGTCCAAGACACAGTTCAACGTTTTTACGGCACGTTTCAAGTAAGAAGTGTAAGCTGCCTCAAAAGAAAATCCAGCCTCCCGTAATGCATCGCCTGCCTTGCAGGCTTCTTCAACTCCTTTCTCGCTTAAATCCACGTCCGTCCATCCAGTAAAACGGTTTTCTTTGTTCCATAGACTTTCGCCATGACGTAATAACACTATTCTTTTCATGGATACTTCTTCTTTATGCAATGGTTATTGAAGAATCCAGATATACGTCCTGAATGGTGTTCAGAAGTTGAATTCCGTCTTTCATCGGTTTCTGGAAAGCCTTACGACCGCTGATCAGCCCCATACCACCTGCACGCTTATTTACTACTGCCGTTACGACAGCATCATGCAGGTCGGATTCCCCATGGGATTCACCGCCCGAGTTAATCAATCCGACACGTCCCATATAGCCATTCGCCACCTGATAACGGCAAAGGTCTATCGGATGGTCAGTGGTCAGTTCCGAATACATACACTCGTTTGTCTTTCCGAATCCGATAGCCTTGAAACCGCCGTTATTGGATGGGAGCTTCTGCTTCACGATATCGGCTTTAATGGTAACCCCGATATGGTTGGCTTGTCCTGTCAAGTCGGCAGCGGCATGATAGTCGGTACCATCCTTTTTGAAGCTGCTGTTTCTCAAATAGCACCACAGAATAGTAGCCATTCCCAGTTCGTGGGCATATTCAAAAGCCTGTGACACTTCCACTATCTGGCGGCGGCTTTGTTCCGAACCGAAATAAATGGTAGCACCGACAGCTACGGCTCCCATGTTCCATGCCTCTTTCACCGTACCGAACATTACCTGGTCGTAGCTGTTCGGATAAGTCAACAGCTCGTTATGGTTCAACTTCACGATGAAAGGAATCTTATGGGCGTACTTACGTGCCACAGCTCCCAGAACTCCGAATGTGGATGCCACGGCGTTGCATCCTCCTTCAATGGCCAGCTTTATGATGTTTTCGGGATCGAAATAAAGCGGATTGGGGGCGAAAGACGCTCCTGCAGAATGTTCTATCCCCTGATCCACCGGCAGGATGGAGACATACCCGGTATTGGCCAGACGCCCGTGCCCGTACAGGGCTTGTAGGCTCTCCAAGGTGCGTATATTCCTGTCGGAATTCATCCATACCTTATCTATCATATCCGGTCCCGGAATATGGATAAGTTGTTTGTCTATCGTCTTACATGTATGGTTCAGGTAGTACTCAGCCTTTCCTCCCAATAAATCTACTATTTTCATTTTATTTATTTTTATTGATTATTCTGGTTTATGACTCCCGTTCACCCAGTTTTGCATCCATAAAAAGGATAGCACAGTCTCCGGCTTTCCTCAGATGACTAACAATATTGAGTACATTCGCTTCATCTTCTACTTGCTCACGAACAAATTGCCACAAGAAGTCCTGAGTGGCATTGTCTTTCTCTTCGGATGCTACCTGTACCAACTCATCAATCAGTTTGGAAACATGTTTTTCATGCTCCAAAGCATGCTCGAATACTTCAACAGGGTTACCCCAACCTTGTGGAACCACATCGACCTTGTCTACTTTCGGGGTTGCCTCACGCTTAATCATGTACCCGGCAATGGCATATGCATGCCCGGTCTCTTCTGCAGACTGTTTCTGCATCCAGCGAGCCATTCCGGAAAAGCCCTCTCTTTCCAGATAAAAAGACATTGATAAATACAGGTTGGCAGACCATAATTCTGCTGTGATTTGCTCATTCAGAGCATTTTGCAATTTTTCAGTCATGATGAATCAAACTTTTAATGTTAATAATAAATCCAAATTATCTCTCTTCTTTAAGAACAAGCATGGGCTTGTTTCAAGATTTCAATTAATACCGGACGTATCCCGCTGATAAAACATTCCACGGCGATCACCATTAGAATAAGTCCCATCAGTCTCATCATCACATTGTTTCCCGTCTCTCCCAAGATTTTTAAAAGCTGGGTGGACGCGCACAGAATAAAGAAGGAAAGAATGCAGACCAAAGCGATTACGCCAAGCAATACTATTTTGAAAGTATATTCCGAAGCATCTTCCATCAATGTTATTCCACTGGAAATCGCTCCCGGACCGCATAACATCGGAATGGCAAGAGGTGTGATGGTTATATCTTTGGAATATTCTTTTCGTTCAGTTTCATTCAGTTTCACATGGGTAAAATGTGCCTGCAACATATCATATCCGATTTTAAAGATGATGATACCTCCCACAATCCGGAATCCGTTTGTTGAGATGCCGAAAAAATGAAACAGAAACCTGCCCGATAATGTAAAAAGGACTAATATGATAAATGCAATGGTACATGCTTTCAAGGCGATATATCTGCGTTCTTTCGTATCCATTCCATCAGTCATTTGCAGGAATACCGGCATCACTCCAAGAGGGTCCATCAAGGTGAATAGCGAAGTGAAACACAATGTTAAATATACAAATATATCCATGATGACATATAGTTTATTATCGATTATTATATCGCAAAAAACATACCAGATAGCATTCTGCAATATTAAATTTTGCATAACATCAATCTTAAATCCATACCGTCAAAAATAAGGTAGTTTCCGTTCGTTTTCCTTGGCGAGGATACGTAACAATTCCATAAATGCCGTACTTACATATATACGGTCTGCATACAGCCCGCTGATGAAAGAATGGAAGGACATGCTTACATTCCAGCATAATATGAGAAATGTGTTTACCTGACGTGATATGTACTGCTCATGTTCAAGCAATTCATTCAAGGCATTCAATGGCGTTGTCCATTCATGTGTATCCCGTTTCATTTCATTGATTACAACACATCCTCCATCATGGCATATCCGATTCATCATCTGATAAACCTTGTTCATATTGTCCTGTGCTTGGGAGTTCAGCCAGGAGCTAAGTATTGGAAGCCGTTCATCTTCAAAATAAACCTGCAATGACAGGTATAAACCGGTTGACCATATTTCTGTATTGATCAACTCATTCATGGCGTTTTCTATTCGTTTATCCATTATCACTCTGAATATTGAAAATCCATTACTAATATCATGTGTTATTCTCAGTATATAAAAATTCCATTCGATTGTGGGTAACCCATAAAACGGAATTCTTAAACGAGGCTTAAATAATAGGATAACTTATCGGCGTAGACAAATTGTCATAAAAAATAGCACTATGATGTCTTTTTGTCTTGCCTCCCTTGCAGAATATCCAATAAGACATCCAGTTCTCTTTCTATTCCTTCAATCTTATCGGAAATACAGTCCAAAGTATTATGGTGCAGACTAGCTTTACACTCCTGCAACTCTCTTGACAGAGAAAGTATCTGTAACCAAAGTTCTTCCTCTATGTGATAGGGGGAGTTACTATTATCTAGTACCATAGCAGGAGAAGGCAGAAAAGTGCTTTGGCATGTAATTTGTATGATAATGAACGGTATGTTCCGAAAGAGACAGGAATGGAAATGAAAGGATAGAATATTCCACAAAAGACAGTAACAAACAAAGGGGGAAAGTCGTTGGAGACAGTTGTCTCGCTTTTAAAACAAGTTGCTTTCATAATGTTTATTATAAGCCAACCCTGTTCCCTGGAGTTGTGTTTATATAAAGTTAAGCGTGGGAACTTTGGTATTACCGTTCAGAAGTATCCCCATACTCAACAACATATAATACACAAAGCCCCACGCCTATATATAACAAAAATCCATATAGATAGAACGTGGAGCGTCCAATGTATTATCCAATTGTTGTTTCGAAATTGGGGATTTCCTGAACTTGGATAATGCCTTAACGCTTTACTATAAATCTTCTATTTTCAAAAGACTAATACAAATGTAATAAAAGAAATGAATTCTTTGAAAGGAAATATCTCTTTTTTTTAAGGGGTGGCTTAATTTTTCTTTATTTAAAGTCTTAGAATTACTGCCCACCAAAGCCCGTCACGAATGTTTTGAAATCCTCAAGCTGTACATTAAGCTCTATATAGTATAGCAGAATAGCAGAAAAACAGACCATGATACCGCAGGTATATAGGTCATAACCCACTCTTCCGTAAGTATCTTATCTATTTGACAATAATAAAAATGTAAAGGAGGATAATGACATGGACAATATTCGTATCCCAATACATATAGGTTAACATATAAGGGAGAATGGTCACGGAGTCCACAAACCATAGAATGAAAAAATATATTTCCATCGTGTACGGTTTATGTCTCTATCCGGATATTTGACCGGTGCCGCAAATGCGCAATGCATACTCCACAAAAAAACACCAGGGAGGAAAAATAAGTCATACTGAATAACGCCTGTCTGTAATGGGCCATGGATACAAATGAACTACAGATAATAGCTGCAATAGATATAACGATACAAGCACAAAATAATGTACGAACGTGTCCATCAGTTGCATTTGGATGAAACAGTACCACTTTATGCAATGTTTGGTTAGATTGAGTCTGAACATAGGACCTTAAAAATTAGACGGATATAAATTTACTAAAAATCTGTGGAAAAGAGGAATAGAAAGGCGGAAATGTTTTTAAAACGGCTATGAATAAAGCGTTTGTGAGGACAAATGAGGACAAAGGCATAAAACGAGGTAACGCAAAAAAAAGTAAATTTATGAAGTAGAAAGGTTGCTAAATCATTACCCCGTGAAAGGTGGTTTTTGATACTCCGTGCTGAATTTTTCTCCGTATGGCTTCGGTTGGTTTACAAGGCATAACTCATTGATACTTAATTTTAAACTTAAAAAACGAGTATGGCAAGAAGTACATTCAAAGTGCTGTTCTACGTGAACGGCAACAAGGAGAAAAACGATATTGTCCGCATCATAGGACGGGTAACGATTAACGGGATTGTGACGCAGTTCAGCTATAAGTAGAGTATCCCGAAAACGCTTTGGGACGTGAAAGGGAACAGGGCGAAAGGCAAGAGTGCGGAAGTACGTGATATCAACCTTGCCCTTGACAACATCAAGGCTCAAATCATCAAGCACTACCTGCGTATATTCGACCGTGAAGCGTTCGTGACGGCTGAAATGGTGAGCAATGCTTATCAGGGTATCGGCAGTGAGTATGAGACACTGCTCAAAGCGTCCGGACGTGAGAACGAAGTATTCAAGAAGCGTGTCGGAAAAGACAGGGTAATGGCAACCACCGTTCACGGGTGGTGGCAAGAAACCATGTGGCAGCGTTCATCAAGTCTTTTTACAGACGGACGGATATGTTCATGCTGGAGATTAAGCCCGACTTCATCAAGGGGTTTGCAGCCTACCTATCAACGAAAGCGGGACTTCACAACGGGACGATATGGGAAAAATGCATGTGGCTGAAAGGCGTTGTCATGTGTGTGCACTTTAACGGACTAATACCGAAAAAAACGTTTGCCCAATTCCACATCAGCCCTAATGTGACGGAACGTGAGTTCCTGACGGAAGATGAACTGAAAACGTTGATGACGCACGAGTTGGGGATGTCCAACTGTTCTATATTCGTGACATTTTTGTTTTCGCCAGCTTCACTGCCCTCTCTTTCGTGGACATCAAGGAACTAACCAATAGCAACATCGTAGAAGTGAATGGTGAGAAGTGGATATTGTCCAAACGGTACAAGACAAAAGTGCCGTTCCAAGTGAAACTGTTGGATACTCCTTTGCAGATTATCGAGCGTTACCGACCCTGTCAGGAAGACAATCTCATATTCCCTAATCTCAACTACTGGTCTATCTGCAAATCTCTGAAAAAGGGGATGAAAGAGTGCGGATAACAAAGGATATTTCATTTCAGTATTAAAACTATTAAACGGGCGTAATTTAATTCGACAGAAAATCCGGCTTCTGACAGCCATTTTTTCACTTCATTCCGAGAGTTTGCAGTTTGACTGCCATAAACAGCAATATTTCAGCATGGGGACATAGTTTGCGGATATTATCCACACTTTGTGCTGTTCCGCTTCCTCCATGTGTACAGAATGGGAGTATCTTTTTCCCGGACAAATCATAACCGGACAGGAAACTTTTTACAGGAGAAGACAGAAGACCACCCCAAATAGGACTACCGATAATCAATGTATCATAATCATCCATATTCTCTACTTTTGTACGCAGAGCTGGAAGAATATGATTGTCTCTTTCATTTTTGAAACGGTCAACCACTTCATTATATTCATCAGAATAGGGTTCTTCCGGTTCAATCTCCACCATGTCGCATCCAATAAGTTCATGGATAATGTTGGCTACAGTTTGCGTATGTCCGCTCCATGAGAAATAGACTATCAATGTTTTCCCCGGCTCTGAGTGAGGCAACGAATCTATCTTATCTTCAACAGCCGGAGTGTTGCTGCACGAAAGGAAGGTTAAGAGCAGCATTGCCAATAAGCACTTCAGTTTCATAACTATTTTTATTTAGGTTTTGGGGTTATCCTCTGTTAATTTCTATCTGTCCAGCTGTTTCTCATACAGCCACTTCGACAGCAGGTCAGCTACTTCCACATTGTTCAAATCCGACATCGGGAAGTGCGTATTCCCATGCAGACCGACATCGGGCAGATGAATGACCGTCACGTCACCGCCCAGCTTATTGAGCATTTCGGCCCACTTGCGCATGAGATGCAGACGGCGTGTCCATTCGTAAAGTTCCGGATGTTCGTCTGTTTCGGGCAGGTTATCCCCATAGTAAATGATGATGGGAATTTCCATGTATCTCTTGAAAACTGCCATAGGGACTTCTATTCCTTCTGTTTTTTTAGACCGTGTCAAGACTTTGCCTTCTTCGGGAACTTGACCGGTTGGGAAGGGTACACTTCCACCGGGTTCGTATGCTACAATGGCTTTGATGTTCTTCGTTTTGAGCAAAGTAAACCAACCCACCGGACCGCCTTGTGAATGAGTGACAAATATGGCCGGACCGATTTTGTCAAAAAGAGCAGCATAGGCATCGGAATAGACATCGAAGTCCAAAGGTCCGATGGTCGGCGTCATCTGCCGGAAGTACTGGTTTAAGGCTTCCCGGTCGCGACTGAACTGTACACCCTCGAAATAATCAGGATAGATTCCCACACGGAAACGGTTGAACCATTCTTCTTCATCGAATACCGGTTCCAGTGTGACAGCTTCCGTACTCCGTCCGGCATTTCCCCGGCGAGGCTGGTCGACAAGATAGGTGGAGAAACCTTTGCGAAGAAATATATTCTGAAACCCTTCGCGTCCGTCAGGAGTGGTCTCCCATGTTTTGGAAAACTGGCCGACACCATGTGCAAAAACAAGCGGATATTTCCGTGCATCAACCGGTTTCTGATAAAATACATAAGCATGGTCGCCGTGGTATTTGTGTCCCAATGAATCGGTCAGTACGGTGCCACCTACGGCAAAACTGCCTTGTTCCTCTATTTGCAGAATATTCCCTTTGTAACAATTACAGCCCGACAGTAAAGCGATGAACGTCATGTAAAATATCTGTTTCTTCATACACGGATTATTTTGGGATTTTAGACTCCTGCAAGGCATCGTAGCGGCTACCCACCACAGGAATGGCAGCTACGGCTGTTTCCAGTTCTTCTATCTCTTCTGCCGTGAAACGGATGTCGCAGGCACGAAGGTTCTCTTCCAGATGAGAGAGTTTGGTGGTGCCCGGAATAGGCACGATAAAAGGCTTCTTGTTCATCAGCCAGGCCAAAGCTATCTGTGCCGGGGTAATGCCTCTTGTACGGCCGAAAGCGTTAAGAACTTCCACAATACGATAGTTGGCGCGTATGGCTTCGGGCAGGAAGCGTGGCAAGGTCTGCCGGTTGTCGTTGGTAACATCAAACTTGGTATATTCATTGATCATACCGCCCAAAAAACCACGGTTCAGCGGACTGTATGGAACGAAACCGATGCCCAAATCCTCGCACAGCTCCAACACTCCGTTCGTCTCTACCATGCGGTGCATCAAGTGATATTCGCTTTGGATTGCCGTAACCGGACATATCTTGTGCGCACGGCGGATGGTATCAACGTTTACTTCACACATGCCCCAATGCAGGATTTTACCTTCCTTGATGAGTTTGCTGCATGTTTCAGCCACCGCTTCAATCGGTGTGTTCGGGTCTATGCGGTGCTGGTAGAACATGCCCAATGTTTCAACTCCGAGATTGCGCAACGAGTTTTCACAAACCCGGCGGATGTTGGCCGGAGTGCTGTCCTCTTCGGTTTTAATCTGCACACCGTTTACAAACTTATGTCCGAACTTCGATGACACAAATACCCGGTCGGTATATCCTTTCAAGGCTTCGCCGACCAATTTTTCATTGATGTGGTAGCCGTAGCTTTCGGCTGTATCGAAAAGGGTCACCCCACGTTCAACAGCTTCATGCACCAGGGCGATTTCTTTTTCCCTGCTCGGGTACTGGCTGCGGTTATGGTTCAAGCCCATACAGCCATATCCCATTGCAGAAACAGTGAATGCCGTATTTCCGTGTCCCAATGTTCGCCGAGTGCGCACCGCCGCCATGCCTGCAGGGATGTTGTTTGCAACTTGTTGTTTCCCCATCCATACCCGTTCTGCTGCCGTTACCTTGTTCAAGGTAGGCCCGACACACATGGCAGCTCCTGTCAATGCCGCCATTTTAAGGAATCTCCGGCGGCTCATATCCTTGTCTTTATCCATATTTGATAGTCTTTAAATTATTTCTGTTGCAAAGTTAACGTGACAGAATTGATAAACTTTTTTTGATATATATCATCTAAGCTGAATGATGTATTATCCTGTATTCCAAGCGATATTTATAGGCAACTATCTTTCAAAATCGTATATATTCAGTCCTAAATCCGGATTATATGTGCGACTTATCCGCTCGCTATAATCTTCCACCACGAACTCCCCTGCACCATTCTGTATTGCGGAAAGTAGATGTCCGGCTAAAGCGGAATAGTCGCTCCTGCCGACGGTTATATGCAAATGAAGATATACCTGCTCATTCATAGATGATATATTCCCTGTAAGGTTGGATATTTCCATTTGCTCCCGGAATGTCTTATCATCATATGCTTTTGTCTTGGGATTGAAGAAACGGAGGGTCAGCTCTCCGATAGCACCAATCCCGTTGATAGAACCCGACAGAATTCCTTTCTCCTTGCAGAAAGCATTCAGGGCTTTCACAATTTCAGTATGATTGTTAATGCTGACAATATACTTGTTGCCAATTTTCTTGTACGAATACATATTCTTTTCGTTTTGTGCGTTTGCCGGAGCAATCAGTACCCCGACAAACAGCAAGATAAACAATAATTTCTTTATAAAATGCCCCATCAGTACACTTATGACTGTCTCTGTTTTGATTAATCTTACCATAATAGATAAAATTATCCCACATCAGTGCTTTCCACTTTTGTTTTTAATCTGCACACCGTTTACGAACGTTACCTTGTTCAAAGTTGGCTCTTCCTTCTTATTTTCCATATTCTTCCATTATATCACGCGGAATTTCCCATAAAACACTGTTTTCTACAGCATCCATCATAAGATGTGTTGGCTCTCGGTTAAAATAGCTGTCAATACACCAGACAACATCTTTTTCACATGCTAAATGTTCTATCACATCCTTATCATGCTTTAGGTAGTGCTGTCTAATAAATCCCTTTTCTATATAAAATAGGCAATTACAGATATCACCTTCATTTAGAATTATATCACCTTTTTGATATTTCTTAGGCTGAATAATATCTGCAAAAAGGCGAATATTCTCCAACTTAAGTTTGCGATTAGGGCATGTTTCAGCTATAATCTGTTTTGCAATGTCAAATTGAATACTCATAGGCTAAAGTTATTTATATCCAACATTTTGTTTCAATTTTGGGTTCAAGTCTATACTTTTTTGTGGAATAGGAAAAACTGTGGTATACCCATTTTTCTCATCAGCCAGTTGGACTCGCTGATCGTATGATTTGTGATAAACTCCAAAACGCACCATATCTTGTCGTCGCCAGCCTTCCCATACTAACTCCAACAAACGCTCTTTCAATATGTTCTCAAGCGTAGCTTCTCGATATGGCATACCAACACGACCTCGGACTTCGTTCAACTCCAACGAGCCATCCTCACCATTACGTACCTTTGCCTCGGACTTCATCAGGAGAGCATCGGCATAGCGGAATAGCACGATGTCGTTATCCGGTTGTCTACCGTCGGAATGTGAGGTCCTATCAACCTCATATTTTGCCATACGAGCACCAGCTGTCTTGACATAGGAGCTTCCCGTAAGATTCAACTTTAGCTCCAATGGGAAATACTCCAACTGCTGTCCATTGTCCATCATTACAGGCTTTCCATCAACCTCTACGATGCCGGCATAGAAGTTCTTTTCAAAGCGAGCATCTACATCATCTGTGCCGTATCCGTTGGCTAAGACTGTTGAGATATTGGCACTGGTACCATTTTCCGATGAGCCACCCAACGCACCGCCATGGTTGTAGTGTCGTGATCGGAAGAGATACCAGAACTGCGCAGCATAGAGGTTCTTATCCAACGGAATGGTGAATATGTTTTCGTTGGAGTTCTCGTTATGCACAGAGAAATTATAGCTATAATCGTCCTCCAACCGATAACCTACCTCGGCAAGTTTATTGCAATATTTGATACAGGTCTGCCAAGCGTTGAGTTTCTCACCATCGACGGTGAAAAATATCTCTTTACCGTTCCGTGGAACGCCATCAGTCCAATTATCATCACAATATATCTCGGCATTAAGAGCCAACTTAGCCAAAAGGAAATTAGCTACAGGTGTTGTTATACGACCATAGTAGTTACCCATCTTATTACTACGCTCATTTGGCAACAACTCGGCAACCTCCTGCAACTCATTCACGATAAAACGGAAAACCTCGCTACGCTCGCTCTGCACAACTTCATCCTGCGGTTGTTCATAGGATGTTACGATGGGCACTCTGCCATACATATCCATAATGTAGTAGTAGAAAAGTGCTCTCAGAGCTCGCACCTCAGCTTCGTAGGCCACTCTCTGCTCCTCAGATAGGTTATGGCTATACTTATCGATGATATGCAGAGATTTGTTCGATAACACAACAACCTTGTAGAGGTATTTCCAAGTATTGTAGAGTGGTAAATCATTAGGACTCCACTTATGCTGATACATATTCGTCCACAAACCTCCATCGTACCAGTCGCCACCACGAATAGGTATCATGGCTTCGTCTGTAGTAAGTGTGTTATAGTCATAAATCCCACGACAGGTCCCCTGTAAACCCTCACTGTCTGCACTGCCACCAATGTAATTGTAGAGCACAGCCACTGCATTAATATATATGTTGTTGGCATTGTTGTAAATGTCTTCTTCATAAAGTTGATCTCTAGGGTCTTCAGTAAGACAAGAGGTCATCATCGTTGCCAAAGCAACCATCAATATGTTTATATATCTTTTCATAACTGTAAGCGGTTAGAATTGAATACTAAGACCTAACGAATAGGTACGATATAAAGGATAGGTGCGTTTGTCGTCAATGCCCAAAGTGTTGCTTACTACATAACTGTTTATCATTGGAGTAAGACCGCTATAGCCTGTGATTGTTGCAAGGTTGCTAATGCCTGCCGAAAGACGCAATGACTTCACAGCCTTGGATTTCATTGGAATATTGTAGCCTATGGTAATATGTTCAATATTTACATAGTCACCTTTTTCCAACCAATAGTCTGAAACATTCTGATCAATAATATTTTTTTCAGGAGCACCCTTCAATACATTGTAGTCAGGGAATATAGACATATTGGTATAAGCCAAGCCCGTGCCATTGAATATCTTATGACCGAAAGCACCATTTATCTGCATGGCAATATCAAAGGACTTGTAACGGAAACTGATGTTTGATCCAATAGTTACCTTGGGGGTTGCCTGACCTGCTATATACCTGTCTCCGCCATCGCTAAAATCAATCTCGCCATCATCATTCAAATCTTCAATATCGTAACTGTAGCCACCAAGTTCATTTTCTTTAAGCCCTTTGCAGTGAGGTAGATAGAATACCCCCAATGGCTGACCTACAATCTGATATACTACATTATTGTCTCCACCGTTCTGACCTGCACCATAAAGCGAGCCAATCGGAGTAATATCTGAAGCTGTCATATGCATACCATTATACTCTCCACTAAGCGAAAGTAACTTATTCTTCTGGTAGGACATATTGAAGTTGATATTCATCTCCATATCCTTTCGTTGAATGGGAACTACCGAGATTCCTAGTTCGACACCCTGGTTAGACATCGAGCCGATATTTGCCATCAGTTTATCGAACGCAAAGGTCGGAACGGGAACATCATACTCATAGAGCATATCCGTTGTCTTTGAGTAATATAATTCCGAGGTAAGCATCAACCGATTATCCCATATACCTAAGTCAAAACCGATATTAAATGTTGAACGAGTCTCCCACTTAAGGTCCGGATTCGTGTTGCGTATACTTCCCATTGTTACGGTAGGTGCACCGTTGATGGATACGATACCATTCTCCTTTACGGTATTAAGTGTTGTATAGGATGTTATACCTCCAAGATTTCCTGACCGACCATATCCGGTTCTTAGTTTCAACATTGTTATAAAGTCAGTATCAGAGAGGAAGCCTTCTTTTTTTACATCCCAACCCAGTGATACTGATGGGAAGAATCCGAAAGTATTGTTATCGCTTACCATTGAAGAGCCATCTCCACGGAGTGCTGCCGCAATAGAATATCTATCCTTGTAACTATATGTGACACTACCCATTATTGAAGCAAGTGACGGGTCTTCATAGCTACTGCTCGTACCACCGAAAGGACGCGATGATGTTGCTCCGATGTTATTATAGGAGAAATCATTTGTTGTTATTCCTTTTGCCTGCACCCATAAACCAGTCCTTACCTGTTTAAGATATTCTGCGCCAACAACAGCATCAAGGTGTGAGTCTCCCCAAGCATTGTTATATGAGAGGGACACATTTGTAAAGTAGTCTTCACCCTTGAACTCTCCACGATAAACATTGCCTTGCGCCCACACCCATGTAGGACAAAATTGAGCATTTCCCGTAGATGAATATGAATAAGAGCCGAAAGCCGACAATATCAAATTGTCAAGGATATTAAATTTCAGCCCCAAATGTGTATTGAAATTCCGTTCTTCGGAGTCATTTTTCTCATAGAGGAGTGCTCCGGGGTGGTTGATGTGTGATGCAGCCGAGTTCTTCACCCAGTTGCCATTAACATCAGTTCCTGCTGGATATGTAGGATTCTGTGCAGCTGCCGAGTAAAACAGCATTCGTGTATCGAAAATGTCGTGTATCTTTGACGAGTAGCCATATACACCAAAATCGCCAACTAAGCGACCATCGAAAGCCTTTTGTGTAGCATCAAGTTTTACCACTAAATTTCGGTAATCGTTAACTTTGACAATTGTATTATGATCCATAAAACCGAACGATGCTCGATAGTTTGAGTTTTCCGAACCACCGCTAAAAGCCAAGTGATGCTGATGTATCAAGCCCGTACGAGTAATTACATCGTGAAAATTGGTGTTGTAGCCACCATTATTGTAATCTAATCCAAGTGCCTCTGCTGTAGCTATATACTCCGGGCCGTTGAGCATTTGCAGATGTTTATACATTGACTCGAATCCGTAGTTGCCATCATATGATATTTCGAAACCTCGCCCCGTTCCTTTCTTGGTCTTAATCTCAATTACACCTGAAGCACCACGGGAACCGTACATTGCCGTTTCGGTAGCATTCTTCAAAATAGTGAAACTCTCGATGTCTGCGGGATATATGGTAGATAGCGTAGCGATGTCAGATGTCACTCCGTCAATAATTACTAACGGGTCATTGCCACCCATAATGGATGTGGTACCACGCACACGGATACTATTCAGCATAGCGAGCCTGTCAGTCCCATTAGTGGTGACGTTCACACCGGCAGACTGACCACTCAATACATCCAAAGCATTATTCAATGGTCCCTTCTTGATATTCTCGGGCCTGATATGCTCTAATGATTTAGTCGCCGAAATGGTATCTTGTTTCTCTCTGATATTCTGTACTTGTGCATCAATTTTTTGAGCACTACAGATGAAGAACATTATGACAAGACAAAGACTGACTCTTCCCATCTTGATTCGTTAAATCTCTGTAGATTCCCCAGACCAGACAGTTAATAAATCTTATACGCAATGTATTATAAAGAGGGGGATTGGGAATCTGTACTATTTCCCTGCCTGTCCGTCCGCTTAGCCATTGTATATTTTTTTTTGTTATTTCATATCAGTGATGCTGATAATCCAAACAAGAACAGAGTAAACATCTACCTCTTTTATACATAAATCCTTTCCAAGGACTTTATAAGCGCAACCATTAACTACATTACAAAGGTAACAATAATTTGTCATTTGAAGAAATTTAGAAAAAAGAAAAAGTCATTATGCGTGATATTTTTTATTTAATTACGACATTTATCAAATACAAAAAATCATAGAAGGACAAAAATCTTTAAATGATTTGATTATAAACAAACTTTAAATAGTTAAATTGCAATAATACTATACCATGGTTGTTCTTTACCTTAATGTAATACTACTGTTATATATCTGGTCATTTATCTCCTTTTGTCGGATGCAAAGGTTGCCAAACCTCTTTTAGAAAACGAAAAGTTCAAGCGGTAAACCATTTGGAGCAGTTTCGTCCTCCGTTGGAGAGTAAACAGCTCCAAAACCTTTTCTTATTCATCGGCTTGGCTGAAAACTGCATCCGGCAACGGAGATAAACGACTGACGAAATAATAGCATAAAACAGCATAGCCCCCCCTTAATAAGGCAATTTTATCAATGCTGTTTTCATTCTTTTCAGAGGACTATTATTTTCGACAGAGAGAAATTTGGCAAGCGGCAGATTTCACTCCCTCAAAAATAATAGATTTGAATTGCTGTCCTCTTGCCTTTATTGGAAATTGTAGTACCTTTGTAGTGGCTTGTGCGAACGAGCCAAGCAATGTGGAAAGATGGGAACATCGAACCATCAATAAAGTACCGAAAAGAGGGAAAATACCCTCTACCACCGCTCTTTGAGTGTTAAGAAATAATAAAAAGGTTAAATCTTCACCTTTTAGAATGTACCCCTAAAGGTTATGCCCATATTTCTGACTTATAACTCACAAAATATTGAGTAATAACTGGTTGCAAATACTATAATCTTTAAATTGTTTCTGTTGCAAAGTTACCCTCCTGCGTATTCGCTTTGCTGTATCATAATCACGGATAGCATTACCATTTTCATCTGAATTACCGCAAAGCATACCAGAAGAATTCCGAAATTTTTTCGAACGGTATCTTATCCATCCGGTCATACAAGTCTACATGATTGGCTCCGGGAACGATATACAGTTCTTTCGGTTCGCTGGCTTCTTGATAGGCATCCTCACTGAAATAGCGCGAATGTGCATGCTCGCCTGCAATGAATAGCACGGGGCGTGGTGAAATCTCTTTAATCATGGCAAACGGATAGAAGTTCATCAATGCCGCCTGACTGGTAAAGCGTATACCTTGATAGCGCGGATGATAGCCACGCAAGGGGTTGCGATAGTAATCGAAAAACTCCTTCTGCACGGCATTGGCATTTCCCAGCAGTTTCTCCGGTGTGCCAAAGCGGATACGTGCTTCTCCCGTTTCTGCTTCCTTCCAACGTTGTTCGGCAACTTCATCCAACAGTTTGCGTCTTTGTTCATCCGTCATCGAATCCCCCAAACCGTTACGGGTGGCACGCCCCATATCATACATGCTCACGGTTGCCAATGCCTTGATGCGGGGGTCGAGAGAAGCCGCACAGACAGAGAACCCGCCGCTTCCGCAGATGCCAATCACACCGATACGGTTGCGGTCAATAAACGGTTGTAGTCCGAGCCAGTCTACAGAAGCACTGAAGTCTTCCACCAATGCGTCGGGCGATACCGTGTGACGCGGTTCTCCTCCACTTTCGCCTTGATAGGAAGCATCAAAAGCCAGAGTCACGTAGCCTCGCCGTGCCATTTCCTGTGCATAGAGTCCGCTACACTGTTCTTTCACAGCCCCGAACGGGTGTCCGATGATGAGGGCTGCATAGTGTTGCGCTTCATTGAAATCCTTCGGGAGGTACATTTCGGCGCAAAGCATGATATCATACCTGTTTTTATAAAAGACCTTACGGACAGTAATTGTCGGATCTGTTTGAAAAGTCTTTGCCGGTTCATCGGATTCAGAAAGCACCATTCCGTTCCGACAGCGTGCCGCCATGATAAGTACTTCGTCTATCTGAGCCTGTGTCACGCCGTTGTGCTTGGCATGGGCAATGTGAGTATTCAACTCATTCTTCACGCCGTCCAACACCGACAAGGCAGCCACAGTAGACAGTTCACGGGTACGCCAGTCGAGATTGTCACGGCTGAATATGTCACCGAACAGATGAGCTTTCAGAAATTGGTCCAATGCCGGAGCAAATGTCAGCACTTCTCCTAGTGCCGGACGACCGAACAGTTTCAGCTGGTTTTGTCCACCGACAACAAACATATCCGAACTCTTTACCGGAGAAGGCTCCCGTCCGGCTTCATCCTTTATGCCTTGTGCTGCACGCTCTTTGGTGAGATTCATCAGCGTAACCAATGCACCCATGCTGCGTGGAAAGCCGCAATAGGCATAGAGCTGGGTAAGTACTTCTTTTTCTTCGCTCACGGTCAGCCCACAGTCAAGTCCTCTGGCAAGGATCACTTTGAGGCTGTCCTGATTGCCACGTGCGGCATACATACTGATGGCGGCAATACTTTGTTCTTTCTTGCTTAACATATTGTTCTTGTTTTGTGCCTGCGTATAAACGATACAGCATATCAGGCAGGCGATGGTTGTAATTAACTTGTTCATATTGCTTTCTGTTTAGTGATGAATTTATAAGAACTTGACAAACGCCGGTCTTTCCAGTCGGATATTTTTTCCCGTATTCTTCAGTAACCCCGTATTTCGGTTTCTTTCGAATATCTGTATGCAGTTGGCATCCCTGCAAACCACTGCCAAATAGCAACCATCCGGAGAGATGGCAAAACTTCGCGGATAAAGACCTGTTGGCTGAAATCCTATTTGAACCAATGTTCCTTTTTGGGAATCAATGGAATAAACAATTATGCCATCTTCTTTCAAGTGCTTGGAAGCATAGAGGAATTTGCCATCGGATGAAACATGGATATCTGCATTTCCCTCTGCAACGAAAGGGTCGCAGACAATTGTTTGTAAACGTTCCAACTTGCCTTCATTATAGGAGAATACAGTTATTTTACCCGAGAGTTCACTGATGAGATAAGCAAATCTGCCATTCGGGTGAAAACATATATGTCGAGGTCCTGAGCCGGAATCCATCTGTATGCGGACTACTCTTGATTCATCCAACAGAGAATGAGCCTTACCTGCTTCCGGTCGTTTGCCTATCGGAAACAGATAGATACAATCTGTTCCCAAATCGGTAGCAAGAAGGAATTTGCCATCAGGTGTAAAGGTCACGCAATGCAGATGCGATTGTTCCTGCCTTTTTTTATTCGGCCCATTTCCAGCAAAACGAATTATTTTTGTATCACGTTGCAACTTTCCTTTCTTATCCTGTGAGAATACCGTGATGCTGCCACCCTTATAATTTGCTGTCAGAACAAAGTATTCCTTTGGACTGAGAGTAATATAAATAGGAAGTTCACCGTCTGTAGATTGCGAGTTAAGCAGAGACAGCAGACCACTTTCCTTATCAAAAAGCAAAGCATTGGCAGTCGAACTTTTCCCTTCATCATCGCCTATGGCATAAATTCGATTACCAGTGCTATCAGATGTAAGGAAAGCAGGATTTGAAATCCCTCTCAGCCCACACGGATAGTCGACATCGGCAGTTTGTCCGTCAAACCGGTACATTCTGACACCTTCTTCGTCTGACTTCATATAACATCCTACTAACAGAAATTTTGCATAAGTTCCCTTATCCGGGACATCTTCGGTTGACCGCGCTTGAATCGTAGTGAAGCTAAGCCATAAGATTAACATGACAAATAAAGCTTTTGGTTTCATCTTATTTATCTTTTTGGTTTCACTTGCAAAATTACAGCATTCACATACTGAAGATTAGACCTCAATCACTGATAAAATTACCACTTTCATCGGGCTTGGACCGGGTTAAATGTTATCTGTGAAAATGGTAAGACAGTCTGTGATTAGGGTTATATGTTCGTTGATTGAATGAACTAACTTTGTCGTCATGGAATAAAATAAATAAGGGATAGAAAAGAAACAGCTGTTCCTCAGACAGCAATGTCAATATAAATACTTATTTTTGTAAAAAACAAAAGGATGGTTATGGGAGATATAACAAGAATAGATACAGTTCAGCAGTACTGCGACCTTTTCGAAGTCGAAGCTCTGCACCCGTTGGTCAGCGTTGTGAATTGTTACGAGGTGCAGCCCATCAGACACTCAAAGAAACTGTACAACATTTATGCTGTGTTGCTGAAAGATACTGACTGCGGTACGATGAATTATGGACGGAGCCTCTATGACTATGAAAAAGGCTCCATGCTGTTTATCGCTCCGGGGCAGGTAATGGGTTCTGACGATGATGGCAGTCTGCACCAGCCGGCCGGATGGGCCCTGATGTTCCATCCCGAACTATTGCGCGGTACTTCCCTTGCACATATAATAAAAGAGTATTCTTATTTCTCATATAATGCCAACGAAGCACTGCACCTGTCAGAACAGGAGCGCAAAGTAGTCATTGAATGTATAAACAATGTAGCAGAAGAATTGAGGCATCCTATTGACAAGCACAGCCGTTCTTTGATTATTGATACCATGAAGCTTCTCCTTGACCGCTGCATCCGCTTTTATGACCGCCAGTTCATTACAAGGGAAAATGCCAACAACGATTTGTTGGCGCGTTTTGAATTGTTGCTCAATAATTACTATCATTCTGCCTTGCCAACGAGTAAAGGTATTCCGACGGTACAGTATTGCGCTGACCAACTGTGTCTTTCCACCAATTATTTCAGTGACCTGGTAAAAAAGGAAACCGGTATGTCAGCAATCAAGCATATCCAGCAAAAAATTATGGATATAGCCAAAGAGCGCATCATGAACACGCAAAAAAGTATCAGTCAAATCTCAGATGAAATGGGTTTCCAATACCCGCAACATTTCACACGTTGGTTCAAGAAGATGGAAGGTTGCACACCGAACGAATATCGCAATGAAATTATAAAACAAGCGATAAACTAACTGGTCTTATCATCATTTATTCGTAGAGTCTCTTACAAATAATACTCTGGATATAACCAACAAAGCAATTAATGAACAACTTTGAAATCTTGAACCGATAAACAAAAAAGTTTGATGATCTCCTGCATACACTTTTCCCATCGGATGAACAGCTGTTGTCCGGTCTTTTTCCTGCGGTAAGTCAGGATTCCGTTCGCAATGTCTCCCTTTTTCAGATAAGCCATGTCCACAAAGGACATCCCCCGTGTGTAAAAGCAGAACAGGAACATGTCACGTGCGAAATCAAGGTGGGGTTTCAGGGACAAGTCCAGTCTTTTGATACGCCTGATATCATTTAAATGAATGGCCCGTTTCAAGGTCTTTTCCACACCTGTATAAACAGACTTGAACAGGTTCCGCTGTCCGGTCAGTCCGTTCTCCACCGCACGGTTGTAGACCGCTTTCAGAATGCGCATGTAGAACGAGATTGTATTGGGTGAGTTCCCCCTGTTTTTCAGATAAGCCTCGTATTCCATGAGCAAGTCAGAGCTAAGTTCGCCAAACAGTATATCGCTACCTTTCATAAAACTGCTGAAACTTTTGAGCGCGGCTGTATAGGTTTCAGAGGTCCGTATCTTTCCCAAACGTTTCAGCCTTACTATCTGTTGCCGGATATAGTCGTTAAACGAAGGTTCTTGTCCGCTGTCATGGAAACGTATGACGATATCATCCGCTGTAAACGGACCGGATTGGCTTAATGTCCTGATAGCCTTTTCCAGTCGGATTTTGTCCCGTCTTATCCGTTCCCCTACCGATAGAAGATAATTGTCCCGTTCCATCCCTGCAGGATGTTGACAGGGAATGACCGCTTCGGAACGTTGGTCCCATTCCGAAGCGAAAAGTTTGTATCCGGTACTGATCTGCCTGACCACACGGTTATGAATCACCTGATAATACAGTGCGCCCTCCCTGCCTTCCGCGGACGAGGACCTGAATTTGGTTCTGATTGTTGCCATAGTGCAGTCATTTTGAATTGGGATTGTCCAGTTGCTTCCTGATTTCCTGTGCCTCCCTGAACAGCCGGTGCGCCAGACTGTCCTTGTAGGCTGCCATTTCATGGTTACGGATGCGGTTCCTGACCGAGTCCTCAAAAGCGGTCACCAGCCTTTCCACACGCCGGATCTTTTCCTCGTCCCGCTTGATGGTGAAATGCTTCTCAAGGAAGGCGATGTCGGGATCATCCCCCGGCAGGCAGATCCTGATGGCTCGGTATTTCAAATCGGCATCTTTCAAAAGCCGGTTCGTGCGGTACTGGTTGCAGTTGGTCCAGACGGAAATGATCAGTGCCAGGATCAGTGCTGAAGCTGTCGTTACCACTGCCTTGGATGCGCTTTCCAGACGGTAGGTCACCAGTCTGCGCTCCGGTTCCTTTTTCAGCAGGACCATTCTCTCATCCAGCCGTCTCACTGTCTCCTTTACAGCTTGGCAGTCTTGACTCAGGCAGTATCTAATCTTTTCCATCTCCCCGGCAAACGTTTCGGCAGACAACGGCCAGCCTTCCGACAACCGGACGGTATGGTTACGTACCGCTGCTATTTCCAAGCCGTTTTTCTCCACCGCGGATTGCAGGCGTTCCAGACGGATTTTCAGTTCCGCAATCCCTTCCGGGGAACTGGTCCGGTTTCCAACTGCGGGGCTTGTGCCTTCCACGGGCAGCGTCTCCACTTTCTTCTCGATCCTTTCAAGGCATCCGTAGATGCCTTCCAGATAATTTTCCTCTTTCATCTTTCAAAGTTTTTTGTTATACATATGGTTCACAAACTCCTTCCTTTCCTGCGCTTCTTCTTTCTCCGCAGGCGTTCCGCCTCTTTCTCGTCCTCCGTCGGTGCCACCGACGGCATGAACACGCCACCCGTACCGGTGACTTCGACCAGGTTATCAATAACAGAACCATGACTTTGTTCATGGTACGGTTGCTTTTGGGAAACGTCATTTTCCAGGGACGTGACATGGTTATGGTCCAATGCCGCATCCAGCCTTGACCAGCTGAAACTGCGGTCAATCCCACTTCCCTTGAATGACAGACCGTTCTTTATAAAGCGGATGCCCTGCACTTCATTAGTGTTTTCCTTGTACTTGAATTCCATTTCCACGCCCATTTTTAAGAGCTTATTTTGAAATTCTTTCCATGTATCTGCACTCCTCAAAGCTTCCTTGACCGCACGGTATATTTCGTATTTCACCTTTTCGGAAGCATGCAGCTTTTCCGTTTTAACGGACTGTTTGCCTTCGGAATAGGTGAGCGAATACTTGTCCTTAAGCATTTTTGTCACTTTCTCGTTGCGCTTGAAATCGTTGCTGTCGGAAATCACCTTCCCGTCGAAGTTCACCCGGTTGAAGACGATGTGGCAGTGCGGGTTGTCCGTCCCGTGATGCCTCACCACGATGAACTGCGTGTTCCGTATCCCCATCAGCTCCAGGTATTCCTCCGCCAGCCTTGCCATGAACGCGTCGGTCAGCCTCGGTGCGTCCTCCGGCTTGAAGCTGAGCGCAATGTGCCCCACCGGTTTCGCCACGTCCGGATTCAGCAGGCATTGCCACCGGAAACTGCGTGCCGTCTCCTCCACCGTTCCCAGCAGCACGCCTTCCGAGGCGATGATTTTTGCGTCGTCCTTCTGCGTCACGTAGCGTATGCAGCCGCTGAACGAGCGGCCTTTCCTGATCTTCCCTATCATGAGGCTATCCTCCTTTCGGCCTGTAATCATCCATGATCCGCTTCAGCTTTCCCAGCAGCCCCTCTATCAGCAGCCTTGTCCTGTAAAAGCCGGTCTGGTGCGAGAGCTTTGTCAGCTGGTTCAGGTTGTTCGCCATTCCCGCCAGGCTGCGCAACAGTGCGTTCTCCTCCGGTGTATGCCTTGCCGTAACGGTGGCCGCCAGTGCTGCCTCCCTGATATAGACCGCCAGACTCCGGCCGGACTTCCCTGCCCTGAACCTGAGAGCCTCGTAGCTGACGGGGGAGAACTTCACCGTCACGCCTCTGGTCAATTTACGCGTCCTGCCCAGTGCCGGACGGCCACATTTTTTCTTCATCCCATTCACATCGTTTGTCATATGTTTTTTCTTTTTCGTCCGTACTTCTTTCATTCCAAAATCTGCGACCGGCGGGAGCGGATTTGCCCTCCCAGCAACCGCCGGGCGCGGGGAGCAAGGGTTTTCGGGAATCCGGAAACATACCCTTGCTCCCCCCACAGAAAAATCCCCCCCCCCGCATTTTCCACATTGAAGCGGGTATACAGGGAACAGTGCATACATCGGGTATACTCCACGCCCGGTAACAGGCTGTCAGATTTTTCTCCACTGCTCGATGTCCCCACGGTAGGCGGCAAGATGCTCCCTGGCAAGGTTCTCCAGCAGTCCGGAAACGCTCATGCCACGCCCGCCGAGCCTGCGGACGACGGCGTCCAGTTCGTCCCTCACATCCTCACTGACGAACACCGTCTTGCGGTTCCTGATCTTCGGGACGGTGAGGTACGTTTCCCGGTACTCCTCCAGCGAGGCCCTGCGTTGCCTGCCGCTCGTTCTTCTTCTCACGGGGTCTTCCGGTTCCGGCGGGGTGTCCTTTCTTCTCGCCTCCCCGGATACCTCCTCCGCAACGAGCCCGGATGGAATCATCGATTCCGTCACGGAAGCATCCGTACCGGCGGATTCCCCCGGACCGGGTTCCATCATGAGTCTTTCCCACCACTCGTCGTGGCCGGCTCCGGGACTACGGCCGTTCTTTCTGTCTGCGGTTTCGGATACCGCCATTTTCTTCCCTTTCGTTTTTTCAGTCGGTTCACTTTTCATTGTACATGGATTTTAGATGGTTGATACTGTGGGCACGGTCTACCCGTTTGCCCGATTGTCGGAAGCAAATAAAACGATAATAACAAGTGCTGTGAAACGGACGGGTCCGATTGGCGGGGTTTGCCGTGTTATTCATATTGTTGGATCAGTCTGACGGTGATGACTTCACAAATATACGCACCGGAAATTTCCCACTCTTCGGGAACGGATCTGAACGTCTGTTTACTAAAAGCAAATGAATATTAAAATCCGATTTCCATGACATCTGATGACATATAATGACATCTGATGAAGGGGCGGAACCATATCCGGGAACAATCATTTACTTTGCAGATGAAACAAGTACGCATATGGTGTCAAAGGTAGTCATCCTGTCTTGAAATTCAGGACGTTCCGCCGGGATTCACTAAATTGCGGAACGGAATCCGGATCCGAAAAGAGAATGAAACAGATGTCAAACCTGAAATTACAGTGATTATGGAAATAGTGAACATTGAGGCAAGGACCTTCGAGGCGATGCTCTCGGCCTTCCGGACGTTTGCGGACCGGCTGGACACCCTCTGCCGGCTGTACGGCGACATGGAGGAGAAGAAATGGCTGGACAACCAGGAGGTGTGCCTGCTGCTGAAGGTCAGCCCGAGAACCCTGCAGACCCTCCGTGACAACGGCACGCTGGCATACACACAGATCTGCCACAAGACATATTACAAGCCCGGGGACGTGGAAAGTATCATCCGGATAGTGGAGGAGCGCCGCAAGCGGGCTGAAAGTATGGGAAGGTCGATCTGAAAGGCCATGAAAAACGAATGTCGAACAAAAAAAAGATCAAGTCATGATGAATACCGATAACCGTCTGCTCACCCGTGAGAGCAGCGAGCATATAAGAGAGTTCTTCTCCACCGTCGAACGTCTCTCCGTTTCCATGGAGCGTCTCTTTGCCGGCAGGTCACCGGCGATGGCGGGCGAGAACTTCTATACGGACCGCGAACTGGCTGAAAAGCTGAAAGTGAGCCGCCGCAGCCTGCAACAGTACCGTGACAGCGGTCTGCTTGCCTTCACCCGGCTGGGCGGCAAGATACTGTACCGTTCTTCCGACATCGAGAAGCTGCTTGACGGCTGCTACCGGGAGGCGAGAACCAGGCCGGAGGAACTTTAGAAAAGTTCCGTACGGGATCGTGAATGAAGGGGCGGTCGGTTGTCATACCGGTCGCTCCTTCATTTTCTTTCCACCGGATGAACGACTTTAATTTGCTCGTAAAATACTTATACACAGAGTGTTTTTTTTCTTTATGAATTATGATCCGGTGACAACATTGGCATAACATGGCGGGACATGGAAACATTTTTCCGATATGGCAATAAGATACGGGGATTCCATTATAAAAAAAGACTCTTATTTTATTATGTCATTATGTTATTCTGAAATTGGGGCGGGCCGTTCGTGTACCGGTGGGACGATCCGTTTCCGTAATGGCGGCACATTCCGTACTGGTATCATTATCCTCCGGCAATGCCGTTTCCCGGTCTTTTCGGAGTGACCTTATGCCGGCCGGTGACAACCGCATGTCCGTGTGTAAACATGGCGGCGCATAAAAACAGGCACATCCTCCGGGCTCCTGTCCCGTCGGATGCACCTGTCTCCGTCATGTCATATACAGCCGGACTCCTCCGGCCCATGCCTCTATCTGAGTATCGGATTCGAGAGCAGTATCTTGTAATAGGCCACTCCGCCAATCTCTACCGGCATCCTCGCCATCATGAACTGCACGCTCTTCCTCTCCACCTTCGCCTGCCGCATGAGTCTCTGCACGATAAACCCCGCCGAGAACCTTGCGCATCTTTTATCCTTCCAGACAATGAACCCCTCGCTGTCATCGGCCCGGCAGATGTACCAGTCATCCGTCTCGTCGTCGTGGGCGAAGTTCACCCGTCCGCCACCGAGGATTCCCAATTCGATTGACATCGTCTTTGACAGATAGACGGTCCCCCTGCTGTCAAGGTTGATGGTCCGCTTTCCCTTGTATGTGACTTCCTGCGGACGGGAGTTTTCCCTGTTGTATACTATCAGTGCCATAACTTTCTTACTTTTCCGTTAAACAATTTTTTCAATACATGAAGCTTTCCACCGCCAGCATCTGACTTCTCCATGCGAAACCGCTGTGGGTACGTACCGCGTCCACTATCCTGCATACTTTCTGCGATATGGCCGATGCCGAGATACCCATGCATTCCGCCAGTGCCTTGAACGAGAACTGCGCCTCATAGAACCTGAGCATGAACATCCGGTACTCCTCGTAGGAGAACTTCTGCCTTACGAAACGCAGTATGTCTCTTACCAGCCGCTCGCACCCGTTCAGGTCGTCCTCGGAAAGGAATTTTGCCTCTTCGCCACATCGGAGGAAGAAATCATCTTCAGGGTGTGCATACCGATTCTCCCTTTTAATCTTTACCAGGGCCGCCTTTTTGTAGCATCCGATGAAATACGCGTCATAGTCCGTTATGTCCTTTCCGGGAACCAGCACCTGCCTTCTTACAAAAAGGTAGGTGTCATGGAAATTGTCCTCGTCCAGCATTCCGTACCGGCGTAACGTCCCTCTCAACCTGTCATAGGATGCAGTGAACCACTCGTTGAACAGTCTTTCCTTTTCTGCGCTCTTGTCTGCCATAGCTTTATATTTTTTTGAGTTATACATGGCCTACACGGGTAGGCATTCTTATTTCTTGTGCTTCCTCCAGTTTGTTTTTCGGCGGTCTCCGGCAAGGCTTGCCGTGAAAAAATACGCTCACGCGAAGCGTGAGGAAGATTTTTTCACGTGCAACCAGCCCGAAGGGCCGCCTTGCGGGACCGGCCTGAAAAACAACTATTTTTGCCGCAAGAAATGAGGATGATGGATTCCTTCCTTCTATCTATTGTCTGTCCGGTGAGAATTTAGATTCCATGCAGCTTTTCTGTCTTTGGTATGTTTGGAGAAATATTCAAGGATATGAAATGAGAACGGCAATACGTGATGTTGCGGAAGGAGCAGATATGGGATTGGAAACAGGAAGCGTGCCCGGGCTTTCATGCAGTTTATACGGCGGTGTTGATTTTGGGGAGGATTACAGGGAAGTGACAGGAAAGTCGGCCGTTCCGGAGAAATTGTATGTGTACGTTGTTCCTTCCGAAATACGGAGTCTTTTAAAATCATGGAAGACCTCATTCGGGAGTGTGTCTCGATATTTGCCTGAGACAAAATTATAAGTCGCCTATTCATGGATAAGTATTTGGAATATATCAACGACATGCTACGATGCAATAAAGAGAATCGGAACGGCAGACTGAAACTCGCAATCTGCTGATAATGCGGACTATTCTAAAACAAGTGTGGAAAACTTGAAGACATCCGACGGAAAACCTTGGAAAAAGAAGAACCGGACAAAGTCTCCGCCTTCAAAATAATGCTCTATTATGCCACAGGTGCGGCATTACTTGTCATTCCGGATTGGCTTCCCATGAAATCCACCGCCCGCCATCAAGAAAACGGCCGGTGCCATATGGCAGGTAATCGTAGCGACAGCCTGTCTTTGGAACCCGTTGTCACCCTAAAGGATTTTACTGATATATTATTATGTCAGTCCTTTTTCAAATCAAAATACAGCAAACGGGTTTTCAAAGGTTCATCTTGCGGAATATCATAATATTGCTTTTCTATCACGTCTGTTTTATAGAGTGGAACGAAACCGTTTCTTTCATAATACCTGAGAATCTTTTCCTCATTGTATGCATCCACCACGATAAAACGGCATCCTGTCTTGTTGTCCTCATGACGGAACCAGTCTTTTATGAAAGCCATCAGTTGCCGTCCTACGTGGCTTGATGTACCCTGATATTCCAGGTTGACCCCCAGTCTTCCTATCAGCACGGCCGGATAGCTGCGTCCACGTTTAGGATTTACAATATTGCGTTGCAGCCTGTTTTTATCATTGGGGGATATTAATCTGGTCTTGATACTGTCATTGGACAAGGTAAACAAGGCCACAATACGATGCGGGATTTCAGTCGTCACCCAACAATATGTTTTCCCAAGGAGTTCATCCGCATACAGATCGGCATCATTGAGAAAAAAATCATCAAGGTCATTCTCGCCACAAGTGAAAGGAAGGCAATTCCTCCGTACTTCCTTGTTATAGGCAAGCATGACACAATCATCATATAAAGAAATACCGTCCATTGCTGTTAATTGAACCGGAATGAACGGGATTTCTCCAATACTTTTCGCAACCGTTTCTTTGCCTCCACTGATAACCGGGGTGTTACCTTTGCGGCGTTCTTGTCTGCACTGCGTACGAAATCTTCCGCCGTAACGCCCTCCAAAACCGGAATGTTCTTGATAGTTATAGCCATAATATTATTTTTTGCAAAAATACAACTTTGTTGTTATACAGCCAAATAATAGCCCGTCTTCCACTCTTTTTTCCGGAATGTTCCTCCATATCCGGAAAAGTCTGTGTCACGCCACCCGTTGCGGTAAGCCGTTTTTCTCAAGGAAAGGGCAGGCAATACCGGCGGACGTGGATATGGGCAAAACAACCCGCATATGCAATGCAGAGGGAGCAGGAGAGCCTTCACCACAGCCGGAGAGAAAAGTGGTTTCATGCCGGGGTACGGCATGAAAAGGGGGCTCCCGGACAGTTCTTTTCCTTGTCGCACATGCACTACGTCGGTCGCAGTTTTCGCCTTCTGAATCCCTCTTACGTCCGTCCCTGCGCTTTCGGAGCGTTTTTCCGGCAGAAAATTTCGCCGTACGGAAATTTTCTGCCGGAAACCGAAGGGAAAACGCGGAGTCCCGCAGGGACGGACGAACTTTGATGAGGAAGGGGAAAATCATCCGTTTCATAAATACCATTTCCTCAGATGGCATCGCATATTTCCTTCTCCATCTTTTCCAGCTTATGGGACAGGATTTCCATGTCGCTGCTGATCTTCTGGTTGGTTATCCGGGCATATATCTGGGTGGTTTTCAAATCCGTATGCCCCAAAAGACGGCTTACGGTCTCGATGGGTACACCGTGCGAGAGCAGCACGGTGGTGGCGTTCGTATGCCGGGCCACATGATAGGTCAGCCGTATCTTGAAACCGCACTGCCTGCCAAGTTCCTTCAATATGGTGTTGCATCTGCCGTTGCTCGGTACCGGAAATACATGACCGTCCTTGGACAGTCCCTTATACTTCTCTATGATGCGCTTGGGCACGTCCAGCAGGCGGATGTTGGACTCGGTGTTTGTCTTGCGACGGCGGGTGATGATCCAGAGGTTGCCGTCGAAGAAGGTCTGGAGCCGGTCGGTCGTCAGTGCCTTCACGTCCGCGTATGCCAGTCCGGTGAACACAGAGAAGATGAAGAGGTCGCGTACCAGTTCGCAGGTCCCGCTTTTCACCGGGGTCTCCATCAACGTCTGTATCTCACGCTCCGTCAGGTAGCCTCGGTCAACGCTCTCGGGGGAATTGATGTACCCGGCGAAGGGGTTGAAGGGAAGCGCACCGCTGTTGCGGGCGATGGAGATGACGTGCTTGAGCCCGATCATGTAACCCCATACGGTATTGGTGCGGCATTTCTTCTCCGTACGCAGGAAATACTCGAAGTTGTTGATGAAGGTCAGGTTGAGTTCCTTCAGGGGGATGTCGTCACGGCGGTATACTTTCGGGACGAACTCGCAAAGGTGCCTGTATATGGTACGGTAGCGGTTGTATGTTCCCTGCACGCGGCTGTGTCCCACTTTCTTGATGAACTCCTCGTTGTGCTGCTCGAAGAGCTTCAGCAGCGTCTCGCGTTTCACGCCCAGCCCGAGGCAGGCGTCCCTCAGCCTGGCGGCGGTGACATAGCCGTCGGACTGCATCAGTTCCTGGTAACGGCGGTTCACGTCCACGCGTATCCGGTCAACCGCCGCATTGATTTTCTGCGCCTCGGCGCTCTTGCCCGTGGCACGTGCCGTTTTCACGTCCCAAAGTTTCGGGGGCACGTCCAGCTTGCAGCTGAACTGCTTGATTTCGCCGTCTACCGTAAGACGGCACATCAGGGGGAGATAGCCGTTGGCTCTCTCGCTGCCCTTCTTCACGTAGAAGAGGATTTTGAAGGTCGATCTGCTCATACTCGTTTTCATACTTTTTTGATCGTTACAAAGTTAATATCAAGCGAGTTGTCCTCAGGTATGAAAAACTGTGCAAATTACTGAAATAGAATCTGTTGTGCCGTTTCTTGTTCCTGTTATATCAGTAACGATATGGGAACTGAAGTCTTTCGCAGCTTTTATCGGACCTCCTTTTTCAGCTTATGCAGTATTATGAGTTAAACACCTAACCACTTAATAGACTGCATTTTTGCTGTATTATCATCAACCTTGCTTTTTCTTTCTGCGTTTACTTTAAAATTGTATCATAAAAAAAATTCTCCATCGCCTCATTTTAAGAATTATTCTACCTATGATTAATATTTAAATCCAATTCTGTCAGCAATCTTTTAATATACATTGGCTGTATCAAACAATATGGCAATAGTCCAATACCCGTGGCCCACATAACAAGTTCCCACCGTTCTGTGAAATTTGATATTACCACTATAAGTATAATCTTTGTAATTACCGCAACTAAATATAACCAAAATTGTATTTTCAATTTACCTAATCCTGCAACGATTGTAGATTGAATTGCAATCCATATCGTAATAACACCATACAATGCAAACGATGTTGCCGTAAAATAGTCAATAGTAATTGAATTTCCTTTCAACCATAAATTAACAAGAGGTTGTAACACTGGGATTATTGCAATCTCCAAGATGATACATGCAAATGCAATGAAATATAAAAACTTTTGTATCTTAATAATCCAACTATATTTTTTCTCTGCATATGCCTTGGTTATGGCAGACCATAGTGGCGCCATAGATAAAAGGAGTAAGCTACCAACAAGTGAAAAAATTCTAAAATACACCTGATAATTTACAGTATCTTCAGGATGGAAGAATTTTGTGATGAACCATTCGTTTGTTACTGTTATTATCATATATAAAATCTGAATTAAAAAAAACACAACACCTAAGCCGAGTACTTTATTGGATGCTGCTTTATTGAAATATCGAATAGATGGTCTACAATTCTTTAGCTCAGAAAATAAGAAAATCCAAATTGTAGCAACAACAAAGGGAATATTAATCAAAATAGCATAAGCATAGGATATTAGTTTAAGTTTTTCCTCCACAAGATTATCTGGCTGAACAACAAATAAGAATGCAACAAGCAACACACTCGTCACCAAATGTATGAGATTATTTATAGATGCCAGTTGTAAAGAAAATAACATTCCCCTAACCAAATGCAAAAAGAAAGATATTAACAGACCTATAAGTGTAACTCTTATACAATTCATTAGTGAATCCGCAAGTATCACACTATCAGATATGTTAAAAAACGAATTCCAATCTATACAAGGAAGAAAAATGTAAAAAACAACAGAAATAAATAGTGTCAATGCACCCAAGACTAAATAAGACGAGGATATTAAACGCTTACCTTCTTCATAATCTTTATTTGTTAGCGCTACTGTTAAATGATTTCTCAAGCCATTACCAATACCTACATCAAAAGAGAGAATCCAGTTAAGAACAGATAATATGGTAAACCAAACACCAAGCACTGCATTATCGTTAAAATATGATATATATAACGGTAATGCAATAAGATTAACAATAAGACCCAAACCCTTTATTATAAATGCACCCAATACATTTATAACGATACTTTTATTATTTTGAATCTTAGTTTTGATATTGTGATATGTCATTATGTTATTTTTTTCTATAACCAATTATTTTTGCTGGCGTTCCAACAACAATTGCATTCTTAGGAATCTCACAATTTACTAATGTTTGTGCACCAATTACTGCACCATCGTTAATCTTTGCACCTTTGAGAATCATACACTGGGCAGCAATCCATACGTCATTTCCTATAACAATACCTTCCTCAGCCACTTCATCTGCTTGATCTTGTATTAATTGGCCATCTTTTGTCCCGTGATTAGTATCAATTATATAGCACTGACCGGCAATCGAAGTGTTATTACCAATAGTCACCCCCTTTTTAGAGAATATTACCGTATTCATGCCAATTTGGACACGATTTCCTATATTAATATTTGTGCCCCACAAGTATGCTCCAGAGAAAAAAGTAACATCGTGCCCCAGGGACACAGCCGTTGCATTGAGAAATACTTCTCCTTTAACTCTTGGTTCACTTTTGCAATCTACATGTGTTGATATGTACGCTTTTTGCATACGCAGTAAAAGAGATCTGCGTATTGAATAGAATATTGATAGAATTCTTTTTAGCATATTCTTATCCCTTCTGATATTTTTCAAAAAAATCTTCTAGCTGTTCCTTTGTATATCTCTCCTCTTCTGGATATAGTATAGCCTCATGCTCCAAAATCTGATTAATTGTCCAATAGAATTTGATGTGCTTAGCAGGAGTACCACCAACTATAGAATAAGGAGCCGTAGATTTGGATACTACAGCACCTGCTGCAACTGTAGTACCACGTCTAACTGTTACCCCCATCAAAAGTACAACTCTGGTACCAATCCAACAATCTTCCTCAACAATTACATCTTTATCTACAAGTTGCTTATCTGCCTCTGTTATCGTTCTATAAAAACGACCAATACGGCGTTCATGATTTCCTGTAATAACAGTAAGCCCCTCAGCGGCACCAGAGTGTTTCTTCATTATGAACTTTGCATTAGGCGCCATAATTAGGGCATCTTTAATACCTGTATCTTCATACAAATACACATTCTTGGCCCCCTTAATAACCAACGGCTTTACAAGAGAAGCTGTTGGCGAACAATGCCCTAACCGCTTTCTATAATTAGTGAAATATTCTCGTTTTAGAGCACTTATTCCTTTTAACAAGTACTCTTTGAGATTTGCATAAACTTTATTCATAACATAAATTAACATTCAAATACCAATCGTATGACTATTTTACATAACAAATCCGATTAGTAAATAGAAAACTAGCAAAGCTATAGTCAATTGTTTCATCCAATTAGAACCAGATTCTTCCTTCATTTTTATAAAGCAAATATACAATATTGGAAAAACTGGCATCATACGCCTTACGTCAGCATGAGCTGTATTCGCCATGAGAAATACTAATACAACCAATAAAAGAAGTTTCTCAGAAAAATTCATCTTTCCCCAAAAGCCTTTAAACAACATTCCAATTATAGTGACATAAAAAATGCAGAACCAAAATACACTGTTAAAAGTGAATACACTAGACATCACAAAACTAGAGAAAGAATCAGCAATGCTTATTACAGAAAAAGGTGGGAATGGTTTGACCATTGCAAATAGTAACAATGCAATCTGACTGATACCAGGAGGCAATTTCATCAATTTTGAGACCATACCATCTCCACTATTCTCAAAAGACAATTCCGAATAATCATTAATTTCTTGGACCGTCTGATCAAAGATCGAAAAGGACATTACTACACCTACAAGTACCAATAATGCAGGAATAAATACTACCAAGGAGATTTTTCGAGAGCGATCAGTAGTGGAAATAATATACATGTAGTAACCTAAAAACACAAACAAAAAGAGTCCAGAATATAGTCTTATGCCCCAAGTTATGAGTATGCAAATAATAAGAACTATCAGATTCCTTATCTCAAACTTTGATATAATTATCGCAGTTGATACAAGATAAAAATAAACGATTGTGATATCTCTAATAATAACTGAAGAATAAAACAAAAAATGAGAACCGAATGCAAAAAGAAGAGAGTATTTGAAAGCTTGTTCGAAGCCAAATTGTCTTACAAGGATTCTATACAGCATCATTATTGACATTAATCCAAATAATGTCTGTATTAATGTCATAAACAGTACAGAAGATCCTCCTAAATAATTGTTAGCAAATGTACAAACGGCTAATACAGAACTGTTATATAAAGCATTATTATCAGATAGCTCTAAATAACAGTTCCGTAATTGATCAAAATTGTAATAATTAACATTCGAAAAACAATAACTTTGAATATATCGAGACGGATCTGATACTATAAAATGATGAGATGCGTCAAAGGAATAACTGAAAATCAAAGCAGCAATAAAATAAACAGGAATAATTATCGCCATCAGTCTTTTACCACGAGCTAAATCATTACCCCCAAATGACAATAAGTGCAGTCGGCATGCTAATGTAATAACAATGCCTGCAACAAATACAGAAAAATGCCCGTCAAATATCCCTATTATAAATGCAAATAATATGGAAATTATTAAGTTCATTACTTTAACTTCTTGATAATATTTACCAATGCAACAGGCATATAGTTTTTAGCCTTATTTCTCAGTGTCTGCGTACGTCTGAAATATTTCTTCGCAATGTATTCAAAGCCAAAATTCTGCAATTCATCATACACCACACTTCTGACCTCTGGTCGTAATGTAGGCTTATACAAATTCTTGTTTTCACTAGCCTTAACACACTCTTCATCTACAGCGTTAAATTGTACTCCGTTTCTGTGAAGGACATCAACTATTCTTTTACCATGCTCACTGTTTACTATAATCAATGACAATCCTTCATCATGCTTCAGATCTGGCCTCTTGAACTGATACCCCCAAAAATCACCCATAGTAATGTCACCAGGGCGACGCATTGAAGAGAAGGGACAAGAATAACAACTCTCTCTTTCAATGTAGCCACCGAGAAAAGCCATAAAATATTCTGAGAGCTTGTTAATTAGATAGTAGTCTTTTCTTTTGTCATTTGAATATTCAATAGTATATCTAAGTGTAATAGACCACCCATTCCTTTTCTTGTCTCTGAAATTGATATCCACAAGCTTTCCGTTATGCTTTTTCTCAAGGAAGTCGATATAAGCATCAAACATTTTACTACTTGGAACACCATGACAAATTACATCTGCTGTATAAAGATTATCATAATCTTTTCCTAGATACCTCTTCAGTCCATGAACCTGACAAGGAGTACCCGTATACAAAACCAATCGTCCTTTATCTAATTCTTTCTTGCACTCTACGTATGTATCTCTTATTTCACTTTGGAAATATTTAGAACCAATTGTTTTTTGTATATCAGATTCTGTGGACACTCCAATGTGGTATAGCTTATGCTCATCATCTAATGATGCTCCAAAAACGATTCCTCCTTGTGAAATTATCCACTTTGCAAGTGATGGATATATTCCACCAGAAGAGCTATTCACAATATCTGTTTTGTTTGTATTGTAAGCACCATAGAACGTGTGAGGATAATCTGACTCAACCATATTTTCCATAGGGCAAACCTTTGCACACAAGCTGCAATCTATGCAAGCTTCACGATTGTTTACAATAGGGAAAAAAAAGCCGTCCTTATCCTGTGACATTCTAAGGCATTGCTTAGGACACTTGTGTACACATGCAGAACAACCGCAACAATACGACGCATTTATATTATTGAGATATTTATTCATGATTTTATATTCTTTTCTATTTCATTAAGTGCACCGTCAAGAAATAGCCTAGATTTTCTTTGTTCTTCCTCAAGTTGTATATGTGTAAAAGAATAGTCTATATTATTTTGTAGTGCATTAATTATTTCATCAACCCCAGAGCAATACTGGCTTTGAAGATTAAATATTTTGAGGAGAGAAGTAATTCGTGAAGTTTGTGAAACTCTTCTAACATGAGTTCGTTTTGTGACAACAAACTGCTTATCGTACAAAATAGAGAAAATGCTCCCATGAAAAGAGTCAGTCAATACATAATCCGCATGCTTAATCAAGTTTACAAAATCAAGGGGATCCGCAAGTTCATATTTCCCATTTTTGATAAGGTCACAATCTTCTTCATACGGAAGCACCATAACACACTTGCCATTTGCTATTCTATTTATACAAGTGACTATATCTTCATTTAATTTACCTAAAAAATAGCAGAAAACATATGGTTTTGTTGGCACCTGCTTAGATTCTATCGCTAATAATGAGTCCCAAAATCCCTTCCCTTGTAATAGAGTAGGGTCTAAAACTTGCATCGCTTCAATACCATACTGCTTTTTGAGAACATTCTTTGCATCTTCTTCTCGAACAGATAGATAAATAAAATCTTTTACATATTTTTCTACCTCTCTAATGTAATAATACGGTGGATTATCTAACCCAATACTTGGAGCATATGCTATCTTTTTCTTCTTATCGATACCATAAAGGAAATTTAACGGTAGTAAAGGCATTTTCAAAGCAGACCAAATCTGATCACTTCCACAAATGTATGCATCAAAACGCTCTTTTCTAAAGAGTAATAAGCGACTTATACATCCAAACGAAATATGAGAGTTCACAAAAGAATGAATATACTGCCTCAATTTAGGTGGTATATTTCTTTGAGAGGATAGATTTTTAGCTCTGTCTGTAAGATATTGTCTCTTTTCTTTATCTGTTATCTTATACCATTTCAATAAGACTTTATCATATAGAAGTTCTATTGCACGAATAATTTTATTCGATGATTTTACCTTGCAGAAAACCGTCACATGACCTTTTGCATTCAAATAGTCATTCATTGCCAATGTCTGCAGTTCAGAACCATAATTACCGTTATCAAAAAATGTAATGATTGCAATTTTCATTATCAACAATATTTCTTAAAAAATGCTTGAAGATTACTATTCATTCTTATAATAGAAGGATGATAATACCCAATAGGTTTTATCTCTACTTTAGTAATTGCTTCAGCTATCTTTTCTGGTGTGTATTCATGGTAGAACTGCCAGCCTCTGGACATCGGAACGTCGTAAAAAGCCTCTGCATATCCAAGAACGACAGACAAATCGTGACACATATACGTTATTACCTTTGACGGGAAAGAGTTGTTGGCGAAATTTGGACGCATAACATTTGAACTGAGCCCTATATGACAAGAAAATAAGAAGTCATCAAGTTCTTTTCCCGACTTATAGCCATCATATTTGATACGTTCACTGCCCACATCATTATTTACTTCTGAAATCTTTAATTTGAGTTTTTTCATGTTTTCTTCAGATCCAAATCCTAGAATATGCAGAATGTAGTAATCTGGTAAAAATTTAGCAGATTCTACAGCAGTCATAGCCCCTAGTTTTTTCATCTCAATTGTACCTGCATACACAACATGAATTTTCCCATCATTGAAACGATCTATTGTTCTAGTTGGAATATTCCCGACACCCAAACTGACGACAAATTTACCTGTTTCCAATTTTAAGCCTTGTGGTATTCCATCGTTGACACAAATATGTAGATCCATTTTTTTAATGGAATCTATTTCATCTTCTACCCATGGACGATCAGTAACCGCAGAATAACCATAGATCTCTTCTACTTCAATAATTACATTCCTTTTTACAAGTCTTTTTAGTTTAGCTACTAATAATGTGAGTTCTACACTATGATATAAGACTAATGTATCCTCAGCTGAGAAATTGAATAGGAAATAGTACGTAAATATGATTTTCTTAATCAAAAAATCCATTTTTTTAAGAATTCGACTATTCCCTCTAATACCAGTCAAGTATGTTAGTTTGCATTCTTGCGAAGTCTTGTTGATATTCATATATACCCCTGTGCTTCCTTTTTTTTTGACAAATGAGATTATTTCAGGAGTATGACCACTTCTTTTTAATTGGTCAACTACATAATGCATTTTAAGATTACCCGGGACATTTCCTACGAATTTATCTTTATCTTCATCGGCTATATACCAGCCTATATAATATACCTTCTTCATATATATTTAAACTCCTAATAAAAACACTAAGTGATTTCCTTTCATAAGTTTGTAAATAACATCACAGAATCAATATGTTATAATACATAAAAGGAGAGAGATCATCACCAATACTACTGGTTGCAGCTTGTCTAATGATACATATTTCCAATTACGCTATATATAACGAGAGAACCTAAATAAACTGGTAACCTATATCTACTATATCAACAAAATATTTTTAAAGATTTCCCTTCCATATTATTGATATGATAACTATATTACAATATACAAAGCCAGTTGTACGTAAGTCGAACAACTGACGCAAGCGAGGATGTATGTCTTGGCTTGATCCGAGAATTCGTCAAGGAATTTATTGTCTATTATCATTGGAAGAAATGTAAAATCGTTAAAACTCTTTCTGGAACAAGTGGCGGGATTGAACCTCATACTCAACGAAGTACTACCTATAACCTTCTTCTTTATACGTGATAGTTTCGGTGGAGGCTTCTATTCAGTTTCAAGTTAATGGTTGGTAAAGCCCCCAGATTATCTACGATGAGTGATATTCCTATTACAAAGTTATTTACATTTATCAATTGTATTTTTATTTCTAAATATTTTACAAACGTTCCTTCTGTCATTTTAATGAGTTATAAATATTACCAAAAATATAAACACAGCCCAAGCCATGACAACAGAAGGGACATCACATCTAAATACAACTACCACAGAACTGAGGCTATAAAACTTTTCTCCATACCATCTTATTAACCACTCCCACATAAGATTGAATGATCTTAACGACTTTCGTTGAAACATTCTCGTCAACATAACTTGGAACTGGTATGCCGTGGCTACCATCCTTTGCGAGCTCTACCGCAAGTTCTACGCTCTGTACCAGTCCCTTAGTGTCAATACCAGAGAGGACAAAGCACGCTTTGTCCAAGGCCTCAGGGCGCTCAGTAGAGGTGCGGATACAGATGGCTGGAAATGGACGACCTATTGAAGTAAAGAAGCTACTCTCCTCTGGGAGGGTGCCTGAGTCAGATACTACCGCAAAGGCATTCATCTGGAGGCAGTTGTAATCATGAAAGCCGAGAGGTTCATGCAGGATCACACGATGGTCAAGTTTGTAACCTGATGCGGCAAGACGGTTGCGTGAACGTGGGTGACAAGAGTAGAGAATTGGCATATCGTACTTCTCAGCCATAGCATTGATGGCATTGAAGAGAGAAAGGAAATTCTTCTCGGTATCAATATTCTCTTCACGGTGAGCACTCAACAGAATATACTTACCTTTTTCAAGTCCCAAACGATTGTGAACGTCAGATGCCTCAATTTCTGCAAGGTTCTCGCGGAGTACCTCGGCCATTGGAGAACCAGTAACGTAAGTACGTTCTTTAGGGAGTCCACAGTCAGCCAGGTATCGGCGAGCATGCTCAGAGTAGGCCATGTTGACATCAGAGATGATATCTACGATGCGTCGGTTGGTCTCCTCTGGAAGACATTCGTCTTTACAACGGTTTCCAGCTTCCATATGAAAGATAGGAATGTGCAAACGTTTAGCTCCAATAATACTAAGACACGAATTAGTATCGCCTAACACAAGCACACCATCAGGCTTTGTCTGCGCAAAAAGTTTATAGGAACAGTTGATGATATTGCCACAAGTGGCTCCCAAATCATCGCCTACAGCATCCATATATACTTCAGGCTCTGCCAACTTCAAATCTTTAAAGAATATGCCGTTGAGGTTGTAGTCGTAATTCTGACCGGTATGGGCAAGAATAACATCAAAATACTGACGACATTTGGTGATAACAGCTGCCAAACGGATAATCTCGGGACGAGTACCCACTACGATGATAAGCTTCAACTTACCATTGTTCTTGAACTTTATATCTGAATAATCTAATTTGGGTTGTTTTTCCATGATCATTTTTTCACTTTATCAAAGTATGTATCCGGTTTATCCGGGTTGAATATCTCATTGCAGTACATAACTGTCACCAGATCTTCTGTATCGGAGAGATTGATGATGTTATGGGTATATCCGGGAAGCATGATAACAGACTGTATTTTGTCACCACTTACCTCGTAGTTCAACACTTCGTCTGTACCTTCCTTGCGGAGTTGAATGAGCCCATGACCGCTGACAACGATAAATTGTTCCCATTTGGTATTGTGCCAATGTTCACCCTTAGTAATACCCGGTCTGGAGATATTTATACTTACCTGGCCACAGTTCAAGGTATGTACAAGTTCTGTAAATGAGCCACGCTGATCTATATTCATCTTCAGATCAAAAATTGCCTTTTCTTTGGGCAAATAACTCAGATAAGTGCTATACAATCTTTTGGCAAACGAGTCTGCCGGGATTTCAGGGATCATCAGCGTCTTTGGCATTTCTGCAAACTGATGCAGCAAATCAACTATTTCGCCTAATGTAACCTTATGGGTAACCGGACAATAACAGTATCTGCCATCCACCAATGGATGTACGTCAAGACCTTCAAATTCGCAACGATGTTCCTCGCCTTTCAAGGCATGAATCATCTCGTCTACGAGATCGTCAATATAAAGCAACTCCAGTTCTACACTTGAATCACTGACTTGTATAGGAAAATCGTTAGCGATATTGTTGCAGAATGTAGCAACAGCACTGTTGTAGTTGGGACGACACCATTTGCCGTAAAGATTCGGAAAACGATAAACCAGCACTTTGGCTCCCGTATCTTTACCGTACTGTAGAAATAAATCTTCACCAGCCTTTTTGCTGCGACCGTATTCGCTGTTACCGAAACGACCAGTCAGCGAAGCTTGTGCACTGGAAGAGAGCATGACAGGACAAGTATTATGATGTTTCTTCAGTGTATCAAGCAATGTGCTTGCAAAACCGAAATTGCCTTTCATAAACTCGACATTCTCTTTGGGACGGTTCACTCCAGCAAGGTTAAACACAAAGTCGGCTTTCTGACACCAGGCATCTAATTGTTCGGAAGTGGAATCGATATCGTATTCAAAGACCTCCTCAATCTTCAGATCGCCATAGCAACGAGCCTTTCCGTTTTTGATATTATTAAGTTGAGCACAAAGATTTCTACCAACAAAACCTTTGGCACCAGTAACTAAAATATTCATAACTCTACTATTGTACGAAATTACCCTCGCCACTCAATTCCTTTTGAATGTAATCAAGAGCGGCTATTTTAACCTTGGTCTCTTCTACATTCAATATATAAGTATTATTAGAATTGAACTCCGTAAGTGTGTTACGTTCCGTTTCACCTTCTTTGAAGAACTTATCATAATTCAAGCCACGATTATCAGCAGGCACACGATAGAAATTACCCATATCTTCAGCCTTGGCACATTCTTCATTGGTGAGCAATGTCTCATACATCTTCTCACCATGACGGATACCGATTACCTTGATGTCTTCTTTCTTGCCACCAAATAATTCACAAACAGCCTCTGCCTGAGTCTGGATGGTACAAGCCGGAGCTTTTTGAACAAGGATATCACCATTCTGCCCATGTTCAAAAGCAAAGAGCACAAGGTCTACCGCCTCTTCCAACGACATGATAAAGCGGGTCATCGTAGGTTCAGTCAAAGTTACAGGATTGCCATTGCGGATTTGCTCTATCCACAGAGGAATTACAGAACCACGAGAACACATCACATTGCCATAACGCGTACAGCAAATCTTGGTCTTACCAGAGTAGCGGCTCTTAGCTACTGCAATCTTCTCCTCAACAGCTTTCGTGATACCCATAGCATTGATAGGATAGGCAGCCTTATCCGTAGATAGACATATCACAGCACCAACGCCAGCCTCGATAGCAGCCGTCAAAACGTTATCTGTACCGATTACATTGGTTTTCACTGCTTCCATGGGGAAGAACTCACAACTTGGAACCTGCTTCAAAGCCGCAGCGTGAAAGATATAGTCAACTCCAGGCATTGCGTTCTTACATGACTGCAAATTACGTACATCGCCAATAAAGAACTTGATTTTGTGTGCCACATCAGGATACTTTACCTGATATTCGTGACGCATATCATCCTGCTTCTTCTCATCTCGTGAAAAAATACGGATTTCTCCGATGTCGGTACGAAGGAAACGATTCAAAACTGCATTGCCGAAGGAACCTGTTCCACCAGTAATCATAAGGGTTTTACCTGCAAAAATACTCATAATGATTTTATCTTTTTATTTTTATATAATCAACCTATGGATGGTATTTGAATGTGCCATAATACTTAGCATACCACCCTGCAAACTTCCTCAATCCCTCACGTAATGATGTTGACGGTTTAAATCCAAAATCTTGCTGCAAAGGAGTAGTATCAGCATATGTCACAGGCACATCTCCAGGTTGCATCGGTACTAGTTCTTTGTAGGATTCAAAGTCATAGTAGTTGGGAAGTACACCTGCACGGATAAGTTCATCCTGAAGGATAGTAACGAAATCAAGAAGATTTTCAGGTGAGTTATTCCCAATGTTATATACCTTATACGGTGGCACCGGAAGTCCATCCTCACCATTCCGTTTCTCCGGTGCATGCTGCATAATACGAACTATGCCTTCTACAATATCGTCTATATAAGTAAAGTCGCGCTTACAATTGCCGTAATTATAAATTTGTATGGTCTCACCCTTTAATAGCTTGTTGGTAAAGCTAAAATAAGCCATATCAGGACGACCGCAGGGACCGTAAACGGTGAAGAATCGCAGACCTGTGCTTGGTATGTTATAGAGCTTGCTATAAGCATGAGCCATTAACTCATTGCTCTTTTTAGTAGCAGCGTAAAGTGATACTGGATTATCTACCTTATCATCGGTACTATAAGGCACTTTCTTATTGCACCCATACACACTACTGGAAGAAGCATATACTAAATGCTCCACGCTATGATGACGACAGGACTCTAAGATGTTATAAAATCCAATAAGATTACTTTCAATATAGGCATCAGGGTTAGTGATGCTATAGCGTACACCGGCTTGTGCAGCAAGGTTCACGACTACCTGAGGATGGTAGTTAGTGAAAATAGACTCAACAATTTCCTTTTTAGCAATACTGTCTTTTATGAAAACAAATCTGTCACCGTAAGCAGACAATTCTTGTAAGCGTTCATACTTTAAACGTACGTCATAGTATTCGGTAATATTATCAATACCGATGACTTTCACGGTATCAAACTCATTCAGCAAACGTTTTACCAAATTGGCTCCAATAAAACCGGCTGCACCCGTCACTAGAACCACTTTGTTCTCTAAACTAACATTGTATGTTACCATAAAGTTAATCTCTTTGGAAAATGTCACGAGTATATACCTTCTCTTTCACATCATCCAGACAAGCATCGTAACGGTTGGCAATTATGGCCTGACTTATTTCCTTAAACTCGACCAGATTATTGATCACTTGACTTCCAAAGAAAGTTTCACCATCTTGCATAGTGGGCTCGAAAATCACAATAGTAGCCCCCTTTGCCTTGATACGCTTCATAATCCCTTGAATGGCACTTTGACGGAAGTTGTCAGAATTGGACTTCATGGTCAAACGATATACACCAATGGTTATTTTTTGCTCTTTCTGGGCATCCCATGAACAGGAGGCAGTATAATAACCCGCTTTACGCAGCACTTGATCTGCTATGAAGTCTTTTCTTGTACGGTTACTTTCGACAATAGCAGTCATCATGTTCTGAGGTACATCCTGATAATTAGCCAAGAGTTGTTTCGTGTCTTTAGGCAAACAATAACCGCCATAACCAAAGGATGGATTATTATAATGTGTGCCAATACGAGGATCCAGACCAACACCTTGTATGATTGATTGAGAATCCAAACCTTTCATCTCTGCATAAGTATCAAGTTCATTAAAATAACTGACACGTAAAGCAAGGTAGGTATTAGCAAACAGTTTAACAGCCTCCGCCTCCTTTATACCCATAAAAAGAGTGGGAATATCTTTCTTGATTGCACCTTCCTGAAGCAATGCGGCGAAAGCATGTGCAGCTTTCTCTAGAGTGAGAACATCAGCAATGGCCTTAATAGCTTCGTTTTCCTCGTCAAACTGCTCACCATCAATTAGTTTTGGATATCCAACAATGATACGACTTGGATATAAGTTATCATAAAGGGCCATACTCTCACGAAGAAACTCCGGAGAAAAAAGCAAATTAAGCTTCTTAACTTCCTTTCGGGCATACTTCAAATAAAGTCCACGGCAATATCCCACAGGAATAGTAGACTTTATTACCATCACAGCATCAGGATTGACACTTAAAACAAGATCAATGACATCCTCTATATGATGGGTATCAAAATAGTTCTTCACAGGATCATAGTTAGTAGGAGCCGCTATAATCACAAAATCAGCGTCACTGTAGGCCTTGGCGCCGTCAAGCGTAGCGGTTAGGTTCAATGCCTTTTCGGACAAATATTTCTCTATATACTCATCCTGAATAGGCGATTGTTTACGGTTAAGCATATCTACTTTCTCAGGAATCACATCGACTGCCGTCACCTGATGATGTTGCGACAAAAGCGTTGCTATGCTAAGACCAACATAGCCGGTACCTGCAACAGCAATCTTCAATTCTTTTGTATCCATTGTTGATTTATGTTAGTGTTCAGAATTATTCTAGTTATCTATCCAAGACCTCAAATCTCGGTGAGTTCTTTGATTTAAACTCTGGTACCACTCTCTTCATTAGTTTCACTGTGTCCATGATCTGCACAGAACGAGATAGCTTCTCAAATTCTGTATAAGTATCAAGGATATCTGTATATTCATAATGACGTACCTTCGCTATCATTATCTTCTTATTCTCAGTAGGGATTGTGTTCTCTTTATCACTCAGGACTTCTTCATAAAGCTTCTCACCCGGACGAAGTCCCGTAAACTCTATCTCAATATCCTCACCCGGACGATAACCGGCCAATTCGATCATACGGGTGGCCAGATCAACAATCTTCACAGCCTTTCCCATCTCAAAGACAAAAATCTCATTGCCTTCACCCATAGTGGCAGCCTCCATTACCAGACGACAAGCTTCGGGGATAGTCATAAAGAAACGAATGATATCGGGGTGAGTCACTGTGACAGGACCGCCATTCTCAATCTGTTCCTTAAAACGGGGAATTACAGAACCGTTACTACCCAAGACGTTACCAAAGCGGGTAGTGATAAATTTGGTATGGCCTTTTACTTTTCCCTCACGGATAGCACATCCCAGACTCTGTACATAGATTTCGGCCAAGCGTTTCGAGCATCCCATGACATTGGTCGGATTCACCGCCTTATCGGTAGAAACCATGATCATCTTCTCAGCTCCGTATTCAACTGCCATATCGGCAACCTGGCGAGAGCCGACAACGTTGACCAGCACAGCTTCACAGGGATTCTCTTCCATTAACGGAACATGCTTATAAGCAGCGGCATGAAAGATGATCTGAGGCTGATAAGTTTCGAAGACCATACGGAGACGTTCTTTCACGCGGACGTCTCCAATGACAGGAACAAAATCAAGATCGGGATAATTCTTCTCAAATTCCAGGCGGACATTATGCAAAGGTGACTCGGCGGAATCAAACATGATCAGCTTCTTGATGTTCATCTGAGCCAGTTGCCGGCAAAGCTCGCTGCCAATACTACCGGCAGCTCCTGTCACCAGCACAACCTTGCCACAGAACTCAGTCATCACCTCCTCCATATTGATATGAATTTCTGAGCGACCCAGCAAGTCTTCAATTTTGATAGGGCGTACCCATTGGTGGAAACTGCCGTTTTCGTCAGCCTCACTGATACTCGGAGCAATCAACGTTTTCAATCCACTCCTTTTACAATACTGAAGCAGGCGGTCTTCCTCTTCACGGGTATTCTCGTAACGGGCAAACAGGATGCCGCCGATACATTTCTTATGAATAAGCTTGTTAAAGCACTCTTCATCCTTAAATGAATAAACGGGAAGATCAGCCACGCGTCGGATGGAGTCGCCTGTTCCGTAGATACAGAAGCCTACCACCTTATAGTGGGAGCTGTTCATTAGCCGAACTTTCAATGCCACACTCTTATCATCAATACCATAGATCAGAATATGCATATTCTTCTTATTCAGCATATTCAGCAGGAGTTCATAAACCAGAATCAGCTGAATACGGAAGCCTACCATGGCAATAAAAGTAAGCATACCATCAAACAGTACAAAGACTATTTTCTGACTATTATGCAGTCCCGTCTGAGGCAAGAAAAGCCAGATAGCCATTGCGATACAGACAGCTTTTATCAGCGCACTTCCGGCAAGTCTCCATAATTCCTTCAACTGGGAAAAGCGGATCGTATTACGGTAGGTATGGAATAAAAAGGAACCTAAGATACTGGAAATCACAGAAATCGCCAAAATATGAAAGAGAGAAGTGATTTCTTTAGAAGTCTCCGTTATATAATGAATGCCGATAAATGACACCCAGGTACAAATCAAAGCTATGAATGTATCAATTCCTAATACAATCCAATAACTAAAATAGTTTTTCTGCAAATATTGAACAAAACGGTCAAATGCGTGTTTCATAATTTAAATACCCCAATAAATTATAAAGTCTTTTTTCAAAAAAAGTAGATTTACTATGACAATAGTTTATCGTAGATTGTGTGTAACTGAATTTTCAATGGTGAAGGCAATTGGTTTTTCAGAATCATTTGCGAACGCCTCAGAACAGTCTTCTTCTTTGCCTCATCCTCTGAATTGGCATACATAGACACACTATATCCCATCAGAAGAGACAGACACAAAGCAGCTTCCTGCTCAGCAGTCTTACCGTGATAAGGATACAGATCATTGATCTGTTCATGGATCTCTTTATTAAGTAGTGAAAGATCGTCGACACATATACAGTCCATATTCTCACCCATATGAAGCAATGTATCAACTGTTTTTTGTAGTTTTTCTATTTTCTCCTGTATGCTATTATTGAAGGTCCCCATCACCTCTTAGTTTCTTTCGCCAATTTGCTCTACATATCCGATAGGCATATCGACACAAGCGCAGCCCAACATATCCAGCCGGACAGCAATCTTACTTTTGCCATCTAACGCAACTAGTTCTCCAACCAGTCCCGTCAAAGGACCTTTGATAACACGAACTTTCTTTCCACGAGCTAATGGAGAATAATTCATACAGATTGCCTCTTCCGAATAATCGAGCATAAAACGAAAACGCGCCATCTGATCATCAGGAATCACAGCAGGCTTTCCCTCACCACGCAACACCATGTAACGGCTTACCGTGGCAAGAGTTAAAGCAGCCATCCGTTCCTTCGGATCGGCATGAACAAACACCATCATCGGAAGAAGAACTGTTTCAACTAATTTACGGCGATCACTCCATTGATGGATTTCTTGCTGGACAGGAACAAAAGTCTCAATTCCCATTTTCCCCAAATATTCGGCTACTTTTTTTTCGTGATGTATGCGAACATGTGCCACATACCAGCGTTTTAAGCACGCTACGCCCTCCCCTGTCCCATTTTTGGTCCCGAGGATGGCTGATTTCTCTTTTGTTAGAATCATGTTTTTTTACCCCATATGTTTCCGTTACTTCTTAGGTAACGGAAGTGTATAAAGCATAAACGAACAATGAAAAAAGGTTGAAAAGCAGCAGCAAATATGTTGTCAAGAGAGTTACACCCTAAGTAGAAGGGTATATACCAATGGAAATTAGGTATATAAGGAGTGGGGCATGAAAATAAGTATTTTTCATGTCTAAAGATGTTTTTACCCTATATTTTAGATAAAACTAAAAAAAGTGGGCTTTAATTTGTTTCTTATTTGTGTTTTTGTCTATCTTTGCATCAAATTTACTTCCGTTACCTAAGAAGTAACAGAAACAGATCCATACTGACTATCAACTTATTAAATATTTTACACCCGTCCTATCCGACAGTTCTTCACGTAAGATAAATTCATTCGATTCACTTCTGTACGTTCCTGCAGACCAAAACCTTTCAGATAAATCTGAGTAGTCTTAATAGACTTATGCCCCAGCGACTCACTGATCATCTCAATAGGAACACCACGATACTTAGCGGTAGTAGCCCAGGAATGACGGATAGTATAGGAAGTGACGGGAGAAGTCAGCCGAAGAGCCTTTGCAAGTCTCTTCAGACGATTATTGAACCTGCGGAGAGCGGACTGATATTCCCGGTATGCACTTTCATCTTCTCTCTTCTTGTCGCCAAGAAGGATACTGAACAGATAGTCGGGACAATCCGGATGAGAAGGCTGACAGTTGCGAAGCCGGCTGATTATATCCTGTGCAGTATCCAGTACTTCCACACTCATCGGAGTTTTCGTCTTGATACGATTATACCGGATGATATTCCGTTCCAGCGAAGATTTCTCCAAATGAGCAAGGTCAGCGAAAGACATTCCGCAGAATTGAAACATCAAGGCAGCGATAGCCTGCGTACGACGCAAACGTTCCGATTTGGGATCTTCATAGAGGAGGCGATTAAGTTCTCCGACAGGCAACGCTTTCTTCTGGCAAATATCCACTCCCGTATAAACATCATGAAACAGACGATGCACATACGGAGCTCTGCCCGACTCCACTCCTCTATTATAGATGCTACGAAGCATACGCATATACGTTGATACCGTATTCGGCTTCAGACCGGAACTATAAAGATACTGCCCGTAACAGCGCAAGCGTTCACGGGTGACTTGCCGGAAAGCAACATGGGTAGTGCCACAAAACTTGGTAAAAGAAAAAAGAGCATTCGTATAAACATGGGCCGTAGAATGACGCCCCTCTTTTCGTAAACGACCGATGTACGACTCCGCACAACGGCTAAATCCATTTTTATTCATATATATCACTAGTAAATTTATACAATGATAAGACGAAAAAAATGATTTAGCAACAGAAGTTTAAAACCTTTCCAAAAAAATTATATAAAACTGAATGGGGATAGAATTGATGCTACTCCACTATCCACTTCTCAATATTGCGTGTTTCTGAGCTAAAATTGACACCTATCTTGAAAAGTCGGCGTCCGTCTGCCTCAAAAGGAAGTGCATAATGCTTTTCATTAATCTGTTTGATAGCTTCTTCAGCAGTACCATCCAACTTAAATTCCATCACATATATGAATTTGTCAGTCTGTAAGACAAGATCGATACGCCCTTCACTTGTATGATATTCTACCTTAACGTAGAAGCCAATCAACTTGAAGACAATGAATAGTACATTCTGATAATGCAACTCCAAATCACGGGCCAACTCATAGGGAGTATCGGCAAAGAAGCTTTGCAGGCGATGAAAGAAAGCATCACAATCGCCTTGTTCGACTTCATGAATAAATTTAGTGATCTGAAACGGTGAATCTATCTGATCTACATTTGCATAAAATGGAAGCAAATATTTCATAAATCCTTCCTCTACTTCACGATTGGGAAAACCTAAACGATAAATTTTAAAACGACGGTCATAACCTTTTATCGTAAGATATCCACTTTGATAAATCACCGGAATAGGATTTTTTGAAGTGGAATCAATACTATTCAAAACATCGGAATCTGTTTCCACATTTACAACACGCCGGAGATCGTAATGACTACTTTTTAAAAGTTCAACCAAATAGGTCGGTGTACCTGTTTCAAACCAGTAATCACCAAACTTCATTTGGTCAAATGTATTAAGCAAACTGAAGGGATTGTAAATACCGACAGAGTCTTCTACAAAATGGTAGCCATCATAACATGCTTTCAATTCCTTGCAAACTTCATCATAACTCATTTTCTGATTCCGAGCCAGTTCATGAAGTTCTTTTTCCAGATTATCGTGGATTTCTTTCTCCGTAATGCCGCAAATTTCAATAAACCGTTCATCCATTGATATATCTTTCAGATTATTCAAGTCACTGAAAATACTTACTTTACCGAACTTAGTGACACCTGTCAGCATAGCGAATTTGATGTAGCCATCTTTGCTTTTCAATGCACCATAAAATGGCTTCAATGTATTACGGTAGTACTTTTGCAATTCATCGTCACCAATGGCTTGCAACATGGGTTTGTCATACTCGTCCACCAAGATGACAACGCGCTGTCCTGTCTTCTCGCAGGCACGCTGTATAATACCCGCAAAACGCAGGGAAAACGAACGCTCGGAGGGTTCGGCTCCATATAGTTTCTCCCATGCTACCAATGACTTTTCGAGTATGTTATCAAGACTCTCGGGTACATCATATTTTTCGATATTGAGGTCCAGATGCAATATCGGATGCTTTATCCAATCCTTTTCAAGGGTCTCGATAGCCAGACCTTCGAAAAGTTCTTTCTTCCCCTGAAAGTAAGCTTCCAGCGTAGATATAAGCAAACTTTTTCCAAAGCGACGAGGGCGACTTAGAAAATAATATCTCCCTGTTCTTGCTAATTGATAAACCAATGCCGTTTTATCAATATAAAAATAATCATCCTTACGGAGACTCTCGAAGTTTTGTACACCAATCGGATAAATCTTGCTATTCATACTTTCTCTGATTATTTATTCATGTACCCAATTAGGAATATAATCGGGCATGCACAAAGATACACCTTTCTTTCTACAACGCAAAGCAGGCGAGAAAGTTTTTCTCGCCTGCCCGGTCTATACTTTTATCAATAATATTGTCTATTATTTACACGTATGTTTCCAGCAATTTTACGTTTCCAGCTTCCGGAGTAATTGTTACATCCTGTGTTGTAGCAGGAAGCAGAATAGATTCTCCGGCACCTACTTTCAGTTCATTACCTTCATTGTCTTTTATCTTGCATGCACCTTCCATACAAATGAAGATCACGAATGAATCGAGTTCTGAATAATCACAGCTGATTTCTTCGGTCATATCATACACGGAAGTAGTGAAGTACGGACAAGCTACAAGTTCTACCGGCTCATCTTTCACCGCTTCGTATTTGGTACGATAATCATCCAACACTTCGTAATTGATGGCTTCACGCGCCAGGTCAGTATGCAATTCACGAGTCTTTCCGTTTGCATCCTTACGGTTGAAGTCATAGATACGATAAGTAATATCCGAAGTCTGCTGGATTTCGGCAATAAACGCACCGGCGCCAATACTGTGCACACGTCCGGCAGGAAGGAAGAATACATCTCCCGGCTTGATCTCATACTCCTGCAATACGTCAGTGATCGTATTGTTCAGCACGCGCTCTTTATATTCTTTCGGGGTGATTTGCTCGGAAAATCCAGAACGCAGTTTCGCTCCTTTATCAGCATCCACTACATACCACATTTCGGTTTTACCCATTGAGTTGTGCCTTTTCTTTGCCAAATCATCTGCCGGATGCACCTGAATGGATAAATCCTGCTTTGCATCGATGAATTTGATAAGCAGTGGGAATTTATTGCCAAAACGAGCATAATTCGCTTCGCCAACCAGTTCCTCGCGATACTTTCTCACCATATCAGCCAGAGTTAAACCTTTGTCCGGGCCATTAGCCACAACAGATTCATTGTCCTCTACGCCGGAAATCTCCCAGCTTTCTCCTACTCCTTTCAAGTCTGAATTCAAATGCTTGAACGGAATAATTTTGTCGCCCCCCCAAAGCGTCTGCTTCAGAATAGGTTCGAATTTTAATGGATACATTTTTGTTTTTCTTGTTAATAAACTTAGATTAAATTCTCCCGGATTATAATAATCCGGGAACAAACATACGAAAAATTGTTCACTTTAAAAGAAAAGAAGGATGAAAAATACAGAAACCTAAGTGAGAACGCTAAACTTTCCTAAACTACCCACCATATTTAGCCGGAATAATTTGTGAGTAACAAAGAATTTACCTTTATTTGCAAGAAAATTTTAAGAATACCAGACATGAATAACACATTCCCAACGGAAGGGAATCTATCAGGGCTCAGCCGGAAAGATTTCCAAAAGGAGATAAATAATAAAGAAACTGATTTATTTATCCTCAAAAATAAAAAGGGAATGGAAGTCGCCGTAACTAATTACGGATGCGCCATTCTCGCTATCATGGTACCGGATAAAGATGGAAAATATGCAAACGTTGTCCTCGGACACGACAGCATAGACCACGTTGTCAACAGCCCGGAACCCTTCCTCAGCACTACTATCGGACGCTATGGCAACCGCATCGCCAAAGGAAAATTCACATTGTACGGAGAAGAGCACGAGCTCACCATCAACAACGGACCCAACTCCCTGCACGGAGGACCTACCGGTTTTCACGCCCGCGTTTGGGATGCCGACCAACTGGCTGAAAATATAATCCAGTTCAATTATGTTTCAGCCGACGGCGAAGAAGGTTTCCCCGGCAATCTGGAGGTTGAAATGGTTTATCGCCTGGAAGAAGAAGAAAATGCACTGGTAATCGAATATCGTGCCACAACTGACAAAGCTACTGTAGTCAACCTGACCAATCACGGTTTCTTCAATCTGGCTGGTATCAGCAATCCTACTCCTACTATCGAAAACAATATTGTTACTATCAACGCTAATTTCTACACGCCTATCGATGAAGTTTCTATCCCAACCGGAGAAGTTGCCAAAGTAGAAGGTACTCCAATGGACTTCACCACTCCGCATACCGTAGGCGAACGTATCAACGATAAATTCCAACAACTGATTAACGGTGCCGGATACGACCACTGCTACGTACTGAACAAGATTGAAACAGGTTCACTGGATTTGGCAGCTACTTGTTTCGAACCGAATAGCGGTCGTACCATGGAAGTATACACAACTGAAGCAGGTGTACAACTTTACACCGGTAACTGGCTGAATGGTTTCGAAGGTGCTCACGGTGCTACATTCCCTGCAAGAAGCGCTATCTGCTTCGAGGCACAATGTTTCCCCGACACTCCGAACAAACCTCATTTCCCCTCGGCTACTTTATTGCCGGGCGATGAATACCAGCAGGTGACTATCTACAAATTCGGTGTGGAAAAATAAAAGATAAAAAATAACTAACCTAATTTTATAAACTAACATTTTTAATAGAACCATGACACAAGAAAAAAAGAATGGAAAAATCATTGCCATTATCACGATGATTTTCCTTTTCGGTATGATTTCATTCGTTACTAACCTCGCAGCTCCTATGGGTATTGTGCTGAAGAACCAATTCGACGTATCCAATGCTTTGGGTATGCTGGGAAACTTCGGTAACTTTATAGCTTATGCAGTAATGGGTATCCCCAGCGGTATCTTGTTGCAACGTGTGGGATATAAGAAAACAGCACTTATCGCAGTAGCTATCGGTTTTATCGGCGTAGGTATCCAGTTCCTGTCCGGTCATTCAAGCCCTGAGATGGCTTTTGCCGTTTATTTGATTGGTGCATTCGTAGCAGGTTTCTCTATGTGTTTGCTTAACACTGTAGTAAACCCGATGTTGAACAAACTGGGTGGTGAAGGTAACAAAGGTAACCAGCTTATCCAGGTGGGCGGCTCTTTCAACTCTGTAATGGCTACCATCACTCCGATGTTCGTTGGTATCCTGATCGCCGGATCTATCGAAAAAGCTACTATCTCTCAGATTTTCCCTGTAATGTACACCGCAATGGCTGTATTCGCTTTCGCATTCTTCGTACTCCTGTTTGTACGCATTCCGGAACCGAACGCTGCTGCTACAACTGAACCAATCAGCACACTGATGAAAGGTGCTTTGAAGTTCCGTCACTTTGTATTGGGCGCTATCGCTATCTTTGTATATGTAGGTATTGAAGTAGGTGTACCGGGTACTCTGAACCTGTTCCTTACTGACCCTGTAGAAAAAGGCGGTGCCGGTATCGCTTCTACAATCTCCGGTTTCGTAGTAGGAACTTACTGGTTCCTGATGTTGATCGGTCGTCTGGCCGGTGCTTCACTCGGTGCAAAAGTTTCCAGTAAAGCGATGCTTACATTTACATCCGCTCTGGGATTGATTTTAGTATTCCTTGCTATCTTCTCTTCTACAGGAACATTGGTGAATCTGCCTGTACTACAACAAAGCGCAACTGGCGGTTTGTCATTCGGTTTTGCAGAAGTGCCCATTAACGCTATGTATTTGGTATTAGTTGGTCTCTGTACTTCTATCATGTGGGGTGGTATCTTCAACCTTGCTGTAGAAGGACTGGGTAAATATCTGGCTGCTGCTTCCGGTCTGTTTATGGTACTGGTATGCGGTGGAGGTATCCTGCCTGTAATTCAAGGATGGGTAGCTGACGTAGCCGGTTTCATGGCTAGCTATTGGGTAATTATCGCTGCTCTGGCTTACTTGCTGTACTACGGTCTGGTAGGTTGCAAGAACGTAAATAAAGACATTCCAGTAGAATAAAAAATCTGAATTTAATTTATTCACCTTATAAAATTGATTTATCATGGATATAGAACACGTAAGAAGTCGCTTCATTAAGCATTTTGATGGAACTACAGGATTTATATATGCCTCTCCGGGTCGTATCAACCTGATTGGCGAACATACTGACTACAACGGTGGATTCGTATTCCCCGGAGCTGTAGACAAAGGTATGCTTGCTGAAATCAAACCGAACGGCACTGACAAAGTAAGAGCTTATTCTATCGACCTGAAAGATTATGTAGAATTTGGTCTGAACGAAGAGGATGCTCCCCGTGCAAGCTGGGCAAGATACATTTTCGGTGTATGCCGTGAAATGATCAAACGTGGCGTAGACGTGAAAGGATTCAATACCGCTTTCTCCGGCGATGTGCCTCTGGGTGCAGGTATGTCTTCTTCTGCTGCTCTGGAAAGTACATATGCTTTCGCATTGAATGAACTGTTCGGTGAAGGTAAAATCGACAAATTTGAATTGGCTAAAGTAGGTCAGGCTACTGAACACAACTACTGCGGTGTAAACTGCGGTATCATGGACCAGTTCGCTTCTGTATTCGGTAAAGCTGGCAGCTTGATCCGTCTGGACTGCCGTTCACTGGAATATCAATATTTCCCATTCCATCCGGAAGGTTATCGTCTGGTATTGATGGATTCAGTAGTGAAACACGAACTGGCTTCTTCTGCTTACAACAAGCGTCGTCAGAGCTGTGAGGCTGCTGTTGCTGCTATCCAGAAAAAACATCCGCATGTAGAATTCCTGCGTGACTGTACAATGGATATGCTGGAAGAAGCGAAAGCTGATATCAGCGCTGAAGATTATATGCGTGCCGAATATGTAATCGAAGAAATCCAACGCGTACTTGATGTTTGCGATGCGCTGGAAAAAGACGATTACGAAACAGTAGGTCAGAAGATGTACGAAACTCACCACGGTATGAGCAAATTGTACGAAGTGAGCTGCGAAGAACTTGACTTCCTGAACGATTGCGCTAAAGAATATGGTGTAACCGGTTCACGCGTAATGGGTGGCGGCTTCGGTGGTTGTACTATCAACCTTGTCAAGAACGAACTGTATGACAACTTCGTTGAAAAGACAAAAGAAGCTTTCAAAGCTAAATTCGGCAGAAGCCCGAAAGTATATGATGTAGTAATCGGTGACGGTTCACGCAAAGTAGAATAAGTTATTATTCATCAGAATTAAATAAGCAGGGCGTCTTTCCGGAATGGAAGGACGCCCTTACTTTTCAATTAACAAAAATCTAAAAACCTATTATCTAACCTAACCCTATAATTTCCTGTTTATTGTACGCCTTCCGTTGTCATCTGAATGCGTTTCATGGTACCGTCCTCGTTATAATACAAACGATCGATGCAGACGGAACGGCGGAAACTGCCTCCGGCTGTATTGATGCTTCCATTATGATAAATGAAATACCAGTCGCCCTTGAACTCGATAATAGCCTGATGATTGGTATTGGAATTGCCGGCTATCTCATTAAGGATGCCTTTGTATTCCCAAGGTCCGGTAATGCTACGGCTCATGGCGTAGCATATCTTTTCCGGAAATTCAGAAGCATATGAAAGGTAATACCAGTCTCCACACTTATGTATCCACGGAGCTTCCGTATATCGGGGCAGATGAACCGGTACGATAGGACCATCCAGCTCGATCATATTCTTTTTCAGTTTGACATAGTAGCATTGGGTATTCCCCCAATAAAGATATGCCTGTCCGTCGTCGTCAATAAAAACAGTCGGATCGATATCTTCCCAAGAGATCTTGGTAAATTCGGTCGTCATATCATTGGTGATCAGTGCGGAACCACGGGCATCCACAAAAGGACCGACAGGCGAATCAGATACGGCTACGCCGATAGATTTTCCGTGAATAGTGCCGTGTTCTACTGTCACATACCAATAGAACTTCCCGTCACGTTCTATCACCTGACTAGCCCATGCTTCCCCTTTTGCCCAACTAAAATCTTTGGCTTTCAAAGGTACAGGATGCTCCGTCCATGTCTTCATATCGGGAGACGAGAATACACACCATTCATTCAACTGGTAATGTTCTCTGGGAGGAGGACATTCATCATGTCCGGCATAAATGTACACCTTACCGTCATGCACCATAGCACCCGGATCGGCTGTATATTTATATTTTATGATGGGATTGCCATCGGCTACAAAAGTAGTGTCATTCTGCGCAGACAGCCCGGAAAAGGCTGCCAATGCACATGAAATCATAACTAGTTTAACGCTATTCATTTTATTTTTTCGTGAATTTATAAACTGCAAACGTGTTCGGTCCGAGTTCGGTGGTTAACGCATGACCATTGATCGTTACCGGTGTCTCCTGCGGAGTGATGGCAAACGGTTGTTCAAGCGTATTATCTTTGTCCTGATCGAGTGAGCTAAGAGTGATGCAACGTCCTTCGGACAATACATCCTGCTTTTTCAGACCTTCGAAAGTCAAGGATACAGGCTGTGTCTTATCGGAAGTATTAGCTACTTTGACAATCAGTTCGTTCTTATCCTTATCATAGACTGCACTGGCAAAAAGTCCGTTTTGTCCTTCCGCCCCTGTTACCGGTTTCTTGTTCATAGTGAGAGGAAGTACATTCGTTCCTTTGTTCTGTGCGTACAGCTGCTGCACATAATAACTTACGGTACGCACCGAGTTAAGATTATCAAACCAAATCATGTCCGGACGCCATTGCCATCCCTCCACATGAGCGAAAAGCGGCGCATAAGTAGCCATATGTACGATATCGGCATTACGTTCCAATCCGGTCATGAAGGCTGCTTCGAGCAAGGCAGCATGGAAGTGGTTCCATTTCTTTCCTTTTCCGTGACAAGCATATTCGCCGGCAAATACTTTCGGTCCTTTGCGGTCATAGTTATCATAGCGTGCTCCCTGACTGAGGAACCAGCTTTCGGGACGGTAGAAGTGTTCGTCTACCAGATCAGCTTTCAGACGTTTCATCTCAGGCCACAGGTAATCGAATTCTTTTCCTTCGGAGTTCGGGCCGGAACTGCCTACAATCATGATTTCCGGATGCGCCTTGCGAAGAGCCTTGATAAACGGTTCGAGACGTTCGGGATACTCTTTTCCCCACTGTTCATTACCGATGCCCAGATATTTCAAATTGAAAGGTGCCGGATGTCCCATATCGGCACGTACTTTCCCCCAAGTCGTGTTCACGTCTCCATTGGCAAATTCGATCAGATCGAGTGCATCCTGAATATAGCTGTCCAGGTCGCAAACTGCTACGTGAGCTTTTTCTTCATTGTTCTGATACTGACAGGCAAGTCCGCAGTTCAGGATCGGAAGCGGTGCCGCTCCCATTTCTTCAGAAAGAAGGAAATATTCATAGAATCCCAGTCCGTAGCTTTGATAATAATCCGGATAGAAACGATGGGTAAAGGTATATTGCCAACGATTTTCGTTCAATGGACGGTTTTCTACCGGCCCCACGGATTTCTTCCAGTCATAACGGGTTTCGAGATCCGTACCTTCAACGATGCAACCACCGGGGAAACGGAAGACTCCCGGATGAATATCCGCCAAAGCCTGCGCAAGGTCTTTGCGAAGACCGTTCTCATGTCCCTTCCAAGTATCGACAGGGAAAAGGGAAATATGCTCCAAGTCTACCGTACCCTGGGAAGCAAGGAAAATACGAAGCGTTGCTTTGGGATTGGTAACACCCGCTTTTAAGATTACCTGATACTTCTTCCAGTCTTTGGAATCAATGGTCAGTGTCTGAGAGGCAAAAGCCTGATGTTCGCCCATAGATTTGGTATCTACAAGTTCCACACGTATCTTTTCACCTGTACCTCCGTGCGGCAGACGTGCCCACACAGAGAAGCGGTATTCTTCACCTTGCTTAACCCCGATGCCGAAGAAGCCTTCATTATCCAGTCCGGTATGCTTGTGGGCATGTCCCGGATTATCAAGACGCACATAATGCGGATTGCGTTCAAAAGGACCGTCATCCTGCAAAGTCACCTTTCCATAAGTCTTCCATCCCATCAGACGCTGAGGGAATTCGAATGAACGGTTCTTTACCAGTTCGGCATAAAGTCCGCCATCGGCAGCATAATTGATGTCTTCAAAAAAGAGTCCGTACATTGTCGGCTGGATTTCAGCACCCAACTTCTTAGTCTGGATCACCATTTCATTGGTTTGCGCATGAAGCGCCATGCCGGTAGATAAGGCTAATGCAGCCAGTAATTCTGTGTATCTTCTCATGGTTTTCAATAAAAATTATATATAGTTATTTGATTCTTTTTCCCCAGACAGAACGTCCCCGGCTATCGAGTCCGGTAAAGAGAATTGTTTCGGTTTCGTTCTCCCAATCGTGTCCTGCAAAGATAACCAGATTCTCAATCTTCTCCGAGTTCAAATCTACCATTAATAGATGTTTTTCGGTCAAAAAGGACCATTTTCCATTCATTTGAACTATATTCCATTCGTTATCGGTCATCTGCCCTTTGCACGTGCCGTCTTTTACCAAAGTCACTCGGGTGGACAAGTTCCATTCCTTCTCTTTCAGTTCTCCCTCTCCCCATAAGATCTGTCCGGCTTCCAGCTGACGTTCGTATGCCGGTTCCTGCACTCGTATGATTTCCCATTCACCGACCAGATCTTCTTTGCTGAATTGACGCGAAGCAGTCCCTGCATATCTCTCGGGAGAAGCGACCGGCCAGCCTTCGGGAGTGAAGAACAACTGCCGTATATGTAACACCATTAACTGATTTTGCGGTGACAGACGTCCCTGATGTGCCATAAAATAGTTTCCTTCACCGTCAGAAAAGACGGCACAATGCGCTGTACCCGCCCATCCGGTATGGTTCTCAAAACGATATGGTGCAGTCAGTATCGGGAAGTTGTTGGTCGTATCTTTCACAGCCTTGCCAAAGTAGTCCGTAAACGGACCTTCGGCAGCATCCGAACGGCTGACACGTACATTATAAGTCGTCATCAGCGGATCATAGGAAGTGAAAAGATAATATTGTTTCAGCTCCGGATGATAGATTATTTCCGGTGCTTCGAGATTGTCCTTCCGATAGTTGGCACGCCGTGCTACAAGGTGCCCCAAATCGCCTTCGTTTAAGGCTAATCCGGTTTCAGGATTCAGTTCGACGCAATACAGACCACCGAAGAAGGAGCCGTAATGCATCCACCATTTACCAGTATTTTCATCTGCTATGACGCTCGGATCGATAGCATTCATCGCGGTAGAATCATCTGTTTTAACGATACAGCCTTTCTGCGTCCATGGCCCTTCGGGAGAAGTTGATTCGGCAAGTCCTATATAGGATGTTTTACGTCCGAATGCGGATACGCAATAGTAGAGGCGGTATTTATCTTTATAAGGGATGATATACGGTGCCCAGATATTGGTCGCCCCCTGCCCTCCTGCATGAGACTGTACCCATTGAACCGCTTCTTCCGGTATTTCAGGAAATGCCCATCCCAGAAATTCCCAATGTACCAAATCCTTAGAACGGCGCATCTGGATAAATCCCAACGGCACGCCTTTCTCTCTCGCTTCTTTCCGGTTCTCACCGAAAATCGCATCTGTAGAATACATATAATAATAGTCGCCCAGCTTCCGGCAGGACGGATCGTGTACATTGTATGTTCCCCATTGACGGTAATCTTCCATTTTGGCTACTGATAAATAATTATCATCCCAAGAATTAGCAGAAGGAGTCGGAGTAAACACGGAAGAAGTGCAACTTACAAAGAAGCTGCCTGCTACTAAAAGAACTGGCAAAAACAAGTTTTTCATAATATCTGTGTATTCGTTCATCAATTATGCTACAAAAATACGCCCCGTTTCCCCTATGAAAGGTGGACATACGAACACGATTGGTGGACAATCCGATAATCTGCTGAAAAGAAGCTCTTCCCATTTTTGTGATTGAAGAGATTCTTCTAACTTTGCCCTTATTAATACGTACATATATGAAAAAACACCTACTTATATACCTTATAATATATAGTATCTGTTCACTGGCCGGACAGGTTCGGGCACAGGAACGGTTTGCCGACCGCTATAATATTACGTATGTGACCATGAACGAGGGGCTTCCACATAATTTTATCGACGATTTGTACAAAGACAGCCGGGGGTTTATGTGGATTTCGACTGCCGGAGGCGGGCTTTCCCGTTATGATGGCTATGAGTTTGTAAACTACACTCCCAATAATCACCAATGCAAACTAAAAAGCAACTTTATACGCAATGTCTGTGAAGACGCCTTCCAACGCCTTTGGATCGTCTCCGAAGGGGGAACGGATATTATTGACTTATCTACTTTAAAACCGATTATCCCCCATGACCCGAAAGGGATACTTCCAAAGATACTGGAACTACCGGCTACCCGTATCATGAAAGATACGCAAGGCTGTATCTGGCTTCATTGCGACAACGCCCTTCACCGTATCGAATTCAATGACAAAGGGGAAGTGCAAATCCTGTCTACACTCAGCCCTGTCTATCTGAATGGTCCGGACATTGCTCTGAAAGACATTGACGAGGATGGGAAAATATGGATGGGAAACAATGGAGAAATACGAAAAGTGGCATTAAGTCCGCAAAAGAGACTGGTAACCACTCCCATAGCCGACTGCCTGAAGTTCGAAGCGGGAACTTATATTTCGGATTTCCTCAGCAAAGAGAATGAAGTCTGGATCTCCAGTGACCGCGGACTATTCCGCTATAATAAAACTGGAAATGTGATAAAACGATATGAGCATGATTCCGGCAATCCCTATTCCCTGTCGCAAAATTATCTGACAAATTTAGCTATCACCGATGACAAACAATTAATCGTCGCGACACTACGTGGTATTAATATCTATAACCCGATGACGGATAATTTTGAACGTATAGCCTGTGACCTTCCAAATGGCGGCACCAATCTGCTGAACAGTAACTTTATTAATTGCATATTGACTGATGGAGAACATATCTGGTTCGGTACGGAAACCGGAGGTATCAATCTGTTGAATCCACGGCAACTATCGATACGGAGCTACCGGCATGACAAGGAAAATCCGTCAAGTTTATCCTATAATCCTGTCAATGCAATTTATGAAGATGTATACGGAACCTTATGGGTAGGGACAGTAGAAGGCGGACTGAACAGAAAAGAACGGAACAGCGAAGATTTCACCCATTATACACGTGAACACGGAGGGCTGAGTCACAACTCCGTCAGTGCCCTGACTGCCGATACCGACAATCACTTATGGATAGGTACATGGGGAGGAGGTCTCAATCTGCTTGATCTGAAAGCTCCCCGACAGATACTGGAGGTAATTTCCTCACAGACCGGCGGAGGCTTTCCGATTAACTTTATCGGAGTATTGAATTATGACCCTATTAATGAAGGTATATGGATAGGCGCCAATCAAGGACTCTATTTTTATGATCCGGTAAAAAAGGAAATAACTGCTCCGTTACCGGATAAGGCTGCTGAAAATATTCATGGCTGTATCGGTTCCATTATTGATAAGGAGGGTAAACTTTGGGTCGGTTGTCTGGAAGGGGTTTATATCATCGATCTGCATTCCCGTTCCTCTAAAGGAGAATTCCAGTACAGGCACCTGAACTACAAACTGGACGATCCGTCCTCCCGCCTGATTGAGAAAATAACCTGCTTTTATCAAGGTAAGGACGGTACTTTATGGCTGGGCAGTAACGGATATGGCATTTATCAACGAAAAATCGATGCTCAAGGAAAAGAACAGTTTATCTCTTATAGCACAGCGCAAGGACTACCGAACAATAGTGTTCGGGGAATACTGGAAGATAACAACGGTAACTTATGGATCAGTACCAATAATGGACTCTCCTGTTATCATCAGGCAGAGAATCGTTTCATTAACTATACCATACAGGATGGTCTGATTGACACACAGTTTTATTGGAACGCCTCATGCGGTTCTTCTCATGACTTACTCTATTTCGGCAGTGTAGGCGGATTGGTTGCAATCGAAAGTAATCGTCCGGCGATGTCTCTTCCAGCTGCCAAAGTACGTTTCACCCGCCTGCGGATAGGTAATGAAGAAATATTGCCGGGCAGCGAATACTTGTCGGAAGATATTGCCATAACGACGGAACTGAAACTGCATGAAAAAGAGAAATCTTTCTCACTCGAATTTGCAGCGCTCAACTTTGAATCAAACAATACAGCCATATACAGTTATCGTCTGGTCGGTTTTGACGATAAATGGGTACAGGTTCCGGGCAACCGTCGTTTCGCCAGTTATACGAATTTACCTCCCGGTTCATATACTCTACAGGTCAGATACACTCCTGATGGTGAGAACGAGGGAGAAAACATAACGGAACTGAAGATTACGATTGTACCTTATTTCTATAAGACTGTATGGTTTATTCTATTCATCATCGTATTGTTATCTGTCAGTGTATGGCAATTCTATCAATGGCGCATCCGTAATCTGAAACGGCAGAAAGAATATCTGCACCGCACGGTAGAAGAACGTACTCATGAACTGGAACAGCAAAAGCATCTGTTAGAAAATCAAACGGATGAGCTGTCACGCCAAAACCAGATGCTGATTCAGCAGAATGAGAAAATCACGAGGCAGAAGGCACAACTGATTCGTATGTCCCGTAAAGTGCAGGAATTGACGCTTGACAAGATTTCATTCTTTACGAATATTACCCATGAATTCCGCACTCCGATTACTCTCATTATCGGTCCTATCGAACGTGCGTTGAAATTAAGCTACAATCCGCAAGTCATTGAGCAATTGAACTTCGTGGAACGCAATTCCAAATATCTATTGTCTCTCGTCAATCAGTTGATGGATTTCCGGAAGGTAGAGTCCGGCAAACTGGAGATTGTGAAGACTCGGGGAAATTTTCTGAAATTTATCGATTCACTGATCACTCCGTTTGAAGTATTCGCCCAAGAGCGGAACATTGTGCTCAAACGCTATTACCGGATGGAAATGCCGGAGATCTTGTACGATGAGGAAGCAATGCGTAAGGTGGTCACCAATCTGTTGAGTAACGCTATCAAGTTTACTCCTAACGGGGGAACTGTGTCTCTCTACCTATCTGCTCTTTTCGCCAAAGACAGTGAAAAAGAGACTCTGTATATTTGCGTCAAGGACAGTGGTTCGGGCATCCCTGAGGAAGACCTCAATCGGATTTTCAACCGCTTCTACCAGTCGCAGAATCAAGTGAAATATCCGGTATACGGACAAGCAGGAACAGGCATCGGTTTATACCTCTGCAAACGGATTGTTCAAATGCACGGCGGAGAGATCAAAGCATTCAATAACCGTCATGCGGGATGCTCTTTCCGCATCCTCCTCCCCTTGCAACGAAATGAAAGGAAAGACGAAAAGACAATCATTATTGATCACAACGATTCGTCCGCAACTCCTGTTCAGGATTCCGGCTCTCCAAAAGAGAAAGAGGCTTTAAGTATACTGGTTGTGGAGGATAATGCTGATATGCGGGGATATATCCGGTCTATTCTTCGTGAACAGTATCATGTACTGGAAGCTGCCAATGGCGAAGAAGCATTACATATACTTAATAGTAATCCAATAGACTTTATTATCAGTGATTTGATGATGCCCGTCATGGACGGAATCGAGCTGTCCCGAAGGGTAAAGGAGACATTTGCCATTTCGCATATTCCTTTCCTGATGCTGACCGCCAAAACCTCACAAGAAGCCCGACTGGAAAGCTATCGTATGGGAGTGGACGAATATCTGCTGAAACCTTTTGATGAAACATTATTATTGGCCCGTATTCAGAATATTCTGGAGAACCGGAAACGATATCAACGTAAATTTACGCTTGATATGGACGTGGACGTACTTAATATGGAAGAAGAATCCGGTGATAAGAAGTTCCTCAATCAAGTAATGGAAGTTATCAAAGAGAACTACAAGAACTCCTATTTTGAAGTCAGCGATTTTTGTGAAGCCGTCGGAGTAAGCAAAAGCCTGCTGAACAAAAAACTGCAAAACTTAATCGGTCAGTCCGCCGGACAGTTCATCCGGAATTACAGACTGAACATCGCACGGGAATTGATTCTGAAGAATCGGGAAACGAAGAATATGAATATAGCGGAAGTTGCCTACGAAGTAGGATTCAATGATCCCAAATATTTTACAAGATGCTTCACGAAACATTTCAATGTGACACCAAGCGCACTGCTGAATAACGAAGAATAACTGATATAAGGGTTGCTATTATGAAACAATGATAGCAGCCCTTCGTCTTAAAATGAGCTCATTTTAAGAGACATCCGTCCAAGATTATACTCAAAGTGTAAAAAAGACACTTATATAACCGTTTATCCACCTCGAAAATTCATTTGTCCACCTTTAATATACTCATCGGTTGTATTTTTGCGACACTACAACGAGTAGAATTATTGTTGAACCATTAATATCAATATCTATGAAGACAAGGAAATGGCCGTTACTACTTATGGCAATTCTTACCGTTCTCAGCATGAGTTCTTGTCAGGATTGGGGAGAAGCCGATCCACCGGCAGGAAATCAAAAACTTCCAGCAAAGCCGGATACCTCCGCTAAATTAATAGCTGAATTTACATTTGACGAAGATTTCAACTCTACTGCCACCGAAGGCAAAACACCTATATCGGGGGAAGGTTTTGCATACAGTGCAGATCAAGAGATTCCGGAAATCGTACAAGATGATGAAAGAGAAAGTGGAGTTATGCACGCCAACGGCGGATACCTCCGCATTCCCAACCCTCTTATCGGTGCAGATATCCAGACAGGAGTCTCATTTAGTTTCTTCGTAAAATCTACTAAAACAGACCATACAGGCGCACTGATCTCATTCAGTGACGGAACAAACAAACTGTATTTCACTGCAAATGCTTTTTTGAGCTATACCGGCACAGGAGGCTATCTGGACGTAAATGATCCGGAAGTCAGTGTAACGAACGCAATGCCTTACGGGACATGGCATTATGTTGCCTTGACTTTCACAGAGAAAGGATACGCCATTTATATCGATGGCACCAAGAAATACGATACCAACAACCATGCCAGCATCAGTTCCGGAAAGACAAGGGCTGTGAGCGTAGGTGACTTCGATTATTCCAATATGATCGATTTATTGTCATCTGCGACCTATATATATTTAGGCTATGGTTCGGATACGGAAACAGCCGAAGCCTATTATGATGATCTGAAGATCTGGACAAATACTTTCTCGGACAGCGATGCTCAGGGACCGAATATCGGTAGCGGAATACATGTGCCCGATCCTGTTTATAAAGCTACTTTCGAAACGACTACCGGACTACAGATCATTGGCGGTGGCAGCTTTGTTACAGATGATAATAGCGCCTTCGGAACCGTATTCAAGAATATCCCCGGAGGAATGCGTCAGAATTACTTGTTGCTTCCGGAAGATGTAATGTCACATTCTGCCGAAACGAAGGAAATGTCTATCGGTATGTGGGTGAATGCGAAGGATGCCGGAATCTCATCCACTTATATGTGGTCACCATTATTCAGTGCTCACGGGCAGGCACCGGGCATAGCAGGTACTGCCAATACAGACAACTGGCCTATGTTTGCATTGTATGTAAGAGGAACATTACAACTGAATAATGCCGGATGGTGCAACTTTGATGATGCACAGAATGTAAATGGTACCAATGCTCTATATCATGACGCCACTGACTGGTTAGCCGATCACGGGTGGCATTACTATACAGTAACTCTCACCGCTACTTCCGCCAAAGTATATATGGATGGCGAACTGAAGAACGAATGGCAGGTGGCAGGTACCGGAGATAATAATACAATTGAAGGTGCATTCATTTATGGTGCCAACTACAAATACATCACTTTAGGCGGAAATCAGGCGTTCGACTGGGGCGATCCCGATCCGGGATTCATGTTTGACGACTTCGCAGTCTATAACAAAGAATTGTCTCCGGAACAGATCAAACAGATTATGGAAGACAAGACTTTGGCTCTGCCTACTCCTGTCTACATCAATACCTTTGAAGAAGGAACCGGAGATGCAAAAATCGTAGGTTCGGGCAAAATAGTTTCAGTGGAAGACAAAGGGTTCGGACAAATATTCCAGAATGTAGCCGGTTCTAAAGGCACTAATTATCTGATGTTGCCTCAGGATGCTCTTTCCCACTCCGTAGAATCTCAGGAAGTGAGTATTAGTGTATGGGTGAATGCCAAGAATGCAGGAGCATCGGACGATTATCGCTATTCTCCCCTATTCACGGCATACGGAAACGAGCCGTCGGCAGGATCAGAGAATATATGGCCATTGTTTGTCCTGCAATCCCGCGGACTTGCCCAAATAAACTGTAACGGATGGACAGACTTCACCGCCGCACAAAATGAGAAAGGTGTCAACACCGTTTATTGCTCGGAATATGCAGCAGATGGAATCGTTTGTGAGGAAGACTGGCTGAAGGATCATGAATGGCATCTTTACACAGCCGTTCTCACGTCTACCACCTGTAAAATCTACATTGACGGAGAAGTCGCCAACTCATGGACAGTATCGGGCAGCGGTGACGGCAATACCATCTCCGGAATATTCACCAACGGTGCAGACTTGAAATACATCTCATTGGGCGGAAACCAGGCATGGACATGGGCTGACCCTGATCCCGGATTTATGTTCGACGACATCGCTATCTACAACAAAGCACTGACAATCGATGAGATACAGGCTATTATGAAAAAGAAAAAGAATTAAACCTTAAAGTTTAGTATACATGAAAAATTTTATACTGATACTCTGCCTCGCCACATTCAGCCAATGGGTGTATGCGCAGAACAAGCAGATCACCGGACGGGTAGTTGATACCAAAGGCGAAGCCGCCATTGGTGCAAGCATACTTGAAAAAGGAACTACAAACGGAACCATTACCGACTTTGACGGTAATTTCAAACTGACGGTCGGACCGAAAGCCGTGTTACAAATCAGTTATATCGGTTATAAGACACAGGAAATACCAGTAGCCAACAAGACGAAACTGAATATCACTATGGAGGAAGACACGGAAGTGCTGGATGAAGTCGTAGTGGTCGGATACGGTGCGCAGAAGAAAGAAAGTGTGGTAGGTGCCATCTCGCAGGTTTCTTCCAAAGAACTGTTGAAATCTCCGGCAGCCAATATTTCACAAGCGATTGCCGGTAAGATTTCGGGTGTAATCACTTCTCAGACTTCCGGTGCGCCGGGGGCTGACGATATGAAGATTTATATCCGTGGCCGTGCTTCTTTCGCAGGAGACAACCAGCCGTTGATTTTAGTAGACGGTGTAGAACGCGAGTTCTCACAGATTGCTCCGGATGATATCGAATCGATCTCTACGTTGAAAGATGCTTCCGCTACTGCCGTATATGGTGTGCGTGGTGCAAACGGTGTGATGCTGATTACAACAAAACGCGGTAAGGAACAGAAACCGACTGTCAGCCTGACCGCCAACTGGCAAATACAGTCCCCTACCCGCCAGGATACTTATCTGGATTCTTACAATTCGGTTGTATTGCTGGAAGAAGCGCTGGCTAACGACGGACTGCCTTCTCAATATTCGGCATCCGACATCGAAATGTATAAAAGAGCCTCAGCAGGACAACTCAGCGGAATCGATGCCCTCCTCTACCCGAATGTAGACTGGTATGACACCGTTTTGCGAAACAGTGCACCGGCACAACGCTACAATGTCAATATACAGGGCGGTACCAAACGTATGCGTTACTTTACTTCTGCCGAATATTATAACCAACAGGGATTGTTCAAGGAATTCAGTCAGGACGAATACGGAAACAAGTCAAACTCCAGCTTCAAGCGTTTCGCTTTCCGTGCCAATCTCGACTTCCTGATGACCAAAGACCTGACTCTTTCCGTCAACTTCGGGACACGTTTCGAAGAACGCAGAGGACCGAACTCGAATGAATCGAGAGACGGAACTTACAGTCAGGCATTTTATGAAATGAATCATACACCGGGATGGTTGTTTCCGGTATCCTATACCGTAGGTGAAGGTGAAGACCAGAAGACATTGTACAGTGGCAGTTCACAATACCAGAATAATATCGTGGCACGTTTTGCCAAAGCCGGTTTCTACCGCTCCACCAATACGATCAATGAAACAAATTTCATTGTGGATTATAAGATGAACTGGCTCACCAAAGGGCTGGCAGCAAAAGGAATGTTATCTTTCGACTACGACGCTTACTATAGGCGTGCTTTCAATGCCGACTTTGCCACTTATGAGCTGAATGACCGTACTAATTACAATTCAATAGACGCCTATACCCAGTTCAATACGGACACGGAACTTGCTTATCTGGGCAATGACCAGACTACCACTTATAAACTTTACATGGAATTCCAGCTGAACTGGGCACGAAAATTCGGCAAACATGACATTACCGCTATGGCACTGTACAACCAAAATGACTACCGTTATCAGGCAGACCTTGCCGAACGTTACCAAGGACTGGTAGGGCGTGCCACATACGGCTACGACGACCGTTACCTGGCAGAAGTCAACTTCGGCTATAACGGTTCGGAAAACTTCATGCGAGGCAGACGCTTCGGTTTCTTCCCTTCTTTCTCCGTAGGATGGAGAATCAGCAACGAAGCTTTCATGAAAGGAACGGAGGAGTGGCTGAACAATCTGAAGATCCGTGCATCCTATGGTGAAGTAGGTAACGATGTATACAAAGTGAATGGCGTAAAACAACGTTTCCTGTATCAGGCAGTGTGGACACAGATAGCCAACGACTATCACTTCGGAACAACCGGATATACCGGTATCTATGAAAGCCAGTACCCTAACTATGCAGTGACTTGGGAACGTGCTCACAAATACAACCTGGGACTGGAATTTGGTTTATGGAACGGACTGCTGAACGGTAATATCGACGTATTCTACGAAAAGAGAAACGATATCCTGACTCCTTATCTCACCCGTCCGCAATGGGTTGGCGTCAATATGGCTGCCGGCAATCTAGGAGAAACCAACAACAAGGGTTTCGAAATCGAACTGAAACATGCGAACCATATCGGAAAGGACTTTACCTATAATGCAAGTCTGACTTTCTCACACGCCCGCAATGAAATCCGGAACATGGACGAACCCGCCACAAAGACAGCTTATCGCAAACAGGAAGGTCATCCGATCAACCAATACTTCGGTCTGGTGTGCGATGGTTTTGTGACCCAAGCCGACTTGAACAATCCCGATTTTCCGGTTTCTACTTTCGGCAATGTACAGGTAGGTGACCTGAAATACCGTGATATGAACGGAGACGGATTTATCGATAGCCGTGATGAAACATTTATCGGCTATAGCGATGTTCCCGAAAACACTTACGCCTTGTCTCTGGGATGCGAATACAAAGGCATCGGATTCAGCATCATGTTTCAGGGAGTAGATCATGTTTCCAGATATTATGATGCGGAAGCAATGTACGCTTTCGTGAATGGCGGTAAGGTAAAAGAACATCATCTGAACCGCTGGAATCCCAACCAGTCGGAAGCATACAACCTTACCCATGCCAGTTATCCGCTGCTCCATTATGACAGCTACGGCGACCATAACCAGCGTAAAAACTCGTTCTTCCTGAAAAACGGTAACTTCCTTCGTCTGAAGAATATCGAACTAAGCTACTCGCTTCCGGCCCGATGGATCAGAAAAGTAGCCATGAACGAATGCCGCGTCTATGTAAATGCAAACAATCTCATCACGTGGGATAAACTGGATGGTCTTTGCGATCCGGAAAGTGAAGGTTCCAACCGTTACCCAATTATGAAGACTGTGAACTTTGGTGTAAACATTAAATTCTAACAGATATAAGACATGAAAAAGACAATCATATATACCGCCTTTTGGTTGGCAACCGCCGGAATCGCCCTGACTTCCTGTGAAGATATATTCGGTGGTTTTCTGGACAAACAGCCCAGCAACGAACTGACAGAAGAAGAGGTATTCAGCCAATGGACTACTACCCGTGAGTTCCATTTCGATACTTACAACTTCCTGCGCCACGGTGCCTGCCGCATCAACAACTCATGGATGGATGCAGCTACCGACTTAGCCGAAACCAGCTACGCCAGCGGCGGCACGCGTACAAGTTTCAACATCGGTAACTATTATGCCAGCGGTGCCGCCACTGAACTCACCGGCACATGGGAACACTATTACCGGGGTATCCGCAAATGCAATATGCTGTTAAAGAACATCGACGACGTGCCCAAAGCTACGGATGACTCGGAAGAAGCACACGCTACCTATGTGAAACAATACAAGGCGGAAGCTCATTTCCTCCGTGCTTATTTCTACTGGGAAATGTTTCTCCGCTACGGTCCCGTCCCCCTGGTTACAGATGTACTCGATCCGGACGGAGACTTGCTCAGCAACTATACCACCCGCCCTTCCTTGAAAGAATATGTAGTTGACTTCATTCTGAAAGAACTGAAAGATTGCGAAGAAGGATTGATGGATAAAGCTACTTCTGCCGAATCGGGCAACCCCGGACGTATCAGCCAGCCAATGGCACGTGCACTGTATTCACGTGTCATGCTCTACATGGCAAGCGACCGTTTCAGAAGTGAATCGGGTATCAGCTGGCAGCAAGCCGCCGATGCAGCGCAAAGCTTCATGACGGATTACGGAACACTCTACGGACTCTACACGACTGATACCGATCCGAAGACATGCTATACCAACGCCATCCTGAAGAACGCACATGACGAGAAAAATAATGAAACGATCTTCTGGCGTAATGATGTAGCTGTAGGATGGGGAGCGATCTATAACGATACGCCGGTAGGCGAAGGCGGCAACGGAGGTTTGTGCCCGTCACAGAATTTAGTGGATATGTACGATATGGCGAACGGACAGTCTCCTTTCAGCAGTTATGATGAAACCGGCGCCCCTGTTTATAATGGAACAGCCACTCCGGCCATCAACAATGCCAGCGGATACAAGAGCAATGATCCTTACAGCAATCGTGATCCGCGTCTGGCGGCAACCGTGCTCTACAACGGTGTGAATTGGGGGAATGGTATAATTAATGTACTCAAAGGACAACGGGATAACCCGCAAGGAAATGCAAATGCAACGCCGACCGGATACTATACCCGCAAGTATATTCCGGAAGTGATCCTGAACAATAACCATACCGGCAGCAACTACCGTAACTGGATTATCATCCGCTATGCGGAAATCTTATTGAACTACGCAGAAGCCTTGAATGAAGCTGGCGGGTCACGTGCGGACGTACTGAATGCCATCCAGCCTCTCCGCGACCGTGTAGGGATGACTGCCAAACTCACAGACCGCAGCGATCTTCAGACCATTGCCGACCGCCGTAACTTCATCCGCAAGGAACGTACCGTCGAACTCGCTTTTGAAGATCATCGCGCATGGGACGTACGTCGCTGGAATGTAGCGGAAAAAGCATTGGCACGTCCTATCTACGGAATGGAGGTTACCAAGGAAAACGGAAAGTTTGTCTATACACGTAAAGTTGCCCAGAACCGGGTATTTACGGAGAAAATGTATCTCTACCCGATACCGGAAGGAGAAGTATGGAAAACGAATATCGAAAACAACCCGGGTTGGAACAATTAACTGAATGAATATGCAACCGATGAAATTAAATAACATACAGACAGGATTCAAAAGAATCCTGCTCACCGTAGCCACAGTTTTCATGCTGGGCAACGGATGGGCGCAAGATGCTAAAGTCCTGAAAGGACGAATCGTAAATGCAGAGGGTGAACCTATCGCAGGTGCGGTGGTCAACGTAGCGGAAGCAAGCCGCATCGCACTCTCGGACAAGGACGGTTTCTTCACTTTGAAGAATGTAAAACCTGCCGACGAGCTTTATGTAAGCAGCGTAGGTTATCTGCCGGCAACAGCCATTGCCGACTTTGATGAGAACTTCAAGATTGTCATGGATGCCGACCTGGATGAATATGCTCATACGACTCCGCTTCCTTTCAACCGCAAACCCAAGAAGTTTGTGACAGAGTCCACCTCCATCGTCACCGGAGAAGAACTGGAAAAACATCCGGTAACCGTTTTGCAGAATGCGTTTACCTCCACTGTCACCGGTGTAGAGACGTATGAGGCGCAATCCGAACCGGGATGGAGTGAAACAGCTATGTATATCCGTGGCATCCGTACCATGAATGCCAGTGCACGCAGTCCGTTGATCATCGTCGACAATGTGGAACGTGACCTCTCATTCCTCGATGCCTACCCTATTGAATCGATTACGATATTGAAGGATGCCGCCGCCACCGCTATCTATGGAATGCGTGGAGCCAACGGCGCAGTACTCGTAACGACCAAACGCGGAGAAACCGGTAAGACTAAAATCAACTTCACACAAGAAGTCGGCTTCCAGACTATTGCCGGAATTCCCGAAAGCCAGAATTCTTATAACTATGCGCTGAGCCGTAATCAGGCACGATACCTGGACGGATTAAGTCCCGAATATTCCGATGAAGACCTGGAATACTACCGTCGTGTCTGCAACGGTGAGCAGTTGGAAGGAATGGCCAAATACAAATACTTCAATACGAACTGGCACGACACCATGCTGCGGGATGCAGCTCCGCAATACCGTACCAACCTGTCTGTCAGCGGTGGTAATGCACGTGCACGCTACTATGTCTCCTTCTCTTATCTCCGCCAGGAAGGTTTGTTCGACACCAAATGGACGGAATGGAACGAAGGATACAGCACACAGGAAGTATTGAACCGTTACAACCTGCGTTCGAACATCGACATCGATGTAAACAAGTTTCTGAATGTATCGATGGACTTGGGCGGACGTATCGACAATATCTCCCAACCGGGCATTGACGTATGGAACCTCTTTACCTGGGGAGCCGGCGAAAATCTTCCGGTGTATCCCGTATTCTGCCCGAACGGTGAATTCTTTATGCCAACCAGCAGCGACAGTAAAAACGGTGCCGCACAAATCGCCGGACGTGGTGTGGAGCAGAACCGCCGCCGTAACCTCTATACAACCGTAACGGCTACCGGAAACCTGGATGCCCTCGTTCCCGGACTGAAAGCCAAGATGACGTTCAGTTTCGACTCTTACGAAACATTCCAGAAGGTGCAGCAAGCCGATGTCAATGTCTACTACTATAACTATATGGCTGATGTCAACGACCCGTCGGAATATACATACCAACGCATGAGAACGTACAAAGCATTGCCCAATGCCACCACTTCTCCACGTGACTATTACTATAATCTCAATATGAACGGCGGACTGGCATACGAACATACATTCGGCAAACATGCCGTCAATGCCCAGGCTTTTATCCGTACTTATCAGAATGTAGTACGCGGACAGGAATCATCCAACCGCTACCTCTCTTACAATGCACAGGCTACCTATGTATATAACAACCGGTATATCCTTTCCGGTAATATCTCCCGCATGGGCAGTGATAATTATGCCGACGGCGAACGCTTCGGAACATTCCCCGGCGGTTCCGTGGGATGGGTACTTTCCGAAGAATCATGGCTGAAGAACTCGTTCGTGAATCTCCTGAAACTCCGCGCATCCTATGGACGGGCAGGACAAGCCGTAACAGGCGTCAGCCGCTACCCGTACCAAGGTACATTCACCGAAGGAGGCGGATATAATTTCGGTACTTCCCAATCTTACACGGAAGGTGTATATGAATCGACAGCCGGCAACAAGAATATCAAATGGGAAATCTCAGATATGGCAAACTTCGGCGTTGACTTCGACTTGTGGAACAAGAAAATCTACGGTTCTGTGGACTTCTTCAAGGAATGGCGTTCCAATATTCTGGTATCCCGTTCCACCGTGCCCGGCTTATTCGGTGTAAACGCTCCGCAAGACTCTTACGGCAAGGCCGAAACGAAAGGTTTTGAGATCACTTTAGGACATAGCAACCGGATCGGTGATTTTGAATACTATATCGACGGTATGCTGACCTTCAACACCAACAAGATCACCGAAATGGATGAACTGACTCCCGATTACGCTTATCAGGCAAGAACCGGCAACCGGATCGACCAAAGCCAGCTCCTGATCTGGAAACAATGGGCCAGTAATCCCGACCTGATTCCGGAGTCGTATGAAGATGCCGTTGCCAATCCTCAGAAATATCCGTGGAACGCTGCCGGTAAATACAAGCTCGGCAATGCCGTATTCCAGGATACGAACGGCGACCGTAAAATAGACAGCTACGACAAAGTACCGACCGGATACACAAATATTCCGGAATTAATCCCGACCATCCGTTTAGGTTTCAGTTGGAAAGGTTTCGACGCACGTGCCGTGCTGACGGCTTATCTGAACCGCACCGTTCCCTGTCGCGAGAATATGGACTATGGTTTCGGCTGGGGAGGTACTTCCACTCATGAAATCACCAACACATGGGGATATTATACCGATGATCCGACAGACCCGCGCAATATCAACGCCAAATATCCGCGTTTGTCTACTTCCTTCAGTGACCTCGACCGGAACTATCCTTACAATGAGTCTACCATCTGGGTAGTCAATGGAGATTTCCTTTCATTGCGCAATGTGGAAGTCGGCTACTCACTTCCTGCACGATTGATTTCTAAAGTCAATATGACGAAATGCCGTCTTTACTTCAGCGGCTACAACCTGTGCAACTGGAGCCATCTGCCTAAAGGCTTTGATCCGGAAAACCCGACCAACTATATCTGGGCATATCCCAAGACACGTTCATTTACGTTCGGTGTGAATATCGGATTCTAATCATTCAATAAAACAGCAAAGAATTATGAAAAGAATATCAACTTATATAGTTACTCTGGTCCTCGCACTCGCAGGCAGTTCGTGCAGCGACTACCTCGACAAAGAGTACGATGCCTCCTTATCTGAAAAGAAAGTGTTCAATAACCAGAACCTGACACGCGAGTTCCTCGCCAACATCTACACGAATCTGCCGGACGGACTGGCGCCACTGTCGGACGACCAGTTCACAGGTGCTTCACGTGACTGTATGACGGATAATGCAGTGACCTGCTGGGGACTTCATTATTATACAAAGATCGGCAGCGACGGATACACCGCCGGCGACCATCCCCTGCTGGGCTTCTGGAACACCGACTTATACGGGATTCGGAAATGTAATATGTTTCTGAAGAACGCCAAGGCATCCGTAGTAGGAAATACGGAGAAAGACGGCGATGACAACCGCCTTTACGACCGTTACTGTGCAGAAGCCAGACTGCTTCGCGCTATCTTCCATTTCGACTTAATCTGCTGGTTCGGCGCTGCCCCTGTCATTGCGGAAGATGAATCCGGCGAACCGATCATCTTCGACTTGTCCGATCCTTCGGCAATGAACATGTTCCGTACTCCCGCTGCCGAAGCACTTGAATGGGTAGCCGACCAATGCGACCAGATCAAAAACCAGCTCCCTTTCCGCTACAGCGATGAAGCATCCAACTGGGGACGTGTCAACGGAGCCGCCGCTTATGCTTTAAAGGCAAGAGCCCTGCTCTACCGTGCTTCCAAACTGAACAATCCGGACGGCAACACCGCATACTGGGCGAATGCGGCGCAGGCAGCAGCCGACTTCATCACTCAGAATAACAAGCAAAGTTACCCTTACCGACTGTACAATACGGGAAATCCGGAGAATGACTATTACGAATGTTTCACGACCAATCCGGTATACAACAATGAAATTATCCTTGCACGCTCTGTATGGAATACCAATCAGGTAGAAAAAGTATTCCTGCCGGTAGGCTTTACCGGTTCTTTCTCCGGAAACGGACGTACCAACCCGACACAGAATCTGGTGGACGCTTACGAAATGAGCAACGGCAAACGGATCGATGAGAACGGCAGTACCTACGATGCCGCCAATCCGTATAAAGACCGTGACCCGCGTCTGGCACAAACCATCTTCTATCAAGGCATGATGTGGGGACGTGCCGACAAAGAAGAAAGACGTGCCATCGACGTACGCTACAACTCGGATGCGGACAAAGGAGTGGATTACACCTCAGCCATGGGAGGCACCTACACCGGATACTATCTGAAAAAGTTCGTGAATAACATTTCCTGCAAAGAACCGGCCACCTATCCTCACGCATGGATGATTTTCCGTTATGGCGAAATTCTGCTGAATGCCGCCGAAGCCTATAATGAAGCGGAAGGTCCTGCCAAGGCATACAGTTACATCAATGAGGTACGCGCCCGTGCCGGTATGCCGGCCTACGCAGATATGTCGCAAAGTGAACTCCGCGAACGTATCCGCAACGAGAGACGCATCGAACTGGCTTTCGAAGATCATCGTTTCTTCGATGTACGCCGCTGGAAACTATATGACAATGTAACCTCTACGGGAGAAACCGGAAAGCCCCGTTACAACCAGTTGCTGAATCTTTATGGAGTGAAGGTCACCGGCAACGCAGATACTCCCTCCTATACCTTCGGACTGGCAGAAACGGTCAATTCACGCACGTTTGTCAATCCCAAGAGTTACTATTTCCCGATACCTGCCAACGAAGTGAAACGGGCACCCAATCTGGGACAGAATCCGGGATGGGACACCGGAAGCGCTTCTAACGAATAAACATCAAAACAATCTAAAAAAGAAAGACTGAGATATGAAATACTTAAAGACCATCTATCTTCTACTCTGTTGCACGCTCGCTCTGGCAGCGTGCAGCGACGACGATGAAAACTCCGCATCAGGAGCTTTAAGCATCACAACGCCGGCATATACGAATGTGGGGTATAACAAAGCAACCTTATCCGCCAATATCAGCGGAACGGAAGGAGTGAATATCGTCAAACGGGGATTCTGCTACGCCACGGCATCCCATCCGGACATTTATGACACGACCTCCGAAGTCAGAGGATCGGAAATCAGTACGACCCTGACCGGCCTGACTCCACAGACGACGTATTACGTAAGAGCCTTTGTCACCCTTTACAACGAAGAGCCCAGATACTCGGAGGAAACTTCTTTCACGACTCCCGCCGAGACACTGAGCGATGAACTGGCAGCGTACGAAGCACCCACGTATGTAGACGACTACACAAGTTTCTCAGCCTGGAGCAACCGTTATGACTGGAACCTTGCCAACGTACACGACCCTACGGTAATGAAAACCGATGACGGATATTACTATATGTATCAGACAGACGCTTCTTACGGCAACGCGCACAGCGGAAACGGACACTTCCACGCACGGCGTTCCAAAGACCTCGTAAACTGGGAGTACCTGGGAGCAACTATGAGTGAAACGCCCCCGACATGGATCAAAGAAAAGCTGAATGCCTACCGTCAGGAGATGGGACTGGAACCGATTGACAATCCGTCTTACGGATACTGGGCACCTGTTGCACGAAAAGTATCGAACGGAAAATACCGTATGTATTATTCCATCGTAATCACGAACTACATCCAAACCGGAAAACCGGAAATTGAGAACAACGGCAACTTTGACGGTTCATGGACCGAACGCGCGTTTATCGGACTGATGGAAACTTCCGATCCGGCAAGTAATATATGGGAAGACAAAGGATTCGTTGTCTGCTCTGCCAGCGATAAGGGAAAGACGGATTATGGGCGCAGCAGCATCAATGACTGGGAAGGGTATTTTAAAATCAATGCGATCGACCCTACTTATATAATAACGGAAAATGGCGAACACTGGCTGATCTATGGTTCATGGCACAGCGGTATCGCTGCCCTACAGGTAAATCCGGAAGACGGCAAACCGCTGAATGCTTTGGGAAATCCCTGGGACATCACAGGGGAAGACAATTCGGGTTATGGAAAGATAATCGCCACACGTGGCACCAGCCGCTGGCAGGCATCCGAAGGTCCCGAAGTGATCTATCGTGACGGTTATTACTATCTGTTCCTGGCTTACGGTTCACTGTCGGTAGAATATAATACACGTGTCTGCCGTTCTAAAAACATCGACGGCCCTTATGTAGACATACACGGAAATTCCGCTATGGGAAGCGCGCAACTATATCCGATACTGACTGCTCCTTACCGGTTCGACAACAGCTACGGCTGGGTAGGAATTTCCCATTGCGGCATCTTCGATGACGGAGCCGGCAACTGGTTCTATACTTCACAAGGACGTTTCCCTGTGAACGTAGGCGGCAATGAATACTCCAACGCCATCATGATGGGACATGTACGCAGCATCCGCTGGGATGCCAACGGCTGGCCTCTCGTTATGCCCGAACGTTACGGAGCCGTTCCGCAAGCGCCTATCACGGAAAATGAAATAGCCGGAGACTGGGAACATCTGGCATTGACCACCAGTACGGGCACCCAACGAACGTCCGAAACGATGACTTATGATCTCGGTACGCATAAGATAACTTCCGGCAGCTGGAAAAATGCTACATGGACATTTGATGCAGCGACTCAAACCATCACGACAAGCGCCGGAGTAGTACTCTATCTGCAACGTGAAGTCGACTGGGAAGCCAGTCCGCGGACACATACGATTGTGTATGCGGCCCAGGGTAATCAAAAGACATATTGGGGGAAGAAACTCCAATAACCCTCTATAGAAAAATAAATATGTGTTTTGCTGTCACCGTCACAAAGCAGAGCATAACTCGCTTATAATGAAGAAGTAAAGCAGTGACAGCAACTAGTGACAGCACTGTGATGGCAATTTTTGCTGTCACAGTGCTCTATATCTACCGGACTTTGCCGACAGGTCATGCGTAGTGTCTTACCCTGGATTTGGTTGACTACTATAAGTATCAACTAAAATGAATAAAAG